>Ga0307510_10005049_pt1 | contig 15650 bp, 21 predicted proteins | sample 12_EM_MG_FD_207224 | JGI IMG/M metagenome (GOLD analysis project Ga0307510, IMG submission 207224) | Populus trichocarpa ectomycorrhiza microbial communities from riparian zone in the Pacific Northwest, United States - 12_EM | ecosystem: Host-associated > Plants > Roots > Unclassified | place...
GTCTGCATCAAACGAGGGTTCCGCGCTAGCCATGACTGCACACTTGCCACCACAGAGGCCGCCATCGCTGGAGTCCTTTCCCTTGGACCCCACCCCAGTTGCCACACTATCATTTTTGTCCCAAACCACGCCCTTCACTGACCTCTGTCATCACTCATGAAACACAAATATCTCCCTCAGGCCATGCTGTTTTCTGGCACGCTTGACATGCAGTGCTTCCTCCACCCCCATATCTCCATATCCATCCACCCTCTGGCCGTCAAGCTTAATAGAAAGCCCACATGTGCCGACCTGTTGTAATCAACAAGGTTGATATGGGTGCAGCAACGTGCAAGCAAAGGGAGCGTGAGTGAGTGGGAACTGAGAGCGGACTGTGCAAACAATGATCTCAGTTGGGCACAAAGAGACCACAAACTAAGTGTATATTCACCTGTGCAAACAATGATCTGCATGCTGTAAGTACGGTAATAAACGCAAAGGTAAAGTAAGGAAGGCTCACCTCAGTTGGGCACAAAGAGACCACAAACTGAGGGGTGGCAAGTGTAAACTATGACGGTATAAAAGAGACAGAATGTCTCTGGGGCTCAGGTATGAAAACAGGGTGCTGGACGGAAGCAAAACTAAGGGTATGTACTATAATCAACTGTTCCAGCTGTCTACAAGTGATACTAGCACATCTCACACTGTACTTCTATGCAATGACCATGTGGCCCGACTGCCACTTCCACAACACGACCCCCATATCTTTGCATGCAATTGGCCAGGACCCCGAGGCAAGGACTTCAACCTTGCTGAACTATGGGCTGAGGCTCAGATGCATCACCTTCCTGATGCCCTCCCACCCCCCCTCCTGAAGACGCTCCTGTTCTGCTTGTAGAAAGCTGACCAGGACAACTGCGCGGATCTGCCCCATTGCAAGTGGACGGGCGGCATAATCCCGGTTCCTGAGTCTTCCCTCCCATCTGACCTTGTAATTGGCTCCCTGTCCCTGGGACAATGTCAAGTCATGGCTGTGGTCCTTCAGGTGTTCTTCCAACACTGCTTCTGTGGAGCCTACTCACAATGCATGTGCCCCTCATCTGGGGATACCATCATCTGCCTGTGCACATACTCCCAAACCCCACTCCCGATGACCAAACTGGATCGCAATGGTAACCCTTGGCTGAAAGCCAAGGCAACCCGAGACCAACCCAGGGGGCAATTGTCCATCGCGCAGCCATATGCCATGCTTCATTCACTTGTTTCCTTTGCCAATCAAGGTGCTGGTTTTGAGGCACTCCTTGCAGAACAGTATGCTAACCCATGCACAACCCCATCCCATTTGCCTTCCCCAGTCCAAGGTAGTGCATGCCTTTGGGCTGCCCACTACAGCAGCCGCAGACATGCTCATCAGCATGTGGCTCACCCTTGCTCTGATGATGGACAAGTACTCCATTCCGCTCCTCATATTCTTTCTGATTGCCCCCTTGTTTCGATTTTCTGTGATCGCTTACTTAAGGACTACTCCCTACATTATTTGTTTTGGACTGTGAAAGGTGCTGAAGTGCTTGCCACTTTTCTTGTACGTAGCAATTCCCTCCTTCGCCCCCTGCCTGCTTGCCCAGACCCCCTGTGATTTTCTTCTTGGACCGGCCTTGATGGCCTGAAGTGCCTTGTGCTTTCTGTTTTATTTACACCCATTTCGCCCGACAGTCTGTTATATATGCCCTGGGTCTCTTATGTAGTGTTCTCATAGCACCGTGATGTCTTGTTGTGTAAACAGTGGACAATAAACTTTGAATTCAAAAAAAAAAAAAAAAACCCCCATGGCTACTTGCTTTTGAGGCAAGTAGGATGCCCACTGCACCATTCGTGCTGTGCTACATTAGTACAGGATCTCGAATATGGACGGGAAGTTGGATGAGAATGAACCCTTCAGGTCTCTCCAAGCACAACATGCCTTCTCATTTAAAAGAAATCATCGGTTCAGATATATGCCTACTTTCTGTCTACCAGATAGGAAGTCAAACGGATCAAAAATGCGATTACAAAGGAATTATCAATGAGATTTGCCTGGACACCCCAACATTGATCGCAAAGGGGATGATCGTGTTCGGTAATTAAATATTATTGAAAAAGTCCATCAGTATATGTGATAATAACCCACTCGTCGTCGTAATGAATGCGGTCCCATCGATGGTTGGGGACTGTGTACCAGATCTAACGTATTTTTTGCTTTAATCTAATAATATGCAGGTCTTTTTTATCCAAGTCAGCTGACCCAGCTCTGTGCGGGTGCACCTGATCCGGGGCTACCTGTAGCCGGCATGAGTAGCAAGGCCCATCTCAACAGCAACAACTTCTGCAGATAAGGAGGCCAGGCTGGGCCCCGTTTAGGCATTCATTAGGGTAATGAGTTATTATTATGTATAGCCAATAAACTTCTCTCATAATATTTAACTGCCAGTGCCGAACACAATCAAACCCTTGTAAACCCGTAGCAAGGTGCAAATCAGTGCTACGAAAAGAAAAAAACATGACGCCAACTGGTGCAGGTGCACATCGACCCGATTTAACAACACTCGGCTGCAGAGTTGGGGACAGGTCCACGTGTTCGAAAGCTCGCTCAGAGGGTCGAAACAATAATTAAGGCATTTCGCCTGGGGAAGGGAAGGCCCACGGATCCTATAACATATTTGGAGGCCATCAAGGTTCGATCTGGTAGACTACCGTGGTGCGAAAGTTCTACTCCATGACTGATTAGTCTGACAGTCTCTGACTCACCTTCCCATTCCTTATAGTGGTCACTGGTGAGAAGGAAAATTCACACGACAGTGGGAATGATTCCGAGAATAAAGTAGCAAAAAAGGGTAAAGAAACAGATGTGCAAGTAAGGTTCGCCGCAATTTCGCCTTCTGATGACGTGAAGGGTAACCAGCGGAAGGCGTCAATTCAATCGACAGTCACGTTGACCGACATGGCCGACACTGGCATGCCCAGCGCTTGTACCACACCAACTGGGCAGTCGGAGTCGGTGACACCTCGGTAACATGGTACACATCACAGGCCCAAGACCTGGAGTGCTTGACAATCTCCTTTAGGGTCGTGGGATCGATATTGCTTGGTCAAGGCGCTCGTCTGGATTCACCCTAAAAGCCCAGGCCGACATCAGCGCGCCCATTTGCCACCTCACCTCGCTGTGCCATGCCAGACGAATCCACTCTGAAGGCGTCGTTTCTCGCGGGATTTTTTGTCGTGATCTCTCTCCTTGTCAGCTGGTATTTCAAGGTCGACCCACTGGTCAGTCCATTACCCCCGTCTCAATCTCGCAGTCCTTGACGAACACACGTCCCCAGCTCAATGCCATCCCAACCGTCGGGTTCTCTGACCCAATTCTCTCTTACTTTACCGCTCTCAAAATGATTTTTGATCGCGGCAGCATGATCAAAGAGGGCTACGAGGAAGTAAGCTACCTTCCCCTCAATCATTGCAACTTTCATCGTGCAGAGTTGAAGATGTCCCCATTCTTAGACAAGACCAGGAATCTTCAAAGTCGCCACTTTGAAGACGTGGATGATACTGGTCTCCGGGCCTGAATTCATCGAAGATGTCAGGAAGGCCCCGGATAACGTCTTGTCTATGAAGGAACCAATATCCGACGTACGTGTGCTAGCAACTAAAGGGTGAGCTCATGTTTCACGAGGAATATCACAGTTCCTCCAAACGGACTACACATTGGATATGCTGAACAAGGACGACATTTACCATGTGGATATCATACGTACAAAATTAACACGGAATATCGCAGTCACTTTCAAAGAGGTCCGAGAAGAATTCATCCATGCTCTAAAGGATTTGATTCCGACGGATGAGGATAGTAAGTGGTAAATTCGTTGGCGAAAGACGTAACTCATAGAGAATACAGAATGGGTCAAGGTCCCTATCATCGAAACCCTTCAGCGGGTGGTCTGTAGAGCCACGAATCGTGTTTTTGTTGGCGTTCCTCTTTGTCCGTCATTCTCATGCTCTTTGTCGTCTGATCTGTGCTGATGTTCTTTATAGGCCGGAATACTGATTATCAGGATCTTAATTTGACATTTGCGATCAATGTTGTGAAATTTGCCACAATTATTAGATTCTTTCCGAAGCCTTTGAAGCTGTGCGCCATCGCCTTTACTAACGTCCGCTTATCATCGTCACTGAGACGCACACTAGCATTGTGGCACGCGTGTTATCGAACCTCCCTTCCCAGGTTCGACAAGAGATTGAATTCATCAGGCCTATGGTCGAGGAGCGGTTCGCGAAGATGGAGGAATTTGGTGAGGACTGGGATATGCCCGTATGTGAACCCATCTTACCTTGGTCTTTCTCTCATTACTGCGTGGAATTACAGAACGATATGCTCATGTGGCTGATGAGCGAGGCCAAGGGTATGGAGAGGTCCGTGGAAGGTTTGGCGCGGCGATTACTCGTTGTCAACTTTGCGGCCATCCATACGACTTCCCAGGCAAGTAATTACATCTTACTCCCTACAAGTCAACCTTGACCACTGCATAGTAGGCGCTCACGCGAGTATTGTATCGTCTCCTCTCGCATCCTGAATATTTTGAACCCCTTCGCCAAGAGGTCGAGGCTGTGGCGGCAGAAGGAGGTTGGACGAAAACCGGAATGGACAAGATGCACCAGGTAGACAGCTTTGTGCGAGAAGTTATGCGGATCGACGGTGGAGGAACCCGTTCGTTGGATTCCTACCCAGTGTCCCAGTTACGAACCGCTGATGTTCGCTCCATACTTTTCGGCAGTTGTCATGACCCGGCTCGTGTTGCAGCCGTTCACATTTTCCAATGGAGTTACTATTCCCCCAGGCACGCTCGTCTCCCTCCCAGCTAGTGCCACTCAAACGGACGAAAGAGTCTTTGAGAATCCTAACGAATTTGACGGATTTCGGTTTGCAAAGCTCCGTGAGAAAGAAGGGGGCAAACCAACTGGCAGACATCAAGCGATCTCTGCCTCTGCTGAAAACTTGACTTTTGGACTGGGGCGACACGCATGGTTAGCACTTCTACCCATTTTTTCACCGTCCCTAGTATAACCTCTCTTCGTTATCAGTCCAGGACGGTTCTTTGCAGTTAATGAAGTCAAGCTCTTGCTTGCCCACCTGCTCGTGACGTATGATATGAAATTTGAGAAAGGAGAAGAGGCCCCGGCCGACCATTACATCGCCACATTGCGTATCCCGAGGAGCATAGGTGTGATGTTTAGGAAACGACAGTAGCGAGCTCCCCTTGGCCGTGCCATGATCCGTACGGTTGACCTCTGTTTCAAAATGTTTAAATATCTATTTGAGTTATGGTGTAGAGAAACCTGTCACTTCCATGTATTTTGATCTTACTGTATACACTGCATCCTTTGTTTGAAGGATATGAACTGTGCCAAGTTGTTAAACATCTCCATCTCGGGCACAACAGCCACAAAGTGATTTGTCAGCAGGGGTCCTCGATTAGTTTTCAGCTCTCTGAGTCCCTCGGCATGGTGCTGGCGGGAAGCCACAACACGCTTTTCAGCGGCCGACAAGCCTGCCTGACATGACCGGTATGACCAGCTACCTTATACACAGTTCTCACACTTCATGCATGAGGGAGTAGCTATTTACTACCCTGTTGGCCGGGCTTGGCCCTGGGCCACCCACGCCAGGCACGCCTCCACTCCCCTCCGGAAGAAGTTGTTCCCAGCTTTTTTGTCCAAAATCTCTTCTTAGTTGGAACTCGGTAAAATTCTGAGCGTGCGGTGTGGCATGGCGAGGGTTATTTCCAGGGTAACTGCGGGGTGCGTAATCGGCGAGCCGACGACGCTGTCCGCGCTTACGAATGTACATTGCTCTGGTCAACCTGTGTTCGTGCATTGTAATGGCACGGGGGAGGGTGCTGGTAGCCTACCGTCGCGCCTCATGACGACGTCACCTGTGGTAGTCATGTCCGGTCACCCGTCGGTGGCCGCAATCGAGAGGAGAGGGTCACACAGATATATACATTTATTTAACTGCCCCTGACACCAAAAGAATCCCACGCGAGTTTGAGTAGATGTTGATGAAAGAGAAGAAGGCACGGGTGTATGACCGTATGGCACCTACAAGCCAAGAACCACGTCGGGGCCCTGGCATGGTCTTAGCGAACCTCAAGGTTCACTTAGGTTCGCAAAGGCTCGCTGAGGACATACACTGACAACTGAGAGGTTCCTGATGCAGCCATACAGGTGCCAAGAAACCTGGGTTGTGCCTTCAAGTCCCAGTCAGCAACCCTCGAAGGATGATGGCCATGTGAAATGGGCATCCATTGAAACTAACGAAGACCCCCGGGATCCTTTCCAACACTCAATTCGTATTCTGTTGTGCCCGAGACGTACATCAAAAAGATGCGGCACTGCCATGTTCCGAGTCATATCCTCCAAACCAAGACATGGTGTATAAGTGTCAAAACAACGGAAGTGATAACTGATATCGAACGATTTTGAAACAGAGGTCATAGGCCGGCAAGACCAAAGGGATATCACTACTGCCTTATCTTGAACATCACACCTGTGTTCTTTGTGATACGCAATGTAGCGATGTATTGCGGGGGCGGGGCTCCTTTCCCTTCTTCAAACTTCATATCATATGTCACGACCAGGTGGGCAAGTAAGAGCTTGACTTCATTAACTGCAAAAAACCGCCCTGGACTGATAACGACGTTATCTCAGTGATAGTGAGAAATTGTGAAGAAATGTTCACCATGCGTGTCGCCCCAGTCCAAAAGTCAGGTTTTCACTAGAGACAGAGACCGCTTGACATCTACTGCCCGTTATATCCCCCCCTTCACTCTTACGGAGATTTGCAAAGCGAAACCCATCAAATTCGTTGGGATTTTCAAAGATCCTTTCATCTGCATGAGCAGCCCTGGACGGGATGGAGACGAGGTTGCCAGCAGGGATAGTGACGCCATTGGAGAATGTGAACGGGCGCAACACGAGACGGACCATGACAACTGGGGAAAATGGATATGAGTGGTTTGTAATTGGGACAATGCGAAAAGAAGCCAACGAACTATTGCTGAGCCCGTCAATCCGCTGAGTCTCACGCAAAAAACTGTCTATCTTGTGCATCTTGTCCATTCCGGCTTTCGTCCAGCCTTCTTCTGCCACCACAGCCTCGACCTCTTGGCGAAGGGGCTCGATATATTCAGGATGAGAAAGGAGGCGATACAATACTTGCGTGAGCGTCTACGGATGTGCAATGATTAGGACTGCGTTGTAGGGAGAATAGCGCAATCGCTTGCCTGGGACGTCGTATGGATGGCCGCAAAGTTGACAACGAGTAGTCGCCGTGCTAAGCCCTCAACGGACCTCTCCGATCCCTTGGCCTCGCCCATCAGCCACGTAAGCATATCGTTCTGTGATTCCACCGGGTAAGAGTAAACTACTAGTCAGAGAGGCTTCACAGACCGGCATATCCCAACCCTCTCCAAACTCCTCCAACTTCGCGAACCGCTCTTCGACCATGGGCCTGATAAATTCAACCTCTTGTCGAACCTGGGAGGGAAGATTCGATAGCATGTGTGCAACAATGCTGATGTGTATCTCAGTGACAGTGATGAGCAGTCATCAATAAAGGTGACAACGCACGGCTTGAGGGGCTTCGGAAAGAAGCCAATGATTGTGGCAAATTTCATAACATTGATTGCATATGTTAAATTAAGCTTCTGATATTCAGAGTTTCGGCCTGGAAAGATGACCATCAAAGATCGACAAACCAAGGAGCCAGGTGATGATCACGGACAAAGAGGGACCCCAACAAAGACACGATTCGTGGCTCTGCAGATCACTTGTTGAAGGGCATCCATAATTGGGAGCTTGACCCACTCTGCGGCGTTTCTATCAGCTAGGAATCATTTGCATACAGGTGTATCACCTACTATCCTTCCCTGTCGGAATCAAATCCTCCAGAGCGTTGATAACCTCTTCACGGACGTCCTTGAAAGTGACCGCAATATTCCTTGTCAATTTTGTACGTACGACATCTGCATGATAAATGTTGTTCTTTTCCAACAAATCTATAGTATAGTTCGATTGAAGGAGCTGGGACATTCCTTGTGACCATGAGTCCTCAAAATTGCACTGTGATATGGTACGTACTTCGGATATTGGTTCAATCGCGGACAAGACGTTATCTGGAGCTTTCCTGACATCTTCGATTAACTCAGGCCCGGAAACTAGTACCAACCACTTCCGAAAAGTGGCAATTTTGAAAAAACCCGGTCTTGTCTAAAAACAGGATCATAGTCGGTTCAGCCTGATGAAAAGTGCCTACAATTTGGCAGGGGGAGATAGATTACTTTCTCGTAGCCCTCTTTGAGCATATAGCCATCATCAAAAAGATTCAACTTGAGAGCGGTAAAGTAAGAGAGAATTGGGTTAGAGAACCCAACAGTTGGGATGGCATCGAGCTGGGGGCACGTGTGTTCATCAGGGACAGCAGGATCGAGACGGGAGGTATGGCCTAACCAGCGGATCGACCTTGAAATACCAGCTGACAAAAAGAGGTACAACAACAAAAATTCCTGCAAGGAACGACGCTTTCAGAGTGGGTTCGTCTGGTATCATGATGGCACAACGAGGGTGAGGAAAGGGGGCGCATGCCAGGCTACTTTTAGTTTTAGTTTTATAGATCTCAAGGCGCCAGTGGCGCCAGGTTTGTCATCGCTGTTGTCGAGCGCAGCTTGCGACCCCGGCCACTGGCTCGCGTCGTCAGGGGATCTCTTTCACTTTTTGTTTCCTGCTCTGGGACTGCTGTAGTACTACTGTAGCCACGTCACACACCTCAATCTTCTGCCCCAAACTGCAGTGAGCTTGTTATTACCTGCCATCAAGCTTACTACATCTCTGTATCGCTGACCGATGGTCCGCGTGTAAGTTCGAAGGAAGGATAAGATAAAGTTGAATAAAGGGGTGGCGGATTGACGGTTGTTAATCGCTCGACTGCCAGCGGGGAGGGAAAGAGAGAGGGAGTGTGTTTGTGTGTGTGATATGAGAGGGCTCCGCGCGAGCCGCTTAAACAGCTGGGGGATTCGTAGCGGGCGTAACAAGTGATTTGAGGCAAACGCGAGCGGAAAAGGGGGGGAAAGGAGTGCTATGATTCGATGGTGGTCGTGCCGGCTCTTGGCCAGGCAAAAGGGCCTATATACATGTACGCTATGCGCAAGGCAGTGTTCTAAGGCAGAAGAAGAATAAGGAACGTACAAGGGAGTCCTGAATGCTTCTATACACAGTAAAGTACATCTCCGGCAAGGTGCTGCACAGGTGGTGCTTGGACCTAGTTCGCCGTCCTCGAGGCGGCACACGGCTGTTGTGCTGGCGATCCAAGCGTTGGCAGTAGCGAGATTTGATGCGAGATGTGTCGGAATATGGAAAGGACAAAGGAATGAACTTCGATTGCGAGGCGATGGAGGCGGAGGGAGAGGTGAGGTGACGACGCGTGCATGCGAAGGGAACACTGACGTCCCAGCTCTAGAGGCTGACGGATCTCCCGTACCCCACGTATTTACTCTCCCGTTTCGCCTACTTCTTTCTAGTTACCTCCTCCGTCTTCTGTAACGTACTCTAGTTAGTATAGTGATGTCTTGTTGCTCACGCAGGGGACAATAAACTTCTAATTCAAAAAAAAAACGCTGACGTCGAGTTGGCGCGCGCAGAGGCCGTCACGTGGTCGAAAGCGGCCAGTCCGGGGCTAGCGGCGCGATCCCACACCACTCCCACACCTTACATCTCCTATGTGCCAGTGTGCTGTCTTGCTTCCAGACTGTCCAGTGCATGTGAGTACAGGTACCATGACTATTATATCGTTTATTCCAGTCAATGTTGTAACGACGGGATACGTGCTGGGCTTGCAAATGCCCAAATCTGGACGCCTCCGCCTCACCCGATTCGATCAACGCCACAGGACAGCGCGCAGGCGTTGCGCCGCCTCCCCATTCGCTGCCTCGCCCTCACCCTGTCACCTCTTTCTATATCACCATCTTTTCTCGTAGTCTAGACTGTAAGTAGATACCTTTTTGAACTATAAAGACCCGCGCGCAGCACCGTGAGCCGGGGGTTGGAGTACCTCAGCTGTGCCACAGCTTGCGTCGCGTTTTCCCCTCTGTCTCTCTTTCCCCTGCCGGTGGTCGAGCGGTTAACGTTTAACACCCGCCATTCCACTCCATCTTCTGCTCCTTCGTGCGCTCTCGGATTCGAGTGCACTTTGGTTCTATTGTGCCCAATCGCCTTCCTTAATTCGAACTTACGCGCGGACATTCCGTGATATAATGTGATCGTCAATAAAGTTTGACTTACTTATCCTCTGATCTCCTTCACATCACCTCGACATGGCATACTACTGCAGCGGACTGTAATCCCCATAACTAATCCTAATCCTCATATCTCTATACGATACCCAAATCTAGCCGATTTCCTGTCAGAGTTGATGATCCAATGCAAATTAAATCTTCCGACCTCGTAGGACGCACTGGCTAGATCAACCAAATGCGGTTTCCGTACTTGCAGATAAGACCCGTGGTTAACACACCTGGTCCCCATTGCTGCGAGTCGTCACATGTGTGATTTGCGCTGCGTTTCACATGAGCCAACACAGTCGTTGAAAAGTCGTAACTCGTAACTCTTCTCTCGAGACTTCAAAGCTCACCCAGACGCTACGTCTAGGTTTCGTCGGATTTGTACAGATAGCCTCACACAGAGAGCGTATTGGTGCACAAAAACAAAGCAGCTTCGCCTATCACGTCCGTACAGCATAGTCACAGGCATCACTCACATCGTTTGATCTTAAGGGACAGCTGAGAGGCAACAAAACATCCGAGTTACTTGCTTTTACTCTTGCAATTGCTGAACTGTCGAGTACCAAAGCTCCCTGAAGTCAAGAGAAAGAAAGAATATTTCACACCGTCTTTTCCTGCGGGGCATCTATTACTGAAGAGAGATAAAGCGTTTCCCGGTGCGGGGCCGGTGGAGATAGAGCCAGAGAAGCAGTCGGAAAACCGGGCCACGCCTGGGCCCCTAGAATGCGATGGTTGCCTCCAATTTGGGCACGATAGTGTTTTGTGACGATGCGACCAGATGCAAGAAATCTCCTGGTCACACCCCCCTCTGAAAATGCAGGGACCTTCGTTGATTCCTCCAGGATAATGGTTCCGGCACTTAACGGGAACATGTAGACAGTGGTAGGCACCACCGCGGTCACTGTGACGGTACAACACAACGGGAATGGGTGAGTTTGTCGACTGTCTGTCAGCGTTAAGAACAGAGCCCATAAGAGAAATGTCGTGGGCGGGCTTCATGGGGCCAGCTTTCAAAGTTGGCGGGGGTGAGTCCGCATGGACAGACATGCTCTATCTACCGAACTGGGCCGCCACGACCACTGGCAGAGTGAAGTCCTTCAACGACCAAGTCCAAGTCCCTTTCTCCGAGTCGCCCATCATCATCACTCCTGTGGATCTAGCTGTCACGGAGACCGCTAGTAGATTGATTGATTGAAACGTGGCTGGTGTCCTGTGCGTCGTAGTCTCCATGTTTGTGACATCCCTTGTTCTCGACGTCCTTGAGAGATGTGGTGAAACCTAAGGGTGGCGAGGGAGTGGAGCAAGTGCGGGCACTCTAGGTGCAACACGGTGCGTCCAAGCTGAGCCTGCATCGCATGGCTGTGTCCCCTCGGTGATGGACCATTTCGAGTGTACCTCAGGCCTCATGTCGCACCCACGGTCTCACTTCACTTTCTAACGGCATTGTGCAAATTTAGCTCATTTGGCTAGATTTCATTCCCTTTGTCCCCAAATGAGGGGGTGTGTCAATTGTATCTTAGGGCCCCAGTCCCTTTCCATTTCAGAACAGGTGCCTTTGTGCATGGGTCCTCGCCTATCAGGCGGCACTTATCAGTGCTGCCTCACAGTGGGCCACGGACCCACATCCCTTTGTCTCGTATTCCATCATGTTCCTCATCCTGTCCCCTCGGGTTTCTCATTTCCCTTTCCTTTCGCCCGTGAAAACATGGTGTGATTCAATTTCTCTCAAAGGGGTCACTTGACAATGCCCCAAGAGTTTTCTTTGCTCTAGGAGTGCTTAAATGTGCCCGTTGAAACGGAAGGGACAGGTCGTAATCCATCTATCAATGTTGATACATTTACAGATACCTAGTGAGTGGCACCCAAGTGGAGATACCGGGCGCAGCCTACATGGTTGGCAGAACTTTCACTTCTGCCGCTTCCTGAACATCACATCAGATGTCCCCGGGACGCACAATGTAGCAACCCGAAGCTCGGGTGGAACCCCTTTTCCTTCCTCAAACTTCAGATCATACGTTACGACTAGGTGGGCAAGCAAGAGCTTGAGTTCACCAGTAACAAATAAACGTCCTGGACTGATAGTGAAGTGTAAGAGACCACCCCAAGGATGGCAAACAATAAGCAGGAATGCTCACCATGAGTGTCGTCCCAGCCCCCAAGCCAAGTTTTGGGTAGACATAGAAGACACTCGATGCCTACTTGTCACAGCATCCCCCCCCTCGCTCTCGCAGAGCTTCGCAAAGCGAAATCCATCGAATTCGTCAGGATTCTCAAAATTTCTTTTATCGTTATGAGTGGCTTTCGTCGGGAAGGAAATGAGGGTGCCTGTAGGAATAGTCACGCCATTGGAAAATGTGAACGGGCGTAACACGAAGCGGGTCGTGATAACTGGTGAAAAGTAAGATGCATGCATCAGCTGTTAATGATGGCGACGCTGGGAAAGGGATCCAACGAACTGATGCTTTGGCCATCAATGCGCAGAGTCTCTCGGATAAAACTGTCTATCTTGTGCATCCTATCCACTCCGGCTTTCGTCCAGCCTTCCTCTGCTACGATAGTTTCGACCTCTTGACGGAGGGGTTCCATATGTTCTGGATGGGAGAGGAGACGATACAAAACGTGCATGAACGTCTATGGGTAAGCAATAATCAGGTCTGTGTTATGGAGGATAATGTGTCATCGCTTGCATGAGTAGTCGAGTGGATAGCTGAGAAGTTGACAATGAGCATACGCCGCGCCAAACTTCTAAGGGACCTCTCTTCTCCCTTGGCCTCACTCATCAGCCACATGAGCATGTCATTCTGATTTCACCGTATAATGAGAGAAATACCAGTCAGGATAGGTCCACATACTGGTTTATCCCAGTCGTCTCCGAATTCCTCCATCTTTGCGGACCGCTCCTCGACCATAGGTCTGATAAACTCCATCTCTTGTCGAATTTGGGCTGGGATGTCCGACAACATGCGTGCCAAAATGCTAATGCGTGTGTGTGTGTGATAGAATTAGGGGGATGCAGATACAGATGACAACGCACGGCTTGAGAGGCTTGGGAAAAAAGCTGATGATTGTGCCATATTTCAAAACGTTGACGGCAAATGTCAAGTTAAGGTCTTGATAATCACGATTACGGCCTAGAAAGAGGATTCGTTCAGGTTGGACAACCCAAAAAGCCACGGAAAGATCGCGGACAAAGAGGAGCCCCGACAAAAACACGATTCGTGGCTCTGCAGATCACTTGCTGAAGGGTCTCCATGATAGGCACTTTGACCCACTCTGCGTTCTTTGTGAGCCATACATTTTTCACCTACGAGTCTAGCACTTACCATCCTCGTCCGTCGGGATTGTGTCTTCCAGAGCGTTGATGAGCTCATCGTAAACATCCTTGAAAGTAGTCGCAATATTGCGTGTCAATTTTGAACGGATGACATCCGAATGATAGAAGCTATCGTCGTTCGGCAAATCCAGTGTGTACTCTGATTGAAGGATCTGAGGTAATTCTCCTGAGCATAGGCTCACCCGTTTGCACACCATACATACGTCGCATCTTGGTTCTGTCCTAGATAAGACGTCATCTGGGGCCCTCCTGACGTCGTCGAGTAACTCAGGCCCAGAAACCAGTACCATCCACCTTCGAAAAGTGGCAACTTTGAATAAACCTGGTCTCGTCTAGGAATAGGAACATTGTCAACTTGGCGCGATGAACATGAATACGATTTGGGGGAGGGTAGATTACCTTCTCATAGCCCTCTTTGAGCAGGCGACCACCATCAAAAAGGTTCAACTTGAGAGCGGAAAAGTATGAGAGAATTGGGTCGGAGAACCCCACGGTCGGGATAGCATTTAGCTAGAGACACGGGTGTTCATCAAAGAGAGCGGGCTGGAGTGGGGGTAATTGCCTAACCAGTGGGTCGCCCTTGAAATACCAACTGACAAAGAGGGGGACCACGACAAACAATCCCACGAGGAACGACGCCCTCATGGTGGCCTCGTATTGCATGATAGAATGAAACGAAAGGAGGGGAGTTGGAGGATTTACGTGGCGTCAGGTAAGGGGTGAAACGGTGCAGTCCTGAAGTAAAGGCACATCCACCGCGGTTGTATCTGCGATCTGCGGTCTTCTTATGTGGAATACAGTCCAGGGAGTTAAATGGAGTCAGTAATGAAGCTCTGTATTATGTGTTCAATTCAGACAAACTCAATTCGTCGGACCTGATGCGAACAGGCTCGTAACCAGCTGCTCCACTTCACCCTTTGATTAGGCCTGCTCTCGGTCTACAAAACCAAAACCGATGCATGACGGCAAAGCTAACCCAACGTTCTGATGTAGCCTTGAAACGAGCGAGCTCGAAAATAATCCGTAAGCATCGCCACACGTCAAATCGGAATATCTAGGGCACGATCGTGGTGTCGATTGTGTAATATGGAAGCAAGCGCGAACACTCACATGCTTCATTCAATACGTGGCGTACCAAACAAGGTCGAGACAAATACAGTACAAGATTGATCGCAACACCTCATTTGACAACGGTGACAATTAATGCGTCGGGATTTTGCGGAGAAGTCAGAGTGGACCTCCCAGAAAGGGGCGGTTCGAGGCTAAGGAAGGCAGTGGGTGGGAAACAGAATTAACATAATCCATGGAACAGAACTAGAAGTCTAGAACCGTGCGAGATACGGCAATGGCCGACCATTACAATCAAGAGAGGTGAGAGGAAATACTGTACCGTTACAGTATCTGCTATGGACGCAATTTATAGTGTTGCCGCAGAGTTGAGTTGGGTTGAGTTGAGTTGAACTCTGGCAAACTCCGTGCAACAGAGTTGCAACTGGGTCAACTCCGTTGTCAGGAAGAGTTGGCGGGCCGTGGCCCGGGAGTATCCACCAATCAGATTTCAGCGTTTGATAAGGTGTCATAATTGTCAGCTACACCGATGTGTACTCTGTTCTGGGCATTTTGTTTAATTAAGTAACCGCTATTCTATTTACTAGTCTGAATCTATGGCCCAATTGGCATATAGCTCATGCAACTCTGACACTTTCCCGGCCTTCAACAGACAGAGGAGTAGGGAAATCTAGTGTTTATTCGGTGATGATGGTGTATCCACGAGTGGAAGTACACACTTCCCTTAAGGGATTATCTCGGACATCACCGACACGCTGTTGTTTGGTTTAGTGTGTCTCCCCGGTAACATCGAGGAAGTTAAGTTGAAGGTTTTAAATGCTCACTAGCTGCATGCTCCGTACGCATGTGACGGAGATATGCGAGGTTCATTGGTAGACCATTCGTGCGGTCCTCGCCAGCACCTTCAC
>Ga0307510_10005050_pt1 | contig 15649 bp, 9 predicted proteins | sample 12_EM_MG_FD_207224 | JGI IMG/M metagenome (GOLD analysis project Ga0307510, IMG submission 207224) | Populus trichocarpa ectomycorrhiza microbial communities from riparian zone in the Pacific Northwest, United States - 12_EM | ecosystem: Host-associated > Plants > Roots > Unclassified | place...
TTCAACATACTACAGGTTCTTGGACTGCTGATCCCCAGGGGAGTTTTCCAAGTTTTGTTGCTTTCTGCTCGCCAACCTTGGATTACAAGGATTTGATCTTTCCGATTTTTATGGACACCCCCGAGTATGCATAGACTTTTTTTCTTAGCAAAGCGAGGTAGTATGATACTAGTCTATATTTATCACCCTATACATCGATTCATACCCTAGTGTGCTCCCACACATCCGCGCTACCATGCTCCCCCATATGTGTACTCCCCAATCTCTGAGCTCCGTCAATATTTCCCAAACTACAACATTCTACCACTGATTATTCTATGGAAGGAAAAATCTTCTTGCCTAGCTCGGAACACCAGACGGGTGACCTAGGGATAGGTAGAACGCAATAAGAAAAATGTATGATAGTAGGAAATTTGAGACTCCAGGAGGATGAGATATCCCAATGCTCTTGCAAGTCGATATTGCGTCGCACTGCAGCCCCTTTCAATAATTCTTATCATCTTTAGGTATCTTGCTTAATACCCAAGCAAAACTAGCTATTCGCCTTGGAGCTATATGCAGGTACCCTAAGTCCTCCAATAATCGAATCCCGCACTCAAACATCGAAAATTCTGTTAGATTGGGGGAAAGCCATTGCGGGAACTGGCAGCCTCGGCCCCAGACTGAAGATAAAAAAAAGAAATATAGTTCCTGAGCTTACCGGGAAAAACTGGAACGCCATAGCTCGATCCTCGGGTATTCCGGTTCTCCCGGCAGGGGGTATCGAGCATTTTATGCAATGTTGTGTCCGGCTCAGGGCAGTGTTCCCAGCCGCCCGGGGGTCAAGCGGGGCCCTACGGGCGGGGGGCTGTCAAAAGCCTTATACATGACGGGATGGCTATCTATAGTATGTCCAGGGCGGTCAAAGTGCAGGACAGCAGTTCTTGGGCCGGACGGCAAGCCCTACAGGCTGAGGCAGGGGTATTCAGGGACATCAGGGGACGGTGGGGGACAGTGGGAGTCTGCCAGGGATTGTGTGGGAAGGCTGGGGACTGTGAAATTGCGTAGGTTTTAGCAGCGGAATTGTTGATTGATTGACCTATCTCAATAGACAATGACAGACACAACTCTCATATAGCCACCCTTCCCGCACATAGACATTGTACGCAACCAAGTGACAAGGAAGACAGTTCTAGGCTAGCGCATGAGAACAAAGAAAAACTAAAACAACAAAGGAAACAATAAAGTAGCATAACGCAACAGGGGCTGTTCGTATATGGTTTTCTGCTCCTCTCAAATATGGTTCCTTTCTCCTCTCAAATGTTTCTTTCAGCCCTTTATCTTTTCATACTCGTTACCGGTTGACTTGAAAGCCTATTGTGTGTTCTTTCATTGTTCCTTTTGTTCCTCTCAGGATACTTCTTTGGCAGTCTTTGTTTTTCCTTATTATGGGAACACGGTGGTAATGGCTGAACTCAATTGCTGTATTATATAGCTGAGCTATGGCTTTCTTATTATTGAAGGAACGAGCGTTGTTACGATAAGAGATCTTCACCACTTTCTGTTATCACTTCTTCGTCCGAGTTCCGTGCATAGATTCCGATCGCATATTACAACAGGGACGATAGGGGACGTCACGAGTGATGTCTCATGATTTATAACGATTCGTTCGGAAGTGCATGATTTCGGTTTGGGCTGGTACCATAAGTCCAAGCTATAGGACAATAGCCCCCTAATGTCCGTCTGGCCCTCACCTTCCTGGGAGTAGCCCATCCTAGCGCCCCCAAAAAGACGGACCATGAGCCGTAGTGTGTCCCGTCCTACCCCAATGACGGATTGCCTGGACGGCTGGGAACACTGGTTCAGGAACTTTCAGGGGTATTGAAAATTGGTCCAGAGCGTGATGGATTGATCTAGTGCTTTAGCGGTTTAAAGAGAGGATTTCACCAACATGCTTATCCTAGTTATCGGGGGTGAGTGCGGAGGACTGTGCACATAACTTATAACCTAGCAAAAGCCAGATTCAAGTTAAAGCAAAAAAGGTGAAACCGGGGCATCCGAGCCAACCTGAGGGCACGAAGAACGCCGGCCCAGCACAGTTTAAATAAATAGGTGGGGCTGTGGTTGGGCAGGTTCAATAAAATCCTCACTAGGGGAAGATAGAGAGAGATAGGTGTGGTAGTCCATGGAACGGCCCGGAAGAGCCAATTGTGTTCTACCTATACATCTGCCTTTACCGTTAGTTCAGTGCTAGAGGAATACAAAGGGAGTTGTGAAAGGTACTCCCCCATCTTTCTTTCAGAGTGAGCAAGTTTCGGACAAACCCTGTCACTCTACCTCCTATTGCCTCCACTTTAGTACATTTGAGAGAGGTACTAGCGAACAAAAAAACCACAGAGATTCCCGGAATAACTGTTGAGGCCTGTTAGTAGCCTTCGTATAATAGATCATTCAGGAGATCAGGGCGGGCGTGGGCCGATTGGAGAAAGTATAGTATACGAGCTTAGGCTGAATACTACCCTCCGGAATAGTACGCCTTGCGGGCGACCGACGCTTAGGGTAGGGGTGAAGAGCCCAGTAGCATAGCGAGCTTCACAGTCTCCTACTGTGCTTATAGAACAGGAGTTAATTTCTCAGCTAAAGGACTCCCGGATCTATTAATTCTTCCAAATGTGCAGGGGTAAAAAGTCATATATAGCCTTTTAACTTTACATTTGATTCCCGACCAGGGGGGACACTGGTAGATAGGCATGATATTCGCTAAGCCATGCTTATTGAAGCAGTGGAAAAGAATCAGAATCATACATTAGTTAACAGCTAGCTTCCGCCTCGCTGTTCACCAGGGCCAGGGATACTTGCACCCCAGATTTTTTCTCCATGTCTAAACAAGACTCACGTTTACACGTTAGAGGTCAGAAATACGGAAAAAGGGGGATTTCAGAAAAAAATAGGGGAACACTAAATGAGAGATGAGGATGTGCATCTTGGAAACAACTAAATCCAGATATGATGGATATTCGCAGGAATGATAGCCTCTCAATATAATAGAAATAGACAACCAACTGGCCCTACACGCTAGATTTCAAACGGAAGCTCACATATGCTGACTTGAGTCGGCAAAGAAATGTGGTGGGTGGCCAGGTGGGGTGTGTGGTGGGTTCGGGTGTTCACATTGGGCGTGATTTGCTTCAGGCGGGAAAAGAAAATTGGAATTAAGGTAAGTTATGATAGTGGGTATACTCTAGGAGAAAAGGCAACGATTACCACAAGAGAGCATTTTAAGATGCAAGAGAAGACAGGGCGGAATTGAGAAGGGAAGGGGCAGTGGCAGTGACAAACAGTTCTATGGAAGAGTCCCGGTCGTTGCGAAAATGGCGTATAGATTGCGAGTACAGTATTCGAGGGCTGTAAGGGGAGCGATGTCTGCTCGAGATTAGTCTGTGCTGCGGGTGAGAGCTATTTGAGCCTGCAGTAGAGCTCTCACTCGTGTGTCGCCATGTCTGATGGCACGCGAGAGTGGTGTTTGGCCGTACTTATCCTGCCTGTCAGGGTTGACGTCGTCTCGTTCGAGCAACATCCTCACCACCTCCACGCGCCCATGCATAGCAGCACAATGGAGAGGCGTGTGGCCGTTCATATCCGGTGTATCAGGGTTGAGGCCGTCCCGTCTGAGTAATATTCCCACCACTCCATCTCGCCCACTTGCAGCAGCCCACCAGAGTGGCGTTTGGCCGTCCTTATTTAACTTTCCGGGGTTGACGTTGTCCTGCGCGAGGAGCATTTCCACCACCCCTTCGTGGCCATTCATAGCAGCATAGCTGAGTGGTGTGTTGCCTTTATTATCTGGCCCGTCGGGGTTGACTTCGTCCCGCCCAAGTAACATTTCCACAACTCCATGGTTCCCATTTTCAGCAGCACAACTGAGTGGTGTTTGGCCTCTACAATCCGGCCCTTCGGGGTTGACTCCGTCGCGCGCGAGCAGTATTCTCATCATTGCCTCATTTCCACTGCAAGCAACCCACCAGAGCGGTGTTCGGCCGCCCCAATCCGTGTTGTTGGGGTTAATGTCGTTCCGTCCAAGTAGCATTCTTACCACTTCTTCATCCCCATTCCAAGCTCCCAACCCGAGAGCTGTGTCACCGTCTAAGCCTGGTTTGTTGGGGTTGACATCGTCTCGTCCAAGTAGCAATCTCACCACTCCCTGGTGCTTCCAGAAAGCAGCCAGAGAAAGTGCTGTTTGACCGTCGTAACTTGCAATGTTCGGGTCAATGTCGTCCCGGCCCAGTAGTATCCCCACCGTTCCTTCATGCCCCTTCTCCGCAGCACAAAAAAGAGCTGTTTCTCCATCATCATCTAGTTTGTTGGGGTTGACGTCGTTTCGTCCAAGTAGTATTTTCACAACTCCCTCATGTCCGCCAAGAGCGGCCCAGAAGAGTGGCGTTTGGCCATCCTCATCTGCTTTGTCGGGCTCAATGTCATCCCGCTCCAGCAGTAGCTTTACCACTTCCTCGTGCCCATTATGGGCGGCCCATCCGAGAGGTGTATTCTTCATGGTGTCTTCTTAGCTGATCTCACAGCCTTCCACTTCTACCAAACAGACTATTATCTGATCAATCCCAAAGATAGATGCACGGTGTAGACTATTAAACTAGGAAAGTTGATGGGACTAAATACAGTAGATGCTAAGTTTCTATGCGTTCAAGAGGAATTTAGTGGATATACCGTTGTTGGGGTCGTCAACCTCAGCTCAAGCAATTTCGCGGAATCTAAAACGCCCCTTTTTGTGTATTCCGTAATTTAGAGGGGAGAATCCGAAGAAGGGTGCGTGGTGGAGGTCGGGAGGGGAGGGGTAGATATCGAGAATGGGAGCTCGTTTGGAGATGGGGAGAGAGGCTGGTCAAGATGCCGGTTGATGGTGATTCGATAAGGCAAGCTCAGAAAGTCGGCAGTGGAGGAAACCACGATGGAAGAGGAAACAAGGGGATGGCGGAAGAAAAAGTCTGCTCGCCGTCTGATGTAAGTACAGAAGAAAGGAACTAAAGTAGAATAAATACAGCTTGTGGGGGCCAACTTGTTTTGGTGGGCGAATCACCCATATCACTGGAGCCAGTCCCCTCAGGGCACCAAACCTGGCCACCAGCTCGGGATGAGCCTGGAGGCACTGGTGAAGGGATAAAGTCAATTAGCCAAACTGCAGAGGCTTCCTCGCCCATGACAGCAAGTCTTTTGCAGAACACGGGAAACACCATGACTTGTTGGAAATTTCCACCCTAGTACTTACCAGTCGTCACTAGTGCAATGCGTAAACTTTTCAAATTATTCTTTCCATATAAAATCACCACCCTTCCAGTTTTTCATTTCCTTTCTCGCTACTAAATTCCTGAATCTAAAACCACTTACACATCCTTGAGCTACTTCACGTCATTCCATAAAAGCCATCTGTAAGATCGTTGACTCCTCTTTCAACGCTGTTGAACTGATTCTGCGACTATTGGGGTTCTTTGACCCTGTTCCGTCTGCGAGGGCTGGTCGCAGTTCAGAGGGGTTTAAGGCTCCATTCGGCTGCCTTATCCAGATCAAAGTGGGTAAGTATTCCCCAGCTCCAACCCATCAGCCACTAGAGCGTTCGGGCCAGCCTCGAGAGGGGAAAATTCGAGTTCGAAATTTGCCTGGACCTAACATTTGGGCTATGTGTATAGCTAATAAGAAACGTGGAGTTATACAAGGGATCTTAGTATGTGAATGGTCCGAGATGTCGAAGTATGCGCCGCCCGCCGGAAACTGATATCCTAGCTGACTTAATGGCTAAGTTACTAGGTAGGAGAAAACCTCTACATATATAACTTTATATATCCGTTCATGCCTTAGTGCGATTGCACACATCTAAGCTACTGCGGTCCCGCATATGTATGCTCCTCGATATCTTTGCTCTCTCAGCGCTCCTAATAGTGCAAGGCTCTACTGCGAGGATCATCACACAATCACAGGGGAGATCTTCGAGCCCAACTCGGAACGCAACATGGGTCCGTAATGCCTGGCCTAAGCATCGGTAGAATGCAATGAAGAGAGAGAAAAATGAAATCTGGCAGGAAAAAAGAGACTCGGGGAAGATGGGATCCTAACCCGCTCGTAAGTGGATATCGAGTAACTCCGTGGCCCCTTCAATCACTCTTAGCAGATCCATGTACGATACCTGACATACTCGCAAAACTAGCTGTTCACCTAGGTACTATGTGCAGGTCAGAATATCGAGTATTAAGTTAGGAGTAGCGGGAGCATAATAAATTATTCTTGAGTGTGATGGATCATTCTTGCGTCACAGCTATCTGCAATGAAGATTCCACCGATATACCTTTCCTGGTTATCACAGGTCAGTGCGAGGGGTTGCGGACACAGGAGAAGATAGAGGGATCGCTGTGGTGATCTATGGAAGGGGTAGGAAGAGCCATTTGCGTTTTACTTAGACACCTGTCTTTGCCGTTAGTCTAGGACTAGAGGAACGCAAACGAGGTTGCGGAGGCCACCCCCCCCCCCCTTCCTTTCCTTCAGAGTGTCCGAACTCCAGGAATGCCCCCTCGCTCCCCGCCTATTCCCCCCTTTTAGTACATTCAAGTTAAGCACCTGTAACCGAAGCAAACAGAGATTATAACAACAGGCGTTGAGCTGTTCAGCAACCTTCCTTGCGCATCTAGGACGGATTAGAGAGAAGATATCGGCCTAGGCCAAGTACCCCACTCCGGAATAGCACGCCTTGCTAGCGGTCGGCATTAAGAACAGTTGGTGAAGGGCTCAGTCGCATACGGTGTTTCGCAATTTTGAATAGTGCTTGTAGACTAGGGGTAAATTTCTCAGCTAAAGGACTCCTTGATGTATTGATTTTCCCTGATGGGCAAGACTAAAGTCATGTACAGCCCTCTAACATTTCGTTTGATCCCGTACCAGAAGACACTGGCAAATCGGCACGATCTTGGTCAAACATGTAGTAGAAGCCAATCACTATCATACCTTAGTCAACAGCTAGCTTCCACCTCGCTTTTCATCTGGTGTTAGAAATACTTGCGTTTTGTATTATTATTTTCCATATCTAAAACAAACCTGACAGCTATGCTTTAGAGGGGATGGAAGGGTAAAAAGAGGGACTTTAGCAAAATGAATCAACAATAATGCAGAAAGAGGATTTGGACCCAGGAAACAAAATAAATGAAGATAATATTGTGGAAATTCCAAGCCACGCTGGCTTATTTCAATCCAGTAGAAGCGGTCCCCCACTAACGCTAGGCTTTAGCTTTTAAACAGAAGTTCGCGAATGTTGAGTTGACTCTGTAAGGAAAATGTCGATAGAGCGCTGGGCGGGTATGTGATAGATATGTGCATTATTGCCATTGAGGATGATTTCCTTCCACCAAAAAAAAAAAGAAAAAATAATAATCAGGTTGAGTTACTGTGGCAGATGTATTTCGGGAGGAAAGGTAAGACGGCAGTTCCCGCGAGGCAGTGGTATAAAATGCAGGAGAAGATGGGGGGATTGGGGGGGGGGCAGCTGTAGCGACAAAGACAGTTATGGAGGTGTTCCGATCATTGAGAAAATGGCGCATAGGTTACTAGCACGGAATCCGAAGGCGGCAGCGAGGATGAGGTCTCCTCTGGCTTAGTCCGTTCTATGGGTGGGAGCTGTTCGATGCTGGAGTAGAGTTGTCACCCACGCATGGCCATTTCTGATAGCATACGAGAGCGGCGTTTGGCCGTACTCGTCTCCCTTGTTGGTGTTGACCTCGCCCCGTCTGAGCAGTATTCCCACCACCCTCGCATGTCCATTCAAAGCAGCATAATGGAGCGGCGTCCGATCGTGACCATCTGACTTGCCGGGGTTGACATCGTCTCGTCCGAGTAGTATTTTGACTACTCCATAATGCCCCGCAGCCGCGGCTACCAAAAGCGGCGCTTGACCGTAGTTATCCGACCCGTCGGGGTTGATGTCGTCTCGTGTGAGTAGCATTTTCACAACTCCCTCGTGCCCCCGGAAAGCAGCCTCCCAGAGCGGTGTTGTGCCGCCTCTACCTAGCTTGTTGGGGTCAATATCGTCCCGGCCGAGTAGTAGTTTCACCACTCCCTCGTGCCCCTGGCGAGCAGCTTCCCAGACTAGTGCTGTTCCGCCTCTACTTAGCTTGTTGGGGTCAATATCGTCCTGACAGAGCAGTAGTTTCACCACTCCCTGGTGCCCCTGGTAGGCAGCTATAAAGAGTGGTGTTATGCGGTCCTCATCTGACAGTTCGGGGTTGGCATCGTCTCGGCTGAGTAGCATTTTCACAATTTCCTCGTGTCCCCGGAGGGCAGCCGCTAAGAGTGGTGTTAAACCGCCCAAACCTGGCTTGTTCGGGTCAATATCGTTCCGGCCGAGCAGTAGTTTCACCACTCCCTCGTGCCCATTCCCCGCGGCCCATATAAGAGGTGAATTGCCCATGCTGTCTTTCCGGTTGATATCACAGCCCTCAACCACTAACAAACGCGCTACAATCTGACCAATCACAAAGCTAGATGCGCGGTAGGAACCATTGAAGAGGGAAAGCTTATCGAAATGAATACGGTTTCTTTCAAGAGGATTTTAGTGGGTGTGCGATTATTATAGTCTTCAGACAACTTCCGCCTAAGCAATTCCGCCGAATTTAAAACGTCCCTTTAATGTGGATTCCCTAATCTAGAGAAGGGAATCCGAGAAAGGGTGTGTTCCTAGGGGAAGGGTGCGCTAGAGACCGAGAGAGAGTATCATACCTGTTGGAGATTGGGAGAGGACTGGTTAAGAGAGCCTTAAGCTACTACGAATTCAGATAACTTAGGCAGGCCCCTACAATTGTGGAGTGAGCTAAACCGGAAGGCTCGAGATGAGAACGGAGGTGCTCGTGAAGGGCAAGGTGGACTAGCCAGACAGTGGAGGCCTCCCCGTGCAAGACAATGACCCCTTGAGAACAGGCCAGCAACGCCTCTATTGAAGCGATGCTGTGACTATTAAGATTCTGTTTTTCCCGGTTGCTAGAGCGTGACGTAGTTCAGCGGGCGTCAAGGCCCACGCGCGAGATCCACATCCAAGTGCCTATGCCAAGCCTCGCTTTCTCTGCGCCTCGCCCCATCCTACCCCGCCTTGCACAATACCAGTTCAAGTATGATACTTACATCATACCTGGTACTGCCGCTACTACTGGGTGAGGGGATAAATGATGAGACGGACAGGGGTTTATGAGTCCGGGCACTTGGTACAGTAAAGGTAAAAAATGATTTAATTTGCCAGGAATAATGCCAGGAAGGGTGGTCTCATTATTTACCTCCACAGCCGAGTATGGTGTAAAGCATCTATAGCATGTACCTATCTGGGTGCACCTATGCAATGCTTGTACTCCCTCGTCTTTGCCAAGAATACCTCCGTGAGCCGAAAATTTGGTGAGAACTCCAGCAAAATATCGGCTAGCGGAGGTATTCTTGGCAAAGACGAGCGAGTATTTGATGAGGGTAGAGGGTTATAAATACTCAAAATATATGGGCTGGAATACAATTTCTAGTGTTCTCAGGTATCAAGATGTATTAGACATAGTGAGAGTTCATATAAAAAGGTTATTAAATTTTTTATTCCTATTTTTCCTCATCTGCTGTATATATCTTCCTCATACACTTTTAAAGAGATAAGATCTTTGTGATATGGGCTTTGCCATTTATTACATAATATTATTATTATAAGATTCCTAGATTCATATACTGTATTATCCCGTCAAATTGGGTATCTTGGGATAGGGGTTATTGTCATCCTAGTATGGTGAGAAGAACCTTTGTCCCGAAATACCCAATTTGCCAGTGACGAGATAATACGGTAGTCACTTTCTTTATCATATATGTGTGCTGATTTGCTCTGACGATTTGCTTCTTTTTTTCTTTTAGCACGTAACATATGTGGTTCCCTTCGCCTCTTTGGGGCTGTCGCGTTCTGATTCTCTCCCCCAAAAGAATCAAACCAACGAAACAATCTCCTCCTGACATCTTCTAACTACATAAATCATAGCACAACCCCGAACAGTTTCCATGGAGTTTGGTGCGGTACAATAAGTACGGTAGCTTGCAGTAAACTTGCCAGAGGCCGCTAGGGGGGTGGGTGTTAATAATAATAAAAAAACCTGGATCTCGGCCGGAATGTAAGAGTGAGAAGTGGGAGAGTTTGCATAAGGGTCCAGAGGAAAAGAAACCACCAATTCAGGTTTCTAAGTACACAGTTAACCCCCAGGATTGCAGGGAGGGGGGGGTACAATAGGAAAGCAACGATAAGGGTCGGTATGATGTAAATTTCAAGCCACACCAGCTTATTTCGGTAGAGTAGAAATAGCCCCTTATTAAAACTAGGCTCTAGATTTGAAATAGGAGCTCACAAATGCTAACTTGACTCCATGAGAAAAATAGGGTTGAGGGTTGGACGGGAAAACAACGAATATGCGCATTTCGATTACCTCCAACCTTCCCCCAGCAAGAAAAAAAACAGGTAGCCGTACGATGGCAGACTTAGTCTTGAAGGAAACGTAGTATCATACAGCAAAGCAGAATTTTAATCTGCGGAAGAAGGTGAAGATAGGGCGGGGGCGGGAAGAGGGAGTCATGGGCGATAAACGGGGTTATGAAGCCATTGCGGTCCTGTCCGAAATGGCGAACAGGCAATCAGTGTGGTATTCGGGGTGATAAGGAGGACGATGCCTGCGTGGGCTTAAACTGTTGTATGGACGGCAGATGTTGGAGGCTATAGCAGAGCTATCACTTATTGCAAGTGGCCGACCAGAGCGGTGTTCGGCCATACTCATCCGGCTTATCAGGGTCGACGTCGTCCTGTCCAAGCAGCATTTTCACAACCCCCTCATGCCCATTACTAGCAGCCCACAGGAGCGGCGAGAGGCCGCCATTATCCGGTTTATCTAGGTTGATATCGCCCCGTCCGAGTAGTATTTTTACCACTCCCTCATACCCATTTCGAGCTGCGCAACAAAGCGGTGTTCGGCCGCCCTCCCCTGGCTTGTTGGGGTCGGTGTCAGCCCGGCTGAGTAGTATCTTTACAACTGCCTCGTGCCCTTTCCAAGCAGCGCACATGAGAGGTGTTCCGCCGAGCCGACCTGGTTTGTTGGGGTCGACGTCGTCTCGTCCGAGTAGCATTTTTACCACTTCCTCTTGCCCCTCTAAAGAGGCTAACACCAGTGGTGTTCGACCGCCCACTCCTAACATGTTGGGGTCGATGTCGGCACGGCTGAGTAGCATTTCCACAACTGCCCCGTGCCCTCTCCAAGCAGCCCACCCGAGAGGTGTTCCGGCGCCCTGATCCGGTTTGTTGGGGTTGACGTCGTCTCGTCCGAGAAGCATTTTCACAATTCCCTCGTAGCCACTGTAAGCAGCCCCAATCAGTGGTGTTTGGCCGCCCTCAGCTGGCTTGTCGGGGTCGATGTCGGCTCGGCTCAGTAGTATTTTCACAACTGCCTCGTGCCCATTCGTAGAAGCCCATGCAAGAGGTGTACGACCCATGCTGTCTTTTTCGCCGATGTCACAGCATTCCACCTATTCCAAACACGCTGCAACCTCACCGGTCACAAGGATAGATGCGTGGGGTAGACTATTAAGCAGGGGAAGCTTATCGAAATGAATACGGTAAACATTCGCCTCCCGCACCTTTTAAGAGGATTTTGGTCGATGTTCGGTTATTGTCATGGTCAAATAACTTCAGCGCAAGTAATTTCGTCCAATCTGAACGGGCCCGTTCCACGAGGATTCCCCTATCCAGAAAGGAAAATTCGAGAAACCGTGCGTTGGCAGTCGAGAGTGAGGGCAGGTTGGAGGTCGGGAAAGGGTCCGCCTTGGAGACCGGGAACGGGAGTGGTCGAGCTCTACCAGAAAAGGCTCCAGACGAGAGCGGGGGTACTCGTGAAGGGTAAAGTGGGTTAACCGCACTGTGGAAGCCTCCTTTCCTACGATAACAAGTCCTTGGCAACAGGGGAGTAAGGCCCCTGTTAAAGTGAGATTCTGTGACTCTATGATATTGACCGCCGGGGCGTGATGCGGTTCGGTGGGCTCAAGGCCAGTCCCACAGGGATGATCTGAATTGAAGTGGCCATTCCAAGTCTCGCTTTCTCCCCACCTGGCCCCTATCTGACCCCACGTTGCACAATGATCTACAGCCTCCGTACTCAGAACGAGGCTGGGCCTGTGATGAACAGGGATACCCTAACCTCAATGATTCAATCTCTTTTCCACCAGATACCCCTGTTCGTCGCTAGTCCAGTTTCCCCGTGGGTACTGTTAACAACAGTACCGGTACTCAAGTACTAGTACAGTACAGTCAAGCATTCCCCAGCCCCAACCTATCGGTCATTACGATACGAGTATCATAATATTATGTTGATCTTTTGTCGCTCTCTATAACAATAAATACCGAAGTTCCAGGAGGCCTTTCGGATATCTGTTCTGGCAGATTTGGGGGTTTGGCTTGATGTTCTACCACGCATTCTCCCAGAGCATCGATACATGAGTCTACTCTTTCGGAAGAGGCATACCGCATCGCTACAATATCGGAAGGTTTCGCCCCGGTCCACCACCACCACGCCTTTCTTTGTCTTCTCTGACCCCTAAAAAAATTAAAAATCTCACAATTCATTAGGCTTGTCCTTTCTGTTTTTCAGCCTATTTTTATTTCTCTGAATTTCTATTCCTTTTATGATGGGCTAAAGTTGAATTAATTCTTTGCAAGAGTTTCACTTTTTCGATGGTATATTTCCCAGCCGATGGTATTCCAAAGGGTTGTTGTCGAGTGCGTGTATTAAAAAAGTTTATGTACTGGTATGATACCGTAAAAACTCGAATACAAGGCCGGTATGATATGTTGTTGAAATTTCCCCCTCTGGGTTTACAGTGCCAAGGTTCCCACCACTTCAAAGGCCGGTAAGTCGTATGATACACGTACTCGAGTGAGGTAGGTGGCACTCCCTAGGGGTGCCAAACAGCTCAACGATAGAATCGGCTCGACGATAGATTTACTACATACCACAATAAATATACTCAGCAAAACACCAATTTTAAGAATCAAAAAGCTTCTAAAACCCATACCCCCTATTCCTATGCTTTGCCACAATGCTCTAGTATTTTATATTCTGTTTCACTACATTTTAACTATTTTTTAGCCGTCCTCTCTGTACAGTCCAGAGGACTAGGTGCCTTTACAAGCTTCTCTCCCACACTCTCCTAAATATTATAGAACAAAATATAAAAACACCAGATTATAGTAGCAAAGGATTAGAACGAACATCAAATGTTTTATAAGTTTTTAATTGATAAAATTGGTGTTTTACTAGAGAAATGTGCTGGGACGTTGCAGTTGCCTCTCGCTTCGCATATTCTTTTTGTTCGGCTCGATTCTGGGCCGAGTTTGCGGTGTTTTCCCCTCGCGCTGAGAAAAATACACAGCGCTTTACCACAAGAGGAAATTACAACGACATAGCACACCGGCCTTGTATTCGAGTCTTTACGGTATATGTTGGACTCGGGATAATAGGAAAACAGGGCAAACACGCCAAGATCGGGATCTACGAAGCCTCTAATATCTAAATATGACTCTGGTGTTTTCTTTAAAGCTTGTTTACGGGGTGCCTAGGTCTCTGGAACACTCTGTATACAGTCACTAGACAAAAGTCCTGGTGAAAGCTTACTCGGCAGATGTTAAGCGAGAATACCGGTAGGACGAGACCCACTCCATCACCGGGAAAAAACCCCATATCATGATACGAAGCATTCAATATATTCTTGCTCATTTACAAGCACAAGGCAAGATGTTTTCGTACAAGGTGTGAATATCAGTGGTGCCTAGGACATCGAGTTTTGCTGCACAGGAAAACACAGCAACATGCAACCGCCTTGTTTTCCCTTTCGGTGTTCTCGCTTCTCTTCCACCAATAAAGGACCTTACTTGGCAACCCTCATATGAAAACATCTTGCATGGCGCTTGTACTACTAAAATAACACTTCATGTTTAATTCTCCACTTTTTCCCACTATTGCAATACCATTATCCGCCTTTTGCTAAATACCCCTTGGATACACAGACTCTCTTAGTATTCCGCAATCACTAAGACCTATGTCTAGGGACTGTAATAAAAATTGCTCCCTTGGGGGTGCGGATATTGGTAAGAGAAGTTTGTTGCTTGTGGAGGTGGAGTTGGATGATTGAGAACTCATGAAGATTAGACTTAAAGTGAGATTAGCTTGGGCTGGAAAATGGCTCAGGCTCTTGACGTTCACTAAAGTGATGTAGATTTTTAGGGAAGCGGAGTTCTGTTGTACACTTTGTAGCACAGTAAATTCACTGTGTCGGGTGTTACAAATATTTAAGCCAACCTTGGAGTGCATAAAATATATACAAGTACCCTATGCGGGCGCTTAACTAATCTTATATTATTAACACACCACCATACTCCGAGAAATGATTTCTAGGTCCGTATTCTCAAAGGAAATAGAGGATTCGGAAAACCCTGTCCTCCTCTTACTATTACCTAAGAACGACCATCTGGCCCAACTAAGTCTACCCTTACTGGGCAATGAAACTAATGATCGAGTAGAATTAGCACCCATTAAGCCTTTCGATTGTGCACTTCAAACAGTGTCAACTGATAAACTTGCCCTTAGAATTCAAGGCTGCCGGTCTCCTACGAGCATGTATCACGGATAGGCAGTATCTACATCGCATCGCCAGTATGCATATCGTATCGCCAGCAGGACAACCCCTTCTAGGGCTGCGCAAGCAAGTACCCACGGGAGTTGAATTGCTAAAGAACTGAAAACTAAATCATTATATGCTCAATTCTACCTATAGTGGATCCCAGAGCGTAACGATCATCGGGCGATCCGATGCTTGGATCAGCGGCTTCTCAGACCCGTTACATCCCCCTCCCGGAATCCCCGAAAACGCAAATGCTATATCATACCAGCTAGCTTGAAGACCCCCATACACGCGGATTCCCTGCACCATACAAACACTCTGCTCAGCCATGCTGGGGAGTCATACTGAGCTTCTTAAGTCAACCAAAAGCAAGGTTCGGGTGCCTCCGAGAGGGTAAGGCTTTGGTATACGGGAATGTGTCTCAAATATATCAAATATGGAGCCAATTGGAGTTTTATCAAGGTGGAGATCTTCAGACCGTAAATCACCCTGTAGTTGGGTGAGCACTGACAGCCAATCATATTTTTTATCACCACGAACTTACAATCTCAGCATTTAGCTAGGGATTAGATATATTTGAGTGTTAGGCAGTCACCGAGAGCACTATACGAATGCCGTATCGGAGTCAGTCGGCTTCCTAGGGTGAAAAACTTCGTATTCTTAATTTGGGAATCGTCAAGAGCTTGTCCCAGCTGAAAAAGTCAAGATCACTCCACTGGGGCGTGAAACACGCTTGGTAAATACTCCAAGACCACTCCCAACGCCCAGAGCGAAGTAAAAGAAAAAACACAAATGGAAAAGCGCATTCGCTAAATATTCACATGAACTTTTATGATTATCCTACCGTAAAAACCGAAATAATTGGGCATGGCGCTAGGACGTCCAGAATTGCCCCTTTTGATTAGGGGGACAAAACACACCGCGAAGATTCTCCTTCAGCCCTCACCTGAGA
>Ga0307510_10005051_pt1 | contig 15647 bp, 16 predicted proteins | sample 12_EM_MG_FD_207224 | JGI IMG/M metagenome (GOLD analysis project Ga0307510, IMG submission 207224) | Populus trichocarpa ectomycorrhiza microbial communities from riparian zone in the Pacific Northwest, United States - 12_EM | ecosystem: Host-associated > Plants > Roots > Unclassified | place...
GAGAAGCAGTTCGAAGTGCTGTCGACCAACGGCGACACCTTCCTGGGCGGCGAAGACTTCGACCAGCGCGTCATCGACTACATCGTCACCGAGTTCAAGAAGGAACAAGGCGTCGACCTGACCAAGGACGTGCTCGCGCTGCAACGCCTGAAGGAAGCCGCCGAGAAGGCCAAGATCGAGCTGTCGAGCAGCGCGCAGACCGACATCAACCTGCCCTACGTGACGGCCGATGCCTCGGGCCCGAAGCACCTGAACATCAAGCTCACGCGTGCCAAGCTCGAAGCCCTGGTCGAAGACCTGATCGAGCGCACGATCGCCCCGTGCCGCACCGCGATCAAGGACGCTGGCGTGAACGTCAGCGCGATCAACGACGTGATCCTGGTCGGCGGCATGACGCGCATGCCCAAGGTGCAGGAGAAGGTCAAGGAGTTGTTCGGCAAGGACCCGCGCAAGGACGTGAACCCCGATGAAGCCGTCGCCGTGGGCGCCGCCGACGACAACCAGCCGGCCGTGACGATCAAGGTCTACCAGGGTGAACGCGAGATGGCCTCGGGCAACAAGAGCCTGGGCGAGTTCAACCTCGAAGGCATCCCGCCGTCGCCGCGCGGCATGCCGCAGATCGAGGTCAGCTTCGACATCGACGCGAACGGCATCCTGCACGTCGGCGCCAAGGACAAGGGCACCGGCAAGGAAAACAAGATCACCATCAAGGCGAACTCGGGCTTGAGCGAGGCCGAGATCGAGCAGATGGTGAAGGACGCCGAGGTCAACGCCGCCGACGACAAGAAGAAGCTCGAGCTGATCCAGGCCCGCAACTCGGCCGACGCGATGATCCACAGCGTCAAGAAGAGCCTGTCGGAACACGGCGACAAGCTCGAGGCCGGCGAGAAGGAAAAGGTCGAGGCCGCGATCAAGGACGCGGAGACCTCGCTCGCGAGCGAAGACAAGGCCGAGATCGAAGCCAAGACCGAGGCGCTGATGACGGCAAGCCAGAAGCTGGGCGAGAAGGTCTATGCCGAGTCGCAAGCGGCTGCGGCCGCCGCAGCAGGCGCGGCCCCGGGTGCCGAGGCGCCGCACGCTGAGGCGGCGTCGGCCAAGCCGGCCGCCGACGACAACGTCGTCGACGCCGAGTTCAAGGAAGTCAAGAAGGGCTGAGTTCCCTTCCCTGATCCTCGCCGGTTTCGGGCGGAACTGCTTTTGCGCAAGGCAGGCTCCGGCTGAAACCGGCGTTGGTGTTTGAAGCAGCATCGACTATCGAATCGACCGGAGCCTGGATTACATGGCCAAACGCGACTATTACGAAACGCTCGGCGTCCCCAAGAACGCCAGCGAAGACGACATCAAGAAGGCCTATCGCAAGCTCGCGATGAAGCACCACCCCGACCGCAACCAGGGTGACGATGCGAAGAAGGCAGAAGAGCGCTTCAAGGAGGCCAAGGAGGCCTATGAAATGCTGTCCGACGGCCAGAAGCGGGCCGCCTACGACCAGTACGGCCACGCCGGCGTCGACCCCAACATGGCGCGCGGCGGCGGTGGCCCGGGTGCGGAGGGCTTCGGTGGTTTCGCCGAGGCCTTCGGCGACATCTTCGGCGACATCTTCGGTGGCGGCGCAGCCGCCGGCGGGCAGCGTCGCAGCGGCGGCCAGCAGGTGTTCCGCGGCAGCGACCTGAGCTACGCGATGGAGATCACGCTCGAAGAAGCCGCGCACGGCAAGGAAACGCAGATCCGCATCCCGTCGTACGACACCTGCGAGACCTGCAAGGGCAGCGGCGCCAAGCCCGGCACCAGCCCCAAGGTCTGCACGACCTGCAACGGCCAGGGCACGGTGCACATGCGCCAGGGCTTCTTCAGCATCCAGCAGACCTGCCCGCACTGCCACGGCACCGGCAAGATCATCCCCGAGCCCTGCACGACCTGCAGCGGCCAGGGCCGGATCAAGAAGAACAAGACGCTGGAGGTGAAGATCCCCGCCGGCATCAACGAAGGCATGCGCATCCGCTCCAGCGGCAACGGCGAGCCGGGCACCAACGGCGGGCCGGCCGGCGACCTCTACATCGAGATCCGCATCAAGCAGCACGAGATCTTCGAGCGCGACGGCGACGACCTGCACTGCACCGTGCCGGTGGGGCTGACGACCGTGACGCTGGGCGGCGCGATCGAGGTGCCGACGCTGGGCGGCAAGGCCGAGATCGACCTGCCCGAAGGCACGCAGCACGGCAAGACCTTCCGGCTGCGCGGCAAGGGCATCAGGGGTGTGCGCTCGAGCTACCCGGGCGACCTGTACTGCCACGTCAGCGTCGAGACGCCGATCAAGATCACCGAGCACCAGCGCAAGCTGCTGAAGGAACTCGACGAGTCGTTCCGCAAGTCCGGCGACCGGCATTCGCCGAACGCGAAGACCTGGACCGACCGCGTCAAGGACTTGTTCAAGTAGGCTCGCGCGAGCCGGCCAGCGGGCGCGGGATGCGCCCGCTGGCCACACAATACGCGCCATGCAAATACGTGGCGCATCCCGGTACAGCGACTCCTACACCGGTGTCGATCGGCGCAAGGGCTGGAACCCGCTGACGCTCGCCGTGCTGGCCGGTCTGTGGATCGCGGCGCTGCCGAACTGGCCGCTGTGGCGTGCGCTGCTCGCGCTGCCCGAGACCGCGTCGTTGCGCGGCGGCGTGTTCGTCGTCGGCTTCGGCCTGATGCTCGCAGCCTTGTTGACCGCGTTGCTCGCGCTGTTCGCGTGGCGCCACACGATCAAGCCGGCGATCGCGCTGCTGCTGCTGGCTGCGGCCTTCGGCGCGCACTTCATGGGCAGCTACGGCGTGGTGATCGACACCACCATGATGACCAACGTGCTGCAGACCGACCCGCGCGAGGTCCGCGACCTGCTGAGCTGGCGCATGCTGGGCAGCGTGCTGCTGCTCGCCGGCGTTCCGTTGCTGTGGCTGTGGCTGGCCCCGGTCTCGCGCCGCACGCGGTTGTGGCGGCAGGCGGGCCGCAACGTGCTGACACTGGTCGCTGCGCTGGTCGTCGTGTCGCTGCTGGTGCTCGCGCTGTTCGCCGACCTGTCGGCGACGATGCGCAACCACCGGTCGATGCGCTACCTGATCAACCCGGTCAATTCGCTCTACGCGCTGGTCGACCTCGCCGCCCAGTCGAATGCCAAGCCGGCCGGCCCGCCGCTGCCCATCGGGCTGGACGCGCGCATCACGCCGCGCGCCGCCGGCACGCTGCCGCCGCTGCTGACGCTGGTCGTCGGCGAGACCGCACGCGCCGATCACTTCGCCTTGAACGGCTATGCGCGACCGACCAACCCCGAGCTCGCCGCGCTCGACGTGCTGAACTTCCGCAACGTGATGTCGTGCGGCACGAACACCGCGGCGTCGTTGCCCTGCATGTTCTCGCACCTCGGCAAGGCGCGCTTCGAGTCGCGCGAGCGCGACCACGAAAACTTGCTCGACCTCGTGCAGCGCGCCGGCATGGCGGTGCTGTGGGTGGACAACCAGGCTGGCTGCAAAGGCCTGTGCGAGCGCGTGCCGCACGCCGAGACCTGCGTCGGCGACGACTGCCTCGACGAAGCGATGCTGCAAGGCCTGGACGCGCGCATCGCCGCCCTGCCCGCCGACGCCCGCGCGCGCGGCGTGCTGCTGGTGCTGCACCAGATGGGCAGCCACGGCCCCGCGTACTACAAGCGCAGCCCGCCAGACCGCAAGCCCTTCATGCCCGAGTGCACGACCAACGTGCTGCAGCAATGCGATCGTGCGGCGCTGATCAACGGCTACGACAACTCGATCGCCTACACCGACCACGTGCTCGCGCAGACGATCGCCTGGCTGAAACGCCAGCAGGCGCAGTTCGACACCACGCTGCTCTATGTGTCGGACCACGGCGAATCGCTCGGCGAGAACAACCTGTACCTGCACGGCCTGCCCTACGCCGTCGCGCCGGTCGAGCAGAAGCACGTGCCCATGGTGCTGTGGCCGGCCACGCGCGGCCAGCCCGACTGTCTGCGCACGCAACAGGCTGCGCCGCTGACACACGACAACCTGTTCCACTCGGCGCTGGGCCTGCTCGGCATCACCGCGACCGAATACGACGCCAAGCTCGACATGCTCGCGCCCTGTCGCGCCCATTGACCTGTACCCGCTCGCCCGATGTCTGCACAAGCCGATTCGCTCAAGTCCATCCTGTTCGCGCTCGGCGCCAATTTCGCGATCGCGCTCGCGAAGACCGCCGGCGCGGTGTTCACCGGCTCGGCCTCGATGCTGGCCGAGGCGATCCACTCGTTCGCCGACTGTGCCAACCAGGCGCTGCTGATCTGGGGCCTGAAGGAAGCCAAGCGACTGGCCTCGCCCGACCACCCGCTGGGCCACGGCCGCGCGATCTACTTCTGGAGCTTCATCGTCGCGCTGATGCTGTTCAGCATGGGCGGGCTGTTCTCGATCTACGAGGGCGTGCACAAGTTGCACGACACCGAACCGGTGAAGTACGCCTGGGTCGCGGTCGCGATCCTCGCGTTCGGTGTGGCGGCCGAATCGGTCTCGTTGTGGGGTGCGCTGCGCGAGATCAACAAGGAGCGCGGCGAACTCAGCCTGTGGCAATGGTTCCGCAGCTCGCGCCAGAGCGAGCTGCTGGTGATCTTCGGTGAAGACCTCGCAGCGCTGGGCGGTCTGGTGCTGGCACTCGTCTTCATCGGCCTGGCGATGATCACCGGCAACCCGATGTGGGACGCTGCCGGCTCGATCGGCATCGGCGTGCTGCTGGTGCTGGTGGCGGTGCTGGTCGGCGTCGAGGTCAAGGCCTTGCTGGTCGGCCAGAGTGCCGAGCCTCGGGTGCTGGCGCGGCTGCGTGCCCATATCGAGGCGCAGCCCGAGGTCGCCCAGGTCTACAGCCTGATCACGCAACAGCTGGGCAGCGAGGTCATGGTGGCGGTGAAGGCGCGCATGCGGCCGGTCGGATCGGACACGGCCTTGATCGAGGCCATCAACGCGGTCGAGAAGCGCGTGCGTGCGGAGTTCGCGCAGGTGCGCTGGATCTTCTTCGAGCCGGACCTGGCCGACTGAACTCAGCCGAACAGGTCTTGCTGCCCATCGCGGCGCGGTGGCAGCGGCTTGCGGAACTGCGTCAGGTCGAGCTCGACGCGCTGGCGGTTCAGCCCGAAGCGTGCCGCGGCCTTGTGAAAGCGCTGCGACAGCAGCTGTGCCCAGACGCCCTCGCCGCGCATGCGCGACCCGAAGCGCGCGTCGTAGTCTTTTCCGCCGCGCATCTCGCGCACCCGCGCCATCACGCGCGCCGCGCGGTCGGGGAAGTGCTGGTCCAGCCACTGCTGAAACAGCGGATTGACCTCCCAGGGAAGGCGCAGCACGACGCTGAAGGCCGACGTGGCACCGGCGTCGGCGGCAGCCTCGAGGACGCGTTCGAGCTCGGGTTCGTTGATGAACGGGATCACCGGCGACATGCTGACACCGACCGGCACGCCGGCATCGGCGAGTGCCTTGATCGTCTGCAAGCGACGCTGCGGCGAGGCCGCCCGCGGCTCGAGAATGCGCGAGAGGCCCGCGTCCAGCGAGGTCACCGAGATGTAGATCGCCGCGAGATGCTGCGCGGCCATCGGGACGATCAGGTCGAGGTCGCGCTCGACACCCGACGACTTGCTGACCAGCGAGAACGGGTGCGCGCAGTCGGACAGCACCTCGATCACCGCCCGGGTGATGAGCAGCTTGCGCTCGATCGGCTGGTAGGCGTCGGTCGCCGAGCCGATGTTGAGCAGCAGCGGCCGGTAGCTGCGACCCGCAAAGGCCTCGCGCAGGCGTTCGGCGGCGTTCACCTTGGCGATGATGCGGGTCTCGAAATCGAGGCCGGGCGACATGTTGAGGTAGCTGTGAGTGGGCCGCGCGAAGCAATACACGCAGCAATGGCTTATGCGAAGTGATTTTGTTCATGAAATGCTCGATCTCTAGTGTTTACGGGAGCTTCACCCGGGTTTCTGAAAATCGAGTGTTCATGAACACATTTTTTGCGTTGTCTTTGGCTTTTCCGGAAATTTTTAATCGGTATTGGGGGTGCAGGGGGGCGGACCCCTTGTGGATAACTTTCCCGCGACGAACAAGGTGGATCATCCCGACGACGACTGCGACCAATCCGAGAACCCGGTAGCGAGTCATGCTCAGTACGATTCGACAGCCCCAAATAGAGGACCATTCGACAACCCAGCGCCCCTCCGACGACCTGTTCGCAGTGCCGATCGACAGCAACGGCTACGGCCGCCATCACCGCAGTCCGCGAAGATCACACCCAGGTACACGTCGTCGGCACCAATAGAGAAGGGAGCCGTTGCTTCAGAAGAGTTCAGATTGCGGATCAGATGCAGTCGGTGGACGAAAAAGTTGAGTGCTCATGCCTGCTCTGTCGGTGTTCAACCCGAGTCGGGCGGTGGCGACCCGGAAGCGCTGCGCGATGAGATCTGAATAGACACCCGTCCCCTTCATGCGCGTACCGAACTTCGAGTCGTAGTCTCTCCCCTGCCGCATCTGCTGGACCAAGCTCATGACATGCTTTGCTCGCAACGGAAAGTGCTGCTCCAGCCATTCAACGAACAGGTCTCGCACTTCCAGCGGCAGGCGCAACACCACATAGCCTGCATATCGGGCACCGGCCGAAGCGGCAGCCTCCAGTACCCTCTCCATCTCTCGGTCATTGATGGCCGGGATCAGTGGAGAAGTGAAGACGCCCACAGGAATGCCTGCCTCCGACAGTTCCTGAATTGCTTCCATCCTTCGCGCCGGTGAGTTCGCGCGCGGCTCCAACTTTCTGGCCAAATCGTGGTCAAGCGTTCCAATAGATATGAAGACGCGTACCAGACCTTTCGCCGCCATCGGTCCCAGGATGTCGATGTCCCGCGTGACGAGCGAAGATTTCGTAGTAATTCCGACCGGAGCGTTGCACTCCGACAGCACTTCCAATACCGAGCGCGTGATTGCGAGCCTGCGCTCGGCTGGTTGATAGGGATCGGTGTTGGCGCCGAGTGCGATGAGGGAAGGAACATAGCTTCGTTTTCCGAGCTCGGATCGAAGCAGTTGTGCCGCGTTCACCTTAGCAAAGATCTTGGTCTCGAAATCGAGACCAGGAGAAAGACCGATGTAGGCGTGCGTAGGCCTGGCGTAGCAGTACACGCAACCGTGCTCACACCCCAAAAATGGGTTGATCGACTGGTCGAAAGGGATGTCGGGGGAGTCGTTTCGACTGATGATCGAGCGCGCCTGCTGCTCGGTCACGGTGGTCTTTGGCAACGGACCTTCAAGACTGTCGTCGTCGACCTCGTTCTCCGGGTCGATGCCGTCGCGCGTCCACGAATCGAACCTTGAGATCGTATTCGAGCCTGCACCTCGCCCCTTGACGAAATGGATTGGAGCCGTCGATCGCTGATCACGTGCGCTCATTCGGCCCCGCCCCTTGCGTCGAAGTTTTCATCGCTGACTGCAATCGAGAACGTCATGCCTTGACTCGTCGGATCACGCCTGGCCGTCCAATGCGGGCTCCACTCGCTGGCCGTTCACGAACGAGCTCCCGTCTCGCACCTCAACGAGCATGTCGCCGTATTTGCCATGCCAGACGTATCTCACTATCCCGTCGCTTTCGAGGGGCAGTCCCGGCTCCGCAGGATCTGTCCGACCGACGTGTATTTCTGGAGTGAAGGCATCCATGGCGGGCAACGATACTGTTATTATTAACAGTATAGGCCTCCTGCCCACAACATCAAGCACTGAACGACGAGGCAATTCTTCTTCTGATAGCACGCCGGCCTTGCAGCGCCCAGAGGCCGACCAAGAGGACGGCAGCACTGGCTATGCGGTTCGCCCTGGCAAGTCAGAGTCCCGGGACCCGACCAGCCTTACCGAACGAATTGACCAACGTACGTCGCTCGACCGGCGAACCGGCGGACCCCTCCTCCGCGCACCGTTGCACGCGTCTTGTAGTGGCCGCAATCATGTGTCGCAAATCTGTCCCGCAGATTTGGTTCGCGTCAGGCGTAGTTGTAGTGGAAGCGAGCTGCAAGCTCGACACTCGCGCGACCTTCCATCTGCCTGACTCGCGTAAGCGCCGCAGGGGCGAATAGCACTTGTGTCACCTCGTTCTCCTGCACACCTTCTAGCGCCTTGGCCCCACTGGCGAAGAACAGGTCGAACGCTCGGCCGAAACCGGCAAGAGCCTCCTCCTCGTTCTCAGCGTAGGCGACGCGCGCCATGAGGGTTCGGCCTTCGCCTGTCGCGCCGTAGTCCTGCCACACCGTCCACAGTTTCATGCTTCGGCTCCCTCGCTGACCCAGCATCCGTCGCGTGTGCCAGTCGAGCCTTTTAGGCCCCGATACTCCCTGCACTGTTGTTGATGACTTGAGGTCCCGAACTGCAGTTTTGGATGATCCGGCGTATGTCCGCTCGACCGAGTAGGTCGCTCTCCCCTGCCCCAAGTTCCAAGTGCCACGGGGCAGGGCGCGTCAGTGGTCGGGCGTCAGTCGCACAGCTCCCATCGAGCAGGCACGTCCCAGGTGATGTGCGGCTGGAATCCTCCCAGCTGTAGATTGGGGGCGCCTGTCCGGTAGGCGTTGACCACGCGGATCTGCAGCTTCGTCTCCGTGCTGTCTTCGACGAACCCCACCGCCGTCGTCGCGCCCTCGACCCGACAGACGCGCGTGCCACGCTCGCGCATACGCGGCACCATGGCGGCGCGGCGATCGGCCTCGAGCGCACGCTGTCTCTCACGTTCCCGGCCCAGCGAGGCAGCGTGGGCTTGATCGGTCGCGCGCTCCTCACTCGTCCTGAAGCCGGCCGAACGCAGCATGCCCAAATAGGCCGGCGCGCTGAGACTGCCCGTGGGTTCGACAACGCGCACCGATGTTCCGTTCGGACAAGGCCTCGGTGCCGGAACGATCTGCACCACGAACGAGACGTCGTCGGGATTTGTTGGTTTCACGCAGAAGTTGCCCTGGAGCGAACCGCCTGTCCGTGAGCACAGGGCGCTGTACTCGACCTTGGCGGCGTCGACCGAGCTCGCTTTCGCATTGGGCTCGCACCACCACCTCGTCACCAGTCGATACTGGCCCGACGGATCGGGCGGCGCGCTCGTCGCGACAAACGGCTGGCCCACGAGGCCGCTGTGGCGCAACTCCAGTGTAATGGTCAACTCCGATGCCGTTTGGGCCGCTTGCCCGTCGAACTTTCTCACGGCGCATCCGGCGAGCAGTCCGGCCGCCAAGACCGTGTACACAAACGCTGTCTGTCGATTCATGTGACCCTCCCAGGCAAAGCAATCTGGTCTTTCTCTGTTGCACGCCGGGTCCAGCTGCGTCACTGGCGTGGACTCGTGGCACGGCGCGGCTTCTTCGCCTGCTGGTTGGGCTGCGACAGCTCGATCAAGATCTCTCGATCGGTAAAGAACTCGTCGGCACAGTCCGGATAGAAGGCTGAGAAGTGGGCGCCTTTGTTGTCCTCGAAGAACAGTTCACGCTGCCGCGACGAGGGCTCCACGCCCTGCCAGACCTTGGCAACGTCGCGCATCTGCCAGTGCAGATCGGCGTTCCGATGCGGACACACGCACTGCAGCGATCGCAGCTTGGCCTCAGGCGCCTGGTTCAGCAACGAGAGCAGATCGATGGTCCACCACAGGCAAAGCGTTTGTAGATGGGTCGAATCCCCATCGGGCCGTTCGAAGGTCGCGATGAACCAGGGCAACCGGATGGGCAGGTCGAGCGCCTGCCAATGCATGCAACCCGGGTCGCCCAAACCCTGGGGCATCGGAAAGAGGTAGGACGGCTGGGAGACGAACATTCTGGGAGTCGACGGCCCCGCGTAGTTCCGATGGGTCGCGTTATTTAAAGCGTGGCAGTATCGTGGCGGTGCGCCGCAAATGACCCATTGGGTGAGTGCCGTGCCTGGGGTTAGATTCCCATTCGGAATACGGACAAACACGAGCTAGGGTGGGCAGCGAAGGGTCCCCATGCTCAAGTCTCTCTATAGCCGCCACAACGAAATCTTTCTGCAACTGCTCAGAAGCCGTCGCGAGGCACTGCAACTGCGTCAGCGGGACCTGGCGCAGCGTATTGGGCGAGGACAAGCGACCGTCAGCAAGATCGAGAGCGGGAACCGGCAACTCGATGTCATCGAGTTGCGCGCGTGGCTCCTCGCGCTGGACATCGACTTCGTTGCCTTCATGCAGGAACTCGATCAGCGCCTCCAACCGCATCCCCTTCCGGATGCGCGGTTTCGGGCCAATGGTCGCTCTGCGCTGAGCCATCGAGGCGGCCACCCGATCGCTCCTCGTCGAAAACCCCCGTAAGTCGGACCCAGAAGAACCGAATAGCGCTTTCTGCGTTTTTAATAACGTGGCTTCAATAGGACGATTCCGGGACGCTCTGGTGGATGTCCACCCGTCCCAGAGAGCCACAGCGCGGCAGGCCGCGAGGGGCCCGTAGTTTTGATCCCGATGTTGCGGCGGCCTTTGGCCGCGCCGTGAAAGAGGCTCGCTTGGCTGCCGGCATCTCCCAAGAGGCCTTGGCCTACATGGCCAACGTTGAGAGGTCGTTCTTCGGACGGATCGAGCGCGGAGAAAGCCAGCCCACGCTATTCGTGGTCCTCAAGGTCGCCTACGCGCTCGGTTTCGATGGGGGCGCGCTGGTCTCACTCGTCGAATCGGAACTGGCACGACGGGCGCCATCGAAGGGTAGCGCGAAGCGAGCATAGGGCCTCGCGAAAGCGACCGGCAGTTACGGCGTCGGCATTGCCGCTCGCCGCATGCGCTCGTTGTCACTCGAGGGATTCACGGAACGTCGAGCTGCCTGGCAAGCCGACTCGTTGTCATATCCCACCTCGGGACTTCGCATCTGCCGTCTTCTTAGCAGTCCGCGCACCACGCACAAGCTTCAGGGGTGAACGCTCTGGAATGCGATATCCCTTGGTCTCAACGCTGTAGTGCCAATCCGGCAGCGCCTTGGCGACTTGCCCCACCTTCGCGGGTGTCGTCTCGAGCAACATGGAGCCTCCGAGCGTACGCACGACTGTCGCCCCTAACGAAGTGGCCACCTTCCGGGCGGCCATCACGACCTTGCGGTCGACCGACAACTGCGTAGAGTAGAAGACATAGTGCTTCATAAGCCGATTATCTCGTCATCGCCTTGCCAATGAGCGAGCCAGTAAGGACATTGGACGCGCTTGCCGGCTGAAGTACGCGAAGTTGCGCTGACATTCACCGCACCTCGTCGCCAGGTCCATCCAAGTTCCGCCAATGGCGGAACCACGCGCTACCTGTCGTCCGGGGCGACTAGCAAGTAGGCAACGCAGTTTCGCGTGGCATCTACGCCCTTGCGGTCACAACCTCGTCGAGCCGCGTGGTGTAGCGCGGTGTGCGGCGCTCCTGCTTTGACGCGTGCGCGCTGCGCTGCCGCTGTCGCGTCGCGCTGGCCACCGCGACCGCGTCGCGACCGAAACGCTGGTTGAGTGCATCGATGGCCGTCATGAGGCCCGCTCGGCCAGATGCGGGCGCGGGTACGTCCGCCTCCAGGTCGAACAGATCCAGTTCACCCTGCTCGCGGCCCTGCGGCTGCAGATCGACCAGCATCACTCCGGCCTTGACGTAGTTGAAGCCCGGGCGGAACACGCCGTCCACGGCCCGCAAGGCGGCCGCGATCACGAGGCGCGTGTCGGCGGTAGGCCGGGTCAGCGGCATCGTCACCGCCGGGGAATGTTGCCGGTCGTGCTTCCGGTAGGGGCTCGTGTTGAAGAACACGTGCACCGAGCGAGCCACGCTCCCCTGCCCCCTGAGCTTCTCGGTGATGCGGCTCGCGAACTGGCTGACCGCTTCTTTCATGCTGGCGAGCTCGGTGATGGGTTCGCCGAACGAGCGTGAGCACATGATCTGCTGGTTGGCCGCCGGCGCGTCGTCGACTTCCAGGCACGACGTGCCGCGCCCGGTCTGCACTCGACAGCCCCGCATACGACCGTCGGACTGCTGCTCCGATCACGAGCTCACGCGGTGTCCGTCGCCCGATGGAGGGCGTTGCACCGTGACGCTGGGTCATTAAAAATTGCATAAAGTCATGCTACTTGACTTTTGCGCCCGGTTCCACCACACTCCCTTCCGGGCATCGGATATCCGATGTTCTCCGCTCTTTTTCATGGTTAAGCGACCTCAAGCGGCACCCCTTTTGGGCGGTGTCGAAGTGGGCGATTGCGCCCCTTAGTGGCTCACGTTCGTCTGTGAGCCGTGGATTGCAGCGTATGCAGTCCACTCACTTCTGCACCCACGACGCCGTCGAACGGGCGCCACGGACCGCGCAAGCGGCACCGCCGGCCGGTCGAACGATCGAAGTTCGGCGCAGGAGGACGAAGCGCAGGTAACGGCGCTTCGGGAACTTGGAATCACTCTGGTCCAACTCGGGCCTTCATCGAGGTCGTGCCTAAAGCGCAGGGGGCACACGCCGTTTTCCGTCCATTTCGGCCGGAACGGCTGTGACCTCGAACCTGAAGGAATAGCTATGAAAGCAGAAGAGCTGAAACAAGCACTGAGGTTGCTCACCAAGGTGCTTGCAGACCCGAGACTTGGACCGAGCCAGGAAGAGCAGTTGAGGTGTGCGAAGCGGGAGCTGACCAAGGTGTTGCAGTCTGGAAAGCTCGAAGGACCTCGTGTCTTTCGGGCAGTCGAGATGGTCGCGATGGCCTTGGCCGACAGCTTCGACATCGCAAGTTCTAGGTAAAGAGTGATTTCAATCCTTATGGATCAAGACTACGCAAAGGCGTTTCGTATCGTTCGCGCGGCGTTCGGCCTGTCCCAGGGCGAGCTCGCGGAACGATTGCCCATTTCTGCGAGCCAACTCTCGTTGATCGAAGCTGGCAGGCGCCAGCCAAGCCTGCGGGTCGTGGACGCGCTCGCGAAAGGCGTCGGCGTTCCAGCAGCGCTCATCACACTACTTGCATCGACCCCTGCGGATGTGGAAGCTCAGGATGACGCAAACATCGCCGACCTGGCTCGCGCGCTGCTGCGCCTCCTCATTGCTGCCAAAGAGGAGCCTCAGCGCCACTTGGCCTTCAACGGAAAGTGACAAATGAAGCCCATCCTGTCGCTGCGAGACCTGTCATTTCGGCTTGGCCTTCCGCTCGAGCACCTTCAAGCGGTGGCTGAACAGATCGCCCAGGACAAGGATCTGCATTACAGCTTCTTCTCGAAGTCGATCGGGAAAAGCAAGGTTCGCCACTTTCGCGTGCCCAAACCAGCCCTGAAGGAAATCCAGCGAAGGATCGTCAGAAACATACTCAATCCAATGGGCTGCGCCGCGGCCGCTCATGGTGGAGTGCGAGGCGCGTCAGCGGCGACAAATGCCGGCGTTCATCGCGCTCAGGACTGCGTCGTGAACATGGATGTCAGGTCGTTCTTTGACAAGGTACGGCATGAAGCGGTGTACCGCATGTTCCGTCACGATTTCGAGTTCGGAAGGGATGTTGCTTCGCTCCTGACTCGGCTGACCACGCTGGAGTCGCTGTTGCCTCAGGGCGCGCCGACGAGCCCGTCAGTTGCGAACCTCGTCATGACGAAGCCGGTCGATGTCCCACTCATGAAGATTGCGGAGCAGAAAGGTCTGAAGTACACCCGTTATGTGGATGACCTTACGTTCTCGGGCGACAACCCCCGGCCCATGATCAACATTGCGGCGCGACTACTTTCCGGCCGGAGATTGCCGATGTACCGCGGCAAGCCGGGAAAGAAGACCAAGCTGAGAATCACTCCGCGCTCGGCGCCGCAAGAGGTGACTGGCCTTCTCGTCAATTCAGAAGGCAGACTCAGCGTCGCGTCGAATCGCAGGGACAAGATCCGCGGTGCGATCCATGGGCTCAAAAGCATGCACGACCCCATGAAGCTGGCGAAGGAAACTCGCTCCATCGCAGGTCGGATTTCATACATAGGGCGATACAACGCTGGGGAAGCGCAGCGTTTGCGGCGGCTGCTTGAGGGAATTGCCGAACCGCAGCAAAGCTGACACTCGTCTCCGCGTGCTCTTCGCCGACTTCGTACGCCCGACTCAGTGGTCATCGAGGGGCGCGAAAACCTCCGCCACCCACTCCACGAAGATCCGCAGCTTCCGCGCTCAGGTGAGGTCGATCGCACGGCCGCTGACGCCGAGGTCAATAGCCGCCCAGCGAGGCTTGTCAGCCCGACTTTCGCGCCCGCGTGCGGGGGGCGATCTGCTCCTTCGGGGCCTTGACCTCCAGTCTCGCGACGAGCGTCTTGGCGAACGTGGACTCTGCTTCTGAGCGGTCCGCGCGAGACAACGCTTCCGAAAGCTGGGCGCCGAGCTCGCGATTCCTCCCGTGTTCAACGGCAACGCCCTCCTGCGCGAGTTCGAGTTCGCGTTTCGCCACGCGCAGCTCGCCTCTGAGTTGCTCAAGGGCCGTCGCGCCGCGTGCTCTTTCGCCGGTGAGCTCCACCTGCACGGACTCGAGCTTGGACTGCAATGCCGCCGCACGCTTGTCAGCGCCGGCCCGTGCCTGGCGCTCCTGTTCGATCTCGAGCGCCGCGCGCCGCGTGGCACCGTCGGCGCGCTCCTCCGCTGAAGCCACCGCCTTGCGGTACTGCGCGCGCTCGGACTGCGCGGCCTCTTCGCTGGCGGCGAGCCGGGACTCGAGATTTTCGATGAGTTGCCGGGCGTTTGCTAGGTCCGCGAGGGCGGTGGCGCGCGCGAGTCGCTCGGTCTCGATGGTGGCCAGATGCTCGCCGAGCTGGGCCTGCAGGTGAGCGACCTTAGCTGTCGCCTCGAAAGCCGCGGCGTCGCTCTGCGCTGCACGTTCCTTTTCGGCCTCCACGTTTGCAACCGCGGCGGCCATGCCATCGCTCAGGCGATGGTCGAAGTCGCGTCGCGTTTCGGCCAGCGCTGCTTCCCAGAAGTGCTTGGCTGCCTGCTGGACCGGGTCGGGCACGTCTGACGGCGCCGAGAACGCGCCCGGGTCCTTGATGCGCCCGCCCAGGTGCCTGAACCACGTCTCCAGGAATGGGCTGACGGTGTTCGGCGAGCCGCTGCCGATTTTCTGGCGCACGCGCTCGATGGTCGGCCGAGCCCCCTGGAGCAGGAGCGCGTCGCAGGCGTTCCAAACGTCGGTTTCGCTGATCCCACGCGCCATCGTTTCACTCCCGGTTTGAGCGCCCGCCGCTTGCCGAATTAGTCACGATAATAGAAGATTATCAAGACTAATTATGCTAGTACGTTAGATATCATACGATATACATATGATAAATGTCGAAATTCCGTCAGCGAGCATGGTCCCGCCGCCGTCGATGCTCGAGGGGTTGCCGCCGCTCGATCCGGAACGTCTGGGGTCGATGGCGAGCGCGGCGGAAGCCGCCCTCCTTCGCCAGGGCGAATCCGAGAACACCTTGCGCAGCTACCGGTCGGCGCTGCGTTACTGGGCCGCCTGGTACGCGTTGCGCTATCGGCAGCCCATCACACTGCCGGTCGCCGAAGCAGTGGTGCTGCAGTTCATCGTTGACCATGCACAGCGGCTCGATGTCGAGGGCCGCCTCGTCAGCGAATTGCCTCCGACCATCGATCAGGCGCTCGTCGCTGGCGGCTTCAAGTCCAAACTCGGTGCTCCGGCGCTGAACACACTCGTGCA
>Ga0307510_10005052_pt1 | contig 15646 bp, 19 predicted proteins | sample 12_EM_MG_FD_207224 | JGI IMG/M metagenome (GOLD analysis project Ga0307510, IMG submission 207224) | Populus trichocarpa ectomycorrhiza microbial communities from riparian zone in the Pacific Northwest, United States - 12_EM | ecosystem: Host-associated > Plants > Roots > Unclassified | place...
TCGCTGTGCGTGCCACCCCGTGCGCGTTCCCTCTTGCTGCACCGCGCGGCCCCGCTGAGGGTTATTTCATTCGCGCGAGCCTGTCCATGGTGGTCCCGGTTGCCGCATCGCCAAGAACCCGGCCGCATGCACATTCACGTCGCTGTGTGTGCCTCCGCGCGCGCGTCCCCTCCCGCTGCAGCGCGCGGCCCTGCTGAGGGTTATTTCCCTCGCGCAAACCCGTCCGCGGCGGTCCCGGTTGCACATCCCCCCCCAAGCGGTGCGCCCAGGCTTGCGCTTTCGTGTCCTTCTGCTGCATCGCCCGGGCGCGCGTTTGCGCCCCTTTCTGCTACCGGTCTAGGGTTCGGACAAGCGGGGACAACCCCTGAGATATATTTCCGTTTGAATTAATGCGTGGAAATGCGCGGGAATGCATTCGCGCGCGCGCGCATTTACCCCCGGGCCTCCCCCACTCGACTTAGACTTAGACAGAATTTCTTTAGCGGCACGTGCCTTAGCAACACGTGCCTTGTGTTTATTTTTTTTCACACGTGTTTTATGTTTGTTTTGCTTACACTAACAATTCCAAGATCTTTTTATTTTTCTGAGTGCGAAATTCTGACAGCGCTTCCGAAATAGTGGGCACCTTCCTTTTTGAGGGTGTGACAACGGCCGCTGAAAAGGCCCAACTCACGCCATCGGTCTGGTCAGTTGATAGTTATCTTTATTTATTATTTTTTGTTCCATCGATTTTATCGTTCCGACCCGTCGTGAGATGGAGATGATCCCCGTGGCGCGGTGGAAGTACTCCCAAATCTGGCATTGGCAGCCTCCGGCCGCACGACAAGAGGGAGGAAGTACAACCGTTTTCCTGGGGGTCGGCTGACGGGGCCAGCTCTCAGAGTGGCGTCTGATAACGTTACCATTGATACTGCTCTGATCTTGCCCTCGTCATCTGTGCGCGTGACGCTGGGGCTCAGCGGAAGAGATCCGGGCATACCGGGCCACTTCACTGGAAGCCAGGTGGTGTGAGTGGTGCGATCGATACGGAAACTCATAGCGCTCTCCACAATTTCGCTCGTTCGAGGAAGGTCTTGTTTAGTCCTGTTTTTGGGAACAATCTAAAGGTTAGATGAAATCTATTCGTGCGTGCATGATATTACACTGTACCACTTTACAGGCCGGGGGTGCTCATCGTCCCATCTTCCTACCAAGTCTACCGCCATGCTGTGTGATTGTTGTAAACGATCACAAGGCGGTGGGTGACTTAAATTATCCCCGCGGCTTGGCTCACAGGCGGTTTGAACAGGCGGTTTAGTGGTGAGTCCTGCCCGTCTCGTGTCGGTAACGGTCTGCTTCGCCCTCGTGATGGCAACGACAGAGACATAGTGTCTCTTTTCATCTCTAATCATAAAAGACACAATTCAAGGAGCCGAGGCGGACGCGCGCGGTTCGTTTATCCAAGTTTTACTATCTTCCCTGCAAAGCCGTTCTGGGGGCGTCTTTTCCTATCCCTAGCCTGAACAATCCCCTAAGCCGATCTTTTCCAGTCGTTGATTAGAAATGGGCGATCATGACCGTGAATCCGATGGTGCACCCCCTTGCCCACGTCCGAGCTGGTCAGGACCCGAACCGGGATCGACTTAGCAGCCTTGTCAGGGGGTCAAACAACAGTGCTATTCCATTCGACCGCGACGTTCCTCATGGCTTTGGTCACAGCCCATCTTCTCACTTGCGCTTATCTTGATGACTCCAACTTGCATCTTGCCGACTCTCGAGAACTGCGTGCCAACCGCGTCATGCGAACCAGGCGGCTCACCTAAACCATATATGTATATACGTTCCGTTTGACCCCACCGCAGGCCGTTTCGTCCCTCTGCTCAGACTCAGAAAGAAGGCAGCAGCCTATCGCCGAATCATATGATCGGCGAGTTTCACAGCCTGGGCGATGGAGGTTACTCGGTTCGTCACTGGCAGTCGTCAAGATACATCGTTTGTATCGATGGAAGTAGTGGCAGGTTCAATTGTTCCCCATCCCGGTCTTGCCAGTGCGAAACACGTTCTATGTCGCAAAATCGGGAAATGGCCTTATAATAGACTGTCTCTATTATGACTATTTTAACCAAATTAGAGCCACTTTATTAATCCAGTCGAGCAGTTATGGTAAATTTTAGTTATATGAGGTATTATCAATGGCTTATGATCCCTAGGCAAATTATAATGATAATATAAGCTGCCTTATAAGCCAACTTATAGAAAATCAAGTCTTGGAAAAGCTATTTTCATTACATCACCTTACATCATTTCCCGTGGTTCTCTCGGCACCCCCTCTGGTCTCTGGAACCTTACCACTGTCGTCATACTACCATCCATGGATACATTGTTGCGCAAAACCTTCGTCTACGGATATCCAACTGCTGATGCGCTGATGATCCGCACATACTACTGAAGTTGACGGGTCGCCGCCTTGCATGTAGTAAGTAGTATAGAATTCAAAGTTTAGCAAGACCGCACGTCCCGTTTCCATTCCATTTCGAACGTTCGCACATCGATCGACCCGATAACTGACAAATCATACCATATGCTCCGCAGCAACCGTCGGACGATCTCTGTTCAACGTCGAATTTCCGTGAAACGTTCGACTTGAGGAGAAGCGGCTCGTCTTCGTTTCGAAGACTTCTTCGTAAGTCGATCGATCGATCGATCGTGGCAGGCTGCCAGATGGTCTGGTGACCATCACCGCGTGCTTGAGCACGGTATGGACCCAGAGGTAAGCCCTTTGGACCACGTCGCCATACGGTGTGAGCTTCACATTTCCCGATTAACGGAGTTCGAGGAATGGCATCCTCTCATCCTTGTTGCATCGCCTGAGACGGCTTCAGGTCTTCTCCCTTCATCTCATCTCAATTTTGATTTGGCGGAGTTGATAGGTTTATCAACCCATCGAGCTAATACACACTGCAAATCAGTAACTGCAACAACCCCCAAGCAACCAGTCAAGGCAACCCCATGAAGTAATAATCATCAATTGTCTACGTGATGGCGTATGTACAGCGTATGTGTCAGGAAGTCGTGAGGGCCCGACCAAGACTCTACGTGAGTACAATGCAAGACACGTAGTGTGGTATCAGATGATGCGAAAAAGTTAAATCATGTTATTAAATGTCTCGCTTCGTCCAGGGAGGCAGGAGGAAAGAAGTACTAAAAATCGGTAGAGCAAGCCGATGACTCAAAGAAGGGATGGCAAAGAAGTTCAAACGCGTAGTTGTCTCATAATTCAGTTCGGGACAGCGCCATACCACCAAGCCTCTGTTTTTGATCAACCTCCTCATGGGACTCAGACAAATACGGCGGCAATGGCGGCCCCAAGAACACCAGCTGCACCGTACGTGATACCAGTAGCCATTGCAGCATTTGTGGAGGTGGAAGAAGAAGGTCTCGACGACCTGAGATAAGAATTAGTCAAGAAGTATCTCATATTCTCGAACAACATACGTGGACGAGCCGCTCGCTCTAGCCGTAGAGGAGCCAGACGCGGCAGGAGTCGCGGTCGTGGCAGCAGGAGTCGCAGCAGGGGTGGATGCGCCTGCTGCACTGCTACCTGCGGCCGAGTCACTACCAGAGGGGGCCGCCCCGCCGTTCAAGCAGCTCTCATCACCTGAACTCAATGAGCAAGACGAACAGATCAAACGGATGACACCACATACCACCAGCCTGAACAGTGAAGACGGCAGACTGTGAAGAAAGCCCACCTGAATCACGAAGACTGAGGTCAAGACTGGTACCTGGGCGTAATTTGTTACGTGAGTAAAATGCCTCGCTCTTTATGCGCTTCGAGGCATTGCGCCCACTAACCAGCTGTAAAGTTGACTGCCGGCCAAGTCAAGGAACCCTCCGTTGTGCTGGGGAATGAAATCAAAGGTGCGCCATTGACATCGTTACCAGAATGAACGCTAGAAGTAGAAGAGTAACGTAAGTAAAGGAACAGCCGTAAAGACAAAAAAAAGAGCCGACTAACCTCTACGAAACCACAAGGGACAACGTGAGCACGAGTGAGTAGCTTTCAACCAATGTAATGTAATGAAAGTTAAACGTACGAGGAAATAAGGGGCTACAAGGCAAACGTCAGTTGATTATGGAGAAGGTGCAACAAACAGTAAACGGACGAGTGCCACCAGACCAAGTAATGAGAAGAGGTGCGCATTCAATCACGTTCGTCCTGAACAAGAGGTTGAATATATGCATAAAATTGGGCGAAAGGGAAGATGAGTAATACTGACGGGGTGTTGACGGTCAACTGAGCGGAGACACTGGCCACGAAAAGAGCGGCAGAAAGGAGAAAAAAAGAGAACGACTTCATCGCGAGAGCGGCAAGACTCACAGGGGACAACAAAGAGGAAGGGCTGGGTGGAGCGAAGCTGGTTGGGGGGGAAAAACAGCAACGTTGTAAGGGGGTTGTGGGAACGGCCTGAATCTCAACATTTTATAGGGCGTCTCTTATTTGGTCAAACTATATAATTTACCCCCAACCCGATAAAATGCACGCGCTTGCCTCTTCGCAGCGTTCGGGATCCACCCGATAGAGTATCCGCAGTTGCAACGGCCACGCATCCCCATGGTCCTGATAACCACTTCCCTCCCACTCACCACTACATGTGTTTAGAGAATTGGCTCTAGCTTTTACCGACATGTTGTGAATGCGAGCCTCCCCTGGTCCAGGTGGCGTGGGCGTTGGAGTTACATTTTATATAGGCTTACGTATCGGCGCGTAAACAACGATCGGAGCCTTATTCGGCACGTATGTGAAATGACACCACCGCCAAGGCCCGCTGTTCCCTCCATGTCGCACCACTGTGCCTAGTTCTTCCTAACGACAAAGAACAAACTGAATTTATGCATGTGCACTGCAGCGACCATGGAGCGCAGAGCACTGAAAACAATCCTCGTGGTACAGCCATACAGTACGTCGCAAACGGCCACACGCGGGCTTAACGCGCTGCCCCTATCACCAACCGCATCTATTTATATCTCTACCAACCAACACGTTCTTGGCGCCTCACTTACCCGTGGCTGGTCTGTGATGGTCTGATTGTGCCCAGCAAATCACGGTCCGCAAGAGTGGTGTTAACAGTATTAAATTACATAGCGTAGTTGGCCGAATTTACTACTGTTGACTATTAAATCCAGCGCTTATTGACGCGATATGCCAAGTCCCACAGTACCTGAAATTGTCTGACCCTTTTTCACAGTTCCGCTTCTTGTGATGTGGCTTGTCGAGCGTCCACTTGGCATAACAACCCGTAGTGATCGCTAACCCATTCGCTTTTACCCTCGGGCAGGGACACCCTCTCGTTTATCCCCAGTTTCCGAATGTTCCTGACCTCAAACGCGTCGCTGTCCGTGTACAAAATCTTGTCCAACCTACCCGGCGGGTATTGGGACGGCGGCTGATATCCCCACGTCATCCCGTCTTCGTCCTTGTCCTCTCCCTCAAGTCCCTCCTGCCCCTCCCGCCTCTTCTGCTCCTCCCAAGCGTCCAGCAATCCGTTTTGTTCCGGGAGCGTCGCATCGGATGGCGCGATCGCGTTCATATCCCCGCCCACGATTCCCCCCACACCCCCCGGCTCCGTCTTCCCCTGCCCCAGCAATTCTGCGATCACTTTGAGCTGCACCACGCGCCTCAGTGTGCCCTCGGGCAGTGACTCGAGGTGCGTGTTGATCACTCGCAGGACGCGCGCGCGCGGCTCCGCTCCACTCAACATTACGTCCGTCACCAGCGCGTTCCTATTCATCCAGCTCTCCTCGAAATGGACGCACGTAGACGCGGTCAGCTTCACGCTGAGCGCAATGAGTGTGACCGTCCCGTACCGCGCGCCTTGGGGCCAGCCCTCCCTCGGATGACCCGGCACGACCATGAACCACTCCCGTACCCACGGGTGCGCGAGCAGCGTATCGAATGCCCCGTCACGGATCTCTTGTAGGAGGATCAGGCAAGGTGGAGGCTTGCCCCCCTTGCCCTCTGTGAGTTTTTCTCCGAGATGGTCCAGGGCGGCTGTAAGGCGCTCATTGGCGTAGCGCTTGGAGAAGTCGACGTTCCATGTAACAAGAGTTAGTGAGGTGGGGAGGTCGTCGGGAATGTCTGCGTCGTAAGGAGTCAGGGGAGCGTGTACCCATTGCCCTGAAAACTGTTTGGCTCGAAGTTGTACAACGGTATCAGGCATTCTGTCTTGGTTGATCCGTGTGACAGTTCTGATTGGTGATGGTGGTTGAAGAGAGCGAAAGAATTGGTTGACCATAGCTTTTATAGATAAGCGACGCATTGATCGTATCGGAATTACCCTCTGGTGCCTTTGTGGGCTCTTATACTCGTCCTTGTTGTGTACTAGGTGGCGTCCAAGAGATCCTGTGAATGGAAACCAGGCAACCAGGCTCTTATTCTAGGCTGTCCGGCTGTCCAAGTCAGTGGGCTGGTTGGTCCATGCCATAACGCTAATCCCCCTCAATCCCTATCACGTGCTTCCTCGAAGTCCCGGGTCGCAGCAAACGATGTTCACCGCCTTGATCGTAATCCCATCGAGCATTGTGGATGATAAGACCCACGTTCGTAAGATAGATGCAAGGCTGTAAAACTGTTACGCGATTAAAAAAATAAATGCAGTCGAATGATGGTGGTGGGAAAGGCATCGTGATGTACGTAACCCTTGGATTCCTTTTCCCAACACAATCTCCCGTGCCCATGACCCAGAGCCAGTGGTGCCTCGTGGCAGGGCCAACTTGGGCGATAAAGTTGGACGCTTTCTTGGAGATAGCGTTGTACGCGGCACTCATAGCAATGAAGGGCTTGCTGTCAGCCTATCGAACTCGGGGATTGTGGCCAGCCTGGCCAACCTGCAGGAGCAGGGCCACTCGGCGCTTGACACGCTTGATAAGGAAGTCAAATAGCAGCTTTGTAACAGATGACCACCACGGTGGCAACTGCATGATGGCATGTCAAAGAGAGGGTAAGCCGCATTCAAGTTCAACAAGGCCATGTCAGCGCATCCTATGAGTGTCAAAGTTGTTTGGATTCAGGTCAAAGAGCACCGCTAACAGAAAGGTAAGTCCCCTCCCCCTCTCTCTCCAAGTTCGTGTCGTTGCCGCAACTCTTGGGGAACATCCGGTAGATGGCAAATAAACTATAATTACAGTTAAACAGTACAGTACGTTGAATCTACCCTTCTTTTCAAGTTTCAAGGACCCGCGTTTTGTGATCGTGATGTGGCTTATCGGGCCTCCACATTGCATAACAACCCATAATGGTCGCTGACCCAATCCATGCGACCATCGGGTGTGGACACCCTCAGCTCTATCCCCAGTCTCCGAATGCCCTTCATCTCAAACGCGTCGCTGTCCGTATACAAAATCTTGTCCAATCTCCCGGGCGGGAACTCGCACCGCGGCTGATACCCCCACGTCATCCCCTCCTCGACTTCGTCCTCTCCCTCTAACCCCACCCACCTGCTCCACGTGTGCCGCCTGTGCCGCCTCCTCTGCTCCTCCCAAGCGTCCAACAATCCGTTTTGTTCGGGGAGCGTCGCGTCGGACAGTGCGATCGCGTTCATATCCCCGCACACGATCCCGCCCACAAACGCCGGCTCTGTCCCTCCCGATCTCAACAACCGCGCGATGACGTTGAGCTGCGCCGCGCGCCTCCGCGCGCCCGCGGGCAGCGACTCGAGGTGGGTGTTGATCACCCGCAGAACGCGCGCGTGCGGCTCCGCGCCACCGAGGAGCACATCCGTCGCCAGCGCGTTCCTCCCCATCTGGCTCTCCTTAAAGTGGACGCACGCGGACGAGGCCAGCATCACACTCCGTGCGATGAGCGTGACCGTCCCGTACCTGTGCGACCCGCCTTGAGGCCATCCCTCTTGCGGGCTACCTGGCACGACCATGAACCACGCCTGGACCCACGGATGCGCGAGTAAGGCGAGGAACGCATCGCGCTCGACCTCTTGTAGGAGGATCAGACAACGCGGAGGCTGCCACCCTTCGTACGCTGGGAAAGCGTAAAGTTGGAGGTAGTCCAGCGCGGCTGCAAGGCGCATGGGTGCATCGTACATGAAGAAGTCGACGTTCCATGTGATCAGTGTTAGAGAGGTAGGAAGGGATCCGATTGCATATCGAGCGTTGGCGTCCCAAGGAGTCCGTGGAGCGTGTACCCATTGGCCTGAAGAAAACCATATGGCTTGAAGTGGTACAACGGTATCGGGAATTTCCTCCCGGCGGATTAGTGTGGAAGTTCTAACTCGTGAGGGTGGTGAAGAGCGAAAGAATTGGGTGACCATAACTTTGAGAGAGGAGCGACGCATGATGATAATTGATTCGCCACCACAATGCCCGAGTGAGTCATTTCTGGTTCTTATACCGCCATACTTGCTTATCCTACTATTTGGCGTCGACACGAGAGGAAACCAAATCTCATTACGGATAGCAGTGGCTCAGGACTGTGCCGTGCCCGGCCCGGAATCCAGATATGTGGCCAAGCAAGTGCCACTATCAAGGGCCCGCCACGCCACGCCATGACTCATATCACACGCTCAATCGTATCACGTGCTTCCTCAGGCTCGGGAAGGTGATATTAGGGGCTTTCTCCCCAAGCTCGTGCCGCTGCCGCGACTCACTGAACAACGTCCGGTAGATGGCAAAGTTATTACCTCTCCTGAGGAAGAGGTCGATATCGCAGCTCAATTGGCCTGTTCGAGCTGGTATCCACTTATCGAGTCGCTGCCAAGATCATCTCTAAACCCGGTACGCCCCGAATCATCATGCATCATGTGCTGTAGTTAATGTACAACAGTATTTTTGGATGTCCCCTCTTCGAAGTCCCGCTTTCTTTTGTTGACTTTTATGTGGCTTGTCGAGCCTCCACCTGGCATGACAACGCGTAGTGATCGCTGACCCAATCAATGCGACCCTCGGGTGTGGGCGTCTGCAGTCCTATCGCCAGTTTCCGAATGTCCCGGACCTCAAACGCGTCGCAGTCCGTGTACAAAATCTTGTCCAACCTACCAGGCGGGAACTCGCACGGCGGCTGATGTCCCCACGTCACCCCGTCCCCGTCCCCGTCCCCGTCCCCGTCCCCGTCCCCGCCGTCCCCTCCCTCTAACCCCACCCCCCGCCCCCTCCGCTCCTCCCAAGCGTCCAACAATCCGTTCTGTTCGGGGAGCGTCGCGTCGGACGGCACGATCGCGTTCATGTCCCCGCCCACGATCCCGCCCACAACGACCGGCGACTCTGTCCCTCCTCCCCACCTCAACCATTGCGCGATCGTACCGAGCTGCACGGCGCGTCGCTGCGCGCCCGCGGGTAGCGACTCGAGGTGCGTGTTGGCCACCCGCACGACACGCGCCTGCGGCTCCGCGCCGGCAAGGAGCACGTCCGTCACGAGCGCGTTCCTGCCCATCTCGCTCTCCCCGAAATGGATGCACACCGACGCGGTCAACATCGTGCTCCGCGCGACGAGCGTGACCGTCCCGTACCCGTACCACGCGCCTCGCGGCCAGCCCTCTTCCGGGCTGCCCGGCACGACCATGAACCAGGCCTGGACCCACGGGTGCGCGAGCAGTGCGGGGAATGCGTCCCGCCTGACCTCTTGCAGGAGGATCAGGCAAGGCGGGGGCTGGCCTCCATTGTACTTTGGGAATGCGTGAAATTGGAGGTGGTCCAGCGCGGCTCTGAGGCGCTGGATGGCGTTGGGCTGTTGGACGTCGACGTTCCATGTGATCAGGGTTAGAGAGGCAGGAAGGCTTCCGACTGGATATCGAACGTTGTTGGCATCGAAAGGCGTCTGTGGGGCGTGTACCCATTGGCCTGAAAACCACAGTGCTCGGAGTGGTACAACGGTATCAGGCATTGTGTCTCGGCCGATTAGTGTGGCCGTCCTGAGTAGTGAAGGTGGTGAGGAGCGAAAGGGTTGTTGACCATCGCTTTTATGGACAGGCGGCTCATTGAGATAACGAAATTGCCAACCAAGTCTGTGAGTCATATGTGCGTTCGACGGGCTCTTCTCTTATCCCCGTACAACCGTATTAATTGTATCCTATGTAGGCGGGCGTCCAGCAGATGCTTTGAATAGAAACCAGGCAACAAGAGTTCTCATAATACGGATAGGAGTGGGTCTGTGTCCAGATAATCCGAGTCATTACACTACAAATCCCCAATATCACGCTCAATTGTATCCCGTACTTCCTCCACCTTCTCCACAGCAAACGCTGCAAGGACGTTGGCCTTGGCCTTGATCTCATCAAGCTTTGCAGATGACAATACCCGCTTTTGTAAGATGGATGCGAGGCTGTAAACGGTGTGACAAGTAACAAGTTGAGAATCGGATCGATTAACAATGGGGGAAGTGCACATACCGCTTCGATTCCTTCGTAATGTAATCTTCCGTTCCATTGATGACCTTGTCCATCACCCGGAGGTAGTGAGATGCGGCAGGGCCGACTTGAGCAGCAAGGGCGGATGCTTCCTTGTAGACAGCATCGCGCGCTGCGCCAGTAGCACTGAAGAACTTGCTAGCCAACGCGTCGAACTCGGGAAGACGGCCAGCCTAAGGGAACGGGCCACTTCATGCTTGAAAAGTCAAAGAGAGCCATAAATACCCACCTGGTCGTTCAGGCCGCCGCCCACAGCACGGTGAGTGCCACATTTTTCGTTCAAGAACTGAACAAAGTCAGCCTCCCCGCGACCACCTTTATAGTCGATAGGCTCGCCACCCTTGGGGAAGAACTTTATCGTGGGGAAAGACTTGATTTCATACTTCTCGGCAAGAGGGCGATTGGATTCGGCGTCAGCGTCTACATTTGCAACAATACACTGAGGGTATATCATCAACATAGGAAAAGCGCAGATCCACAAATGCAACGTACCTTGCTTTCTGGGAGGAAGACCTTGGCGACTGTAGAAATGTGTAAACGACTGAGGCAGAAAAAGGGAAGGGGTCTACCTTGCTCGTAAATGGGCTTCAGACTCTTGCAGTGACCGCACCAAGGGGCAGTGAACGCGACAATTGTATCGTGATCCTTGTTCTATAAAAAAAAATTCGGATTGGATCGAGGGACACATGAGAATGAATCAAGTGACTTACAAGAACAACTTCATCGAAAGTGTGAGAGTCGAGGATGAGAGTCGTAGGAGGGGGAGGAGGCTTGATGTTCGACTTGATACCTGACAGCTTTGTAATGCTGGAAAAAAGGCACCATTATGGCGAACATAAGGAACCTATAGGCTACGCAGAGACAGCGACGCACAAATTCGCCAAAGAGTCAAGATCCCGACCTCCGTCGTAATCTGACATAGCCCCTTGAGCATCGAACCACTTCAGAGCTGTTGTTATTAGCCTTCGAAGACGAGATACGAGCGAGAGCAACGTACTGGGGAAGCCGGTCACGCCGTACTTCTGTCCGAGAGGTTTGCCAGCGCCATCAGCATCAATCTTTGCCACAATGACCTTGTCCTTCGCGTGGCTGAATGCCTCTCCCAACTGCTCATAGATTGGGGCAAGGTTCTGTGCGATGTCCATCTGAGTGACGGAGACTAAAGCCTTGTCGAGCATCTTACCTTGCAGTGGCCGCTGATTTACAATCGAATGTTACGAATGTAGCTTCGAGGAAAATGGGAGAGGACATACCACCAGGGTGCAAAGCTGGGTGAACATCAGTAACTGCACGATTCTGGGCCAGAGAGATAGAGACGCGTACAATTCAACAAGAGCAGGTTTACCTTGTCCTATGACGGTGTCAAAGTTGCTTGGATCGAGGTCGAGGACATTAGAGGCGAGAGCGCCTGCTAGTAGTGATAGAGAAAATATCGATAGTTGAAACTTCATGAAGGTTGGTGTGAAGCTGTAAGGAAGAGAAAGGGCGATGATGTATACGTGGTACGTGGAGTTTCAAGCAAAAGACCACGTAAGAACGTGTCAAATATTACATCAGCAGTGACAGTGGTCGATGAGCCGTGCGGCCCACTTGGTCAACACCTAAGGGATGCGTACGTGTTCCTGTGCAGTAAACACTGTTAACCCCTGAACTCCATCGACCCACTCAGACCCGGAACGTTCATGTGTAAAGCTGACCAGTGAACACGATGTGGCACCCGCATCCCGAACCCGGAATCGGTTGACCGATGCGCTCACGTCAGCAAATCTGAATATGCATTACAGTACACAATCCAGCGGTGCCCCAAGGCCCAAGGATGAGTGATTCGCCGCCTCACTGCATCAATAACATATCGTTGAGTCAGCGCTGACACAACCCGACTTATAAAAACACCTTCTCCTTAATTCTCATCCCCATAACTCGTATTAAACCACCCCCCACTCTACAACATGGCACCCGCCGACCAACCAACACACGAAGAACAGGACGAGATGGAGGAAGAGTACATAGAGCAAGAGGATATACATGCTGAGGTTGATCAAGGTGATGAGCCTATGGACGAGGGCGGTGATGATGGTGATGTAGGTGGGGTCGAAGGAGAAATTGTCTGGGAAGATAACTCCATCAAGCATTTCTCTGGCCACGAAGGACCCGTCTATGCCATTTCCACCCACCCTACGGCATCCTTGGCGGTGTCCGGCGGCGGAGATGATTCTGGTTACATCTGGGATACCACGGAGGGCGAGATTGTGGTCAAGCTCACGGGCCACACTGATAGTGTGACGTCGGTGGGCTTCAGTTCTGATGGCGAGATGGTCTCGACAGGCGGTATGGATGGTCGTGTCCGAGTGTGGAGAAGGGCCGGAAAGGAGAACTACAAAACTTGGGAGTTTCTGACCGAGCTGCAAGGCCCAGACGAAGTGCTGGTACGACCTCTTGCTGTATATATGCGCGTCTACGAAGACTAACTGCTACCACCCCTTCGCAGTGGTTGCGTTGGCACCCCAAAGGCCCAGTCTTGCTCGCTGGATCAAACGACAGCACAGTCTGGTTATGGCAACGTGAGTGGATAACCTTCCCCCAACCTGCCAAAGTGAGATTCAGACCGCGCCGCAGTGCCCTCCGGTAATACCATGCAAGTTTTCGCAGGCCACACAGGGCCTGTTCAGTGCGGAGAGTTCACACCGGACGGTGAGTGGGTTGTTCTCGACCACTGAGCGAGACGCCAATTTGCGCCCTCCAGGTAAACGTATCGTAACCGCATGCGGCGGCAATACCCTCATCTACTGGGACCCCCGATCTCCCACTCCGCTCTTCAAGCTTACAGGGCAAGACGCGCGCTTCGACCTGAGCGGCATCACCTCGCTCGCCGTCAACCCCGCCTCGACGATTGTCGTGGTAGGCGGCACGGAAGGTGGCGTCCGCGTCGTCAACCTGAGCAAGGGTGAAGTCATCTCGGCCCTTGGCGGTCACGCGGAGGGACAGAGCGTGGAAGCTATCGTCTTCGTCAACATCATCGGCGCCGCTGATGGCTCGAGTGCCCCCATTGGGTCGTCAGGTGCTGGCACGGTCGTCACGGGAGCGACAGACGGCAAGGTGTGCATCTGGGACCTCAGCACGAGCCGCTTGCGCACGACGCTTGAGCACAAGGTAAGCCGCTCTGCCTTGTCCCTTTGGCTTGCGCTTGCCCGCTATTGTCGATGCTGATTGGTCTGCAGGATGCCATTACGAGCCTATTGGTGCACCCGACAAAACCGCACCTCGTCATTTCGTCGTCTGTAGATCATACCCTTCGGACGTGGGATGCGCGCGCAGGCGTTCTCGTCCGGGAACACAAAGGACACCAAGAACTTGTTAACGGTGCCGCGCTGGGACGTAGTGGGGAGGTCGTGGTTAGTGCAGGTGACGATAATGTGTGTCTGGTGTTCGGTACAGAATAGGAAGACGGCGAACTACGGTGTTAAATGTATTCTTTATCATTGGTCTGGTGGTTGACTATATGACCATTTGAAGGCATGTAGGGTTTTGTAGTACCCTCACTTCACTGTGCTACAGCTTTGAACTTCGTGTAGAAAGCGTGAAAGCTAGATAGATTGGGTCAACACGAGAGCAGAGGGTACATGCCATCCTCTACCGTACCAGCCTGAGACAAGTGTCTCTGGTCTGAGTGGTACAGAAATATTGCCGATCTCGCTCTTCGCTCCATCTGCTCATCAACGTGATTAGGCCAAGGAGGGTGCTCTCTTAATCTCCGACTGGTTCCCATAACAATAGCGCACCACTCTGAGGCCTGAGTACAGAGCTCCTTGGAGACTCAGTCGAAGTCACACGTCAGTCATCGAGTGTCGGGTATACCTCATCTTCCAACTCAACTACCTTCACGTTGCCCTTCACATTATCCCTTAGTACTCTGACTCGAACTTTACCTTTAGGTCTTGCATCGATTGTTTTTTGTTGGCCCACTTATATGCTGGGCCTGATAAACGCGGAGCATATGATGAAAAAGGAGTAACAGGAGAATATGAGAGATCTGGTGTAAAGTGGAGCTATGCCGCTGCTTACGGAAAGCCCTCGCATACGGGGAGGAGGTATTGGCGATCCCCCGCGAGAACCACATCTCCCCCCTCCTCATCAAGTCCCTTCGCGTTCGTTAACCATGCACATCGGCGCCACCCTCGCTTGCTCGCTCCACCCGTGATCGGCCTGGTCACTACCGCCACTCATTCGCCGCCCCGTCTCCCCTCGGACCCCTCCTGTCTGTCATTCCCCTCCCTCCACTCCGACGCACCGCCAAGAACCCTTTGTCTCCGCTCCCAGCCTCGGTCGATCGACGCCGTCTCACATTCGACGCAACCTCGCCTCCGTTCACAGCGATGGATTTTGTGCGGCTCCGATGTATTTGACGTCCATTGTCCCCCTTTTCTAGCTAACTGTACTATACTTCATTTAGCTTATGTTTATTCTCCTCCTCCTTGTGCCTTCACTTTCCTCAGTCTTTGGGCCTCGTGCCTGCATCTACTTGCCCTGTGCTCCCTTCGCGTGCCGTTTTTTCTTTCATCTCTCTCCCTCTCTCCCTCTGCTCTCCCTTAATCCACAGACATGTCTAACATAGATTTTCCCTCGCGCTTCTCACTTTTACATATCGTCGCCTTGTTTCCGCCTTCTCTTTCTCCTTGCCAACTGTCTTCGCCGTTGTGATTGAGCCGCCGAGCCTACCAGCGTCAATCATGTTTTCCTAGGAACCCCTTCTCGTTCCCCTTTCATCGCGTTCCTGCCTGTTTTTTTGCCTCCCTTGTTCGCCCTGGCTCCGGATTTGCCCTCGCTAACTCACTCGCGGGATTTCTTATTCTGCTTCATTGGGGCTGCTAATCGCCCATTTCGACAGATTCAGCCCTCGAGTTGAGGATTAAGGGGAAAACCACGGGCATGCTGTAACGACAGCATACGCGCAGGGCTCGGAACGCCCGGTCTCGACCGACATCCGATACGACCGACGCCTCAAGTTGTCTGTCAGACTGTCATGCCATGTCATGCATGATGCGCGCGACACCTTGCAGGACGGCATTCCATCTACGCTACAATGCCCATTCGACGCGACAACAAAGCTGAGCATGAATCACTTGAGGATGGCCACTGAGGACGTCAGCACAATGGCACATCGCGTGTTCTTTCGTTGTCTGTACACTATCCTCTCCACTTCAGATGTGGACATAATTGCCCCACTTCATGACAGTTAAGAAATAATATAGAAA
>Ga0307510_10005054_pt1 | contig 15643 bp, 19 predicted proteins | sample 12_EM_MG_FD_207224 | JGI IMG/M metagenome (GOLD analysis project Ga0307510, IMG submission 207224) | Populus trichocarpa ectomycorrhiza microbial communities from riparian zone in the Pacific Northwest, United States - 12_EM | ecosystem: Host-associated > Plants > Roots > Unclassified | place...
ATGCCTGGTGAGGCGGTACGTTGCAGGTGTGCATTTATGGGGGCCGAGGTTACTCGAGGGACAGCGTCCCATCCTTGTCTCAGCTGAGAAAAACTGACCATGGTGGTGGTAGCGGTTCAAGGAGCCTCCCCGGGAAGCAAACTTGGCAGATAGGGAACTATTATAACCAGGGCCCAGGGGGATTAGCCGAGATCATGTTGAAATCGGTGTTTTTTTCAGAACCCGATGACGGGCGTACAATGCAGTGGTCTCGATGACGTACGTTTGCCCTATTCACCGCCGTAGATGAGACGAACAACTCGCTGGAGCTCATATGATGAGTTTTGTTAGCGCAACCTGTACTACAGAAGGCAATGAGTCAATGACAGAACCTGGGTGTATTATAGTATCGCGCGTTTGAAAAACAATGAAGAGAAAGAAGCAATGAGGGTGAAGAACTCTGGTTTCATACCATCTTTCCCTGCCGTGCTGTGTGGATGGTTTTCTGAACCGCCAGACTGAACGAGACGAATTCAAAACTTGAAGACTGTCTTCCATTTTGCAAGTGGTAGAAATGCCACATACAATGCCACATACAATTGTACTTTCTATTCATGAATGGCAACAAGATATTAGAAACTTGAAATGGCAGAACTGGGAGTTCAGCTGTATGCATCCATGGTCGTAGTACTACCTGACACTGACCTGTCATGGATGATCCTGCGATGTGTTGCGTGGATCCGACCCGCGTCTCCGAGTCCGAACGCACTGGGTTGGATTTCATTCCCGTCCAGGTCTTTTTGTTCTATTTCACCTTTAGAATGTTCCACATTCGGAGAAGGACATGATGGGAATTTTTAAATCTGGGCAGATGAAGGCGGTCAATAGTTCGTAAAGCTGGAGAGCATGCGCGCTATATCTCAAGACATCTCTATAACTGTCTCGTTGCCAGCCAATTGTTCAACGTTCAACTGGTGGAACGCGGTGCGACGTGGGATTTCTGAGGATATCACCACACGTACCAATCTGGTCTTGCTCTGGTCGCTTGTTGCAAAGGTAGAGGCCCTAAAACTGCCCTAAACCATGGCACTGGTATAGATCAGCTAGGGAGGGGTCCCTTCCATTATATGGTAAGTACTGACACTTGGAAGACATCTGCTTGACTACTATCCAGTCTTCGCCTTCATCTCCTTCCACAACGTCATAAACATCAACGCCCCAATCCCAAGGAGAGCGATCTGCAGCCCCAGGTAACGCGTCATCCCCACTCCAACCCCGGCACCCCCCCAAACCGCACCGGACACGCGGCCGGAATAGTTACTGTACTGAATGAACATGCTGATCTTCCCGTTCCACTCATGCGGCATCTGCTTGGACAACAGACTGATGGTGACTGTGCTGGCGAGGTTGAATCCGAGCGCGACGAAGAACCAAGACGCAAACAGGCCGCCGAGCGTCGCGCGGCCCACGGCGGCGACGGGGATCGCGACGAGCAAGCCGAGCAGGCCCAGCGCGCAGCCGGCCGCGAGGATGTACCGGTCTTGCACGCGAGACGCGACCACCACGTTGGCCAACATGAAGGGGAAGGTGCACACGCCGCCAAGCGCGATCAGGTTCCCCGCGACGAAGGGCGACGCGCCGAACGTGCGCGCTGTGAAGATGGGGATGTTTGCTTCCCAGGCGCCCAGCACGAAGAAGCACGTCATCGCGAACCAGCACATCGTCGCCGTGACGGCCCACTGTTGCGCGGAGATATGGATCTCTGGCTGCACATCGTTTTCCGCGGAGGAGTTCAGTATAGTTTCAGCGCGTGGGGGCGAGGGGAGTGTCATCGTCTTCCGTGTTGTCCTACGTCCGTCTTGCCGCGGCACATCCTCGAACAAAACCGCTATCATCACCCAAACGACGAGCCAGACGCCTGCCATGACCCAACCGGGGCTCGTGTACCCATTGAAGATGGCATTCCCGAATCCGATCTTGTACATCAGACCGCCGAGGAATGGGCCGATGGTGAAGCCGGCGCTCTGGCCGACGACGAGCCACCCGGCCAAGGTCGTCCGACGGCGCACACCGACGATGCGCGGATCGGTGCAGTAACGCTTGCTGTACATGAACTGCGCGAAGGACACGCCCATCACGATTCGGCCGATGAGGATGAGGTAGAGGAAGTGGGCTCGATAGGCCAGGGCATAAAGAATGCTCCCGACCAGTGCTGACGCGCAGCAGAGGTGCAGCGCGAATTTGTACGCCCCTTGGCACAGTTTTCAGCTTGGTGTTATGTACATATGACGGAAAATGCGAGGGTAGGAAACCGGGAAGACATGAATCAGATGAGGCTGCCCACCTCCGTCCCGCCTGACGAGCGGTACCAGTATCATCCCGGAAATGACGGTCGGAATACCGATCACGAGTCCGGAAAACGTCGCACTGCCACCGAGGTATTCGGCATATTTACTGCCAGAGGAGACGATGATAAAGAACGTCGTCTGCGGGTGGATCTACTCGTCAGACGGCAATAGTCATTACTCGCCACTGGAGGCAACCCACTTGTAGGAGCACATTAGTACAGATCATGATAACCAACGACCGCATCTTGGGAAGCTTGAGCTCGCAATCGTCATTGGGTTCCTCCATGAGCAGGGCCCTTTGCGTGCTCTGCTCACCGAGTTCGGTGGTCGCACCCTGCGTGCCCAACGCCATCGGTGTGTGAATGCCGCTTGACGACGAAATTTGCGGACGGATGCATGGCTCTGTCCGTAGAGGGGCCGCTGTAATATGGTCACTGGTGAAGTTGAAGTTCAGAACAGTCGGGACCAAATGAGAAGCCATTGACTATGAGGAGCAGGACGAGCGTCTTTTCTGACTCAAAGCAGGGGGATTTATAGCCCGCGGCCGTAAGACCCTTTGGCATTAGGAAACCTCAGTGTCTTGCAGTGTTTTAGTGCATAAGCGACATTAAGCGAGCCTAAAATAGTAGTCTAAGGCTCACTAAGACGTTCAAGGAGCAAAACGTTTCCTGATATTAGCACATGATGAGAATATCATTCCGCCCGTTTTCCGAGAACTTCGAGATGAGTCAGACGAGCCATATCTTAGTGAGCAATGACAGAGGCTGGGCAATACGGATCATGATTGTACTCTGTTGTTCATGCATTATGAATCATGACATACTACTTGGATGGCCGCATGCATATCTCACAGGGGTACTACAAAATGTAGGCAATTACCATTCGCGTCGGAAAGGCACCAGATTAGCTTGACCAGAACTGGAAGGTGTTAATGAGGTGAACGTCTCCCTCTCTAGGACTAGGACAACATCTCACCTCCTCTGTTTTCGAATCCGGAATTTTTGACCTGCCTCCATGTCTCGCTGCTTCAGAAGTAGTTATCAGACCTAAGTCGCCTTTCCGGTTTTTCACCTCGCCCCAGAAGACGTGGTTCCCTGGTTCCCCCGCGCACGCCACCCTCAACTCGTGCAGAATACTGTTCCCAAGGGCTCATAAAACCTCACATTAGATGGTGTTTAATGCAGAACGTACCTGTTCCAGGCATCAATTTCGTCTTCCTGCAAGCAGGTTTCTCTCAGTCCATTCAGGCATTCGATCATCTCCGCATGCCGACGCCCGGCGAATGGACGCAACACAACTTCTTTCACGACCCATCCTAGATCCTCCACGGCTTTACTGACCACGTCACCCTGAGAGATGTTATTCCTAAAGTCGGTAAGGGGTGTCGCCATGCCAATAATACGCCCTGGAGCTCGTTGGGGATCCGCGACAATCCCGGGCTCTGGGGATGGTGTTGGCAACTTCGCGCCTTTCTTGCTGGACGAGGGCCACACGTCAACATCAGACTCGGGTTCTGTCTCGCTATCGTCGTCTCCCTTCCTGGAAATCGGGCGCTTCGCAGTAGGAGCAGGGGATGTTTGGCGTTGTGGTTGAGAGTCTGTTACCTCCGGTTTGGAGTGCGAGCGGGCTTGCGAGGGAATTGATGGCGCCACGCGATCGAGAAGAAGCATCTCGTCGTCATCATCTTGGGCTCGCTTGTGATCGTTCTTGCGAGGTCTTGCGACTCTCTTCGGGACTGTAGGCATAGTGAGGAGTCGTCATATCATCATTAGTTCGGGACACACCTTTCTTAATCGCGAATGCATTCTTGCATTCATCAGTTACCTCTTTGGCGCGTTTCAACGCCTTCTTCGGGGGTTCGAAATACTTAGTGAGTTCAGGGTGCGGAGGTGGAAGCGGTTCAGCAGCAAGATCTTCGGTGATTGCGCTATGAAATAAGGCCTGTTTCATGCGGTGGATGGCCGGGTTGTACGACAGACGGGTGTCATACCACGGAAGTCGATTCCTGGACCAATCCGTAAACAAGGGAAGGGAGAGGAAGGATTGAATAGGAACATTACCCATCGTCGTCCTTTTCCCCTGCCTCCATGAGGTCCATGGCGTCCACGAAGCGATCCATCGCCTCCATTTGTTCATGTGTAGGGAGATAAGGATGCGTTGTCACCTTTTCACCCTTCCGATTTGAGAGGTTTAGGAGATGCGCAAACGTGTACTTCCTGACATCGTCAGCAAAAGGCATCTGATCACGTACAAGTTTTAGTGAGACGCTAAGAGCAAACAAAAACAAACGAAGCACCTGCACCCAAAGGAAACAGTCGACTTTCTCAAATCGACATGGGGCGAGCACTCCCATCTTTGGTTCCGAGTTCTCCCTCGAAACCCAGCGGGTAATTGCGTACATATTAAGGTCGTCCATGGCTTGGACCAGAGACGAGAGTGCAACTTGGTGAGAGGGTGAACGAGGATCTGCCCACACGTATTGTACCTCGCCCAGGGAATATTCTCTCCGGAACTGTAGGATATCATCAAGTAAAGGCCAAAAGAACGGAAGTTGGGCGTACGTGATCCGCACTGAAAAACCCGGAGATCGAAATTCCCATCTTCGTGCTTAGTTTTGTGAATTGTCCATCAGGGCACGGCACATAGCTGCTACCATACTTGAATCCGCGAACTAGCTGCTCCTTTTCTACCTTTGCGCCGCTCTTCTTCACACCGTCCACGTCCATGTTATCTTCGTTTGCGTTATCTTCATCCTCCTGTTCGTCGTTCTCAACGTGAAACTCTGTGCGCATTCTAAGCTGTGCCCAGACGATCTTATTGGCGTCCTCTTCGTCTAAATCGCGATCTCTGGCTGTCGCTGAATCTACGTCCATCTCGTCCGCAGGTTTACTTTCGCGCGAGGCAAAGCGCTTCCATGATTTGGGCCGGGCGAGGGCGGTGCACTTGCTGGTTTTCACGGTAATTTCGACGGCTTCGAGGGGGTTGTTGTCTGGGTCACCGAGGCGCAGGATGTTAGAGATGAGGGTGGAACGGGTCTCTTTCACCTCTGGTTTGCTAACTTCATCTAATGCGAATGAGAGTGTCCCCATGATTGAGTTGCGGATAGCGGCGGTGAATTTGTGGTAAAAGCTTTCGTTTTCGCGCTAGTCGACGAAGTCAGACAGGTATTGTCTAGATCGCATTGGAGTCACCTTGATGTGTGACTTTCCTTCCTCCTGAAAGTCTATTTCATTGTCATCGAAGTCGACACCACTGCGAACTGTTAAAAGTACTCGCAGGGAGAGTGAGGAGAACATACATAATGGTGATGCGGTAGCTGAAGGTATTCAATTTCTCCGCAATTGATTCCCATTTTTCGATTTCCATAGGGCTCTCTCCATCTGTCAGGAGCACTATTTTGCCTGTCCAGGATCGCTTGGTGCGAAGGTACTTGCTCAACGTTTCAGCCCCGACAATTAGGGCGTCGATAGCTAAACATGGTGTGAGGCCCATTAAGGATATACAAGGGGAGGACGACAGACGATCTCCTGTCACGTCAGATGCTTGGAGAGAGGCTAACTTTGTCAGAGTGTCTGCGGTCGGCTGAGCGATTGGAATCAATTCAGAGACATTATCATAACCCCCATCTGCTCTGTTGACAACGTTGACCGTCTCTTTTCGCGAATTCATGCATCAGGGCCTCGCTCTCTTTACCTAAAGTACGTACCCTCTGTCCCGAAGAGAATGACACCGCATTGGTCAGTTTTCCTGCCGTTGAATATCTAAGGGGTGTTTAACCAGATTGAGGATGGCATGGGAGATTTCAGGCAAACCATTTCTTGTATCTTCAACATAGCGAACTGTAGTGACCATTGGAGATGGGTGACTTGCTTGGTACGAAGTTCGCCGTTTGGGCCAGAAGGGAGTTCAAGGGTACGTGTCCTGGCCATAGTTGGGGACACGTCGACAAGGAAGACGGTGGCAGTTGACTTGCGATTGTAAGCATATATTTGTGTATTTTTGTGAGATCACTCACACCCGCTCCTGAAGGCATGACTGGAATGTATGCTGCAGTGTAGGTCGCGTCGTGGGAAGATGTTGAGTGACGCGACGTGTCACGTGACAATGTCGGAGATTGAAAAGAGAGTGGCGAGTGGCTGAGGAATGGGGGAAAAGGATCCAAGCGTCGTCGTGTGAGTGAGCACTACACGAAAAACCAGAAACGGGCCCGGGAGAGGCGCGGCTAGACACACCGACGCGCGACACTCCCGAATGACAAATGGCGACTCCCAATCTCGCTCATCACAACCAACTTCAGCTTCTCGGTCAACAACAACGTCAGCAGAATCCCGCCTACGCAAAGGAGAGAGTGCAGGCAATCGTCCAGGTATGCTCTCCTCTTCCTCCCACACATACACCTCAGTTCACACTTTAACTTCCAGCGTATACACCTCCTCCGCTCCCAGGGTTTTACTACCGATAATAATCAAGAGCTTCAGAATCTCATACGTTTTATAACCAACCTTCAGAATCAGCAAGCTCAGCAGAATGGTGTGTCGATCTATGCACCTCATACGCCCGTCATTAGCTTAATTTCGCTCTACTTAGCTCGTCTCGTACCTCAGGAACACCCAATCCCCGACCCATCCCTTGCCGTGAATGGGCACCCTTCTCTCCCGCAGCAGACACAGCCCACTTTGAATGGAACGACAGTCTCCCCTCAAAGTTCCCATGGTTCTGGCTCTTTCCCGACCAACCCCCCTCATCCTGGACCTTCTACTACACCTGTCTCGTTCACACCGGAGCAGATTAACATCCTCCGCGCTCAAATTCAAGCCTTCAAGAATTTACAGCGTGGTCTCCCGGTTCCTGCAGAGCTGCAGAATATTATCCGCCCCCCACAGTCTAACAATCCAGAAATCGACATGTTACTGTCCGCACAACTTGTCGCAAAGGTTGCTGACAATACTACGAGGGTACAGAAAGCTCCTAGCGAAGCCCCTCCAACGCATTCGGCGCCAGAAACCCCAGCCACCCCAGATACTATGGTCAAGCTCGAGGGTACCCCCCAACTGGACGATGTCTCCAAAGCCGTCGTGCAAGATGAGGATCCTGACGCACCCCTTTACCCCTACAATGCCTATCTCCACCCTTTCACCCACCTGAAGGTTGTTGGCACTTCCCCGGAAGCCTACGCCACTCGTCTTCAGCGTCTTCTTGTACCTTCCATCATGCCATTAGGCCTCGATCCACACCAACTTATCAACGAGCGTCGACGTTTTGTCGAGGCACGGGTCCACCAGAGGATACATGAGCTTGAAGCTATGTCCTCTACAATAGGCGATGGAGGACTTGAACCTATCATTGATGACGAGAGCAAGGAGAATGTCGTCAAACCTGAACATGGGGCCTCCAAGAAAGTTCTCAACCTCGACTACATCCACCCACCAGCCACTGCTCATGGAAAGCTGCGCGCTGTGATCGAACTCAAATCACTTCGCGTGCTCGACAAGCAACGAGCGTTGCGCGCTATGGTTGCCGAACGTCTCACACACGGTTCCTTACTGCCACTCAATCGCTCGGACTTCCGCCGAGTGCGCAAACCTGCAATGCGTGATACCCACATGACTGAGAACCTCGAGCGCAAGCAGCGCGTTGATCGCGAGCGGCGTGCTAAGCAGAAGCACGTTGAACAACTCAGTATCATCTGCGCTCATGGTCGAGAAGTACTTTCCGTGAATCGCACTGCGCAGGACCGTGCCATTCGCCTCGGCAAATCCGTCCTCTCATTCCACACCCACGCCGAACGCGAGGAACAGAAGCGTATTGAGCGCATTTCCAAGGAGCGTCTCAAGGCCCTCAAGGCAGACGATGAAGAGGCTTATATGAAACTCATCGACACTGCCAAGGACACACGCATCACCCACTTGTTGAGGCAGACAGATACCTACCTAGATTCACTTGCTCAAGCAGTCCTTGCCCAGCAGACTGAGGGTCCAGTCGATGCGGTAGAAGAAGCAACCAACGAAGAGACTTTCGGCGCCCACAAGTCATTTGATGAACCACAGGAAGACAGGGGCAAGATTGATTATTATGCTGTCGCGCACAGGGTCAGGGAGAAGGTCACAAAGCAGCCATCTCTTTTGATCGGTGGCACTCTCAAGGACTACCAGGTGAAGGGCCTGCAGTGGATGGTTAGCCTGTACAACAATAGGCTGAATGGTATCCTTGCGGACGAAATGGTAACGTCGTGTGTCCTGATGTTACGTGCGAGCTGATCCGGTCACTTTCAGGGTCTTGGCAAAACTATTCAAACTATTTCTCTTATCGCATTCCTCATCGAGGTCAAGAAGCAACGAGGTCCCTACCTAGTCGTCGTCCCGTTGTCCACAATGACCAATTGGTCTGGCGAATTTGCCAAGTGGGCACCGGCGGTAAAAATGATTTCCTACAAGGGCAACCCTGCGCAACGCCGGGCTCTTCAGATGGAGCTCAGGGGTAACCAGTTCCAAGTGTTACTCACGACGTATGAGTACATCATCAAGGATCGACCTTTTCTGAGCAAAATGAAATGGGTTCACATGATCATTGGTCAGGAACACCTCTTTACTGCAAGGAACTCGCTAACTGTACCATAGATGAGGGCCATCGTATGAAGAACACCCAATCCAAGCTTTCCCAGACGCTCTCTACGTACTATCACTCGCGCTATCGCCTCATCCTCACGGGTACTCCCTTGCAGAATAACCTTCCTGAGTTGTGGTCACTACTTAACTTTGTGCTTCCTAAAATCTTCAACTCCGTCAAGTCCTTCGATGAGTGGTTCAACACTCCTTTTGCCAATTCGGGCACACCTGACAAGATTGAACTGAACGAGGAAGAGGCACTGCTCATTATCCGTCGTCTTCATAAAGTGCTACGGCCTTTCTTGTTGCGTCGCCTGAAGAAGGACGTCGAAGCCGAGTTGCCCGATAAAGTCGAGAAAGTTGTCAAGGTGAAGATGAGCGCGCTGCAGGCGCAACTGTACAAGCAAATGAAGAAGTACAAGATGATTGCGGATGGAAACGATAGACCTGGGTATGTACTACATAGCTTCAACTTCATCTGAAGCGCAGCCTCCTCACTCGTGGTGCGCTTCGGTACTAGGAAAACAGCCGGTGTGAAAGGTCTGAGCAATGAGCTCATGCAGCTTCGCAAGATTTGCCAGCACCCATTCTTGTTCGACAGCGTCGAGGACAAGATCAACCCAGCCGGTCTCATTGACGACAAGCTCATTCGTACTTCTGGTAAAATCGAGTTGTTGTCTCGCGTTCTTCCCAAGTTTTTCGCCACTGGGCACAGGGTATACACCGTTGTCTTCATCTCAATGCATTCCATGGCTAATTTCCGGTTAGGTTCTCATCTTTTTCCAGATGACTAAGGTCATGGATATCATGGAAGACTTCCTCAAAATGATGGGATGGAAATACCTGCGTCTGGATGGCGGTACAAAGACCGACGAGCGCGCTGGTCATGTGCAGCTTTTCAACGCGAAGGACTCGGACATTACGGTCTTCATTCTTTCCACCAGAGCTGGTGGTCTCGGTCTGAATTTGCAGACGGCCGACACAGTCATTATCTTTGACTCAGATTGGAACCCCCATGCCGATCTGCAAGCCCAGGACCGCGCCCACCGCATTGGCCAGACGAAGTCGGTTCGAATCCTGCGGTTTATCACAGAAAAAAGTGTGGAAGAAGCGATGTATGCTCGTGCACGGTACAAACTCGACATCGATGACAAGGTCATTCAGGCTGGTCGCTTTGACAACAAGTCGACGCAAGAAGAGCAAGAAGAGTTCCTGCGTTCCATTCTCGAAGCTGACCAAGAAGAGGAGAACGAGGAAGCGGGCGACATGAATGACGATGAGATCAATGAGATCATCGCCCGTTCAGACGAGGAAGCTCGTCTCTTCGCAGAGATGGATATGCAGCGCGAACGCGACGCAGTCACGAGCTGGAAAGCAGCAGGCAATCGCGGCAAGCCTCCTCCGCCTCTCATCTCACCCGAAGAGTTACCAGAATGCTATCGCACGGATGAGCCATTCGAGGCAAAGGATGAAATCGAAGAAGCTGAAGGCCGCGGTCATCGTCGTCGCGCAGTTATTAATTACAATGACGGCCTTAGCGATGACCAGTGGGCTATGGTATGTACACCACTGTTACTTTCCGACTAGGACTCACGTAGGTTGGTCCCATCAGGCGTTGGAAGAGGGCGAAGATATCCAGCAGCTTTCTGAGCAGGCCCGGCTCAAGCAGGCACGAAGGGCGGTCAAGCTGGAATCTGGCACTGGCACGCCAATGTCTGAAGGTGGCCGTGGTCGGGGGCGCAAGGGTAAAGCCAAGATGAATGAGATCGATTTCGAACCCGTGAATGGCAAGCGGAAGCGCGGCATGAATAACAAGTCGATGTCTGTCACACCCTCTGTGATGGATGACGATGAGGAGGATCGCGACATGGTACGTCTGATTTCTTTTTGATCAGCAATCGTCTTCCTGACAATCGTGAAGAAACGACGGAAGATTAAAACTGTTGAAATGCCGACGGCCATCAAGGAGCGTATGAAGAAGGCATTTAATGAGTGCTTCAAGGCCATCACGAACTGCGCTGACGAAAACGGCCGCAAGCGCTGCGATCTCTTCCGCGAGCTGCCTGACAAGCGCGAATACCCAGACTACTACCGCATCATACCATCTCCCATCGCGCTCTCGCACATACGCAAACGCATCAATGCGCACCAGTACAAGTTCGTGACGGGCTTCCGCGACGACGTGCGGTTGATGTTCACCAATGCGCGGACGTACAACCAAGAAGGCTCCTGGGTCTACGTCGATGCGGTCGAGATGGAGAAGGTGTTCGATGCCGCGTACGTTCGCCATGTGGCCAACTCGGGACTCCCGGGCGCCGACATGTCGTTGGCCGTCGCGGGCGGAGGTAGTCTGGATGAGGCGCTGACGCCGATGGACGAGGATCGCGAGGAGGGCCGGCTGCCACCAAAGACGAAGACCGTACGGAAACAGATCGTCAGCGATGACGAATACCTCACACCCAGCGACGAGGAGTGATGCACAATACTATACTCTATACAAAGCGCGTCTGATAGTCCCGTATTCTCTACGCTCTTACCCTACTTTTTTTTTTACCTATCGGGTGTCGTGATCTCATCGACCTTTATATCTGTCCCTTTACTACTGTCTTCGGTTCTCATGGGACTGCTCTGTCCTCTTTTTCCCCTCAATTTACGCATGCGGTCTGCTAAACTACTTGTAGTAGAATCACATTTTTGTATTGTTTATTGCTGTAAAGATTCGGCCACATTCGAGTTCAAAATTTCTACACCTAGAGGTACAGTAACACATGTAAGCACAAATGAGGGGGCCTATTGGTCTCCGTCTCTGGTTGGAGAAACCAAACCGTTCGTGCACGATCGATGATCGATGATAGATACAGCGGCGGCTCGAACTAAAACAAAACTTAACGTCTACGATTCTCAAATCAACGAACGATTACATCACGCCTCCTGGACGTAGTTACCTGCGATGCGTTGACGCAACCCACAATCAGACCAAACATGCCGCTGAAAGCAAGAAAAGGGGAGTGTTGGTCACGTACCAGGGAACACGCCCGTTCGTCCGTCCAGACGACCGGTCCACCAATCCTCGGTGCTATCCGTGCGCTCGACGACCTCGATGCGATCGCCAACCTTGAAGTCGAGATCACCCTCGGCCTGCGCGGCAAAGTCGAACAGCGCGACGACGTAGTTCACCGCCGGCTTGGGCTTGGGCTTGAGAGCTGGAGGCGGTGGTGGCGCGCGCTTGGTTGCTGCCGCTACCGCCGCCGCCGCCGACGCCCCAATGGCAGCTGGCGCCGAAGGCGAGAGGGTGTATGGCGGCGGGGCGGCGACGTGAGGCGTGGGAGCGCTGTATCCGGAGTCCTTACCCGCCAAGGCCTTGCTCGAGCCGTAAGGGGGAGGTGGGGGAGGAGGCGCCTTCTTTGAGAAGCCGCTCGCAGTCGATGCCATTGACGTTGAGCGGCCGATGGTGCTTGGTCCGGCACCGGCAGAGGCTGATCGGTTCTGGCTGACGAGTTTGGCTGGAGGCGTGGCGGGGTAAAGGGGTTTGTTGTTGAGTCCAGACCGCCGGAGGAGAGGCGAAGGATGGGATAGGAGCTACTTACATGTGGAAATGAAACGCTGAGTGACGCTGAGAGCCTCGATAACAGCTGCCGAATCACCACGTTTCTCCTCGAAATCTGCGCAGATCTGGGCTGCGGGCACGTCGATGGTGTACTTGCCTTCCGAGAATTGGCTGATTTTGTCAAGAATCATGTAATAGATATTAAGCCTTCGAAAGTAAGGGGTCAGCGGACATGAGGATACCGCGTGGTGGGATCGCACATACTGCATGTAGAAAAATGAGTGAAAGAGGGGATCGATGAAACGCGTCGCAAGCATCATGAAACGAGGCAAATCTTGCTTCATAGCGGCGTTGAGGTTCTCGTAGTCGTTGGAAGCATTCTCAAAGTCTTGCTCCAACTGCGGCAAGGGGTTCACAAACGATGGCCACAGTCGAGACAAACGGGAAAAAAATCACCTTGTACAAGTTTTTCTCGTCGCTTAGGGACTTCTCTTTCTTATCCCTCAACTTTGTCAACGAGTTGTTGTATCGATCGTAGTCTACCAACTAAATGACACGACGTCAGCGGGAGATGAAAAGAGATCTCATGGGGGGCCGCATGCGCATGGAATGAATGCTTACTTTGTGGTCTCGCTTCGTGATCATCTTCCGAATGGCTTTCATGACACCCTGAAGTTCCTTCACGGGCCCTACCACGCGGCTCTCGATTAACTCGAGCTCTGGGCTGATAGATGTCCGCAGCTCCTCCAATGCGGTGTGGTATGCGTCAACGTTCTTGATCGTGTGCGCAGCCTGAGGGAACTTGCCGAGGAGGTCATACTCGGAAGCAATGGGATGGAAGAGGATGGAGAAATGTTGGGCGAGACCACCTCCGGCCGTGAAGAGTGCTGTCCGAAGAGGTCACAAGTCAGTGATGTCAGCTCGTGAAAGAGAACGCGAACGCGACACATGCTGTTTACAGCCTCGGTAAATGCCTTGGTGTCCTTCAAGAACTTCTCCGCGGCGGACTCGAGGACGCCGAAATTACGTTGGAAGTCGTCGAACTCTGGATCGGTGGACTCTGGAAACCAAGGAGAGGTGAAAAAGAAGTACGCGTCAACATCCCATGATATAATGTGCAATGCACAACGTAGGTAGGGCGGAGAAAAGAGGGGAGAAGAAGTAGCAATGCTCACTCTTTGACATGCCAACCTTTGAAGTCACCAAGTGCGGTGTCCTGTTGATCATGAACGCGCCTGCGTATTAGGGACCATCGGGAAAGGAAGACAAAGCAGCAGAGATACCGCGAGAGAAATTTGCCAACTCCCTTCATGATTCAGTCGGGATCCAATAAGTTTGAAAGAAAGGAGGAATTCGAACGGGTGAGGGGTACGCGCGCAGGTGGTGTCAGCAGCTGCGGGACGGAATGCACACATCGCAGGTATTGCTATGCACCCGATGAGATAAGCCCGGGCCCGATCATCTTTCTGCCGCCGCCATGCCTATCAACCAGCCCTCAAATCAGATCAAGTCTGTATCTCCATGTACATATCTACATCCCATATTCTCATCACTTACTGTTTCTAGGTTGACAAATGTATCCATAGTTCGCCTGAAGAAAGGCGGAAAAAGATACGAGGTGCGTCAGATTGTCCCACATCTCGTTCCCACCGGTAAAAAAAGGCCACACCCGTTTTTACCGACGACACAGATCGCCTGTTACAAAAACAAAGTCCAGGAGTGGCGAAATGGAGTGTGCGCATATCTCCTTCAACGCCTTTTTTTTTTCGTCCGGCCGATTTAAACAGGGACGGCATTCCCGTCGTCGCTTTTGCAGGGAAAAGGACCTCGACGAGACCCTTCAGATCTCCAACGTCTTCGTGAACGTCTCGAAAGGAGAAGTGGCCAAATCGAACGACCTCAAAAAATCATTCGGCACGGACGACAGAAACGCGGTCGCCCGAGAGGTGCATATCGGCTTTTCCTCATCCTCGTTCCTTGGTCGGCCCCCAGCTGACGAGTTCTGTTCTTCTTTTCTTATTATTATTCCACGTAGATCCTCAGCAAAGGCGAAGTTCAAGTCGGAGAGAAGGAGCGAGAACACGACATCGCGGCCCTCCGACGCGAGATCGCCACTCTCGTCGCCGAGAAGTGCGTAGACCCCGCCACGCAGACGCCCTACTCTGTCAGTATCATCGAGAAGGCGATGGCGGAAGCGGGCTACTCGGTGCGCGCGAACAAAAACGCGAAGAGTCAGGTTAGGCCCTGAACCCCACCATCCCGTGTGCGCTCATGCAGACTTTTTCTTTTCTTTTTTCCGCGTCTAGGTGTCCGAGTGTATCAAGATGCTCCAATCCGACTCTACCCTTCCCATCGAGCGTGCCAAAATGCGGATTCGCGTCACCGTCCCCGCGGCTGATATTAGTGGTCTGCGTGGGAGACTCCTCGAGGGAGTGGACAAGCTCGAGCACGAGGAAACAAAAGAGGACTGGTCAGGGGTGGGTGAACTCGCCACTTGTCATCGGTCGATCATAACTAACGTATTTTCGTAGACTTTGCTAATCGATCCAGGGCAGTTCCGCGTGATCTCCGAGCTTCTTAACAAAACGGTGAAGGGAAAGGGTCGCGTGGAGACGCTAAGTTTTAATACCAATGCGACGACTGCGAGTTGATGGATGAATGTCTATTGTTGTGTTCGTGGTAGAAAGACATAAACAGTGTAGCAGTACCTCATCAGAGTGGTTAAGAAAATATACTACGATAGATATGCAATGCAGGGAATCACTATGATAAAAATAGAGGGGGCATATTGCATAGCCAGCGAATGTAATGTAAAGTAAGTGACGTAGATGCTGTGGTCGGTATATTGCAATTGATCATGAGATGAGAGCGAAAAATGCACATTTCGAGAATAGTCTAAAACGAAATGATGGGTCAATGTGATAAAATGCGCAAAGGCAGGCTACTAACGAGGACGTTGGACGATCAGCGCGTGCGCGTGGAGAACGGCGTCGTCAAAGCCACATCCTCCGCGCATGGGGTGGTCAATGCGAAGCCCTCTTGCGAGGATTCATCGCTACTGCGTAGAGAGCGCTTGATGCTGGGCCGCTTCGACATCCGTGTGTCGCCCCTCTTGTCCTCCTTTGGCAGCTCCGTCGGTGATGCGCGACGCTTGCCCTTCATCG
>Ga0307510_10005055_pt1 | contig 15643 bp, 15 predicted proteins | sample 12_EM_MG_FD_207224 | JGI IMG/M metagenome (GOLD analysis project Ga0307510, IMG submission 207224) | Populus trichocarpa ectomycorrhiza microbial communities from riparian zone in the Pacific Northwest, United States - 12_EM | ecosystem: Host-associated > Plants > Roots > Unclassified | place...
CAGCAGTGGCCTCCCCCTCCCCCTCCCCCTCCCCCCTCTTCTTCATATCCTTATCCCACGCACCTTCCCCCTCAAAGCCACCACTTCCCTCCTCCTCGCCCCCACGTGCCTCCGCCAACACAACCTCACTCTCAGGTGAATCGTCCGATGCTTAATCTTAAATCTCTGCACTTTGTGAAGCTAGGGTTTTTTTTGCTGCCTATAATTAGGGCATTAATTTGGCCATTTTTAGAGAGATTATGCTGTTTTATATGATGTTTTAGAAGAATAAATTAACTGGTAACGAATTGCTTGTTTAATTTATTTCTGTTTGTTTTCAGGAATGGGGGAATCCTAATTGGGAGCAGCACCAAGCTTGGGAATATCCATCAGGTAACTACCCTTACATCCAAATGCAATCCCTGACATCCTTTCTCTTTTATTGCCCTAGTTTGGATGGTGTAGCTTGAAATTTTGTTATCAGCATTGTGAACCTTTCCTCTTCATCAGCCTTGCGAGGAGTTTTGTTTTGTTTTTTTTTCTTTTTAAATTATTTTTGGGGTTAACTTTGTAATGATATGTTATAATAGCAGCAGGACGTAACCATGTGGAGGATTGGGCTGCTAAGGCCAGAGCATGGGCAGCTACCAAAAACGGTGCATCGGAGGATCAACATCCCCAGTCTCAATTTACAACAGTTGGCAGATCAGAAGAACAAAGTTGGTACTATGATCAGAATCCACAAACTGTTGATACACACTATCAAGGTGTTCAGCAGCAGCCATTTCCTGCGACAACTTATCAACAGTTTCCAGTTTCAGCCGCTCCACACCAGCTGCCAGTAGCTTATCCACAGGAGAATGCATCTTTCAACATGGGGCAACCTTCACATGTTTATGATAGGCCTCAACCTTACCCTGGTGGAGCTGCAACTTCAAATGCAAGTCCATCTGTTCATCAGCAGGAGGTACCTTCTAGTTATTCTTCTGTTACAGGTAATAATTAATTTAGCATATTGTACTTGCATGTGAAGGTTGTGCTCAAAACTGCTCCTATGGGACACTGTTTTTAACACTTTCAACCTTTTCACCCCTTATGAAATAGGCATGCAAGACAAAGTGGCTTTGAGAGATGTATTTCCTTTTTGATGAATAAGGTTTAAGGAAAATTTGTTCTTAGTTCCTGCTGTAAAAAAAAAGGGGATAAAGCACCATCGTCTCCTATTGGAGTTACAAGTACTTGGGAAAATGAGGTCCACTGTTCTCACCATGATCTTTAATATCTAAAGCTACATTAAAATCTATAGAATTCATGCAGTGAATTGAATTTTGTACACATAATATTTAGGAGCAAGTTAATTGATGGCCAAGTTAAACTTCAATTTCTCTCAAGAGTTTATACATTACCGTTTGTTTTTATTCTTCTGTTTGACTACTCAATTGTATGGCAGGTAAAGAAGAGACTGGAGATCCAAAGGAGCAGCTTTACAGATCATTGCCTTTGCCCATTTCCTCTGCTCAAGAAGGACAGCATCATCTGCCGCCATCATTGCCTGCTATTGGTAGATCAGTTTTGACTGAGCAGCCCTTTGCATATAGCAATCAGACAGCTAATCCCACAGCTGATCTCAGTAATCAGCCTTTGGAGTTTGCACCTGGTTTCAATTGTGATCATGATCCTCATGCACAATCAAGTTATGCTGCACATCATGATTCAGTAGGAACTGTGAAAGGCATTGGCTCTGCTGCACCCATGCCTTCAATTAGTTCCTGGACCCCTGCTGTTACAACTGGTGTAGTTTATCCTCCAGCTCTTCCACCGGGGCCTCAGGTTTTTTTGGCTTTCTGAATATTGCAAATATTTCTTCTATTTTAGAGGTCTTACACTGATGTGTTAATAGCTACTATGTTTATTCTGAAGGATCCTACCATAGTGCCTTCTTCTGTTTCTGGGCATGCTGCGCCGCCATTTGGAAATTTTCCTGGAACAAGTTTTCAGCCCCCAATTTCACCTGCTGGTGTGCCATATGGTCTCGGTGCTGGAAATGCACTTCATTCTACTGGAGGCTTCGGAGATGCATATGGGGTTTCTAACATTTCTGAACGCCCCAAAAAGGTGGGTGCACTCTTAGACTGGTTTGCATTTAACTAAAATGATTTTTATTGAGCTGTGGAAAATTTTCCAGGCTTCTGTGCCTAATTGGCTTAAAGAAGAAATAATTAAGAATGCTTCTGTCATGACGAGGTCCTCTCTTGAACATCCTAGAGAGGAAATAGAATCCATGGATGAAGAAGGTGTTGATAAATCATTTGAAAAGGGTAATCAAGCAGGTAGCAAAAGCATTGGTTCCCCAAGGTCGACTGAAGAAGAGGATGATGATGAGGTTCAATCGCTTAATCTTTCAATGTTTAATGTACTTTTGGTGTTTCTCTCCCTTGATAAAAGATTTTTTTTTCCTTGCTAGATATGTTTCTTGATAATTTCAATGAGTTTTCTTTTCATGCAATGATCTGCATTTGATTTTGGACAATGAACATCCTTTTCCCTGTATTCTTTGTCTTTCTGTTTTGACTCTTTGCAGGATTATGTCGAAGCAGCTAGAAGTGCTGCTATTAACCAGGAAATCAAACGTATCCTAACTGAAGTTCTTTTGAAGGTTACAGCTGCATAAATTCTTTTGTTTTTGAATTATCTTCTTTCTCTGGTAGTTGTAACCTCCATGTTTTGATTAGGTTACTGATGAGCTGTTTGATGAAATTGCAACAAAAGTTCTTGATGAAGATGACCTGATAATAGAAGGTAATCATGCCATATCATCCGGGTCTTTATCCATGGCTATGCATCTTTCTCTAACTACATATGTATGTTAACTTTATTCTGCTCTTTAAAATCTTGTCTATATGGCCCTTTTCGGCTTTGCAGTTGAGCACCAACCGGTTGCTTCAAATCATAAGGTACCGTCACCGTCACACCCAGCTATCTCAACTCCTAAGGCTTCTGCAAAGGTTCTAGTTCCTGTTAGAACCAAGGAATATGAGAATGAAGATGTCAATGAAAAATCTAGTTCCAGCTCTCATGGAAATGTTTTGGGTCTTGTTAACTATGCCTCTGATGAAGATGATGAAATCGAGAGTTCCAGCATATCAAATTCAAGGAAAAATCCTGTGCCTCAACTGTTGGCCATTCCAGAGAGTGCTGAAGATATGAATGATGCAGCTGAAAATGGCAATTCACAAGTAGAACTCGGAAAGAACTCTCTAGTTACAAATATAGAGAGTGATCTGAGCAAAACAAGTTCAGTTGGTTCTGATAATAAAATCAATGGTGCTTTTAGTGAGTTGAGTGAGCATGCACATTCCAAGGTTGTTTCTGGAGTTAGACATGTTGAGATTAGTGTTAATGGTGAAAAAATACTAGAAAGCAATAACAAGGATGTGCCCAAAGCTACAATTGAAGAAAATGCCAAAATTGAATCTGATCGAATTGGTGAGTGTGTCAATGTGGAAAAACCAGTGGTGGATTATTCTCAGGCTAGGGATACCAGGGCGAGACCAGATCAAGACAGTCGACATGAAAGTAGAAGTAGTGGGAGTATGGCAGATGAGAAGGGGGATGATGGTCATAGGAGACATGATGCAAAACATTCGAGCAAGGAAAAAACAGGTGATCTGAATGGTTCAAAAGAGAAAAGGAGAGAAAGAAAAGATAAGACAGGAGAGAGTGCAAAGGAACCAGAATCAAGAAGAAGGTCTTCTCGTCCTGAAGTTAAGGAGGACAGGAAAGATGCAGAAAAACTGCACAGATCTAGTGTCAAAGAAGATGCCACCAGAAAGAGAGATCGCTCAAAGGAAAAGGAGGAAGATAGAGCAAGACATAAACCTACCAGTGACTCAAGCAAGCACAAGAGAACACGTTCCTCTTCAATCAGCAGTAGGGGTAGAAACAGCAAGGACAATGATTCAAGTGATGAAGCATCAGATGATTCTAAAAGGTTCACCTCTGAGATTCTGCCTGTCCCTTTTTTTCTGAATTTGCTGTGTGGATGCTTATATTCTGTTGTGTACTGCAGGAAACATTCCAGGAAACGACGTTCTTCACCATCACCTGTCAGATCTAGAAGAAGGTACTCATATATCAGGATTTCATTTTTCTTATCATATCTCTTATGTTTATACTTCTCTCTACCCGTTTTAATATTCAAATTATTCTGTGGTACTATTGTGAAACTATAATGTGTCCATCTTCATTTAACGAACATGGAACGAGTAAATAACAGTTTAAATTAATTCTAGTATTCTTGTTTGGACCCAGGTTTTTCCTTGTATAAATGCTTAGAGGATTCTTTGATCTTTTCTTGTCAGTAATTCAAATGTAGTATGGTTTTTGGTAATGATTTTTCTCATGGACAATTATTGAATGTAGTTTCATGTGATATTTTTCAAGTCTGCTTTCCTTAATGCATGGACTGATAAAGTAACCTAGCCAGCTCACTCTTTTAATGGAAGCGAGCAAATCACTTGAAATTGCTTGCATTTTTTGACAAGAATTAGGAGTTGTTTTATCAATAGAAGAAAGGAAAGAAAAATAAGAGTTGTGGGGTGGAAAGCAGCTGCAATCTTACCATCGTTATACTTTTAGATGTTGGTGTAGACATCTGTGAGAGATACTTGTGCCCGTGTCATTATCAAGTACACTTCCATGTTTCAGATAAATTCTTATGGTGCATATTCCATTATCAAGTAGATATGTCTTGACTTATCGATAGCACATGGAACCAAAATTCGGTGCAATGATCCAGAGATAAAGAGCTACGGGGCAAGATTATAGGCACTTTTTTTGTCTTCAATTTTTAATGTCTATGAGTTTCAATCTCACTGTTGGCTCGCTGTCATGTTTGACACATTATATGATTTCATCTTTGCATATTGCATTTCCTGTCCTGAGCGAACATGTTCATTGTATGTAATCAATCATTCATCTGGTCCCCCCCTGAATGGAGTTCTTTTTTTGCTATCTCATCTCTATAGCTTATAAAAATCCTGAGCAATGGGTGTCTTGACCTGGTTGTAGTTTTGCAGCCTCTGTCTAGCACATGGCAGCATCACTTTGTTCCATGTTTTGGGTTTAGTACTCCTTCAATCCTATAATAAGTGGCCACTTTATTTTTTTTTTAGTTAGAAAAAGTAAAATTAAATAAATTATAATTTATGTTCTTCTTGTAGAAGATTGAAATGAATATTTCTACGTTTTCAATTGAAAAAATAAATTAGAGATATGTTGCCTCAATAACATTGGGTGTTTATATATGGATATTTCTCGTGTAGTTGGACTGAATTCAACAATGTGGATGTAATGGTTTCTTGAAGGAAACCTGGGGGTGGGGGTTGGGAGGTGACTGGGGTCTCAAAAATTAATTTGTTTGGATAAAAAAAAAATACTATGTATGGATCTGCGTTTCTTATGAGGGACTGTGGTCATATACGTTGTCTTTTTTGGTTAAAGCTTGATGGTGTTTGGTAGTCTATGCATCTTTGTTAAGGTAATAGTAGCAAAAGTGTTTTACGGAAATCAAAATACTTGTCAAGTTTGATTCTGGACGAGGCTAAGCATGTCTCTGTTCAGTTGTGTGTTTTCAACTCACCAAATAAGTATGATGGGTGTTTTCATTTCTAGACAAGTATCGCGGTCACCTCATAGCAAGCATTCTCAGCGCAGGCATTCTCCCTTCTCTTCTCTTGAGACCACAAGGTATGTTTCCATGCAATTCAAGATTAAGATTGTGTTAGTGTTTCTGAGACATGCCCAACCATTTGCTGCAAAGGTGAAAGAATCTAGTTTCTAGTTTTTGAATTGCAATATTACCTGGTTCAGTAGCTGTGCTAATTTCTTGCAGGAGAAGGAGATCAAGATCCCAATCACCTGTCAGGCGACACAAATGATCTTAGCGAAGGATTCCTTGGGATGATTCAGGCTCTGAAATGCAAGGCAATTCTCTTTGAAGGTTTGGGAAGATCTAAAGAGTCTTATCTGAATTCGGGATCTGGCTTAAATTCCTTGGCAGTCAGGGATTAATGTTTCTGATACGTCAGTCCCGGCATGCTTAGGGAGTTTAACTGGTAATGGCTTTGATGGGGTGCTCAATGGAGGTCCTGTCTGTTCTAAAATTGTTTCGTGTTATATTCCGATAGCATGCTGTGGGAAATTTTGTTGTGCAACATTTAAGTTTTAGTGCTTTTATCACTGAACATGAAAACAACCTCTCTGCATTTCATTTATGTTTTTTCAGCTTAGATAATAGTTTAATTACAATCAACTTTGAGTGAAGCAATTCTCACGGTGTAATGAGTGAGAGTTGGGGAAATCTGATGGTAAAACTTTGAAATGACTGGTAGTTCTTCGAATGAGTGGGAAGATCAAGTTGAAGTATTTTTGCTCATTATTACCCTTCTTCTTCTGCAAGTATAACCATCCATCCACAAGATAGCCAGCACAGTATTCACTGAAGCCCTCCCCCTGTCTGGTTAACTGTGCCACCTGGAAGATATGAGATGGTATGTGAATTTTGAGATCATCTAAGGTTCCATTTGGATTCAAATTATCATTTCTTTTTTTATTCATTGGAAATTTACAAGTATAACTCGTAAAATTAAGTCGATTTTGATTTAATCAAAATTGAAATATTTAATTTTTACTTGTTAATTTTGATTTTTATTATCTTTATATAAAAAAAAAATAGTTGATGAGAGTTAATTTTTTTTTTAACATGCGTTTAGCCTAACTTATTTTAATGACAAGTTATTTATGAAAAATAATTTTTAAATTGCGTTCGAAAGATAAATTTTAGTTTATGCAAGTCGCATCAAACAAAATGAAGCACGACTTGAATATTATGGCTGCGTTTGGAAATGGTTGTTGTACTTGTGTGTTTAAAAAATTTAATTTTTTTTTTTGTTAAAAATTAATTTTTTTTTATATGTATTAAATTGTTTTGATGTGTTAATATTAAAAATAATTTTTTAAAAATAAAAAAATTATTTTGATGTATTTCAACACGAAAAGTACTTTAAAAAATAATCACAATCACATTTCTAAACATATTTATATGTTTCGAATCTTATTTTGAATTAGATCATAAATTAGATCATTGGTTCGTCTCTCAAGTGAAGATGAAGATGAATGGAATAGGATGAAATTCAACTTGGATGGGTGGGTGTGCGGAAAATACTGATTTTTCACACAATATGGATTATAATAGTAAAGATTTTATTTTATCCTTTTTATCTCCTTGGTTATTGAATTTTTTCTTTTAAATTTAGTTTTTATATAATGTGTGCGTGAGAATTTAGAGTTGATAATTTATTTTAATTTATTTTTATATGGTTATTGTGATATTAAAAAAATATTTCAATATGATTTATTTTTTTAAATTTTTATTTAAATAAAAAATGATTTTGAAAAAAAAATAGGTTATTAAACATTGTGGAGTGAATGACTCGGTTTGCGAGTTTGACAAGATAACTTTGATCGTCTCGGTTCGCGGGTTTAGCCGAATATTTTTTTTTTCTTTCTAATTGAACTCGATTATGTGATTGTCTATTTTTTTTTTAGTTGAGAAAATAGTTTTGAAAAAAAAAACACATGTTATTAAATTGTAAAAAGTTCACAGGCTTGTTGATGAGTTCGGCGAGTTTAGCTTTTCTTTTTCTTTTAATTTATTTTTTTCAATTGTATCCTTTGATATTGGACTGATTAAGAATTGAGTTTCATAATTTGTTTCATTTTGATTTCTATGAGGTTATCATAGTCTTAAAAAAAAGTCTTGGTATTGGTTTGATGCTTGGTTTTGCAATCACTTATTTTTGTTATTATATAGTTAAATAAATAATAGTTAAAAAAAAAACAAGTTATTAATTTTAATGAAGTTCATTATCCAGTTTGTGGGTTTGATGTGTTGACTTGGGTTATTTGATTTACGGGTTTAACAGGTTTACCCATTAAACCTGATATGTTTTTTAATATAGTTTTTGGTACTTTAATTTTTCTAATTGTTTTTTTTTATTTCACTCTTTTTCAATATTAGATTGGTTAGGAAATGAAATTAATGGTTTATTTTTTTTCTATTTTTTTGTAGGGTTATCAATATCTCAATAACGTCTTTTTAGGGTTGGTGCTTGATTTTGTAAGCATCTAATTTTTATCAAAAAATAAAATAAAAATAATTTACAAAAATAACAATGTTATTAAACACATTGAAGTCTATGACCCAGGTTGTAGGATGACCGAGGTCGATCTAATCTATCATCGTTTCTATATTAAAAAAAATTGTCATCTTAAAGTTTTTTTTAAAAGTTATGCTATATTTTTACTGGTCATCCAAGTTGTCTTTGGACCTATTAAATTGAAAGACTCACTTTTGATCAGCTTCCATGCGGTTTAATTTAAAATGGGGTTGGCAGGTTTTAAAATCGAACTGCTTGATTAGATTTAATGATACTACCAAAAAAATCTTCATACCTTTAATATTTTTTTTAAGTTTAGAAAATACAGCGAAGCGCGAACAACTAATGTGTGTGTGTGTGTATTATTTTAGTTAAGGTATGAATATTTAAAATAATTTATTGGTTGGATGGGTGATCAATACTTAAAAGTACATTTTCATTAAGGTTTTATATCATCATATTGCACTTAAAGTATCATTAAATTCTCTAACTTAAGCATGTTTTATAACAATAAGTCTGATAATATAAGATATCTTTAATTTATGGTAAATATTCATTTTAAATTCTGGCATATCTCACAATTCAAAAAATTAATTAATGTGTTTAACTATTGAAATTGAGAAGACAAATAGAGAGCTGAGTTTAGAAAAGAGATGTTGATTCAATTCAAACTGGAATACCATTCGGTTATTAGGTCATAACTAGAGCTGTAGACCTTGAATTTAGGTTTGGTTTATCTTGATGGAAAGATAAAACATAGGCATTAAAAGTCCAAGATTCAAAGCTGTCATTTTCAAGTTCAAATCTTAGCAACAAAAGAGAAGTTTGAATATGTCATGTAGCCCATACATTGTTCGATATTCAGCTCATATCTCGAGTTCTAGAAGTCTAAATGAGCTCATTTTTTTTTGTTGGAAAGCTGAGACAAATGCCCATAACTTTCATGAAAACTATATATTCAAATGTTGATATTAGCAATGACGTTTTGTTCAGCTATCAAGTTAATAGCTAGCTACCAAGTCAAGAGTTGGCCATCAACTTAATAATTAGTCATCAAACCAATAGTTCTGAATTTTAGCCTATAAAAGCAGATATTTGCCATACATTTAGACATCTTGATTTTCAGATCAAGATCTTGCTCTTGCTTTCTTTCTTTGTATTTTTGTAATGTTCAAGTTTTATTTCATGTTATATTCTCATTAATTTCTTGTTTATACTTATTATTTTCTTTACTATACTTAGTTAATTTATATCATAACTATGTTATTATCTTGTTTATTTATATTTCTCATCTTCATTATGTTTAGCTAAGTTTATTTTGTTAAGGTGAAAATGTTACACTAATGGTGCTAGAATAAGTATAGTATAAACTGAACATGAACTTTAATGTTTATATTCAAGAAAGTTTGCTATTGACATATTTTATAATTGTTATCTTATTCATTCTTAATACCTTGCTTATTAAATGGTTAATCTAGATTTGTGTTGTACAAGCCTTGGTACAACAAATACCTAATACTTTCATAACTTATTACTATATGGATAACCGACACATATGCTATGAAAGGAACTTGATTTGTTGTTGACATAAGTTAGCACCATGAATACCAGATAACATTTACAAGTATTGACGTTACTCAAATAAGATAATTAATATGATCATGTTAATAATTTATAATGAGCCATTAATGATAAATCATCTTATTGGAACCTTCTTTGTGTGTGGTTTCCAGTTGACTAATAAAAAGAGTTTGAACTATTCTTATTCGAAATACCATTAGTGGATGCTCTAACATTGATAATTGTTTTATCATTATTTAATCTTTACATTAATATCACGTCTCAAAATTCTCTTCAACTCTGTTTATTTTATTATCTATGATTTATATAGTTAACCTCCCTGTAGATCGATCTCGGTCTTGCCGGGTTATTTATTACTTTGACACTTCTATACTTAAGATAATATATCAATCATTTGTTCATGTCAAGTTTTTAGCGTTGTTGTTAGGGAGGTAAGTTACTGTATAAATTATATATTTTATTTTATTTTATTTTATTTTTCAATTTTATTTTTCTTTTAATTTTTGTTTCTTCTTTTTTCTACACTTGCATGAGAGTTTGGTCACATATATTAAGTGGTGACTGTGTAGAAAATCTTCATCCTCTTTAGAAAACATGGCCGAAGAGGATAACCAATCACTTCATAATAAGAAAAACCGTCTTAGAACATTTAGAGACCATATGAATCCTACAAGAACAAGTGCACCATCATGTATAGTTTTCTCTTTCGATGCATCTCACTTTAATTTTAAACCAAGTATTATTCAACTTTTACCTACTTTTCATGACTTAAATCTAGAAAATCCATACTTGCATTTGAGAGAATTTGAAGAAGCTTGAAACACTTATAATGACTCAAATTGTAGCATGAATACCATCAGACTAAAGCCTTTTCCTTTCTCTTTAAAAGACAAAGCTAAAACATGACTGCAAAATCTTAGGTCAAGATCCATTCGCGCTTAGGATGAAATACAACAACAGTTTTTTAAAAAGTTTTTTCCTTCTCATAAAACAAACTCTTTCAAAAGACAAATCACCACTTTCACTAAAAAACCAGGAGAAACATTTTACCAGTGTTGGGATAGGTACAAAGACTTACTTAACACATGTCTTCATCATGGTTTTGAAACATGGAGATTGGTTTCATACTTTTATGAAGGGTTAACACGTAAAAATAGGTGAATAGTGAAATTGATGTGCAATAGAACTTTTAAAAATAAAGACTCTGATGAAGTAATGGAGTACATAGACTTGTTAGCTGAAAATGCTCAAAATTAGGACATTACAGGCACTTATGAGGCATCGGGTAAAACCCAACCTCAAACATCTAGTGAAGACATATATAACCTTAGGGAGGATCATGATCTCCAAGCTAAATTTACATCTTTAGCTAGAAAAGTTGAAGCACTATAATTGAAAAGGAGTGATCAATTAAAATTTGTTCAATAAATTTTAAAAAAATGAACACTCAACTAATGATTGTCCAACTTTGCCTTCTTTCAAGGAATGTCTTAATAAATAAGTCAATGCTTTAAACAATTTCTAAATGCCAAATCAAAATTCATACTCACAAACATACAACCCTAGTTAGAGAAATCATCTAAATTTTAGTTTGAAGAGTAGTAACAATAATGCACAAACTTCACAGCCACCATTTCAAGCACACCATTGTCATAACTCATTTTTTGATTATTTCCCAAATTCACTTTTTCTCTTCCAAAAAATAAAAAAAAAATTCAAACTAAAAAAAAATTCAAAAAATAATAACAGTGAGAAGAAGATGTCAGAGCATCCAGAAAATGGTTAGAAATTGGTTGAGGAGGCTCAAAAATTCAAAGATTAAAATTTGACAGTATATTTTACAGATAAAGAGCCCTGTTGACAAAGAAAAATTCAAGTTGAGGAAAAAATTCCAAAATCAAATGTTTATGGACTCAATTAAATTTTATTGGAGGTTTAATTGAATTTATATAGGGTTTGATTACAAGAAAAAATGATTTTTAAGTCAATTTAGGCTTTAATTGGAAGAAATTAAGGTTCTGGGGTCAAAGTACGATTTTTTAGAGTTGATTTGGTCAAATCAGGGGCTTAATTGAATAGATATTGAAGTTTGATGATCAATTAGGGACTTGATTGCATAAATCTAAAACCAAGGACCAAAGGGAAAAATGTGCCGAAATCTAGGGTTTAAATTGAAGTTCTTCATGGGTAAAATTGAACAAAATTAAAAGTTTGAAGCCAATCAGGGGTGTAGATAGAAATAAATCACAAATTGAAGGACTAAATCGTAAGATACTATTCATCTTCTTCTTCAGCAAGGCTGGTTGGGTGGCCACCTTCCCAAGGCATTTGGCGCCTCGTTGTTTCACCAAATTGGATGAAACGTACACGCAAACGATCCTGGGATACTTGACTACACGCTAGTGGAAGCCGTTTGGGCTGATCGATGCTGTAAAGGCGGTGGCACCGCCCCAAAGTGGCCAACCCGACCAGCCATTTTTCCTACAAAACTGACAGTTCATCATTGCTACTTTGAGCCAATGGTTGGGATGCTTTCGGGTCGAACCAAGGGCTAAGATTTTGCACCAGAAGAGAAAAAGTGTCCCTCTTACACCGCCTATAAATAGATTTGATCTTCATGCTCCAGGTGTGGAGAAAATTTGATCCAAAGTCAGCCAAAAAACTAGCCATTTCCGGTTCCAGCCAACATTTTCCTCTCTATTTCTCTCTCCACCGTGGCCTCCTACCACAACCACCAGAGCCACCGCCAGCTGCCACCGTCCTCCCAGTCGTCGATAACAGCACCTGCACCGTGAGAAACGGAAAAAGAAGCAAACACAGAGACAAACAGAGGGAGGAACACAGAACATAGAAGAAGAACTGCTGCAGAACCACCATCACAGCAGCTGCCACTTGTTTCCCAGCCACCCTCAGCTCTCCCCAGTTTTCCACCGCCACCAGCACCGTGAGCTACCACCAGCACCGCCGCAGCCAGAACAAAACAAAAAAAACAGAGAGCCAAAGAACAGAAGGACAGAAGAGAAGGGAGTTGAAAAACAGAAGATAGACAAGGAAGAAGATAAATATTGTAACATCTCTCTGGTCCTTTCTCTCCGTCGCTGGAAACACTTCCTACCACCACAACACAACCGCTGTACACCGCGACAACGACGCCACCGCCAGGTAATTCTCTCCCCCTCATCTCTGTTTCTGGGTTTTCTTCTTGCATGCAGAACGTGCACTGTGCACGTTTTGCAAGCAAGAAAATAATTACCCGTTACTGTGCATGGCACAATAACCAGTCCGGGTTGGATCATCAACCCAGTCCATGTGACTGGGCTGAGTCCAACCCAATATAAGATAGTGGTATTTTATTTGGGGTCGGTCCCAGCCCAATTTTATTCCGGGTCCGGCCTAGTAAAAGAAAAAAAAATCAAAAAAATCAAAAATCAAAAAAATATTTTTTGAAAATTTGTGTTTTTCTCTTGTGTTTTTCTATCCATTTTGCTTAATATTGGTTTGTATTTTTATACCGTAAAAATATAAATCCGGTATAAAAATATCCAGTTTTTGTCAAAACATATATAAAAAAAAACATGTCTTTGTTTTCATGCATACGGCCAAGTCTCTAAAAAGCAAAACAAATCATATTGTATTTTCATACAACAAAATACTTCAAAAAAATTATATATGTTTTAGTATGCATCTAGGCTTTAATAACCAGTTTATTAAAGTCACGAGAACTAGGCCAATATTTCAAAAAACATCCAAAAAAATATTTTTTTCTTTTAATATCCGGGATTACAAATTTATACGTAAAACGTACTCCTGATATTAAAAAGGTAGTTTTTTTATTTGACGTTAGCACAGTTAGGTTTTACCTCATAAGATAAAAACCTTCTTACCGAGGAGGGCTTTTCTTGAACCATAGACGGACCAACAATTAAAAAACATGACAAGACCTTAGATTTTTATCAGATAATAAAACAATGCAGCTTACCTTAGGTAGGACATATTTGGGGTGCTAATACCTTTCCTTTACGCAATCAATCTCCGTACTTGATCTCTAAGACCAGTTAGGGTTTCTAGTGACCAGAATACTAGGTGGCGACTCCCATTCCATTTTTTTTCCACTGATAAAAGACAAGAATTCCTTGTCTTTCCATATTTGCCGGAATAGATAGACTTACCACACCTGATGATGAGGTTGGTGGGTGATCGCCGCGACACCGCACACGTGCGACAACCATAATTTTCAAAATTCTCATAAATATGCACCTCCTTATGTTTCAAATCCTAGAAGAAATCTTGAGAAAGCATTGCATACATTAATTAAAAAGCAAGAGACAATTAACACTCAAAATGCTCAAACTATGGTAGATTTGAAAGATATTCTTGCAAAATTCACATCTGCTCTTAGTTTTCAAGAAAAAGAAAAGTTTTCATCTCAACCATAGTAAAATCCTAAAAGGCAATACAATTCAAGTGCGGTAGCTCCGAAAGCCAATACATGGATCAAGTCAAATCAGTCATTACTCTCCGTAATGGTAGGATTATTGAAAAACCTATTCTTGAACCTTGTGAGAAAGATGATAAGTCAATCTTGTCATGACCCATTTTTGGGTCACTCCCAAATTTTTTTCCTTTTCTTCAAAAAAAAAACTGCACGGTGCTGTTTTTAATGGCACGGTGCAGTTTCTTCTCCCCTGCAAATGTAGAGATAGGGGAGAAGAAGATTTTTGAAATCTTTTTTCCGCTCACCTTCTCCTTCTCTTTTCCCTCCCACTTGCCCACAAAACCTGGACACAAGCCACATCCCATACCCTGCCACCATTAATACAAGCCATGACCGGCCACCCTACCCTATGCCAAGACATGGGCAGGATAGCCACCTTACCCTGCGCTATGGAAGTGGTAAGGTGCCCCTCTCTTCCTGCGGCTATAAATACAGAGAAGGGAGAAGACAAACGGGGAGGAGGGAGAACAGAAAACAGGGGGGATCAGCGGAAAAAAAAAAGGAAAATGAGGGGAAACCGAGAGAGAGAGACAGAGAATTGTTTGGAGAGAAACAAGGTGACAGAAACAGAGAGAAGAAGCAACGACAGAAGAGAAGAGGAAGAGCGACCACAACCGGCTGCCGCGACACCAACGCCACCAGGAGCACAAACACAGCAGCACTGCCCACGCCATAGTCAGCCTTCCTTAGCTCATCATCTTCCCCCCACCCGTTGCTGCACCATTGAAGAAAAGGCAGCAACCTGCGCCTCTGCACGGGGAAGAAAAAGAAGAAGATCGCTGTTGTCATCGGGCTTCCCAGCCACTGCCACCTTCATAATCATCATGAGGCATCGTTGGATTCCTCTCCACCTCCACCAGCATCACCGCCAGCTGCCATTGCCCTCCCAGTCGACAACAGCCCCGTGAGAAGCAGAAGGAAGAAACGAAAACAGAGGCGAACATAGTTGAAGAAAAACGCAGAGAAGAAGAGGAAGAAAGGCCGACCACCGTCCAAGCCACTCCCCAAGCCGCCGCCACCAGCATCTCCACGAAGCCACTGTAGAGAGGGAAGAAACCGTGTTGATAGAGAGAACGAAAAACAGAGGAAGAAAACAGCACAACGAAACAGAGGGGAGAAGAAGAAAGACCGCCGCCTTAGCCACCGTCTGCCACCACCGCTGCCTTTCACGCCGGCCAGACCACCGCCATCGCAGGTCAGCCTTCCTTCCCCCTTCTTCTTCTTTTTCTTCTTCTTCCCCGTTGTTCATGCAGCAGTGGGCTTCGGCCTAGATTTGTTTTTGAGCCAGGTCTGGCCCGGTTCCAAAAACTTTCAAAAAAATATTTTCGGAAAAATTTGTGATTTCCCCGCGTATTTTTCTACTAAATTT
>Ga0307510_10005056_pt1 | contig 15642 bp, 9 predicted proteins | sample 12_EM_MG_FD_207224 | JGI IMG/M metagenome (GOLD analysis project Ga0307510, IMG submission 207224) | Populus trichocarpa ectomycorrhiza microbial communities from riparian zone in the Pacific Northwest, United States - 12_EM | ecosystem: Host-associated > Plants > Roots > Unclassified | place...
ATAGGTTTTGTTCTCTCCATAGCTAGCGCTGCATGAGGCTTTTTGTACCTAAAAACAATGAACGCATGATTACAAAAAAAAAAAAAAAAAAAAACCACCAAGAGATAGGATTTTCACGCAACCATCTAAGTACTTTTCTATACTCAAGATATTGCAATACAATTACTCTTTACTCTCTTTACATACACTCCTCCTCTACCAGAGCTTACGCTCTAAGGAACTCGGAGACTATTGTGATAGTCTCGACGGGCTGCTCGAACATAGGACTATTGTGATAGTACTATCAAGCACAACAATCCACCCATCTTACTATCTGACAAGATAGTATCCTTCGACGGATCACTCTAGACAAGCACACCAGTTCCGTACTATCTGAGTAGATAGTACTTCCATACGCCTTAGGGTAGAATAAGGAGACTTGCTTACTTAGGAAATAACTATCGTTGCCTGTTGCATACCTAATTACAATAGGATTGTTACACTAGGTATATCAATTGCTACAACGCCATCTAGAGCTTAGCACAAAGTATAGCAAACAAATTGAGCACTGCCGTGCACTTAAACTCCGGAACCCTTTAGTACTCATAATGTACTTTGATACAGTAAGTATTATATAACCCAGAGTAAGCAGCAGATATTTTGAGCTAATTATGTATACAATTTAGTTGGCTGGTCTTATCCAAGAGTATGCCATTGAGGCAAAGAATATCTACAACTTTGATGAGATTGGCTTCATGTTAGGCTGCTCACGCTCTGAGAAGGTGATTGTTGATATCAACCTTTTCCGGGAAAATGGTGCTCTCCGGTCATTTGGTCAGTTTTGTCTGTTACTTTATTTTATATAAAACTAATCAAAAGATACACTAGATAGAACACGCGAAATTGTAACTGTGGTAGAGGGAATTTGTGCTGGTGGGACAAGCCTAAGCCCAATGTTAATCTACAAGGCACATTCTATGAAAGTCACTTGGGTTGACAAAAATGCTCCAGCAGATGTTATTATTGGTCACTCTGCAAATGGGTAGACCGATAATACTAAAGGGTTAGGCTATTTAAAAACCCATTTTGGACCAAGAAGCAGTTCAGCAGCAAAGGCTGAAGGGAAATGGAGGATGATAATCTTCGATGGGCATGAGTCTCATGTTTCATGGGATTTTTTGCAATATTGCATTCAGCAGAAAATAATTGCCTTCGGCCTTCCGCCCCATTCTACCAATATCTTACAGCCATTAGATGTGGCTGTTTTTAGTCCATATAAAAACTACTACTCCCAAATCCTGGAGCGTGAGTTTCGGTATGGTCACTTTGGCGTTACCAAAAAAACCTTTTGGCCATTTTTGGCTGAAGCCTGAGCAAAAGCATTTACGGAAGCACCAATCAAATCTGCTTTTGCATGTACCGGTATTTGGCCCCTTCATCGGGCAAAGGTTTTAAAAAAAATACCTACATACGATCCTGCTTGCCACTTTGAACCTGGTAGCAATACCGACTCTGCTGCTACTTCAAATACTGCAGCTTCTCTTCTCTCCATTCAACAGCCAACCATTGCCACACTAAGCAATCCACCAATCCGGCCAAGGACTCCTGAACAGGAGCTATTTCTTTCTCCTCCATGTACTCCAACCACTCCACGATCTCTCCAGACCCTTTGAGAGGCTACCTTAGCCTCAATAACCTCTTCCTCCCCTTCCAGCCCCCTGCAAAAGCATCGTATCACAAAGCTTTTACATGCTACGCAATTCTCCCTTGCACGCAACACCCTTCTTACCTGGATCCAAGAGCAGCAGCGAGAGGAGGAAGGAAGAAAAAGACAAAGACAAGAGGAGGGCTCCATGGGGCGAAAGCGAATTCCCGACCATGGTCAGGCTTTTGCCACTATGGCGTATTTACAAGTCAGGCGGCAACAGCTCTTAGTGAGAGAACAGAAACGAGTACAGAAACAGGTAGAAGGGTTGGAAAGAAAAAAGAAAAACCTGGAGGACCGGGTAACTGAGGCTAAGCGAAAGATGGAAAGGAAAGTAAGCGGAATATTCCAACCTCTCGTATAAAGAAAAGTGTAGAGAGCTGGGAGAGTGAGATTCAAGAGTTGGGGAAGAAATATGAATCTATCTGCGAAAAGCTTGCTGCTGTACAAGTTCAGCAACAGCAGATTGATAAGGTATATGGGCAGGAAATACGGGATATTGAATTGGACAATGAGCAAAATCACGATTCCGGTCAGGTGGGCATCGATAAGGAAATGCTCTCCGGTGACTCTGATATTGACAATGATGATGGAGCCTTCTTTTATTGAACTTTATGTTACAAGTACTATGTGAAATTGATCACTTTCTATAGCGGTAGCGCTACTGCTTCAATTAGCACTTGTTCTAGAACCGAAGAGTCTAATTCTCTCAGTGCATAAGACTTTTCCCAATTGGGTTGGATGGCTCGCTACGCCGGGCGCTCGCTATGGCGTGGGGCACGTTACACGCCTCGTAAGCCGAACACTCTTTCAAAATACAGTTCAATTATACCGCTACCCTTTAGATGTGAAACGCCAACAACGACAACGAAACGAAACGGCGACTGGGAAACGGAACGCCAAGAGTTCACACACGAAAACGATCGCACACCTCAGGAGCGGAGAAGTTCTCTTCTTCCCTTCAACTACTAGTATCTCGAGTACAGCAACTAACTCATGGCAATGGCAAATACAGGAGTATATATCGACCACAAAGTCCTCCTATCCTTCCATGAACCACCACACATGCCAATGCTATTCCATATATTTTTCCCTATTCCCCTTGCTCATTCCCGTGCTAACAAAGGAAAGACAAACTCCCGTTGCCCACGGCCTTCATGTATCCGACTCTTTCACGCTTCCCTTAACTTCCACTTTTTCCACTTTCCTTACAACTCCCCCGGCAGATACATCGATCCAAAGCTCACTCGCATTCCTGCAATGTTTCCCGAAAGCCCAAACACATCCCCAATACCAAAGCGCGTTCCCTGAAGCTACCCGAACAACGGAGGAGCTATCATGAGAGCATGCCTAGCGGCATCCAGCGATTTCCAACACTACCTCCCTCTCCTACGCCACTCCCTGTCCTTCCCCATTGTGACTAATACCGCTAGCCCGAGCCATCCAATGCTCACGAACTAACGGTTGAAAGCCGGAGCCAAGTATGGACTTTAAAACCAGGAACCCTAGCGCAACAGTGGTCTAACTATTTTCTCCGAGAGGATTACTACCTAGATCTTGCATGGAGCTCTCATTCAATACAACACTATCCCTATAAACGTTGCTACTACCGAGGCCCTTCCGATAAATTCTAGTTGCATAAATGATCCCCGAGTTTCATTTTAGCGAGCGATACAGCCACCATGGTTCCCACCCCCCCGCACCCCCCCGCCCATCCTACATGCTATTCCAACCCGACTCAGCCGATTTATTTTTCCCTCCCGGCGTTGGAAAGAGTGATGGGGGTAAGCGGACCTAGCATGGAGTTCCGAATGTTGCTTTTCCTTGTCGCTTTATCGCTTAATTTTGCATCAGGACCGACAGTTAGCAGTCAGACGGGCAGATGGACGCAGTCAGCGGTCGGAGGGTGCTCAGGTAGAGGACATAATTTAACACCAATCGACTACGGTTGGCCGACCGGACTGCTCGCTTGTTTGTAAAAATTGGCTCTGGGGGGATGACAACTAATTGAGTTGCATCACGATTCTCCGAGTAGTTTAATGCATTATATTCCACGACCACAACCAGCCACCGATAGCCTGGTAGGAAACACTAACAGGGAAGCTTGACGCCGGCTCATGCTCACACAAATTTTGCCACGAGCCGGCTCGTAGGCTTGTCCCGCCCATTACAGCCCACGCGCAGCCCGGAGCCTAGCCAGTTCCAGCTCCAAGACAGTCAGATATCCAGATTCACTCAATTCTCTAGTATCATAGCGAAATCTATTGAATGGGTATGAGATGAGAGGGATAACAGCAGAGTCACTTAATCGATTGAAGAGATAGCCGATATGACAAGTATAAATAATAAAGAAATATGAAGACCTCCGAGCATTAAATATCCCCAAATATAACCAGAGCGCGGTAGCCGCGCATCGTACTCTTCTATGATAAGACTCATGCTTCCAGAACTCTCCCAACTCGGCCTTTAACAGAATTGTGTTCGATGTTTTCCCCTAATTACCGTAAGAACCAGCCAGCGGATATTATCGTATGCTAGGTAGCCCAAAATTTCCTCCTCTGGAATATTAGAAATCATGAGATGCTGCTCGGCATGCTCGTGCTATTGTTTCATCGCTCGTGTGGCTTTGGAAACGCGCTTAGCTTCGGGAATGCCCTTGGGTTTTAGATCGATGCACCCGCCGGAACGAAGGCCGGAAAGCTCTAAAGAAGCGGTAGTAAAGCGGAAGAGCCAGAAGGGAGCTTGGGGGGACTGGGTGCCCGGAGGCTGCGAATAGTGGAAGTCTTTTGTCTTCCCCTTGCTAGCACGGAAGTGAGCGGGGGGAAGGGGAGACATACGTGCAATGCCGTGGACATGTGTGATGATCTATGAAAGGATAGGAGGACTTTGCTATGGTTGGTATATATACTCCTGTATTTACCGTTAGTTAGTTGTGAGTGTAGTAGTAGTGAGAGACGTTGTTGTAGGAGTGAGGTTGTTGTAGAAGAGAACTTCCCCACTCCCGAGTTGTGCGATGGCCTTGGTTGCCGCCGCCGACCCTCTCCTACTTCATGCCCCCACAGCTCTCTACAAACTCCTGGTAAAAAACTGGAATAAATATATATTATACTTCAGACATGCTAAAATTCCTCAAAAAACTTCCGTACCCGAATTCCAGGATGTCTGGAAATATAATAGCTCGAAAACCTGCGATTTTGGTGTGTTTTGGCCTCTGGTAGGATACTAGACGACCCCATTGACATAAAACTCGAGTGATAATATATGAAGTTGAAGAAATATTCAGAAAATACGCCACTCGGCGGTAGTGTTCATGATTTTAAGACACACACACCGCACTCGTAGCTGGGTTTATGGTGCCTCAAGAAAACACCCCCTCGCCGACTATGATGTTTTTTTTCTTTTCACTTCACATAGCTTAGGCAATAACGGTTGCCCCGATACTTCTGGTACTTTTGGCAACACTCAACCACACAACACAATCCCCCCCCCCGAAGCTGGAACCAAAAACCCCAAACTGAAAAAGGAAATTATCATGATACTGAGAAGGAAGATGAACCATGTGAAAAATGGGATGATAATTGCCCCTTTTCATTACTTCAGGAACATCACACTTTTGGACAAGATCATAGGACGTATTGCGGGAGACAGTTCCTATAGAGTATTTTAAGAAGTTGTGGAAATTAATGCCGAATAAGGTCGCCGTAGTTTCAGAAGCAAGAGTGGTTATGCTCCTACAAGATATTAATTAGCTTTGCGTTCTTTCACTGCCATCTTAATTCTTTGATCTACAGCAGTTGATTATAATATATTCTGTTAAAATTATTAAGGGCAGGTCCTTGTTCATTTATTTATTCATTTATTGATATCTCCCTTCGTTCGTTCTCTTGTCCATCCTCCCATTTTCACGTTCGCTGGTTCACTCAACGCATCACCCTCTTGTCCTTTCACTCTGTGGTTCTCTCGTTCCTTCCTTTGGCCATCCACTTCTCCGCTCGATCGCCCCTATTGCGGAATCGTTGTTTGACCTGGCTGGGGTCTCCGACGCTTCTGCCGGGTGACTGTATGCACTACCGAAAGATGATTGGGTGGGGAGGGGGCTTCAATGGTAAAAGGTAGGCTGGCGAGTTAAACGAGGGGCTGTCAGACGATTTTGGTGTATATTGTGGTGGGAGGGGAGGATTCCGGTTTGGAGAATATTTTCACAATTCCTCTATGTCCCCTGGCCATACTAAACCAAGTGTCGCTTTCGTCGCTGAAGCCTTGTATGTCAGGATTGAGATCCTCTCGTTTGAGTAGCAACTTTACTATTCCCTCATGCCTGCCGTCCTCAGCCCAATAGAGCGGTGTTTGATTATATAGTGTGTCCGCAGCGTTAGAATTGGTATCCTCGCTCCGATAGTAACTATACCACTCCCTGATGTCCAAGCTCGCTAGCAGCGACATCCTTCCGCTGTAACATGCTCCCCACGACATTACCATGGCCTCCCAAAGCCTCCTATATGAGCGCCGTTCTACCTTAGCATCGTCGCATTTACATCACATTCCTTGTCATCTGTAAAGCAGATATTGCCTCCCCAATCCCGAGAAATCCAGCTCCTGGAGCCCGGAAAAGCCCTTAGGGTAGCCAGACCTATCAAAGCCCACAAACTTTTATGGAAATACAGCCAGAGCAGCTGAGAGGACATGTGCTCTTCGAATTCAACCACTCGCGCAGGGTGAAGTGGACAAGCCGGACGGTAGAGGAGGATGCCATAACCTCGATACGCTCGAAAGAACATCCCAGGTGTGTTAGAATTGTAGGAGCGTTTTCAAGATCCAAATCTACAGCTCCTATCTTTACTCTTAAGTCATTGCATAGTTTGTCAGTTTGTAATGGCACCTCCGAATCCAATACCCAAATCAGAGCATCCATTACGGGTCAGGAACTACCACTCTTCTGCGCCCTCATTCGTGCAAGAGTTGCCGTGTACGCATCCCCCAAATGATTGCCCTTGGTCATCTCTTCCAAATTTTGCTTCCCCGCAGAGATGGTAACCTCTCCTAGGAGAGTGTCAATGCCAAGAGAGACAAGGGGGGGCCTTCACACCATGGTTGGTCAGTAAGATCATGCACGGAGTGGACACTACGGATTCTCCTACAGACTTTCCAGAGATCCTTTGAGGAATAATTCTCAGGATATCCGCTCGTAGACTGTCGGACATCACATCCCGCTCAGTGCGCATCTACAGATTCTTCTCTAAATATCACTCTATGTCACGCGTCTTCGGTCAAACCCGGACTATAAGGTCGGTGGTGAGATATCTTCTAATTTCGGCCCTTCATACACTATCACTCACACTCTCCTACCTTCAACCTTCCCTCATGGCCGATATAAGTTAGAATTCGCTCTATCATAGGGGTATCTCACATAGGAAGGGCTACTTACCAAGCAAATATGATATAGCCTGTTGGTTAATTTGGCTACCCGGCGACTAGGATAAAACATATAATACTGTATCATCAATGTTTCTAGCCAAATATAAAGCCTGAGGACTCTATCCGGTTTACGATATAATACCTCAATAACCCCAGAAGGACGAATATCTACCGGTACGAGGATTCTATCAACAAACCACATCGCAGCGGTCATTTTCTAACCCTAACCCTGCGAAAGAGGGCAAATGTCCTACCGGTATTCAAACCGCAGCTCACGGAAGGGCACGGCGTAGGAGTTGATTGCACGACCCTTAACTATCATACCACAGTATTCCCATACTCTATGGCATTACCTTCATCCAACCTAAGTTATGTATTTCATTAGTTATTCGGGATCTAGAACTTTCCGCGGTATAATATTTAAGCTGGCCCGGTAACAGACGAAGTTCACCGGATCGATAGCAAAACATGACCATCCGTAACTGTAATGGTAATTGAAGGACTAACGCTCCTGGGGTGATGCGCATATGACACCTGCTGTGATATGGATCGTTACTCTTGCGCTAGATAGCCAGATACTCCCACAGGGCCTTTTGTGAAGGAGCCCAGAGTTCAAGGGCAGTGCCCTGAATGCGAGGTTGTAAGTACAATAGTAGTCTGTAAGGATCGCACTAAGGCAGTTTAGAATATTATTTTGATGTATCATACCGGTTTGCTAGAGGGCGAGTGATAAAACACGAAATAAAAAGCTAAAAATCTGCTAATAGAGTAGACTACCCATATTGCACTTCTGAACACTACCACAACTCTACGGATTTTCCGGAGGAGCCGGGCGGGAGGGGGGAAGAATATCTTATAACACTCTCCACTTTGGCATGCCGAAGTGGTAACTAAGGAGAAGAATTTAAGAGTCATTGAGTATATATTTCCTATTCTGGGGGTGCGCCCGACTTTTTCTCCCCCCTAACAAAAAAAGCCACAAAACGGGTTTGTATGGGGGAAAACCTTAGTTACCGTATATGGGGTGCGCCCAACCTTTGGCACCCCCCGAGTACAGTGCCTTAGCAAAGTGAGTGCATCATCAGGCATTGCGGCTAGAGGCGATTGCAGATAGGCCTCATCGTTGCTACTTTGTTTATGGAAGCCGAATTATAAGAGAGGGGTTGATGAAATTTATAAATTTCTAGTAGGGAACCTAATAAATGATAGTCAGAAGGTCGTCACTTTTGGTATGGTGCTTTTTGGGGGGTGGGTTACTTAAAGAATGGGGTGGGGAGTGTATAATACATTGCTATGGTAATATAATATTCTAAAAACAGGGGGAAAATCTAGAGAAGGAGGCGGGGGAAAGGAGTCGCCTTGATAAAGGAAGATAACTGCGCAAGTGAGAGACCGAAAAGAACATTGACAAGGAAGGGCAGGAGGAAAAGAAGAAAGTATAGATCATACACCATAGACCACTACAGGACTCCACGAGCTAACTTCCACTCATGCTTATGCCTAAGCTCGAATTTATGAATCTGATAAAGAGGAGTAACGTTTTTGCCCACACCCATGCCGCATGTGATCATCTGTAAAACGATAGTAATGAGGTTCTTGATAAGGATGGGCTGATAAGAAGAAGAATACAGAAGAGAAAAATAAAGGAGGAAATAATGACGAAAAAGACCACTCTCATCAGGGGGGGTTGGGGGAAGGGGGGAAGGGGCTTCGATGGCGAAGAGCTGGCCCATAGCTTAGGTGAGGGACCCTCCGAGACATTGTTGGAGTCAATTGGGATGGGATGGGAGGGTCTATGATCGTACAATAATTGCACAACACCTACATGCCCCCCGAACGCAGCTAACTGAAGGGCTGTTGTGCCGGTGAGGGCTGGTATGTCGGGATTGATATCCTCTCGATCCAATAGCAATTTTACAATTCCCTCATGCCCGCTCCCCGCAGCCCACCAGAGTGGGGTTTGACCAGATTCGGTATCCGCAGTGTTGGGATTGATATCACCTCGTTCCAATAGCAACCTTACTACCCCCTCATGCCCGCCCAGTGCAGCTAACCAGAGCGGCGTCTGGCCGTATTCGGTATCCGCAGTGTTGGGATTGATATCCTCTCGATCCAATAGCAATTTCACTATTCCCTCACGCCCCCTCCCCGCAGCCCACCAGAGCGGTGTTTGGCCATATTTGGTATCCGCAGTGTTGGGATTGATATCACCTCTTTCCAATAGCAGCCTTACTACCCTCTCATGCCCGCTCAGTGCAGCTAACCAGAGCGGTGTTTGGCCGCATTCGGTATCCGCAGTGTTGGGATTGATATCATCTCGTTCTAATAGCAGCCTTACTATCCCCTCATGCCCGCTCCGTGCAGCTAACCAGAGCGGCGCCAGTCCATATTTGGTATCCACAGTGTTGGGATTGATATCACCTCGTTCCAATAGCAACCTTACTACCCTTTCATGCCCGTCCCGTGCAGCTAACCAGAGCGGCGTCCAGCCATGTTCGGTGTCCGTAGTGTTGGGATCGGTATCCCCCCGGCCCAATAGCAACTCTACTATTCCCTCATGCCGCCTCTCCGCAGCCCACAAGAGTGGTGTTCGATAATAGAGGGTGTCGGCAGTGTTGGGATTGAGATCTTCTCGCTCCAACAGTAACTTCACTACGCCCTCATGCCCGTGCTTGGCAGCCCACCAAAGTGGTGTTCCACCACGTTCGGTGTCTGTAGTGTTGGGGTTGATATCCTCACGTCCCAATAGCAGCTTCGCTACTCCCACATGCCCACCCTTCACAGCCCATAATAATGGTGTTTGACCGTGTAAGGTGTCCCCAGTATTGGGGCTGATGTCCTCTCGTTCCAATAGCAACTTGACTACTCCTTCATACCCGCCCTCTGCAGCCCATGCGAGTGGTGTTTGACCATGTTTGGTGTCAGCAGTGTTAGGATCGATATCATCTCGCTCCAATAATATCTTCACTACTTCCTCGTTCGCACCCCCCGTAGCGCACCAGAGTGGTGTTCGGCCATATTCGGTGTCTGCAGTGTTGGGATTGGTATCACCTCGTTCCAATAGCAACCTTACCACCCCCACATGCCCGCTCAGGGCAGCTAACCAGAGCGGCGTCTGGCCATATTCGGTATCCGCAGTGTTGGGACTGATATCACTTCGTTCCAACAGAAGCCTTACTATCCCCTCATCCCCGCTCAGTGCAGCTAACCAGAGCGGTGTTCGGCGATATTTGGCATCAGCAGTATTGGGATCGATATCATCTCGTTTCAATAGCAACTTTACTATTCCATCATATCGGCGTTTCGCAGCCCACCAGAGCGGCGTCTGGCCGTATTTGGTGTCGGTAGCGTTGGGATTGATATCTTCTCGCTCCAACAGTAACTTTACTATGCCCTGGTGCCCGCGGTTCGCAGCCCACCAAAGCGGTGTCCGGCCATTTTCGGTGTCTGCAGTGTTGGGATTGACATCCTCCCGCCCCAATAACAACTTGACTATTCCCTCATGCCCGCTCTTTGCAGCCCACGAGAGTGGTGTTAGATGATAGAAGGTGTCGGCAGTGTTGAGATCGATATCTTCTCGTTCCAGTAGCAACTTTACTATTGCTTCATGCCCCCCCTCCGCAGCACACATGAACGGTGCCCCGCCATATCTGGCGTCCCCTATATTAGGATTGATATCCTGTCGCTCTAATAGAAACTTGACTATTCCCTCATGTCCACCTTTCGCAGCCCACCAGAGTGGCGTTCGGTTATATAGCGTGTCGGCAGTATTTGGATTAACATCCTTTCGCCCCAATAACAACTTTGCTACTCCCTCATGCCCACCCTTCACAGCCCAAAAGAGTGGTGTTCTGCCATAACTGGTGTCTGGAGTGTTAGGGTTGATATCTTCTCGTTCCAATAGCAACTTTACTACCTGTTCGTTCCCATCCGCTGCAGCCCATGAGAGCGGTGCTCGGCCATATTTCGTGTCTGCAGTGTTAGGATTGGTATCTTCTCGCTCCAATAGCAACTTTACCATTCCCTCATTCGCACCTTTCGCAACAAACTTGAGCGGTGTTGGATTATATTGAGCGGCTGCAGTGTTGACGCTGACACTTGCGGTTACGGTTTTGGCGCTGATACTTGCGGCAAAAGTTTTGGAGCTGATACTCGCTTCTGGCTTCAATTGCCACCTTACTGTTCCCTCATTTCCACCCCATGATGCCCACCAGAGGGGTGTTCTACCGCATTCAGTGTCTGCAGCGTTGGGATTAACGTCCCCTCGCTCCAATAGAATCCTTACTATTCCCTCATGCCCACCCTTCGCAGCCAACCAGAGCGATGTTTGACCACATTCAACGTCTGCGGCATTGGGATTGACATCCCTTCGTTCCAGTAGCAACTTTACTACTGCTTCGTGCCCTTCCGTAGCACACATGAGCAATGTCTGGCCATATCCAGCGTCTGTAGTATTGGGATCGATATCCTCTCGCTCCAATAGCAACTTTACTATCCCTTCGTGCCCGCCCTTCGCAGCCAACCACAGCGGCGGTTGACCATATTCGGCGTCCGCGGCGCTGGGATTGATATCCTCTCGATCTAATAGGAACTTGACTATTCCCTCATGTCCACCTTTCGCAGCCCACCAGAGTGCTCTTTGACCATATTGGGCGTCCGCGGCGCTGGGATTGGCATCCTCTCTTTGCAATAGCAACCTTACTATCCCCTCACGCCCGCACTGGACAGCCCACCAAAGCGCTGGTTGACCATGTTCGGCATCTGGGGTGTTGGGATTGATATCCTCTCGATCCAATAGCAACCTTACTATTCCTTCATGGCCTCCCTCCACAGCACAAATGAGAGGTGTCTGGCCATATATGGTGTCTGCAGTGTTGGGAGTGATATCCTCTCGTTCTAATAGCAACCTTACTATTCCCTCACGTCCGCATTGGACAGCCAACCAGAGCGCGGTTTGACCATATCCGGCATCTGCAGCGTTGGGATTGATATCTTCTCGTTCCAATAGCAGTTTTACTATTCCTTCATGCCCTCCCTCCACAGCGCACATGAGCGGTGTCTGACCATATATGGTGTCTTCAGTGTTGGGCGTGACATCTTCTCGTTCCAATAGCATCTTTACTACTCTCAAATGCCCACCCCTCGCAGCCCACCAGAGTGGGGTTTGGCCGTATTCGGCGTCTGCGGCGCCGGGATCGATATCATCTCGCTCCAATAGCAACTTTACTACTGCCTCATGCCCCTGCTTTGCCGCCCACCCGAGTGGTGTTCGATAATATTCAGTGTCTGCGGCGTTGGGATCGACATCCTTCAGCTGTAATAGAATCCTTACGAAATCCTCATGGCCTCCTATAGCTGCCCCTGCAAGCGCCGTTTGGCCCACGACATCTCTTGTGTTAATGTTCCAGTCTTTCATCGCCAACAAGGCAGTAACAATCTCCCCGATCCCGAAAGATGCCGCTCCATGGAGCCCTGTGAAGCCCTTAGGAGAACTCCTATTAAACGCCACACTTTGCCAATCTATATCCTTATGATTGTGTAGCCAGAGAAGGTGAGAGGATATATGCTCTTCGAATCCAACCAGAAGTCCAAGCGCAAGCCGAGTCGAACTCTCCGTCTTCTCCCTTCTTAGGTGCTTTCCCCAATAGCAAGAAGCGTACTCAATAAGGGGGACTGTTGGCGGGACGGGGCAAATATTTGGCGAAAGTTCCAGGACACATCGAAAATTGAGGTAAGTCAAGCAAACCTCCGCTATCATAGAGTGTGGGCTTGCGAACAGACTTGGATTACTGGATAAATACTCTTGCAAAGTGAAGTGGACAAACCGGACGGTGGAGGAGGATGTCTCAACCGCGATAAGCCCCAACGCACACCCGAGGATAGTTTGAACTGTAGGAACGTTTTCAACATCCAGATCTGCCGATCCTATCTTGACCCCTAAGGCATGGCATAGCTCGCTAGTGTGTAATGGTCGCTCCGAATTCGATACCCACATCAAGGCTTCCATTCCAAGCCTTGACCTGCCACCCTTCTGCGCCATCATTCGGTCTAGGGTTGTCGCATACGCATCTCCCAAATGATTGCCCTTAGTCATCTCGTTCAACTTTTCCCTTCTCGCAGAGATGCTAACCTCTCCCAGGATAGCGTCGATGGTTAGCGAAACAAGGAGGAATCTATAGACCATGATCAGTGAATATAAGATCATGCGTGAGGTGGGGACTATAGACAATCCTACGCACATTCCCGAGATTCGTTCTGGAATAATTCTTAAGATATCCGCTCGTAAACCATCGGACATGGCTGAGTGCTCTGTGTCCTTCTCTAGCCTATTCTCCAAATATTTTTCCACGTCATGCATCTTCGGACTAGCGGGTATTGTGACATTATTGGTGAAAACTCTTGTAATCTCGGCTTCGACCTGAGGCCTCCCAGTGACAAATATCCGCACCCTCGGTGATGATCCAAGGATATCCTTCACTGACCCAAGAAGCTCGAGTAGATTCTGAGGAAGGCACTCATCCAACGCATCAATACAGATAAACAGCTTAGGTAACGAGGCAACGGCATGTTTTAGCATCTGTACTATATCTGGAAGTCGCAGACCTCGACCCCCAACCTCCTTCTTCGCTTTTCGAAATGTCTTTCTCACGTGCTCTAGCACTTCTCCTCTAGCTAACAGCTGCTTAAGGATGGCTCCCATGACATTGATAGCTGTCTGCTCCTCTTTGTCGCGGAAGTCGCAGTAGAACATTGCGATAGCAATGCCTTCCTCGCAAGGTCTATCGCACAGGTCATCGATCACTAATGAACTAATATTTCTGACCATCAGTGGTGATTCCTGCTCATTCTAGATGAACTAGGAACTTACCTTAGATATGTCTTCCCCACTCCCGGATCCCCGTGGCAAAAGAAGACAGCCTTATCCGCTCCACACTCATTACCCCTCCACTCCTGAAACTCGTTTGTTTCCAAGAGCCAACTCCCCACACCATCGAGCCTACGGGTACGCACATCCTGATGCCTTCTCCTAGGGTCCAGTGGTGAGAGCCACTCCATAATTTCTAGGTTCTCATCGGCTATGAATTTGTTCACATTGACGATATTGTTACTATTCGTTACATTATTGCAGTTGACATTTCTGTCACCGAACGAGGTGTTGTGCGAATATAATGAGTAGTCCATGGTGTGTCCAAAGTGGTTATCAAGTGTAGATATGCTATCGGCAGCCAACTGTGGTCGCGATATAGGAGGTTTTATGGAATTTGGACCAGTGCGGCTGAAGAAAAAGAGTGGGCGGCTCCAACAGCTAAAATTACCATCCCACTATCTCCTGCTGACTAAACATCGATGGCTCTGAGATACCCATATGTGCTCAACATCCCTTCCCCTAAGACAGTTACCGGCACTCTGGCGGAGGAGCAATCCATAATTCAAGTGCCCCATGAAACGTAGTCCAAGAACCTATCATACGGACCTATATCCAAGCGCAACCTTACAGTATTTATTAAGGTTAAATGATTGCCTGCCTCTACACAGAAAACTTGAGATCGTCTCACCAACGTAAACAGGGCCCGTTTACCTATAAACGTCCGTCTAAAAGCCTGAAACGATGCCGACCGTTAAGCGGGGCTTGACAGTGGGGGAGTGTGCGGCAAAGTAGATGGCGTTTGGCTAGAGTAGGCAATGGAACTTTTTGACGGTCTAGCTACAAGAATCTAGGACCGTGGGAAATGTGTCAAACACTTTCACGCCGTTTACCAGATAAGGCTTGAGACGCCACCGTCTAGTACAACAATTATTACAAATTTAATTTTTAGCAGGAGACAGACAGTTGAAGGTATGTAAAGAAAACAGAATTGTCGCACGCCCAGCTAATATAACTGACTTTCTTTGACGGTTGGCATTGCCTCTGGTTGCTAGACGGCCGTCTATGTAAACGGGCCCTAACTAACATGAGGTGTGCAACCAGGTAGCTTTCAACTCTCAACAAGTGCTCGGCAACCGAGATATTGGACTGATGAACAATGCCTCCTCACAAATGGAAGATGGGAATTTTATCTCTGAACTCACCCTGTGTGATGAGAGAAGGAGTTGCTGATTGTGTAAAAAAATTAGAGCTTATTGATAGCTATTCTTGCAATTCCGTGCATGATGTATGGGTGGTGTTGATAGACGGTGGATGCAAAAGAACCTGTTGAGCAACGTCGGGGTTTGACCATCTAGCAGCTAGAATATAGAACGGTGAAAAATTAGGTAAACAGTTTTGCTATGATACATCTATTGGAATAGGATGTCGGTTAAGACGCCACCGTCTAGTTTCCCCACCAAAATCTCGAAACGCGACGGATAGGTAAAAGGGCCCTAAGTATGAAATTAGCCATCTATTACACCCCCACGCAAGTGGTAACGGGACACAAGGCTTGGCACATGATGAAGATATCGTGAAGTCAGAAAAGAAAACCCAATTCCCGATTAACAATTGAAGTAAAAAATGAGAAAAATGAGAGTAAGAAACCTGTGCCCCTGAAGCCCAATTTACCACT
>Ga0307510_10005057_pt1 | contig 15640 bp, 8 predicted proteins | sample 12_EM_MG_FD_207224 | JGI IMG/M metagenome (GOLD analysis project Ga0307510, IMG submission 207224) | Populus trichocarpa ectomycorrhiza microbial communities from riparian zone in the Pacific Northwest, United States - 12_EM | ecosystem: Host-associated > Plants > Roots > Unclassified | place...
TCTTGGTCCCTCTTTCTCTCGAGAAGGTCCCTTGATTCCTTCTTTTCTTCATGGGCGTACCGGTAGTATAGTTAAGTGACACGGCATGGCAAGTTAACAAATACCTATTTAGGGACCCCTTCCTCCTCCTCATGCTTGCGCGAAACAATCACGCTGCGGCTCTGTAGGTTCTGCTAGCCAGCCCTTCATTGAGCACGGCAGCGATCAGAGTACTCATCACAAAGTGCAGCTTTCTCGACCCTTAGATTCGATCTACAAGTGGTAGATCTTTTTTTTTTTTTTTTGGATATGGTTTGAGCTCAACTTGTGTAGAAAAAAAGTAAAAAAAACATATGACGTGATGAAATTAAATGAATGGTTGACGCACTGACTGGCTGGATGATTTTTGCACTGCGGATGTGAATTGCACTACGATCTGGTTGACGTGCTCCTTTGCCGAGTCTGATATCTAGGGAGGATGAGGGGAGGAGAGGGAGGCGTACTAGTATGTTACGGCACCAGCCAAGGGTATTTTATTGTCAGGAGAGCTCGTTTCACCGATGAGTCGGGGAAGAAGAAGAAGGTATTTGGGCTGTCGGACTACCGTATATTGCTGTTGGAAGTATGCTGTGGGGGTGTTCTTCGCTAGTGTGAAGTACAATTTCCCCATCCCAGAGGAATCGAGATCAGGACCGCAGAAAATAATTAGCTCACTACTAGTTGTGTCACAAATTCCAAATCAACCAAACTTATATTCTCCCCAGAAGACGATCCAAAGACCGGTCAAGGCTCGAGTGGGTCAAACGCTCGGTACAAACTCACAATGGGAGCTCACTCACAATCACACCGCCGCCGCCGCCGCCGCACAAGGGTGACGAAAAGAACACCATCATAGTGAAATTAAAATTGGGGAATGCCGGTGTGTAGGCAGAACAAAAAGACGTAGCGCTCAAGATTAGACCCATTCTGATACCCCGCCGCCCCTTCCCAACTCCTCTTTCCGAATATATGGAGGACACCGGGGATATAGGTGCAAAAAGAGGGTAGTGCGGCCCTCTGACGACGCTGCTGAAAGTGCAGCAACTTGCAGATGCCCGACTGGTTCAAGATCTTCTTGGTGAATCCTTGGGTTGGGGATGGGAGTAAGGGGAGCCGGGGGGGATGGTGACAAGCTTACAGATCTTTTCAGCGGCTCTGCTCTGGATGCAATCCCGACCCGAGTGATGAGCAAGGGTGCAAAAAACTTGTTTACCACCCTTGCCCGCTGATCTCGCTCGGGTCTCCCAAAGCCGGAGGCTCAGATATCTACGATAACCATTTTAGCGCCCAAAATCGGAGTAGATGTTTTTAAAAAGCCGTTTTTGTACCACCTACTACCCGGGAGATCTCAAATTTTGCAATAAATAGCCTATTGGTATCTCTGGTCAAAGAGTCCAAAGGAGAGGCGCTTTTTCTCTTGGTTTTGATTTTTTGATTTTTTTTTTGGAAAAATCCAGTTTAGCTTATGCGCATTACTGGCTGCGAGACTGGGCTGTAGGAGTGTATAATACGGTGGTGGATGTAAGTGTCCCATTTTGAGGTTTTCAGTCCTCTGATTTGCCCTGGTGGGCATCCGGAAAAACCGCAGTACCGGTATCCGGCACTTGTGCTAGAGTGCTCGCGCAGTAAGGCGCAACCCGTATTGATCCCCACCGCACCGTCCTAGCGCTTAAAGCTTCTCCGGAGGTAGACTAATGTGTGTGGTGGGTAGGAGGTTGGGAAGGGCACTCGGAGTCTAGTTTCAATGGTTTAGAGCTCAACTCGGCCACACCTCACAAGTCATTCAAGCTGTGATACCCACCTATCTACGGCACCTTGCTGTGCTGACCGAAGAAAGCTCGTATCCAAGATAGTATGGTATTGCAGGGGTCTCTGCCGGATCAGCCTTCTGTGTCCTACAAGGTCGGAGAAATGGAGACCCCGGCTGGCTGCCAGGGATCCGTTTTGGCTTCTGGGTTTCCCTACGATTTGCAAAATATCATTCACCTAGGCTAATGATAACTAGCTAATTTGTAATTATTGCGGGGCCCCATTGCTTTCTTGGTATTGAGGATCGTAGCCATCTTTGGCTTATTGCCGACAGATAACAAGTTTCTGATAACCGGGTCTGTGAGGGGGGTGTTGAAGAAAATCCTATGGATACTGCATGTCAGGTATTTCAGCCATAATTGCAGCTTCTGAAGAGATCACCACTTATCACCCGTATCAACTCGACTGAAGCCCTCCGCTACGAGTAACTTCCATACCACTGACTTCTGCAAAGCTAACCCGAGACGGAGTAACCTACGAAGCCTGCTCCCCTGAATTTGGAATTGCACTCCCCACGTGCCGTGTTATTAATTGTCAACGGATGTGGTGATGTCTAATTGTAGTGGCACGCGGCCAAATCTTCGCTCACCCACCATCCTTCAATCACTCAATTCAACAGACCAACCAAGCTTGCAAACGCCTGGAATATTCCTCAAAGTGGGGTGTAGGATGGAACCCGTTAGCGGAAAGAACGGATAAATGAATGAGCATCACGGGACCCCGCACGGGGTTCCGGCTTATCTCCGGCCCGAGAGTTCAGGCACTGCTCAGCTCTTCAGAAGGGGGGGAGGCTTTCTATGAACTATTTAAATCCCAGTCGCTGTTTCAATTAACTAGCATCCTACCCATTTGTTCATTTATTGACCTCATCCACCCGTGGCTCTACTCTGCCTTGTGCCCTGTGTTAATCAAAACACAAAATGAGTAACACTAGAAAGGGAACAGGAAACTAGTATAGAGCCCATCAGAACAGGGGCAGGAGGATAGAATGCCCCGCGCTGATAGAATTCCAGCAAGGGGGTTTGGCAGCTTAACACTCGGGTGGGTATTTCGATAAATGTCTGCTATGGGTTCCGGGGGGTTGTTTTACCAGGTTTATGTCCAAATTATTCAAAGTTATGACGGTATTTCATCTCGGGGAGATAACGCTTTTGAAATAAGCTATATTGCTTTCGAAATTCCTCGCTGCCATATCTGATCGGTCGAAAGTAATACAATGATTCAGTTGTCCTCATAGTCCCAGATTATTCAGTTGGAGCTCAGCAGAATTGCGCACGGCCACTAGGGACTTTAGTGTAAACTGTTCAGCGATAGGGGTATGTATTTTACAGTAGCTGAAGCCCAGAGCTTGCATTATGCAACTTGATTTACTGTATGATTTATTTACGGAAGGAGAAAAAAGGAAAGTTGCTGAAATGCAGAGGGCTCTTGTTTTTGTCTGGAGATGTTCAAGTTCGCGTGCAGGCCAAGGAAGTTACCCAACCTCACTGGGGACTTTTGGCTTGTCCGTTGACGGGCACTCTACGAGACAGGGCATTTCGTCCCGGTATCTTTATTTTGGCGGGCATCCTATCGGCTTTCCAAAAAAAGAAAAAAAGGAAGGTAGATTGCGTTACCGGCCCGGTTAAATAAGGGTGGGTTTGGAAAAAAGAAAGAATGAAAGGAAGAATCAGAGAAAGAAGGGAAGAAGGAAGGGAAGAAGGAAGGGCCGAAGGGGGGAAGGGTAGGATATGATCGCCAGGGGTGTGACGATCAGTGCTTATTTCTGCTGTCCGTATCCAGTCTAGACTGTAATACTCGGGTAACACGTTCCCGGCAGAGGCGTTTTCCGTAAAGTGCAAAAGCTATTTGGGTTTCCTTTTATTTTCCGCACATTGATGCGAGCGGTTCGCTTGTGACATGGAGAGGGGAGAAGTGTAGGAATAAGGATCTTATGCGAGTGTGGCTGACTGGGAGAGATGGAGCGGATCTTGGACCTGATGGGCGAGATGTTCCTTGAAACGGCGGCTGGCTAGTGGGGAAGGTGGGGGGAAGGGGTGGGGCTATAGATAGGTGGGTAGATGGGTCATAGAAAAGTGCCGCAAAGCCTCCGGCACAGATCAAAGTGAAGTTATCGCTTTCACTCTAGATTGTCGGTAGTAGACCGGAAGGTAAGCGGGATGGTCAACCGGTCAGCATTCTGGAAAACCAAGTGTCCTAGTTCTGTGACAAAAGTGCTTTACTTCGGACAATTTTGCGGACGGATTGAGCTCTAATTTGAGGATTTATTGGGGATTTGGTCTGGAAATGCTGAAGCTACTACTGACTAAGTATCTCCTATATGGGAGTGAGGGGTTCCCCCCGGTGGCTTCCGTATTTCTTCCCGATGTTCTATTTGACATGTTCACGGGAAATCACTCGAGAATTGACCCGTGCCCCCACTTGAAGTAACTACTGAGGATAGGGGTCGCTGACCGGGGCGTGGAAGCCCCTGAAGGTCAATTTCGAAGACAAAAATTTGCTTTTGATGGCTTGTGGGTGACTTGCCATGTCGGGTGAGATTTCAAGAGTAAAAGTTGTGGGTATTTGGGCTAGATTCCCCTCAAGCTATCTAAGATTTAGAAGAAGCGAGGCTAAACTGACTAACCAATGACATAATAGCAGAAACCCACTAGCTGGGCACCGCGAAAAATCGTGTGTGCACTCAATTCTGACATCGCATAAGATGACACTTAACTTGAGCAAAGTGAATGACCTAGTACAGTACATACCTTCTAAACTACCGACAGTTCACATGGGTACAAATTATAATTCCGAAGATTAAGGCTGAAAAGTTCCACCGAGTGCCTAAAAGCACCTGCCCCTCTCTTCCCAATCTTTGGCACCCACTATAGGTAGAAGCACGACTCTTGAGTCTTCAGGGCTAGTTCTTGCGAAGCTGCCCTCCTCCCCTAGTTCAACTACAGAAGCCTTCAGCTCCCCACCAAGCAGAATCTCGAACCAAATCCTGCCCCACCCCCAACAAGAGGGATGGGCGTCTACAATAGTCATTACTGGGACTTAATAGACCTCAATGAGGCGGGATTTAGGTCCGGGGTTCGTGTTAGGGGCGGGTGCATTTCTGTGGGCGGCGCCTCACAGAACTTAGTAAAATGGGTTAGACGACTACACAGAGGCGAAATAGTCTCGGAGCTAGATAGAATGTGACTACTAGGCAGCAGTTCCACTCTTACCGCCGGTGAAGCCTTTTTTCTCTTCGTGAGGGATGGGGCTTGGGTGCTTGGGGGTTGCAGGGATGAAGTCCTGCTGTGGCTACGCGATGTGACAGTAGTGAGCGAAACTGAGGAGATTCCGGTGGTTGATTTAATAATTGCAGGAATTTATATATGGAAAGTATAATTGCCATTGGAAAAAAATCTGTTGCTAATGTATCTTCTTTGGGCGGAGCAGATCGAGTTGGGTGGGATGGCCTAGCTATTAAACTTGTGGAATCCTGGGGATTATGCTTATGGATTGCAATTGGTTAAGCGAGTGAATAAGTATTTTGTAGTTGGGAGGTTGTTTAATATCATGCTAGCACTGTAGTCTCTGATTCAGGGTTTCGATTGGGGTTGGGCCTTACAGCCGGCGAGGGATCAAAGGTTGGCTGGAGGGTAGGTTATTCCTTCTTGCTGGGCGTTCGGTGGTTCTAGTCTATGTCTAGAGGAAGTGACTGACGTAAAGACAGCGTATCGCTATCTGGTAGGAAATGCGTCATATTATGAATCTAAAATTATCATTAGTGCTCCGCGTCTGTTTTCAACTATTCTTCTGCTTTTGGCTTGAAAATAAAATGGACCTGCTGATTTTTAATCTAAAAAATGCACCCAGGTGCATAGACATCGACATGCAAAACAAGCGTTGTGGGAGTAGGAATATTACTGTAAGCACAGACCCGGACACAAGAGGAACGCGCCAGGACGTTGTAGTTGTCTCTCCTAGTGAAGCGCTGTCTATTTTTTTCTTTCTTTCTCTACCTCGACCAGGGACCGAGTTCGCGGGGATCTCTCTACCCCTATGCCAAGTAGAGAATCCCAACGACCCGGCATATTACTCTTGTATTCGGGTGCGTACGGTACTGGGGAGCTGTATCCCCAAGCAAATGGGAGACAAGGACGACTATTAGCTCATGAATTACCCACTTCGGCCACTTCCCTATCGAGAACAGAGAGCCGCCTCTGTATAATTTAACCCAGAGGACGCATATGGTTCGTGCTGACCAAAACCTGCGGGGGGCTGAAAAAAAGTGTTATTATACTCATCTTCTAAAACTAAACCGCCTGATTTTGGGTTTTGATGCCCCCCAACCAACCGCACAAGTAGCAGCTCATCAGCTCTTACTTCGATAATCTAATACTCCATTAGAACCTTGGGGGTCGGAACTAGAATAAGCTAACTAGAGACTCCATCCAGGCTTCAAGGCCGGACACAGTGTCTTGGACTGGATAGTCACAAGTCATAAAAACCACTTGTAATAATCTCCTATTGTATTTATCAATGTAGAGATATATAATGGGCTTCTACTATTATAGCTATCTATACTTATATGCGTGGCCCTTTCGTAATCCTGTCTTGAACACAGTTGGGGGTTATGACTTTGTGGTCTGAATGGACAAACGGCCACTCATAGTGTGACTGTTGTGATTTCCTAGCCTTAGGTTGATTTTAAATTCATCTTCAACTTAATAGCATTATTTAAGTCAAGTTATGAATTGTGGAATCTTCATTCTCAGATTTCCCCCCCTAGTTCTTAATTACTGTCAGAATTGTTGCTCTAAGATAATATTACAGACGGCTACATCTCTTATTATATACTAGTCGTAGCCTTGCAAAGCGCTATTCCCTGTTTCAAACCAGAGACAGCTTCTCGATAAGGACATTCAGAACACACAGACCCACCCCTCTCACCACCGCTTGGAAGGGGGGGAGTTCAACCTCCCATCAAGATAAGCGCTAATTCCCACTCTAATATTATGGCACACCTGATGGGCTCTGGCTGAGATCTTGAGAATCAATTAACGGAATCCGAGGGACCCGAGGAGTTCAATTCCCATTGGGTTACTATTGAACGAGATTCAAGAAATCCTGCCCTATAGGAATTGGGAGATTCAAGATCTGACCTTGATCAGCAAGGGTAATGGGTTAGTTAGGTCTGCTACGAGGTGGTAAAATCCGACCATAGACGATAATCCAGAAGGTCGGGTCCGCAATCGGGGGCACACAGCTAGAGTGACCAAGCATTGTCGGGATAGGCAAAAGTGGGGGGGAGAATAACGAGAAGGGCAAGACAACAGTTGGCACGAAATTTGTTCTCCCCCCCTCTAGTTCGGAATAATAGCTGCTGGTTATAGGTGCTATATAGATATTCTAGCACGAAAGCGGCGGGATTCTCCTGCCGGGGTGGTGATTGGCCATGGCAGAATACCTTCCACAGTCCCTCATAGCATAATTTCAACCTCTTTGAGGTGGAATACGTATAGTAGCTAACAAAATCTGTAAGATCATGCCATTATTGTAATAATTATATCAAAACCCAAGCCTTTGCCAGAGCTTATAGTTTCACACTTCTGAATCCCTTAGAGGGAAGTTCCTAGAGGGAATTCATTTCCTTTGGGGTCTTTGCGCATGGTTCTCAGCGGCTGGCTCAAAGGGATACATAGAATTAGGAGGAATTGGGCAAAAGACTGTACCCATATGTGCCGGTAATCTACTGTCATAAGAAATCACTCGTATGGCTGTAGTTATCTCAAAGAACTTGGCGCAACTGATTTTTTGAGAATGATATCATACCTGTAAATTTAAGTTCGAGAGAATATTGCGAGACCAACCCATCGGTGAACTTAGAATAAGTGATCTATCAGACCGGCGTTAGTATATTACGCTCGACCTTCCATGGCGGCCTGGACGTAACATCTTCAATATACTCTTGGTGGCATCCCTTCGGATCAATATAGTTTTCTAGGCTTTGATCCCTTAAGATAGGCACCTGCGGTCTATAAACATAATGACAGAACCTACATTGATATTCTAGTAGACTAGTAGCGGAATTTTTCTAATATTCGGAATAAAACCTTCCCTCAAAAGCTCCTGCTATGATAATAAACCTCCTATACACTCTCAATAAAATCACCTGGAACATTGCTCAAGGGCCGTGAGTTAGTACTGGCTGACTCTAATTTGTCTCCAAGTGCCAAAGCCTGACTGCTTTGAAGCAATGATTTGCTTTATGGTGCTTGGGTTGTGGATTTGGCGTTTAATCTCGATGTAGAATATCTTCTTATAGAGAAAGCACCAGCTATAGGGAGAATTAACTTACACTTTTTTTTTATAGCCCGAAGCCTACAATCATATAGCCCACCGAGGAGAGGGCAATGAATGCTGACTACTTGCTATCTTGAGGGCTCACTGTGAGGGAAATATCGTAATTTCTTTCATTTTAGTATGAATTAGGTTGAGCTTGTATAATTGGTTGTATTGGGTTCGTGGGCTTTTTTTCAAGTTTTTAGACTCCCATCACCGGGCCGATCCCGGAACCCCCCGCAGGAGCTACATATAGTCTGTGCTGTGATACTTGTGCTCTGTTTACTCACTTTTAGGGTAGCCAGTATGTAGTTCTGGAGGGTTTACCTCTCTCATTGAATAAGTGCAAAGGGCCTCAAACCGGGTTCAAGAAGGTGCCAAAATCTGAGTTCTGGTTGAAGAATCACAACAGGGAAAGTAAAACCTCTAGGGTATAGCCCATCCTTGCGAGGAGAGATAAATGCGAGGTTTTTTTTAAATCGGATATATCTAGCGGAGAAATTAACCTTTCCAAATGCAAAATTCTAGTGAGAGTGAAACGTGCACTAGTGCTTAGATATTCCAAATGTAGCTTAGTACTTTGCCAGGGGTGTGTGTAACTTTAAACTCTGAGGTTGGGTTGGCGGCCAAGGAAATTATCATTATTGATCCAGCGTTTCACGAAGAACTTGCTTTATACGCTTTCCACAGTAAAATACCTTAGGGGTTCCGTATCTGGTATGGCATAAGCCCTCTCGTCCCTACCGCATCCAGCGCTTCACATTGGATCTTGCTAATGTTACCGTAGACATAATACTGAGGATCTTTCGAGCCTCGTGAAAACATATATAGAGCACTAAGAATATAGAGATGTTGGATCTGAGAAATTTTGAGAAATTTGTTTGTCAATTACGGCTGGATTTCTTTTGGCTTGTCGGGGCATAAGACCTGTTTGAGGCCATCTCTCGAGGCCGATCCTGGAGGGCCTCCTTCCGAAAATACGTGAAATATTATATGATACCTTGCATCGGGGCGGGGGGGGGGGGGCACGTGCACTCAAAGACACGAGTGACAAGACATGACCCTTAAGTCAGGTTTCCCATTGGGGGCCTCACGCTTTGTCGCTTTTTGCACTTCCGGAAACAGTGCAGTCACTGCTGGGAACACCCAGGGAGCCAGTTTCCAGTATTGAATTGCCATGGTACGTGCCGCTGTAGGGAAGGAATAGAAAAATAAGTAGTATATCCTGAGGGAAAAGGCACCGGTATTAGTTTTGTTTTTTGTATCATACCTGTTGCTCTTCTGCATCCGGTATCGGGTGCTTTGTTCAGGGAGTTTTTCTTCACCTTTCTATGCTATTGGGCAGGGAGCGTTGGGTGTGTATATTGACTTTTACCTAGCAGGGGGTTCGGGGTATTTTAGAGTGTTCGGGGGCTAACTGATGGATATTAAAGAGCGGTGGTGCCGTTCGAAGGTTGTTGGTAGTAATGATTGGGATTCCCCTTTAGTTTTCTTTCCTTCTATGATAGTATGTAGAATAACCGGCTAGTGCGACTCTATATCCACTTTAGTTATCCAGCCCTAGGGCCCTAGACTAGACATAATATATCACTACACTGACAACTTGTCTAAGACAATGCCAGATTATTCGTTTGATTCCCCGAGACTTATTATAGGTCCCTATAATTGCCGGAATACTTACCTGCATTTTAATATAGAGGGCTCGGTATTTTAGAGATATTCGTATCTCCTGATGCGCTTTTACAGTACGGAGAAGGGTCATCACTACTTGTCCTCTTTACACTAAAAATGGCTATTTTCGCAACTATGCGGCGAGGCTATTTTAACCCCAATTGTATTTGTTACTTCAAGGAATCACAAACTGGTCCGGACCACAAAATATCCAAATTTCAGCTAAATTAGACCTACTTTGCGTTTTAGTGGCCCTATGAAAACTTGAGGTTTCGAAGTATCATATGTATGATACCTCCTCCTGTCAGGGCGTATACAAACCCCGATTCTCGACATGAGCTTTCAGGCATCTTGGGCTTCAGTTGCTTGCGCGAGGGCAGATTCGTGATTAATTGTAGCCAAAGAGACACGTGCTAAATCTCTGAGCTCCTAGCCACCAGCACGTGAATTTTGGTGATAATTAGTATCATAATATTAAGGTTTTATTAGGATCGGATTTCGCTTATTTTGGTATATTTTCGCTAGCGCTTTACTCTACCGACGAGGACTTATGTCCAAGGACTATAACCGGCGTCTTCATGGATCGTCTAGCTCATTGTTTTCCCACCTTAGGTGGTCCTTGGCCTACAGTATTCTCATTGGCAGTGCTCCATCGGCCCCTTTCTGTGTCTGGCATGACACTCGAAAATTGAAAGTTCGGTTTTGTCAAAACTGATCTCCTCAAACTGCAAAAACGACGGGGCGTGGGCTCCCATTTCGAACTATAAAACAAACACCCGCGGGGGCGGGAATTTTCGAACTCGCTGGTCATAGATCTCCTTTCTAAACTATGTACACACCTGGGTGAGTCCCGGGGAAAAGAAGTCGACGCACAACTGCTCGGGACTTGATGGTGGGTGTATTTGTATCGGTAAAACGACTGCGGTGCTCAGTGCCGCCAATCGCAAGTTTCAGAAATCAACTGCAGCTCGATTGTAGGTAAGAATTGACAAACTTACCGGCCAATCCATCTCAAGAGGTATCGTCAGAAGCAACGTTGTCCCCTCCTGGCATACCAGGCCAAAGTCAAAACCAACTGCCCCAGCGCGACGAGCCAGCATTTCCCTAGATGAGTGTTCGGGGAGTAATTACCCAGTGAGACCATATCCGATGCCTCCGTCGCCTCCTTCTGGACCGCGCGGTTTATCGGAGAGCTAAAGTAAGTTCTCTGTGGAACATCTGGGACATTGGGGCCTGGCTGCAATTGAGCTTCCTTCAAAGGGCTAGTGAGCCAGGCTCAGTGCAGAAGGTGAGGTTATTGGTGCCGGCACTGATACGCTGAGGAGTAAATGTATTGAAGCTAACTTATACCAAAAAGTATTATGGGGAACATTGGCATACTACTCAGCAATTGCACTATTAGGTTGACTAAGAGGCAAGGGAGTTGGTAGGGCCTTGCAGCACAAACGGCTAAAACTTCTCATTGCGTGAGAGGACTCTGAGATGGACGTAGAGCTCTCGAGTATTCACTGGGTAGAAGATAGGTGAGAGTATACTAAGTGTGCAGAGAGAAAAGTCGAGAGCTTTCGTGTCGGATTTCCTAATCGGCCAAAAATAGTCAAAAGGTTTGAATGGAATCTGCCCATGGATGGATTGAAGAGGATCTGCCATGATATTAGGGGACCTTTCGGCTGTTTTGCCACTCATTCTTTGAGCCCCAAGGGTAGGAAATGCTGTTAACTCAAGTGCTCGAAAACATGCGGGGGGGGTAAAGCTTGAGTATAATTAACCTTACAGTCGTGCATCACCAGGCGTTTGCTCTAGTCACGAGAATTCAGCCTTCCGTTTACCATACCGGTAGCGGGGATCCACATCATGAAGTAACGGGTCTACAATACGGTATCATACGTATCATACTAGCACAGTATGTACCGGTTTGTACGTAGTCACTGTGTTTGGGGAACGAGGGTTGAGTTGGGTACGATATTTCTGAGAGCCCTCCTAATTTAACCCTCACAAGGCCTAATCTAAGTAAAATCTGGTGATAAACGACACTCTTGTATGATAGGATGTTTGCTTAATTCCGCCGCTGATCCCCCATACAAAATACCCTGTAAGCCCCTATATGGGTATGGGTATCTGCCTTTCCTCCGAGGGCAACCGAAACAGTGATAACAGTGCTCTGGGTTGCTGGGTGCCAAAGTCAAGATCAATAAAGTAATAAAGTATTCATATGATAGACAACCGAGTCAGGTCATGTTATCTCTTGGCAACATCAGGGCAATGGAGCTTGCATCAGTTGCTACGGTAACGGGCTGTGTTTGGAATAACAGTCCCCAACTTGGCCCGCGTCTTCTCTTCCCCCCAACCCAGAAACCCCCCCATACCACCCATATTTATCACAAACATTCCCTTATTTCGTGGAATAACTGCATATTTCTTTCTCCCCTTTAAACCGCCATGGCTGAACCTCAACCTCGAAAATACCTTACTCGTGCGAGAGCAAAGGCAGAAGCCAATCCCACCGAGAGCAAGCAACCAGGAAAGGCCCAGAGGACGTCTGAAAAACGAAAAGCTCTCTCAGCGACAGCCAGTTCCAATGGGCTCGAACCACCGATTAGGGCCACGAGGGTCTCCAAGAAGGCTGTGAAGATGAAGGATCCAGCTCCCCAACCGGCTCGTGGGGTAAGAGCCGCTCCGAAACGCAAGTCTGAGAAAACTGCTTCTGCCGCTGCGAAGAAGCCCACCGCAGCTGCGGCCAGAGTGCCGAAAAAGGTGGCATTTGTAGCTAGCCCTCAAAAATTCCTCGAGAACAAAGAGAATCTCATTCCCGTGCAGAAAGAGGGTCATTTCGATACCGACGAGCTCATGTCTACATCAATGGGTGCATTGTCGGTCAAGCCCATTCGGGTACCGGCCACCAGGCTCCGGTTACCAACTGTGACCCCCTCCACAGTTATCCTTGATCCGATACCTGCCTTGTCTCCGTCCAAGGCTCGACGAGCCCCTATCAAGGGCCTAGAACTTCCGGACGACGGATCGGAAGATGAGTTGTCAAGTCCGCATTATCCAAAACTTACAGCTAAGCCCAAACGCGTTGGCGGGTCTGCAATCAGACCGGTTGTCATAGATATAAACGAGAACAAACCTCTTGATATCTCTGCTTCTTTAGTTTCTTCCCCAGCAAGGAGACCACCGGGGTCGCCATTCCGACCCACAAAGGCCAACCTCTCGACGAAGACATTAGAGCCATCGGGATTGTCTAGCTCGGTCTTGGCATCCCCCGCCAGACGCCCTGTTCCTGGATCGATTCCTGGTTTCAGAGCTAGCCCAATCAAAGGCAGCTTCAAGCTCGAGCCTCTCACAACCCTCAGCGCGATCGACCACCAGCCACCATCAAAGCTCGGAATACAAACCCTCCCAAAAAGAGTCAAAGTTGCGAACTACGTGAAAGTAGATGGCGATCAGGATGAGCTGGGAATGGACATGGAGACGAACCTATTGAGTAGCAAGACCCCACGTGTTGTCAAAATCAAATTGTTTGACCCCAAGGACTCCGAACAAGAAATGATGTTCCAGTCTGAGGACTCTTCTGTCCTGTTTGACGAGATTATGTCGCCGACAAAGAAGGAGCCTCGGTCCTTAGAGGCTAAGTCCTTAGACAAGATGTTCGAAGAAATTGAGTCGGAGAGGAAGGCAGTATTCTCAATGGCAATGGCAAAGACCTCTACAACCCCCCCTACACCTCCACGAGGATTTGATTTTGAGGACTCGTTTGGGCCTGACAACACATCTCCTGCCCCTCTTCGCGGGGACGCCCCTGAACTCCAGAAGCCATCAGCGCTGGAGATGGATTATGAAGGTGACATTACAATGGAAGATTCGGAAGACAACACAGAGACTATCCTTAAAAAGGAGCTATCTCTCACTCCTTCGCGGGCGCCACCATGTAATAGGAAGCACAGAAGTCCGAGCCAGGGTGGAAGTAGCTACGGGTTCTTTGATCTTGTGGATGAAGATGAGCTTCTTGGTGATAACACCAGAACCTCTTTCCCTCCCGACGGACTTTCCTGCGCCCCTATCGTTAAGGCCGTCTCTCCCACCAATTTGGCAATGCAGCCAGAGCCTGAGAGAAGAAACTTATTCCCCGATGCTCAACCATCGCACAGCAGCGAAGTAGGCCATGATCTCGACTGGAATCCACCAAATCCCAACAACACCAGCATGGACAATATCTTTGGCATTCCTATCGACCCTGAACTCCTCTTGACCCAAGAAGAATTCCTTGGAATTGTCGAAAGTCATGTCCGTAAGACCATGATCCCGGTCAACCTTCCCCCAGAAGACAGCGAAGACGAGGGCTCAGAAATGGAAATTGAAGACCAAGAAAACTTTCACCCTTCTCCCTACCCCTCAAATATCCAGCGAGATCCATCTCCCACGGTCCGCAACTCACCACCCGCAGCATCAAACCACTTCGCCCGCCGTAACAGCGGCATGGTAAGCCAGATGGGTGTTCTCGCCGGTGCAGTCGTATTCGTGGACGTATATACCGCTGAAGGCGCCGATGCGTCAGGACCGTACGAAGATGCCCTCCGCGGTCTCGGAGCGCGAGTTCTGAAGTCATGGAACTGGAACCCGGACGGTGGGAACAAGGACAAGATCGGAATCACACATGTAGTCTTTAAAGAAGGCAGTCCCCGTACCCTCCAGAAGGTCAAGGATAGCAAAGGCGTTGTCGTATGTGTCGGCGTCGGCTGGGTTATCCAGTGCCAAAACGAGCAAGAGTGGATGGACGAGAGCCAATTTGCCGTCGACTTGGGTATCATTCCGCGAGGTGGACACAAGGTTTGTTCTACTACCGTCGCTAGATATTATTACCGTGGATACTAATTCTATCACAGCGCCGTAAGTCCATGGAGCCGAAGGCCCTCGCGGCACTCTCCGAGCCGAAGACTCCACAAGCCCCGAATAGTAGTGCATTCTCGCTCTCCTCCCGTGCCCCCGCGCAAACAGAGCCAAGGAATCCGTTCTTCGCAAAGAACTTGCTCATTGCGCGGAGAAAGAGTATGCAATTCTTGCCCAAAGTCGGGAGCCCACTCTCTAGGAAGCCGTTGTCCGTGGAGTACTAGGCGCGCTCTACAAATTAACGGGGGCTGGTGGTAGTGGTGGCGGTGTTTGGAAAGAGCGCTAGGTGGAGATATATGCTAGCTTCTCTATCAAAAGGCTTGCAACAAGCACCATGGTTTCCTACCACTTTGTGAGAAAATGGTATTTTCTCAGCAAGGTTTGATACGCTTTGTAGTAAATCTATCTGTCTCTGAGGCCGTTGGCGGGGAGCTGTTGTATGGTAGCTTCTCTTTCATTTTCATTTTCTCTTCATTTCCTACGGGCTGTGATTGGTGATTTTTTTATTTGCGATATTGAGCGTAGTGGATGTTCTGAGATTTGTGCTCTTTTCCAGAAGCCACTTTTTTCATGCCCAGCCAGAGCATGATACTTATTGTGCATATGTTAGAGATGTTGTTCGGATTTGTTTTCCTCGGTGCATCTATCAACTTAATGGTGAAGCACACCGCTGATCTCGCTGCTTCGAGTGATCTGTTTAGATTTGGCTTGAGTTGTTTGCTACTAGTTATGTCTTACGAGAGAAGGTTACTTATTGAGGGTCGGTGTACCCCCCTTTCGTAGCTAGTGGCGCGTGACATGCGTCTGCTAGTAAAAAGACATACCGTACCCTACTCGTGCGTCTTTGCCAAGAATACCTCCGTTAACCGAAAGTGGAGTACTTTCTAGGCTCAGTCCGGATTGCAGGACATGAAGAATACCTACTTCTACAATAGGG
>Ga0307510_10005058_pt1 | contig 15639 bp, 9 predicted proteins | sample 12_EM_MG_FD_207224 | JGI IMG/M metagenome (GOLD analysis project Ga0307510, IMG submission 207224) | Populus trichocarpa ectomycorrhiza microbial communities from riparian zone in the Pacific Northwest, United States - 12_EM | ecosystem: Host-associated > Plants > Roots > Unclassified | place...
ATTGTGATAGTTTTATTATTATTATTATTATTATTATTATTCCGTTAATTTTAGTGTTTGCTTGGTCTGGCAGGTACCATTTACCATGGTTCTGAAACAAAATGGGGAAAAAGAAATTATAATGTGGGCTAGTCTTGTCCCTCGGAATTCGTTTTTTCATGAAATATCATCTCCTTTATGCTGGTGTTATCAATCATTTTATATACCCTTTTTCACCTGTGAATTGTGATAGTTTTATTATTATTATTATTATTATTATTATTATTATTATTCCGTTAATTTTAGTGTTTGCTTGGTCTGGCAGGTACCATTTACCATGGTTCTGAAACAAAATGGGGAAAAAAGTTTGGAAAGATTTTATGAGACCTTTCATGGAACGGATGTTAGCATTCAGGTGGATATATTTTTTGTCCTATGAAAGAAGAAATGTGTAACTGAAATTATTCTTGTTATCTTCTTTTTAATTTTTCATGGTTCTAAGGCTTTCCCATAATTACTTTCACACTTTTGTAAGACTTGATGATTGATGATTTCTGTGATAGTATTTGTTTACTGTAGATATAGCAAGAGGATACCTTTATAAATCACTATCTGCAACCATGGAAGTTATAGTTGAAAGTGATAAAGGTGTGGTGTGATTTTCTTATGATATATGTATTATTGTTAGGGAATTAAATAAGCCGCTGTCTTGCTGATGCTGTTGCATTTTCAGCTGATCTGCTTGAGCGACCAGTTTCTCCTGAAATGGCTATCTTTTACATTACTCAGGACACTCAGAGACATCCTTTACTTCCTGAAATAAAGTCAGGTGCGCTTCTTAGTCATCTTAGCTAAGACTCTTTCTCCAACCTTAATTTGAATTTTGGAGAAATAGTTTCCTCTTTAGGCATTTACATGCATGTATTTGTGATGCAGGCACTTTAGTATCTTATTATGCAGCTTCTTATGTTCAAGTGAAACTCAACTGATTATAGATGTCATTCAATAGGTGGTTTTCGGGTGACAGGAAGAATGTCTACTCTGTGTTCTTTGTTGGATCCCATCAGTGGAGAGTTAACAGTTGAAACATCAGCAGTTCCCATTTCCTCCATTGACATACACTTGCTCCGTGTAGAGTCAATTCTAATGGGAGAGAAAATTGTGACTGAAACTTCTTTGATTCAGACCACACAGGCATGATATGTTCCCTATCTTGCCAAAGTACTTTGACTTTTACAATGTTTCGATCTCAAACTTCTGTATTTTCTCTGGTGTTTGTTAGATAGCAGATGGAGATGTCTGTCGTAATCTGACTTTGCCTATCTATGTTATCCTTCCCCGCCTTTTGACTTGTCCAAGTGTCTTTGCTGGGTGAGTTGCAAACTTCTCCTGACTCTTGTTTGTATCTTGTATTTTTGGATCTGCATGAAGATGGAAGGCACTAGTACTTATCTTTAAAAGGGGATTATAGTGATGTTAAAAAAAATTACATAATGGCTCTATGAGTTAGAGGCATAAGCACTTCATTGACATTTTAATTTACGGAAGGACATGAATTCCATCTTGGCTGGTAAAATCTGCCTATTGGTTCTGACTTCACGTGCTCTATTTGTAGTTTTAAATTTTCCCCAAGCAACCTCTTTCATTTTATTTTAAAGGGTTTGATTCTGCCAATGGAAAGGAAATTTTAGTAATTCATATAGGGGGAGAATTGTTTGATACAAGGTGGGAAAGCTATGCAAACCCACTGAGATTTTTTTTTTCAAATTGAAACAAAAAGTCTCTTTAAACTCGAATCCAGCGTCTGCTAAAAATATTACAATTGTATCTTTTTTTGCAAGCTATTCTTGTGAACTCGTTCCCCTCCCTAGCAGTAGCACTGCTTTATGCTTAGGTTTGCTCACACATCTGATTGTTCTTAAATGCTAGCGTTTTATGCCTTGTGGTTGTTTTCATTGTCTTTTTTTTTTTAATTCTCTTTGCAGTCCATTTTCAATTGAGTTCAAAGTGTCCATTGTCATCAGCTTTCAGTCAGAACTGTCCAAATTGCATAAAAAATCTGATCCAAGAACTCCAAGACTTTGGGTAAGCATTTCTCTGAATTTCATTGTAGAGGAAACCTATTTGTTTGCATCTAAACTGTCTTTCAAATTTCAGCTGGCAATGGAAACTTTACCGCTTGAACTTGTTCGAACAAGATGAGGTGATGTGAAAGACAATATTTGAATAACTTAGTGTATAAAATGTCAGAATACAATAGTATTTTTTAGTATATATTTAATCTGCTATCATAGCTGTTGCTTACCCGTATGTGATTGGTGCCCTCAACACAGGCATGCATGGGCCAAAGATCTGTAAGATATTATGATGCATTTTCAATCCTCCGAATTGAAATCGTCTTCATGTTAGCAGATTAATAATTTTAATGATTCAGAAGGTTTAACATGCCTCTGTTAAACACTCAAGTTGTTTTATACATCGGGAAAACGTGCAGCCATCCTGCAATGAGGACTCTGTTTGGCATGGATTCCCTGAATATATATAAATTTTGATTCAAGTTCTGTTGGTTTCAGCCAGGTTTTTATCCAAGAGATGGCAACTTGGTGGACACATCCTTTCTGGATAGACAGGATTAACAACAATGGATGGTAAATTAGGTGAAACTAGTTAGACCAGTACTTTATTCAAGATTATATTAGCTTGTGTTCTAAATCAAATTCAAGATTAACAAATCCTCGAATATTAATCTACTTCAAATTAGTTTCGTAATTCAAATGGTAGACTAATTCAAGGGAAATGAGGATGATAATCTGAGGATGTCGAAATTTAGACTCAGTTCAAGAATTTGATATAGCTAAAGATAATTGCTGGGAATTAGATTAAGAGTAGAAAAGATGCTAGATTTTGCCAGATCTTAGTAATAGATACAAGTAAGCTTAGATTGCAATCGTAGAATTCGATGAATAATGATGGTTTAATCTGAATTAAAGAGCACCATGTAAGGTTGATTGGCGGTCATAGTTGAATTGGATTGGGGTAATTGCGGGCAATTATAGGCCCTTTTGCAACCTTCTTACCATTTACACAAAACTCGTGTTGTTTGATGCTTTGACCAAGATTAATTGCCTCTTGATTTGTAATTGCTTTAAATCTCATTTCATCAATGCATCTAAACCCAATCTAATTATCTACCAACTCTTTCATCTTTTGGCGTCCAATAACTCCATGAATGGTCACCATCTAGCACATTTTTGGCTCCTTTTTTCCCTTTTTTTTTTTTTATATTTAGATAAAAAATTGATTTAATAAAAAAACTCATTAAACACACTGAAAGAAATAGAATTTGACGTGCAAGCATCGCTTGTTCCCTCGTTGCTTAACAAGGAGAGAATGAGAATCATCGAGTCTTAGGCTACAGAACCGATAATAACTCTCCTCCTTGACCCTTTTTTATCCACAGCATGAGCATTTCTAAAGAGTCATATAGCAGCTAAGAGAACCACTATTGCGTTCACTGTCTAAGACTAGCTTATAGTCATCCTATTGCGTTCAATCCAACCTCATTAGCCTCAAAACATCAAGAACATCATGTACAAGATTAATGCAATTAAGAGGAGAATATGTTTTGGACTGTGAAATTCAAACATGGAGATGGCAGCAAAAATCCCCGGAGATATAACAAATGCTGCATGAAACGAAAAACAAAAATTAACAAGCCTAACATATTACACTTTATCAAGCCAACGTAGATTGTAAATTTTCCGTGCAACCCTGCTGTACTGTCAAAGTTTCTTCATTATCAGAAAATTCTTCTTCTTGTAAATGTGTAATGCTCTCGATGTTCATGGACTTCGGGGGCAAATTGAAAGCATTCACCATTTGTGTTAAGAAAGAAAGCAAGTAGAATATTGGTGCAGTTGGTTAATGAGATGAGAAAAGTCATGTCAGTGGCATCCTCTCCCGCAAGAAAAATTTTGCCAAAATTCAGAATTTGAAGATTTTGGAGTGTTTCCTAGATTTATTTGCACAGATCCTGAGGCATTGGCTACGGAAATTATATCTCTCCTGAACTATATGGTGAGACCAAAGATAGGTTTCTCTGTATCTTAACGCCTTCCTTAACACGGAAGCCTGTCAGATTATTTTGAAGCTCACTGCTAACCATAAATTTTGCAGCAGAGAAAACGTAAAAGGCAAGCAAGACTGCAAGTTTTTGTTTTTTTGGTAAACTGGTATGCTTTTTTCTTCATTGTGCAGAACTGGTCACATTATAAGATATTTACAGGCACAAAAGTCTTGATTGCTAGAGCTTTGTATCAAGGAAATTTTCTCCATATATAATTAAAGATCCCTTAACTTTAGGGACCTCATTTTTGCAGATATAATTTCTGCATTTAAGTTAAATGGTTCGAATCATAGGTAAAATCGCAAGAAAATCAAAGTTTTAGAGTCAATTAAAGGTTAAATTGAAGAAATTCGTACCCGAGAATCTTTTTGAAAGAGGCGCCGAACTCTGGGGACTAAATTGATCAAAATCAGGGGTGAAATTGAAGATATTTAAAAGTTTAATGCTCAATTAAGGGTCAAGTTGCATAAATCCGAAACCAAAAACCAAAATAAAAAAGGTGCTAAAATTTGAGGCTTATGCTGAAGTTCAGCAAGAGCAAAATTGCATAAAATTAAAAGTTCCAGGCCATTCAGGAGTGCAATTAAAAGAAATAAAAAGCCGAAGGACTAAATTAAACTTTGACCAAATTCTTAAATTAAAACCCTAAAGCCAAAAAACAACGCTGTTTTGAAAACAGTAAAAAAAAAAAAAATAGATCAGGCGAGCAATGTTAACGGTCTTGACAATGAATCTTGGTCCCAACATATATACTCTCCATATGCCAAGGCAGTGTGCACTACTGCCGTCATTTTCTTTTCATGGATCGAGTATTTATGTTCAACATCATTCAACTTTTGACTCTCAAAAGCAATCAGATATCCATATTGTACCAGCACTACTGTAACAGCCCGACCCAACTTGTCATATATTGTCCGCTTTGGGCCTTACCGCCCTCACAGTTTTGTTCCTGGTGATGTGAGCCCACAATTTGAGCCTGACGCCCCAAAACGAGTATAACAAGTTAGCAATCAGCACTCTTAATAAGGCCAACTATCAATCCCTCACCCGCCGATATGAGATATGACAATCCAAAGTTGGTCTGGGCTGTTACAACTACCCCAATAATCATATCCGAAGCATCAACATGCATTCCAAATGGCTTCTTAAAATCTAGCAGCCCCAAGACTAGAGCTGATGCTACAGTTGTCTTTAGCTTTTCAAAGGCCTATTGGCAATCAACTCACCATTCCCATCTGTAATTCTTCTTTAGAAGATCTGAGAGATAAGTTGTTTTCTTACTATAACCCTCAATGAATCGTCTATAATAGTTTGCAAGCCCCAAAATAGATCTCAATTCCATGATTGTCTTCACATGTCCCTCCCTAATTAAATAGCCTACGACCATAATCTCAGTTTTTGCAAACTCATATTTTTTCCTCTTTACATATAATTCATATTCCCTCAATATACTTAGAACTCTAAAAAGATGAATTACATGATCTTTAATTCCTCTACTATAGACTACAATGTCATATAAGTAGACTACAACAAAGTTGTTCAAGAAATCATATAAAACATCATTCATGAAATTACAAAATGTTGTTGGAGCATTTGTTAGGTTGAATGACATAATTAAAAACTCATATGAGTCATACCTCATCACACAAGTAGTCTTATGCTCGTCATTCTCAGTAATCCACACTTGCCAATATCCCGATTGCAAGTCCAACTTTGTAAAAATAGAGGCTCCATACAATCTGTCCATCAAATCCTGAATTAAAGGAATTGAATATTTATTTTTATGGTTGCCATGCTAAGTGCTCGGTAGTTCACACACATACGAAGACTCCCATTTGCCTTCTTTTGAAAGAGGACTAGAGCACCATATAGAGCTTTGGAAGGTCGAATAAACTCATTTATTAGATAGTGTGCCTTCGAGCCTTATCTCTTTCCCCTTTAAGCTCTCATCTCCTAGATAGCACGCCTTCAAGCCCTATCTTGTCATCCTTCAAGACTTCCGTGGCCAAAACGTTTTGCCAGGTAAGTCGTATTTTTCACTTGAACAGGTCGCCCATTACAATGAGATCACTTTGAAAAATCGTTGTATTTTTCACCTGGGTAGGTCGTCCATTATAATAAGACCATTTAGAAAAACCTTCACATTTTTATCTAGGCAAGTCACCCATGAAAATTTGACCATTTCAAAAATCTTTGAATTTTACCAATTGACAGGTTGCCTGATACAACTATATCACTTCAAAAAATCTTTTAGTTTTCACAAAGATCATCTTTTTCTTTACAAATCCTATCTCTTTTCTTTCGAGTACGCTTTTCAACCTTTGTATTCCAGACAATACAATTTTCAGCCATATCTCTTATCTTCCGAGTGTGCTTTCTAGCCATCGTCTCTTAGATAATGCATTTTTAACCCTATCTTTTTTTGCACAAATTTCAAATAATAAATATTAATATGAATTAAATTTAGAGGCTCACTATTTTTTTCAATAGAATAGATCGAAAGACTTAACTAAATAAATAAGGAAAATAGCTTTAATGATTTTTTTGTGTACAATAGTCATAAGATTAAGCTTGATAGCCCATCACTTAAATATCTCTTGTCCACAAACATCTCACTCCTAATTAGAATAAATTTATGAGGCTTAAAAACCATTATAAACTTGACTAGTTTAAATCTTTTATTATCTCAATAACATGAAAAACATTACAAATATATATTACATTAAAAAATAATATAATTAAATTAAATCACAAAATGCATCACACGTGGATAAAGAAGAATTTAATTTAATAAAGGTGTGTAATAATTAAATAAACATCCCACCATCTCATTTTCTATATTTATATATTATTATTGTATAAAAGCTCCAAAATGTTTGGGTTTAGCAAGGGCATTTTATCTTTTACCTTTGATCTATTTTTAAAATGTGTACAAGTATTATAAAGTGTGCAGTCAAATGGTAAAGTCAAATGGTAAAACACATGGTTGACTCCTAAAGATGCCTTTTCTTAATTTTGACAAATAAATTAACAGCAAACACTTAATGCCACAAATCATGGAAATTAACGATAGTTAAACAATAAATCAACTTCTAGTAAACAAATAAATACATTTCAGTTTCTATGCATTTTGGTGTGCTGTTTCGAGACTATATATATATATTAAATCAACATAATTTCATTTCAAATTCAAAAGTAAGTTAACTTGAAATTATACAATTCAAATTTCAAACATAATGTTAAAATTTAAATATTTCTATTTAGTAATTATTAGATTGTTGGTCTGTGCTCCACCGCGGGTCAGATTAATTTTTTTAACATAAAAAGAAACATCCAGGTGTAGCTAATATTTTTTTAGTATAAAAAAATTAAATTATATGGGAGTTGACCTGATGTGACATAATTGAGTTGACGAGTCTAAAGACAACCTATACGATTGGTAAAAATATAGTTTAACTTAAAATAAATTCAAGATGACATCCTTTTATTAAATATTAAGACAATAATTTATTGGTTCAAACAATGTCAACCCATGTTATCCTTATAAATTCATAACCCGGGTCATGATACCATGATAAATTCAAATAAAATAAATTAAAACAAATTATGAAGCTTAATTTCCAATAAACCTATTGTTGAATGATAAAATTGAAAAACAAAATCAATCTAAAAGAATGACATAATAAAACGACATAAGACTACTCGGGTTAACTTGTAAAACCAGTGATCCAGGTCATGAGACTAGGATAACTTCACAGAAAACAAAATGAAGTAAATGAAAAAGACTAATTCATAATCAACCAAATGTTAAAGATGTTGAATGATGAAACTGGAAAAACATATCAATTAAAAAAATAGATAAAAAACTCAAGTCAACTAGGTTAATCCGCCAAACCTATAATATGGGTCATGAGACTAAGATAACCATAAAGGAAAAAAACCATAATAAATTATGAAGTTCAATTTCTAATAATCCAAGTATTGAAGAATAAAATTAGAGTAAACAACATAAATTTAAAAAGAAAAACATTATTCACGGAATAAAATACGTGGAATGAAACTAGAATATCACACTTGAAATTTAGCCAAAAAATTCAGAATAGACCAATATTCAGATATAGATGAAATTTGTTCTGGGTTGTTTTATTTTTCTTAGATTGCATATATTGGTTATTTCGGGTAGAACAGAACATAATTGACAACTTTGGCAGAAACTGATTTAGCTATGGTAGCTAATATAACCGTTGTCAGACCAAAATCACTCATATGAGCAGTATGGTCTTTATCAAGAAGGAAATTGCTTAGTTTTGTTATTCCTTTTTGAGTTGTTTCAAATTGTTTAGTTCAATTAACAACATGAAAATGCTACTTAACTAGCAAAATTAAAATATCTATGCAAAAATATACTAATTCTAATTAGATTTATCATGCATGTAAAAACATGATCAATCAATCATACTTAACTTCATCAATCATGGTCAATTGACCATGGACAATCATTATCATTCTTAATAATTATAGTAAATCAATCATGATCAATTTGTTTTTTTTTAAATATTATTAACATCTTCTATGTCAAATAAATACTAAATTAAACAAATAGTCGATTTATGTTGTTTTCAAGGAATCAAAAGGTTGCCTTCATTGCTCACACCTTCAAAATGGAATCTTAAAACTAACCATGGGTCGGCGATCACTCTTATCATGATCTCACACGTTCTCTACCTCCGCCAACTAACAGGTCAATTATGCAATCTGTCTTTGTATGTCTTTTATCACTCGTTACTAAACATCTCTTTCCCAAGAGGGAACATCTTTATCCTCTACTACACGAGCAACATGTTTGCGTTCTTTTTAAGCCATGGTTAATCCAAAGCACAAAATTAACCATTATGTGTTATGGGGATATCTTGACAAGCTAATTAGGATTGGTAAGGTAAGATAAGAAAAAATAGTTTTGGTAACTAAAAGTCTTAACTAGTCTTTAGTAGTTCTAGGTAAATGGTAGGTTATGTTAAAAGAAAGATGAAAATCATCCGAAAATATCTTACTTAAAGTAACCTGCTTCATGCTTATTTTTTATGATAAAAAGGTACCTATTGTGAATTTATGCTAAGAATTTGTCTAAACTGGTATATATGCTTTTGTTACTAAAAGAAAAGGACTACTAAGACTTAAGACAATGATTTGGGATCTCGATCTAACAAAAAGACCTAATCCTCACTTTTAGAATATGAACATTAAACCAAATTTGTAAGAAAGTGTTTATTTACTTTATTACAAAAATAACAAAGTTTCAACTTCACGAGAACAAAGACCTTTTATCAATTTTAACGATCAACAAACATCACACAAGGAAAAACAAAAACCTATATAATTATACCACTTCATGAAATTTAAATAATTTAAAGCACAAATACTGTAATAAACAAACAAACACATTCACACATAGAAATCAACCATATATTACAAATTACTCGACAAAAGCAAATCAATTCTGGCAAACACAACATCTACATAAAGGAAATCAACAACGAACAAGCAAATACATCCACACAGAAAAAATCAATAATATATTACAAATTATTCAAAACAAGTAAATCAATGCATTAGGATTTGAAATCGACCTTTAAGAGCTGCTAGAGTCAGCTGAAGTTGCTTAAAATTGAATTAGCACACAGTGACACCTGTAGGTCATAGAAAAAAGATGGACAAGAGCATGAAAGGCTATGGTTTATATGCTTCACACTTCAGTGAGGGTGGAATAATGTTATTGGATCAAGTGCACCTTCTTCTCATTCTCCTTCCTAGATCAATAGTGAAATCCAATGCCATCTAAAAAAGAAGATCAAGGAAGGGAAAACATATATTTGTATCATTTTCCTTTTATTGGATGGAGAATGAAGAGTTGCAACACGAGAGGCTTGGTTGTTAAGGAGAGAAGGCTACTGTGTTAGATGGAATCTGTGATGGTGTTAGTATTGATTGGGCAATGGTGTTATTGTTATTGAACAGTTGGCCATGATTTTGGTAAGGAGGAGAAGAGGATGAATGACAACACTAGTTGTATGTTGTGGCTTGTTACTAGGCTATTAATAGTGATGGTCATAATTTATGGATAAGACGGGTCACGACGCTATTATGGTGAGAAAGAAAAGGGGGTTGATAATTGGTGACTTCCAATATGTTTTATACAAGCAAATTTCTTGGGCAGGGAGAGGGAGGAAGATGAGATTAAGGTTTTTTTCTTTTCTTTTTCTAGGTGTGTTTTTTGGGTTGACTCATTTTGGCTAATGTCTATCTTTTATTTTAGTATTGTTAGGCTTCTTATCATATCAAGAAAAATCAAAACATGAAGATTTTTACATTATTTTCTCCTTGGATAAGGATCAATCTCTATATTTTTTTTTCCAATTTGTTTAAATCTCTATTTATTTTCTTTTCCTTATTTGTATGATTTTCCATTATAATGTTTGATCCTTTATCATTTTAGCCCCCTTTTTCTTTCTTGTTCATCATTTCATACCTTAATCGTTTTTTTCTATTTCTTCTTTGGTCTTTTTTTTATATATAAATATTTATACAAAATAAACACAGAAGTGCTAAAAATAATGAAATGACCTTAAATTGATTAAATCACATAAAAGACATCCTTTTAAAATTTTTTATAATCTTGAAAATACATTGGAAAATGGAGTCAAAATGGGTTATGACACCAAGAATTGTTGATTGTTGATCTCTAATACCAAATGACGTAGAAAAAAATAATACAAGAAAGACAATTAGTACAAAGAAAAGCAAAATTTTATTAGAAAAAGGTCTCAACTACAAGAACCTTAATTTGAATTTTTATTACTCAATATTTTCTTTAATCAAAATTGGATATTAAAGCTCTTCTAGGTTGCTTATATGCTAGTGAAAATATCCTAAATAAAGTTAGAAAAATAATAAATAAGTCCTAAACTAAATAGGAAAAGAAATTCTAAATCAACTAGGAAAATATAGCAAATCCTAAACAATAAAATATAAGACTAATTTGAGAGTCTTAAAGACCTCGAATGGCTACAAAAACTAGATTATATAGGGGAAAGATAATCTATTAATAAAATTTTAGTCCGATTCAACAGTCAAATTAAAATTTATATTTGTTACTATAAGGCTCGACCAAAATCCCCTATATTAATTTGACAATACACCTTCGAGCTAATTTGGTTAAACCACATCAAATTCAAATTAATACCATTGGTTAAGGAAGTGAGGAACGTTAAATCGGAAGTATTCTCATTCTTAAGAAGGTTGTTGCTAAAATTTATCGCTTCTAGATTTTGGAAGTTTACCAAATTCTCTGTAGGCTCTTTCAAAAGGTCAATACCTAAATCAAGTTTTGTGCAAGCCCTTTTCACTTATTTAGTTGTCTAATGTGAAAAATAGATGTATTGAAGAGATTTTGTAAATCTATTTAGGAATCATTGCAGATAAGTTTTTGAAGACATTCTATAGAGCTTCAATAAAATGCCTAGCTCTCTAAGAATTTCTCTTGGAATTATTTCAATGTAGATTCAAGTCTCTCAGATTTGAACAATGAGTGGGGTTGCTATATCAAGAAATAGATTTTGTAGATGAAATTTTGTGTTCCCTTCAATTTCTTTAATTTAGTATTTGCATTCTGTTTCTGCAATTTTTGTTTGTTTTGGAGTAATCATATAACTTCAAGAAGATATTTGTTTAGCTTCTGGGATATCTGTTCAGTTTCTGCAATTTAGTATTTTGTTTTTCGCTGCTTTTGCATTCTGGTTCTCTTTGATTGTTGATTTATGGCTACTGAAAGAGATGATTCACTTTAGTCTGTGAGTGTGAGGTTGGATGAGAAGAGCTATTCGTATTGAAGTTATGTAATGAAAAGTTTCCTTAAGGGTAAAAAGATGTGGGAATATGTTAGTGGAACTTATGTGATACCTAAGAATACTAAGGATGTGGATGTTGCTTTGATAGATGCATGAGAAACAAACAGTGCAAAGATTGTTATTTGGATTAACAATTCTGTTGAGCATTTTATAGGAACACAGTTGGCGAAGTATAAGATATCAAATGAGGTTTGAGATCATCTGCAAAAGTTATTCATGCAATTAAATTTTACAAAGCAGTATCAATTATAGAATGACATACGAGCTCTTCACCAAAAGAATAAGTATTTAGAAGTTTTATTTTGCTATGACAGATCTTTAGGATCAATTGACTCTTATAGAATCGGTAGAATTAAAGGCATGTGGTGCCTATATTGATCGTAGAGAGTAGCAATGACTAATACAATTTTTAACAGCACTTCACAATGATTTTGAAGGACTTAGATGTTCAATTCTGCATCATTCCTCACTGCTTTCTGTTGACTCTATAGTCAGTGTATTATTGGCTAAAAAAATACGTCTTTAGTCTTATTCTGAAAAGAAAATTCTTTTTGCTTCAAACCTTTCTATACTAATAATATCCTCTAAGCCATTCTCTAATTAGCAGAAGAAACCTTACACAAGGGTTGCCTTCAACGAGTGCAGTTTCTCTAAGTAAAAAGGTTATTGTAAGGCTTAATGTCCCAAGTTGAGACAATAGAATCTAGCTTAAAAGCCTGACAGTCAGTCACAATCTAATGCTTATAGGCCACCTCAAGGTTATAAACCACCACACCATAATACTGCAGCAGTACTTTTATCAAGCTCTATCATCGATCCTAGTACTCTGACTGAGTAATTTCAGAAGTTTGTCTCTTTACATTCACAAGTATTGTTCGCTTCCTCTTCCGAAGGTTAATTGTCTCATAATTCCTTTGGTATGTTACATTTTGAATGGTTCTTGGATTCTGGTGCTTCACATCATATGTCTCCAGATTCTTCATCTTTTACTTATGTGTCCTCTTCGTCCTCTATTTTTGTTATGACTGTTGATGACACTTTCGTGCCCTTAGCAAAGTGTTGGTTCTATTATCACACCTCACTTGTCTCTCCCTAATGTTTATCTTATTCTAAAACTCAGATTGAATCTTGCTTTTATTGGTCAATTATATGATTCTAATTATTATTTAATCACTTTTTCCTCTTCTTTTTCTTGTGTACATGATTTGCAATCTTAGAAGTTGAATGAGATAGGTCATAAGGAGAATGAACTATATATTTTAGATGAGTTAAAAGTGTCAGTTGTTGCTGCTACTACTATTAGTGTTGTTTTGTCTTCTTTTCGTTTAAGTCCTTCCCCTTTTAGCTTTTATTTATAGCATTCTCGTCTAGGTCATGTTTCATCTTCTCGTTTGAGATTTTTAGCATCCACATGAGCTTTAGAAAATTTGCAAACTTGTGATATTTCTGATTGTAGTGGATGTAAACTGGCAAAATTTTCAGTTTTACCTTTTAATCGAAGTATTTTTGTTTTTTCTTCCCTATTTGACTTGATTTATTCTGATGTATGGGGACCTTCTCCTGTTACCACAAAAGAAGGGTCTCGATATTTTATTTTATTTTATTGATGATCATACTCGTTATTGTTGAGTTTATTTAATGAAACATCGTTTTGAATTCTTTGAGATATATACAACCTTTCAAGCTCTTGTAAAAACTCAATATTCTGCTATTATTAAATGTTTTAGGTGTGATTTTTATGGGGAATACACCTCTAATAAATTTTGTGAGTTGCTTGTCTTAAATGAAACCATTCACCAAACTTCATGTACATATACTTTTGAGCAAAATAGAGTTACTGAAAGAAAACATAGGCACATTGTCGAAACTACTCGTTCTCTCTTGTTATCTACTTTTGTTCTTAGTGAGTTTTGGGAAGAAAATGGCCTTACTATTATAAGTTTGATTAATACAATTATATCTTCTCATATTTCAGGCTTTTCTTCTTTTGAAAAGTTGTACGGATATGCCCCTAATTATTCCTCCTTTAAAGTTTTTTGTTGTACTTGTTTTTTCTTCGTCCTCATGTAGATTGTAGTACGTTGTCCTCTCGATCTACTATTTGTGTCTTTCTTCATTATGGTGAAGGTAAAAAGGGTATCGTTGTTTTTATCTAATAATTCAGAAACTTTATATGTCTCATCATATTGTCTTTCTCGAGCATATAGTTTTCTTTTCTATTTCACCCACTACTTATAGCTTGACTAGATCTGATCTTATTCATATAGAATTTTTTTTCTGAGGATTCTGATAGTTTATCATCTCAGGTTCCTAGTACCTTAGATTCTTCTCCCCATGTTCGACCAATTTGTACTCATCATTCAGCAGGTGCTGACACTTTACTCTCTAGCACACCTGAAGTTTCATTCTCATCTATAGTCCCTCAAACTTCGTATGAGATTGTGGATCCACCTTTATGTCAATCCATATGCATTTGTAAATCCACAAAGCTACCAAATTTTACTTATTCTTGTTATTCTTCGTCATTTACTTTCTTTTTAACTTCTATTCATTGTCTCTTTGGGCCCTCTTCCTATAAAAAGGTAATTCTGATCCTATTTGATAACAAGTTATGGATGAGGAACTTTCTACTTTGCATAAGACAGATACTTGAGATTTGATTTCTCTACCTCCTTGTAAAAGTGTTATTGGTTGTCGTTAGGTGTATAAGATCAAGAGTAATTCTTATGGGTCTATTGAGCGGTACAAGGCTAGGTTAATTGTAAAAGGATACTATCAATAGTTTGGCATGGATTATGAGGAGATATTTGCCCTTGTTGCAAAAATTACTATTATTCATACTCTTATTGCCATAACTTTGATTCGTTAGTGGCATATCTCTCAACTTGATGTTAAAAATATCTTTTTGAATTGAGATCTTCAAGAAGAAGTTTATATGATGCCTCCTCCTGGTGTTTCACGTGACTCTGGGTATGTTTGTAAGCTTAAGAAAGCGTTATATGGACTCAAACAAGCACCTCATTCTTGGTTTGAGAAATTCTTCATTGTCATCTCGTCTCTTGGATTTGTTTCTAGTAGTCATGATTCCACTTTTTTTATAAAGTGCACTGATGCAGATCGTATCATTTTGTCTTTATATGTTGATGACATGATTATTACTGGTGATGACATTGATGATATTTCAGTTTTGAAGACAAAGTTAACTAGATAATTTGAAATGAAAGATTTGGGTCATCTTTGATATTTCCTGGGTATTGAGGTAGCTCACTCACCTAAAGATTACCTACTTTCTTAGTCAAAATATATTGCAGATATTCTTGAGCGGGCCAGATTTATTGATAACAAGATTGTAGATACTCCTATTGAGGTTAACACAAAGAATTCTTCTTCTGATGGTTTACCTTTGACAGATCCTACTTTATACCATACTATTGTTGGAAGCTTGGTATATCTCACTATTACTCATCCAGATATTGCATATACTGTTTATGTTGTTAGTCTGTTTGTTGTTTCTCCTACTACCATTCACTAGGCAACTATTCTTTGTATTTTACAATATCTTCGAGGTACAATCTTTCAGAGTCTTTTACTTCCATCCACCTCTTCCTTGGAGCTGCGAGTATACTCTAA
>Ga0307510_10005059_pt1 | contig 15638 bp, 10 predicted proteins | sample 12_EM_MG_FD_207224 | JGI IMG/M metagenome (GOLD analysis project Ga0307510, IMG submission 207224) | Populus trichocarpa ectomycorrhiza microbial communities from riparian zone in the Pacific Northwest, United States - 12_EM | ecosystem: Host-associated > Plants > Roots > Unclassified | place...
CTTTAAGAGAATATTAGCTTTTTTATTATTATTTTGAATTATATTGATATTAAAAATAAATTTTTAAAAATAAAAAATATTATTTTAATATATTTCTAAAAAATTTACTTTAAAAATCAATTTTTTCCAGTTAACATGGGCTCCATTAAGATCACACTTGCTACAAATAGACATAATTTGAAATATTTTTAAAGATAGATCAAAGACTTGAATCATATAGTGGTAATCTCAACCTGAAACACGCGCTACTTCTTGCTAAATCTTTTTGTTTTTATATTTTAAAAATATTTTTAAAAAAATTGAATTTTTTTTTACTATAAATTTATTTTTTCTGATGTTTTTTAAATATTTTTAATATATTAATATCAAAAATAAATTTAAAAAATACAAAATATTACCTTAAAATCGTAGCATCCTTAACACGACAGCGATCGATTTTGTGTTCAGCTACAGGGATTTTAGCAGCATGTATAAGCAGGATTGAACTGTGGTTGCGATTGTTTTTCAAAATACTTTTTACTTAAAAATACATCAAAATAATATTTTTTATTTTTTAAAAATTATTTTTAACATCAACATAATTTAAAAACACTAAAAAAATATTAATTTAAAATAAAAAAAATTAAAAAAAAATTAATTTTTTTAAAAACACTTTTGAAACAAAATACAATCAAGAAACACCAAGTCATTAAAGGTGAAGACATCCACTCATATTTTATTTCTCTTCTCCTTTGATGATCATCTCCTATAACTCAATTCCTATAATACAAAAACGGATCTCTGATCGCATTCCCAGTTCCTGCCCCCAAATAGAAAGGCTGGGAATGATTAATCAACATACAAGATGCAGATAATAGTAATATCACCAGTTCGTGAAAATCCCTACAAGCATACAAAAGTGCTGCCCCAGTGCTCCATACAAATTTCTTTCAAACCCATAGCCATATCCAGAAGATTCCCAACATTGAACTAGTGCCTCGTCTCAAGGGCAATGGCTTCCGCAAGGGCCATCGTGTTAACAGCATTTGTGGATCTGGTATTTGACCCTCACCCCGCTGCAGGTTAAATCTGAGTAATGCAGTTCAAATTGATACTATAAAGTAATTCGTGGGCCAGTATCAGTGAGTGACCAGTTTAAGGTTACATCTATCAGTATGTACACATAAATGTCAAATAAGTATGGAACCAAAACATGGTTACAGAGATTTTAGCAGAGTCGCAGAGGCACATGGCCATCCCTGGAAGCCATCTTAAATCACTGGCAGATGACATCATGACAGGATCTTCAAGGTGATTAAACAAGGCCCTCAAAATTAATAAAGCAATGCACTTGAACATGTATTCTCAAACTTCGCTTTCAATTGCTGATCCACCTTCGTTTTCGAGGAGGCCGCTCTGGTTTAATCTCTGAATCTGCAGGGGTCTCGGGTTTGACAGAAGGTAGTGCCTCATTCTCCATCTTTTTTATTGCAAGGGCATCTTTCTCACCTGGCATCGGAAGCTTGAACCTCTCGCTCCGCTTCTTCAACTTCTCAACCGTGTCCAGGTGCCGGTCCTCTGATGGCTTCATATCAGTATCCTTATTTACCACTTCAGCAACATCTTTCTCTTCGCTCACAGGATGTTTCTCAACAGTCTCGACTTTGGTACGCTTCTCAACAACCTCAACTTTCTTGGGAAGTTCGTTGGGAAGTTTACTGCCTTCTAAGGATCTGCCATTGCTATTGCTATTCCTATGAATCTCTTTAAACTTTAAGGAAGCTGATGACTTGCTGATGTTGTAATCCCTCTCTTTATGGCTTGTCCAACGTTCCAATTTTGAGCGTCCTCTCCTTAAATCTTCTTGTTCATCATCTGAGGAAGCATCTTCCTTGTGCCTTTTGGAAGAGTTCCGTTGGATCGAGATCCCAGCGTCTCCATTTCCTGGCGCACGAGAGCGTTTTAAAATCTAGCAAAAGTAAAAGATGAACAGCACCAGCTCAGCTCAAGGCACTTTCTAAATCAATCAGCAAGAGGCCAACTAGTCGACAACCGAATGAGTTACTATGGGACAGAGTACATATACTAAAGGAAATCTGAGAGTAAACAAAAATAGTTTCCTTAAAGAAAATGAAACCCCTGTCTAAGCTCTCATTGTGAACTAATTTCAAGAATCTAAAAATAAATAAGTTTCCATAAAGAAAATCAAATCTGAATCTAGCACACCATTGTGAACTAATTTCAAGAAATCTTAACAGTCAAAACGGCTCGACATGCCTAAGCATAACCCTAAGAATTTGCAGCACTACCTGCCCATGTACCTTGATCTCCCCTATACCTGCATTAGTAAGATGAGATACTGAAGCATGTGTAAGACTATAACCCGATAACACATACATATATCTTAAGAGTATTTTTGCATATGCTGGATATCAGTTCATATATCATCAGAGTTGCTTCAAGTGATATGGCCTCACGAGGCTTTTCTCTCCTTAGTATGTGCTTTCAGTAACAGGCAGACTATTTTTTTTGTTTTGCATGGTTATGGCATGGGATATGTGGAACAGGCTTTACTTGATTGGAGAGAATTAGGTTATTTTGTGGAGGGTGGGGGTCATTCTGATCCACCTGAAGGGTTTAGGGCATGAAAGGATGAGAAAACATTGTGGACATGTGGTATCTGTGGGATTGTTTGGCAGTTGGAGATACAGCAGTCTAGAGAATTGGTATCTACTAAGCAGCTGTTGTGCATTTTATTTAAGGGCTCTTGGGAGGGAGAAGCTCCTGTTTGGATAGTTCCTAGTTGGTTCCTGTTAGCTCAGTTTTGTCATTAGAAGGACACCATGTCCTCGTATTAATGTTTTTACCTTCACTAATACAATTTTCTTATAAGACGTTTTTTTATATTACTTCATTTATCAATGACCTGACATCTTAAGGAGGATTTCCCTATCTGCTACTCCTCCATTTCATTATTTTTTCTAGAGCTAAGCGTGAAAAATACCATTTCATCACTGTGACCACTCTGGTCTTCTTGGTTTCTTCTGGAAGGGCCCAAAGTGCCATGATCTCCACCATCAGATTCTTTGTTCTTCCTTGTGTTTTCTTTATGCTTCTTCTCATGCACCCTCTGGTTATCAGAAGTATCCAGAGTCCGATCGATGCGAGTGCTTGACCTTTCCTGCCTGGATCTTCTCTCATCACTACTAAACTGATTTCCTCGTGCATAAACATCATCCCGCACCCTATGATGTGAAAGACTTTCATCCTCCATTCGGTCCCTTCTTTTCTGGTGTTCACTGCTTCGAACAGCATCTTTAAGTTGGTAGTCTTTATCAGAAACTTTATATTCATCTTTCCCCCTAGGATGGCCAGCCCATGCTTTGTCATCCACACCACGCCCACTCCTCGCAGAAGCTCGTCCTTCTTCTCTCTCCCGTCTTGGTAAGTTTTCTTCATTGGATTGTTTTAGCCTATACAAATCCTCCCTTTCCCTCGGCCTCTCACCCCTCTCTCTTTGGAACCAGACCTCATCTTTATGCCTAACAGAGTGATAGTCATCAAGATTGTCTCTAATCCATTGCTGATCGTCTCTTTCACGCCTGCGGCGACTGGTATTTTCTCTGTGGCCATGCAGGATCTCCTCCTTATCAGCATATTCTCTTTTCATATATTCCTCATCTTTCCTCCGTTTGCTGTGGTAGTCATCTACCATTTCAAATCTACTCTTCAAACTGTCATCTCTTTCCCTGTGTTGTGAACTACCATCCTTGTCATGATGAATCCTGTAGCTGCCATTCTCTAACTGTTTTCTTGGATGAAGATGTTCATCTTTGTCGCTCCTCTCAGTCTCCCGAATCTTACTCCGGTGCCTAGATCCCATTTCATCTCCAAGTTCCCTCTTCCTGTCTTCAGTTCTATGTTTGCTACTATGTGGATCTTCATCTCTTTGTTGCCAAGAGATGTCAGAATTTTCTCGCTCCTTTCTCCTATCATAGCCCTCATGTTTCATATGCAAATGATGGGGCAAGCTAGGATCCAAGTCTCTGCGAGGATAAGAATCCTCCCTCCCTCTTATTATGACACGACTTCTTTCCATCTCGTGTCTCACATCACGATCCTTTCTCCGAAAATTCTGTTCATTTTCATCAAGGTGCCTTCTGATGCTACCTGAGCGTGTAGAACGTCCACCTTGAACAACCTCCTCCTCAACACCATCCTTCCATTTTTGATAATCTTTGCTACTGCCTGATCTTGCTTTGCTATTTTCACTGCTTCTTGCAGCCTTTGAGTCTTCCTCATCATCAAGCTGTTGCAATGCAGGCTGTTCTACATGAGAACTTACTTTTTGTTTCCTAGTAGAATGGTGCATATTTCCATCCTTGGGAGTATCATTAGTGGTTTCTTCATTCTCACTCATTTCATCCCTTCCCAATCTAGAGCTTCCTTCAGCTTGCAAAGGCTCAGGGTCATCTTTTTTCTCAGAACTCAACTCTCTTGCATCCTGAACTGTGATGGGAGATGATACCCGCAGACTGTGTTTACCAACCATACTTTCAGTTGATTCTTCCTCCGCGTTATCAACAAATTTCTTGTCACGTGAGCTTTGAGCAGGAGTTAAATGAGGTGATCTGTCACGGGATCTTCCCTGCATTTGCCTGTGAAGAAGAGGAAAGAATTAGAATTTTTTCAGCAGTGCAGGTGCAGTTTTAACAAGTGAAAGCTAAACCAACATCAAAACTAATAGAAAACTTCGACTTATAATTTCTTGACCCATAAAACATTCACAACGGCCAGTCTCTGGTCTGTTAGACATTTACAACTTAAAAGAAATTCTCCAACAACAAAAAAAACCATCACAAAAAACAATTTATAACTGAATAGGTTAAAGACAAAAATATCCATGGTCCATTAAGCAATCCAAATTATGGGGCAGACAAATATGAGTTTTCATATTGACAAGTAATTGACAACTACTAGCAGCATCACGCAACAGTGTCATTGTGATCAATGAAATGTCCAAATAAATGACTATAACTAGCAGCATCACACAGCAGTGTCATTATGACCATAGAAATGTGCATATTCCTGGTTTTTCTAATAAGAAATCATTAACTCAGTTTACATCTATTCATGACTCAGTCTACATCTAATTCACAATTCAATATTTTTTGTGATCTTTTTGAATCCTCCAACCATGTTTCACTAAAGCATATAAAGTTGGCCAAGCTGCTCCTGCTAGCACCACTACTCATTATTTATGGTATCCTAAGTGCATTCTCTAAAAACAAGATTATAATCTCTTTAAGATGCTTTCAAATGTCCAAATGCCAATCTCTTGTTATCTGAAATATAGAGACTAAAACAAATAGAGAAAATGAGCAGATGCTGAATACATACAGCACAAGATAGATCAAGAGTATCTGGTTTAGTGGAAGGCATTCCTATGAGACTTCTCCCCTTTGGTTTTGAACACTTATTCTTCTCTGAATTCTGCCACTACCATAATTATTGTACAGCCCCCAACTTTCCTCTGATTGCCACCCTACCAATCATTACACCAGTGCAACCCTAATTTTCACCCTAATACTCACCTTTGCCGCAACTCTTTCTCAACTCTGTACCCATTAAACCACTCAAAAGAAACCCTAAATCTATTAACATTTAACCACCATACCGAAACACCTGCAGCTTATTTTTTCCATTTTGCCACCAAGCTCCATTGTTCTCCAACCATTTGCATAACCCTAAACAATTATATATTCCACAATAATCTGAAACCCTAAATTTCCCAATTTAACAAACCCCAGCCCAGCCCATCACAAAACATACAAATACACATTCCTTGAACATATCCTACACTGCCATAATGGAATTATTGAATATGATATAGCCTTATTCATACCTTTCCTCACGAGGAGTGCCAAAGTCCCTACCAGGGTACGAAGGAGGGTGACCCCTAGAACCAGCATGGGGGTATGGAGCTGTTGCTTCGGGATGGAAGGGCGAAACCCCATCTCCCTCAGGCATGTTGCGGGCAGAATTCATGTGAGGTGTTCTCCCACCCTTTCGATCATTGTAAGCCTGTGGAAAATCACCAGCATATTCATTTTCTGTCTCCGCCATGTCATCTTCGGCTACATCGCTTCCTCTAAAGTCATCTCTTTGAGGTTCATCATTTGCTGCATCCTGGACACCATCTCCTGTGGAGGAATCATCTAGAGAGTCCTGGCAGATAATCTGTTCAAAGAAACTTTCAGTTACTCTACACTGCATATGTAGTGCGCAGATATCAGTCATAGGAATACAGTTATATCAGAGCAATTAGAGACAGAAATGTTTGTTTACCTCAATAATTGCATCAGAATCACGAAGTCGAGGAGCTCGGCCTTCAATGGAAGGGATGCGTTCACCATGACCAGTTTCAACTTGTATTGCTCTGCCAGTTGGCTAAAGCAAATAAAGTCAGCCAGTGAATCCTCAAAGCAATATGGAACTGACAACAGATCTGAGGATCTGATATCTTTAAAACATTTACAGAAAGCAATGTTTTTTTGGTTCATTAGGAGGCCAATGGGCCTGGGACTACAGAATAAATATAGCCCTACTACAATTCCTAAGTCCCCACTTGAAGACACCCCTCCCAATATTTAATCTGAGATCTCCAAATGAAAATCCCAGGTCTTAACAACATGCCCCACTGGGAACAATAGAAAACTAAGTTTGATCATTTGGACATTAAGGAAGAACCAAATCATTTAAAGGAACAAAAGTTAAATAAATCCCTGGCCACACAACAAGAACAGATCCATTTAAGTTGCAGGCAATAGATGAATGATAAAAGAGAGCCTTCTCAAAAAGACACAGAATTTCATCTCTGGTTATGAAAAATAAATAGTCAAATCTTTATGCTAAATACGTGGAAAAGGAGAATAAACGTCAAAGCTTACTATTTGGGCCCGGAAACGAGCAGATCCTTTAGTCCAATCACTCTGTGCGTTGTCTGACTTTCCAGCATTTGAATTGTCAGCTGGAGCATCACGGAAACCTGTTGCTGCTGCTAATTCCGGTGGCAAATCAGGATCAAACTCCTAAAGTGAATGCAATAGAAAATCAGAAACTTTCCTCTTCATCAAGTTAAAACTGAAATACCATTCATTTCACATGCATGGATATCAATAGGCCACAGCATGCATATAACAAGCACATGATGCCTAAGCATACAATTACCTGCTCTGCCCGCCCACTTTCATAAACACGAATTTTGCTTTGCATTGTAGTCTCCAGTCGATATTGTTCCTGCACAATTGAAATCAAATTGTCTTACATATTCATTTGTCTAATACATAATATAGTTAAAATATGTTACATACCAGCTGTTTGCAATAATCTTTCCAGCTCTCTTCATTCAAACCAAAGTTGAAATAGTCTGATACGTCCACACCCGAATATTTCCATGGCTTTTCTTCAAAGCCATCAATGTCAACATCAAATATCATCCTGAAAATAATATTTAAATTTTATAATCATTCAACAGGAGTCAGGACAAACACTATACCTCAATTGGACAATGCATGGTAGTCCCATACTGAATGGACAATTCACAAATTAAAGAGCAAACAACAGGTTTGCCATGACATGCAAACACAGCATATCTTGGGAATCAGCTCACAAGTATAGTGGATTTGAACTCACTAAAAAAGACATCAGCATGACAAGGCCAAGGATTTTAAAAGCATATTAGGTGAAGATTGACGAGCAGGATCATTCTGTAGCGGCCATTCCACAAAGAAATTTATGCAATTATAGACCAAACAAACAGCCTGCTGAGGTAAAAACTCAGGCAGTACAGTACATGCACAGATGGCAATTAGAAGGTGTCGAATCTCAAACATCTCCAAATTTCCAGGCAGCATCCGATTTATTAATCTATCTAATTAGTGAATCTGGATTAACCAAAGTACAAATTTAAAATTAATATCTTTTGCAGTTAATGGTATTCCACACACATAAATGTAGGAAAACAGCTCATCTTAGCAGCCTTAACAGATATTAAAAATAAATTATTATCTTGAGGAAGGACAACATCAACAGCCTTTTAGGCTAGAGCCATACTAAAAACAAAATTTCTTTTATTTATAAAATTTTCATTTTGAGGAAGGGCAATGTCAACAGCCTTTCAGGCTATGTAAACAGCACCTGCATTTTGTACCATCTCAAAAGGTTCTGTGTCTCATGCAAAAGGAGCTGATTTGAAATCCAATTTCCTGCATATTATTATAGGGTACAGGGTTCCTCAGCAGTGTTTCATAAAGGTTTTACGAAGCGGTGCATTAATCAGTTTGAAAATATTATGTTCCACAAAGATGAATGTTAAGTTCAATTTTCACTATATTCAAGAAACATCATCAAGATCATACTTGATCTAATAGAGAGAGTGTGGGAAAAACAACAGGCTGTTTTGGAATGGGGAAACACTCCAAAAATCCAATTTTATGGTTGATGTCATCTACAAACCCATGACAGGTCTCATATGACAACCAAAAATCTGTCTAGTACGTAATGCAAGAATGCCTTAGAACTTGCTCCAGCTCACCTGATTTTATGGAACTTAGGGAAATGAAAAATACTTTAAAAATCATTCATCTAAATTAGTCTTTCTTTTGTGAAGGCTTTAATAACACATATATCTAAACCAAACCCAAGGTAGAATCTATAGCACGAGAATTATTCAACGAATGATCAACTCTGCAATCAGCTGTTAGAACCAATAGGTCTTCAAATCGTTCATTTGTATTAGCATATTCAGCTGTACCCAAGGCATCCTACCTTCCATCAATGGGACCGATGTAGGGCCCAAAAGATCGAATGATGGACACTAAATGTTACCGACACAGAACCATGTAAAGATGTAAGGCTTTGATCTATTGCCGACGATGTTGTCATTTGTTACTCTTATAACATGAAATTTTGAACCTCTCTAGCAAATAGTAAGCCAGAACACCATGAAACATAGTATCAGACAATGAAGTAACAGCTCATAGAGATGCTTCTCTTACAATAAAAATTAGAGAGGAAAGAGGGTTAAACACAGAGAAAGAGAGATGAGAAGATGAAACAACTGATACCCAATAAAAAAAAATTCTTGGCTCAGTGCTTTTCTTTTGACCACAGGTCCATAGCATTGCCTATGTTATCCAAATATGCAGGTAAGACAGAAAAAAGAAGCTGACAATAGAGATTGTAAGGAAAGCAATGAAAGCCCAGGATGGTACTGCAGAGATCATACAGAGCATTGACTAATACAACCAGTACTGACATTACAAAAATCCAGTAAATGAAGCAAATATTTAGCAAACAAATTAATGCAAGATACTCATAAAAACAAAACAATGTAACAAAACTTAGTGGTAAAAAGAAACCATCAGCAGAATTTAAGTGAAAATTACTTGTGGGAAGGAAGCATGAATTCCAGTCCACTGCCAAAACCCCGCCCTGCACCCCAAGCAGGGCCTCCAAATCCTGGATGGAAGTTCTTTTGAGGACCACCTTTTATTCCTACTGGTCGCCAGTCACCTCTACCACGACCAGCTATAGTACTCATGTTCATGGGAGGACGAACTTGACCTGGAGTTCCTCCAGGACCAACAATAGGAGCTGCAGGCATCAGAGCTGCCCCAGGTCTCACATACTGCATGAAAAAAGAAAATAAACCATAGTGTTAACAAGGAAATGAAATGAAATAAGTGGCAAGCCCACCAAGTTAAAAACAAAAGTAACCATAGGCATCAAACAATTGCGGGTGAAGAAAACTTTTCATACACAATTAACTTCTCAACAGTGATTGTTATTTTCATGGAGAAACTACAAGCTGGCAAAAGTTAAGCATGGCTCACAAAAATCAACCTTTCAATTCATGATTATAAACCATATCAAAATTAAAGTCTAACTTTCCATCACGCTAGCAACAAACAACAGAATTAACCCAAATCAAAACATTTGAAAAGGTCAACCAATTCATCTTTTTAGAATTTGTATGGCATTAAAGAACACATCCTGCTTACAAGAAACAAAAAAACTCTGAGGCTAAGCATGCCATCTCGTAGAGTTAGTTGTGAAATTCAAGCCCGAGATAGAATCCATAACAGCAAAGTAGTTATATTCTACCCTCTTCCTTTGCAAGAATATGAAAAAAATTGCACAAAGAGACAGGCAAGATGGGAAACCGAAGGTAAGGGAGGCACCTTTACAGCTTGGAATCAAGGAGGAAGGGAACAGTAAGAGCAAAGATGGAAAGGATATTTTCAAAAAGACCAAGCAAGAAACCACACATTGATTTGACTGCTGGGGTTATTACAAGTTTTCAAATCAATCACTAAGCAGGTTCAACAGAATGGCTCCCGAAACTTATGGATTCCAATTTCAAAATGTAACAGATGTCAGTGGAATTGTTGAATTTAAGTTAGACGATTCAATGACCAAAGAGGAATAACTGAGTTTAGCTCAATATGGCTCATGACTACATGACCAACTAATACGAGAAATAAAAGCATTTCTATGTCATTGCTAGATGCATCACTTATTTTTTGGGGGGGACTCACACGACATAAACAATAGGCTGCATGCCATTTGTTTGCAAAATTATACGCACATCTTATTGGCTATAACCAAATGGTGCAAAATTATCCAAATATCCCCAGCAATTACTTACCTTCTCGACTGTTCATGTAACAGCAGTACCCCTATTATACACATGCAATAGATCAACCCAGATAAAAGTTACAACTATGAGCTTAATTGACACGTTCAAGCATTGCGAAACATGCTTAGCTATAAGAGCTCTCCATGCATCAACAATAAAGATATCTCGATCATTTTCATCCTCGTAAGAATCCACCTCTTCCAACTGATAATCACAATGACCAGAGATTGTTATTGTGATCCACAGGGATCAAAAAAAATCTGACTTCAGGGCATTCTGACATGATGCAGCAAAAGATCCCATCGTAATCAAACGCTTCACACATGTATAGGGGAGGTAAAAAGAAAATCATGAAATCTTGGAAGAACCGATGCTAAAGTTTGTTGGCATCCCAAAATTGTCCGCGGGATGTAATCTTTGTGCTAGCGTTATTATGCACTGCATCTGTTCCCAGGCATTAATGCTATCGCAGGAGCATCCGAGGAGTACTTACAATTAGAAAAAACTTGTCGAATTTCTTATCATTTGCATTTAAACTAAGAATTTAGCGAGTGATTATTTATACAAAATCCCAGAGATGTTTCACCCAGGACAATCAGGTTTCACAGTTGACTACACAATTCTTCTCAAGTGTAGGCTGCCCTGGCACCAAAACTTAGGTGAGAAATATCAACAATTGGATTGAGTGAAGAAGCCAATTAAATACTCAACTGCTCGCAATATTTAGGAAATCCATAACCTTGAATCCAGATAACACATTTAGTCAGCAGAAAGAAGTAATGCGATGAAAAAACCACATAAAATTCATAAACATAATCAAGTAAATTCAAGAATTCTCATTCAACTTTTTCAAGTAATCATACATTTGTAAGAAAAAAAGTATAAAAGCCACTCATATCATATGTACAAGAGTTACAAAAGTCCTATCTTGCTTTTCTTCTTTCTTTCTTTTAAAGCTCAACATATAACATCAACAACTACAACACTGACCTTAAACTGAGAATGAAACGGATGATGATGATACCCATGATTGTTATACCCAATCTTCGGTCCCACCACTGCATTCCCTTTCCCTGTCGCCTCTCCTCCTTCCTTCCTCTCCCCTTCCGCCCCACCTCCTACAGCAGCAACCCCATCCTCGCCGCCACCCCAATCCTTCTCCTCGATGGCTTGATTCGGTCCATCCCCATCCGTAACAATCACAAGCGGGTCCCCATCCTCATCATCATCGTCGTCATCACCAATCTCTCTGTCAATCCCCATGGGCCCACCAGGATGACTATTATCATTCAACACTATCTGCAAATCATCCTCGCTGTCACTCTCCTCGTCCTCCTCCCAATCCCCTCCGCCGCCGCCGCCACTGACCACAGCAGAAGCTTCAATCTTTGTAGAATCATCCTCCATCAATCCAGGTATAATCGGTCGCGAATCTTCAAGAATCCCAGTATTAACATCCTCGATATCAAAATTTAAATCTCTGTCCTCGGCAATCGAACCTTTAATCGGAGATTCTGCATCTCCCAAAACCCTAACTTGAGGAGCTGAAAAGGCGGTGATTTCGATTGGATTTTGGTTGGAGGGAGCAGAGGGGTTACGGTGGGAAACAACGTGGAGGATATCGTCGTCATCGTCCTTGATTGCGTCGTTGAGATCGATCGGACGGTGGAGAGAAGAGGTTGCGGAGAGAGGTTGGGGAGCAGAGGATAGAGACGAAGAGAATGGACGTAAGACGTCAGTGTAGAGATCTCCAAACTCGTCGTCGTCTTCCATTGTAGAGAGATAAGTGAGGAAAAGAGAGAGTTTGTTTGGATTTTTAGAGAGAGAAGTAAAGAGAAGAAGGGTTTTGAGGGTTGGAGGGCGTGTTTGTTTGTTTCGTGTTTTATGCGTGAAGTGAAATGTACGAGAGAGCGGGTTCGGGTTCGGGTTCGGGTTCGGGTTCGGGTTCGGGTTCGGGTTCGGGTTCGGGTTCGGGTTTTGACATTTACCTAAAGGGGAAGGGCGTGGTTTTATTTTGAGGTAAGGCTGTGGTCAGTTTTGGACGAGGGGGTTTAACGCTCAATCGTCATACACTGGTTATGATATGCATGCTCGGCAGCAGATTAGATATTTTTATCTTTTATAAAAACAATTATATATACAAATTTTTTTAACATATTTTTATAACTAAAATGTTTTTTTTATGTGTAAATAAAAATTATATATATATATAATTAAATAAAAAAAATATGTATGCTAATAAATAATTTTTTTTAATTAATGATAACTAAAAATAAAAATAAAAATAAAAATATATATCAAGATATTTAATCCCACAAAACGGGATATTTACTCGGTTGTATTTGCTTAAAATTTTTATTCAATTAAACGATAATAGAAATAGACACACGTTAAATTGTTTGAATAAAATAAAAAAAATATTATGCAAAATTGCGCATATTAGAAATATTATATAAACATAAATATTTTTTTATTTTTAAAAATAAAATTCATCCATACAAAAGAAAAAATAGATTAATCAGAAAAATCACTTCAAAAATTAAACATACACAAGATAATTTTAAAAAAATATATATCCAAAAAATGTTAAATAAGTAAATAACAAATTCACATATGAGTTATATTAATTGAAACATAAATTTACCGGTTATATTTGCTAAACATTTTTATTCAATCAGGCAATAATAGAAATTGACACATATTAAATTGTTTGAATAAAATAAAAGAAAAAAAATAATATTTAAGGTTGCGCATTTTAGAAATATTATGTGAAAATAAATTTTTTTATTTTTTTAAATAAATTTTATCTATACAAAAGAAAAAATATATATAGATTAATCAGAAAAATCACTTCAAAAATTAAACACACACAAAATAATGTCAAAAAAATATATATGCAAAAAAGATTAAATAAGCAAATAACAAATTCACATATGTTAAATGTTAATTGAAACATAAATTTAATAATTATTAAAAAAGTTATCAATAAAAACAAGAAAATTTTTTTTTAAAAAAAAGTCTGAGTATTGTAGTTTAACTTGTCAAACTTATTATCCTGATCATGGACTCAAACAAATCAAATAATTTTTTTCTTTAAAATTTAAACTTAACTTTTATACACATAATGAAAAAAAAAAAGCCCAAAAAAGATCCAGACAAGAAAAAGCGCAGGCATGTGGGAAGGTATTCAAGCCCGGGCACCTAAGCTTGGTTCTTTTTTTATTTTATTCTTGAAAAAAATATTCAGACAACGTGTTATTTGTAAGCTTTAATTTCGTTCGCTACTGTGCTAGCCAAAAAATCAGGGCAACACCTTTTTTGGTAAAAAAAACTCAATTTTCAAGTCATTTCAACTCAAAAACACTTCATTAAAATTCATGGAACACCCACAAATCAGTCAATCAACTCAAAATATCGAAAAAGAAGCCCAAAAACTCAAAATCAAACCGAGTTTAATTTATTTTTCTCTGCTTAAATCTATTATTTTAGGAAATGTTAATGTTCTAAAAAACTATCATCCCACGGAACCCGTCGACATAAAAAAAAACAAAAACTATTTTGGTTGTTGAAAATGGCTTGAAGGGGACTAAAGTGTATTTTTTCTGAAATCTTTGGCACGTCATCTATGTTTGATATCTTTTTCATTATGGTGCATCTTCTTCTAATTTCATAATTAACTTATAAATCAAAAGTAATTGATCTTCAATCAAAATTAAATTTTTATAATCAAAATGAATTATTAAAAAATACAAAATAGGTCACCGACTCAATGGTAAAAATCTCGCACCTCTTAGATTTTTACTTAACGGTTCGATGCCTGAAGGAGTGAAGAATTTTGCTGTGGACCATGGTCCGTGCTGGTCAGTTTACTTGCACTGCCGCATATCAAATCAAAAGTTAATTCCTAACACTAAAAATATATTTGCAGGAGCTATTAATTTTTTTTCACATTTATAAATATTTTAATTATGAAATGAAAATTCAACACATGTTTGATAATATTCAAAAACTAAATTGAAAACTGAGAGGTAGATACACATTACGATAACTGATACATTACAATGGGAAGTTGTTCATTTTTTTCTCAATTACTAATATTCAAAAGCAATTATTTATATATATATATATATATATATATAAAAAAAAAAAAAACTCTTAATAATATATATATAGAGTGTAATCAATAACGGAAAAAAACTTTCCTTTTTTTTTAATTTTCTTTATCTTTTTTAGTAAAAAATTGAAAATATATTCATTTATTGAAAACAAAGGTGAATTTTTCATTTTTTGCACTAAAAAAAAATAAGAAGTCCATCAAGATCACAACTATTATTTATAAGAAAATCAAAACCATAATTTATAATAGTTATCTTAATATTTTATGTTTGTGAAAATCTAACTGTAGAATATTAATCTTATTTAATTCAAATAAAACATTATCATGAAAAAGTTATAATTGTCAACTCAAAAAAAAATTATATTAGATTTATAATAAAAATTAAACGTATGGCACTAAGTAAATATGAAAATATATAAAAAAATAATTTTAATATTTTATATTGTTAAAAAGTATTTGTATATAAAAAAATTGTATTGCTCGTGTTTTTGCTTCACTTGAAAAACCCTGAAAAAACTCTAAATGTGTTTTCTAAACTCAATATAAATTTGAAAAACTAGTTTTTTAATTTTTGGATGAAGAAATATTGTGTTTGAACAATAAGTTTTAATTTTTCTTCTTTTTTTTCTGACAATTTTCCAAAAAATTAAAGTATTTTGTTTCTGAATAGCTCCTAGCTTTTTCCCATGATTTTGATATTTTGACACTGATAAAAATAACAAGAGAAATGAATAAAAGGGGTCATTACTGCTTTAAAAGATAATTAAAACATTTGTTCTTTTCTATTACCGTGTCTACTTTTAACTATTAAATCTTTTTCTCATTGTTTAAATGTTTAGC
>Ga0307510_10005060_pt1 | contig 15635 bp, 13 predicted proteins | sample 12_EM_MG_FD_207224 | JGI IMG/M metagenome (GOLD analysis project Ga0307510, IMG submission 207224) | Populus trichocarpa ectomycorrhiza microbial communities from riparian zone in the Pacific Northwest, United States - 12_EM | ecosystem: Host-associated > Plants > Roots > Unclassified | place...
TCGAACCGGCCGAACTGGGGCGTATCGAGCGGCTGGTGAAGCAGACGATCGGGGTCAAGGAGCTGTGGGTGGAGAAGGCGCCCGGGGGCGGGACGCTCAACCACAACTGCATTCAGGTCGTCGGGAAGGGCGAGAGCGAGCCCCGGCCGCACACCGACTCCCGCGCCCTGTGCCGGTACGCCGCCGTGCTGTACCTCAACCCCTCCGTGCCGAAGGACTGCGGGACCAGTTTCTACCGGCAGCAGATGCCCGGTGGACGGCTCGGTGGCAACGTCGTCCAAGCCCCGCACAACAACCTCGTCGAGGCGCTGGGTACGAGGTTCGTCGCGCCGGACGCCTTTGAAGAGGACGTTCGCGTGCCGCACAAGTACAACAGCCTGCTGCTCTACCACGCCAACCTCGTGCACAGCGCGACCGGTTACCACGGCAGCACGCTGGAGGAGAAGCGGATGACCGCCGTCTTCTTCTGGATGGCCTGACCCCAACACCCGCACCCCAACACCCCCGTCCCTACGGCGACTTCCGCCCCCGTCCCTCCGTCAGCGCCGCTCCGAACACCATCCCCACCGCGATCGCCGTGACGATCGTGACCAGTTTCAGCAGGTCGCGGAAGCCCTCGATGACATGCCCGCCCGCCAGCGTCGTCAGGCCGCGCATGCCGAGGGAGCCGACGGTGAGGGTGAAGAAGGCGGGGAGGAGCAGGACCAGGCGGGGCGGGCGGTGCTCGGAACGGGCCAGCAGTGTCGCCGCCGCCGACAGCACCGCCGCCGCCACGAACGTTCCGCCGACCTCCCCCACCAGCTTCGTGAACAGCGACTGCACGCCCACCGTGACGTAGACGAGGACGAGCAGCGGCCAGTACAGGCGGCGGGGGACGGCGAAGGCGAGGACCGTGCCCGCGGTGAACACGATCCAGCCCAGGAACAGTGCCCAGCGCGCCATGTCGGAGTCCGCCGCGATGTCCCAGAGGGAGTGGGTGGAGGTGCCCGTGGCGACCACGCCCAGCATCACGCCCAGATACAGCTGCACCAGCAGGAACACGGCGTAGACCAGGCGGATCGCGCCGGTGGTGATGAGGCCGGCGGCCAACTCGGCGGTGGCCGCGCTCAGATAGTCGCCGGGGACGAAGTAGAAGAGGGCGGGCAGCATCAGCAACACCGGGCCGCCGTGAGACGGTTCGCGGGCGAACACCTCAAGGGCCACCACCGACACCACCGTTGAGACGACCAGCGGCAACACCTTGGCCAGACGCGGGAGTTGGTCCGCCGTGATCGCCAACGCCGCCGCGATCGCGGCCAGTACCGCCGTCGACCCGACCTCGTACCAGGTCGGCTGCATCAGTGGTGCGAAGCCCAGCGAGAACAGCACGATGCCGAGGAACTTCAGCGGCCAGGGGTAGGGGGCGGGGGCCGATTCGATTCCGGCCAGCCGTCGGTCCGCCTCCGTCACGCTCAGGCGGCCCTTCCCCACTTCCGTCAGCAGCGGTTTCAGCGCGGTGACCTGGTCCAGGCGGAACACCTCGGGGAAGCCGCGTACGGTCACCGTCCGTGTGCCGCCACCGGCGGTCACCGTGAGCGCCGCCGCGTCCGGCACCAGCAGGAGCGAGGCCTCGCCGCCCAGGGCGCGTGCCGCCGACCGCACCGAGTCCTCGATCAACTCGGCGCCCTCACCGCTCGATCGCAGCAACAGCCGCGTCAACCGGGCCAGGAACGCGGTGAGTTCGTCCAGTCCGTCGAGCGCGGGGGCTGTGCGCTGCTGCTCCACGACCACCTCCCTCACGTCGACCACGGGCATGACCAGCCTGAACGCTCCCCGCCCCACCGGCACCCCGGGCCCCCGCCCCTCACCCGAACGGCCCACCCCGACCTGCGCCCACCCGACCCCGCGTCGAGCCTGGCACCATCTCCGCAACCCCCCTGGGAGGGCCCGTGGCCTCGATGGACGTCCCCGCCGACCTGCCGAAACCGGTGCCGGCGGCACGTACGGCGGCGAGAGCCCGGCCCGCGCCCACCCTGACCTGGGTCACCCTCGCGCTGATGACGACCTCGTCGGTGGCCAGTCTGCGGGCCGCCCCGACGATGGCCGTGTACGGCCTGGCCTGTGTGTTCCTCTACCTCGTCCCGGCGATCGTGTTCCTGCTGCCGACCGCGCTGGTCTCGGCGGAACTCGCCTCCGGCTGGAGCGGCGGTGTCTACCGCTGGGTCAGCGAGGGGCTGTCGAAACCGCTCGGATTCCTCGCCGTGTGGTGCCAGTTCGCGATGACGATCTTCTACTACCCGAGCCTGCTCGCCTTCGTCGCGAGCACCATCTCGTACGTCATCGACCCGGCCCTCGCCTCCAACGGCCTCTACACCGCGATCGTCATCATGGTCCTGTACTGGACGGGGGTGTGGGTGTCGTCCCGTGGGACCAAGGCCCTTGCCGGACTGTCCAGTTGGGGGCTGATCATCGGAACTCTCGTACCGGGCACCATCCTTGTCGTGCTCGGCATGGTCTTCCTCGCCCAGGGGAATCCGTCGGCCGCGCCCATGACGTCGAGCCATCTGCTGCCCGAGTGGACGGGCCTCGCCAGCCTGGTCCTCATCGTCAACAACTTCCTCTCCTACTCCGGCATGGAGATGAACGCCGTCCACGTGTCGTCGCTGAAGGACCCGGCGAAGGAGTACCCCAAGTCGATGTTCCTGGCGATGGGGTTGGTGCTGCTGATCTTCATCCTGCCCGCGCTGGCGATCAGTTGGGTGGTGCCGTCGGACCAGACGAGCCTCACCGCGGGTGTGATGCAGGCGTTCAACGCGTTCTTCTCGTACTTCCACATCGGCTGGATGACCCCGATCGCCGCCGTGATGCTGGTCTCCGCGTCGCTCGGCGGCATGCTCACCTGGCTGGCCGGACCGTCCAAGGGCCTGTTGGAGATCTCCCGCAGCGAGGGCTATCTCCCGCCGTTCCTACAGAAGTTGAACCGGTTCGGGGTGCAGCAGAACATCCTCGTCACCCAGGGTGTCGTCACGACGGTCATCGCCCTCGGGTACGCGCTGCTCCCCAACGTCTCCAACGTGTACTGGATCTTCTCGACCATCACCACGCAGGTGTATCTGATCGTCTACCTGCTGATGTTCGTCGCCGCGATGAGGCTCCGGAAGACGCAGCCCGACCATCCGCGCGGCTACCGCGTCCCCGCCCTCCATCTCCTCTGCACGGTAGGCCTGTTGGCCTCGATCGCCGCCCTCACGATCGGCTTCGTCCCGCCCTCGCAGTTCGGCGGCGGCAGCGTCTGGGCGTACGTCGGCATCATCGGCGGCGGGCTCATCATCCTCGGACTGCTGATCCCGTGGGCGTTCCTCAAGTTCCGCAAACCCGGCTGGCGTACGACTGCGCCCGCGGACGGGACGACGGCCGGTGATGTCGCATGAGCCCCACCAAGTTCGCCTCCGAGCACCGGTGGATCTACGTCGGCGCGATCGTCCTGCTGGTCGTGCTCGCCGTCGTCGGTGTCATCCAGTACGACAGCGTGAAGACCTCCAACAAGGCCACGGACAAGGCGAATCAGCTCGCCGACGCCGCGGTGGCGGCCGGCTATCCCCGGCCCGAGACCAAGACGATCGCCCGTGCGCTCGGCACCGACGGCGGCATCGTCTGCAAGGACCCCGGCAGCGCCCTGAAGTCGGCGCTGTGGAAGATCAACGTGTCCAACGGGGCCGCGTTCGTCGGCCAGCGTCCGGTCATCGGCGACTCGAAGGCACTGCGGGCCGAGGCCAAGATCCTGGAGATCTACTGCCCGGACAAGCTGCACAAGATCCAGGACAAGCTCGACGACCTGAAGACCGACGACACGGTGAGGGGCTGACCACGATGGCCGAACTGGCTTCCCGCATAGCCGAGTTGATGCCCCGCGCGCAGGCCGACCTCACCGAACTCGTCGCGATCCCGTCCGTCGCCGACCCCCGCCAGTACCCGCCCGAGGAGTGCCACAAGGCCGCCCAATGGGTCGCCGACGCCTTCACCGAGGCGGGCCTGCGGGACGTGCACCTCGCACAGACGCCGGACGGCAGCCACGCCGTGATCGGCCACCGCCCGCCCCCGCCCGGCGCCCCCACCGTCCTGCTCTACTGCCACTACGACGTCCAGCCCCCGCTCGACGACAAGGCGTGGACCACCCCGCCGTTCACGCTCACCGAGCGCGACGGCCGCTGGTACGGACGCGGCACCGCCGACTGCAAGGGCAACATCGTCATGCACCTCACCGCCCTGCGCGCGCTCGGCGAAGACCTCCCGGTCGGGCTGAAGTTCGTCGCGGAGGGCTCGGAGGAGCAGGGCACGGGCGGCCTGGAGCAGTACGTCGCCCAGCACCCGGAGAAGTTCCTCGCGGACGCGCTGCTGATCTGCGACACGGGCAACGCGGCGGTGGGTGTCGGCACGGCGACGACGACTCTGCGCGGGCTCGCGAACGTCGTCGTCACGGTCAACACCCTTGCGGGCGAGGTCCATTCGGGCATGTTCGGCGGCCCGGCCCCCGACGCCCTCGCCGCCCTGATCCAGCTCCTCGCCTCGCTCCGCGACCCGGAGACGGGCGCCACGGTCGTCAACGGCCTGGACTGCGAGGGGACTTGGGAGGGTGTCGGCTACGACGAGGAACAGTTCCGTACGGACGCGGGCGTCCTGGACGGCGTACGGCTGACCGGCACCGGAACCGTCGCCGACCGCCTCTGGTCCCGCCCCGCCGTCACCGTCCTCGGCATCGACTGCCCGCCGGTCGTCGGCTCGGCGGCGGCCGTACCGGCGACCGCCCGCGCCCGCGTCAGCCTGCGCGTCCCGCCCGGCACGGACCCCGGCGCGGCTCGCGAGGCACTCACCAAACACCTTGCGGACGCGGCCCCTTGGGGTGCGAAGGTGGCGGTCGAGACGGAGGGCACCGGCTCCCCGTTCCGCGCGGCCACGGACGGCCCGGCGTACACCGCACTCGGCACCGCGATGGAGCAGGTCTACGGCAAGCCCCTCGCCTTCCTCGGCCAGGGCGGCTCCATCCCGCTCTGCAACGTCCTCGCCGAGACCTACCCCCGCGCCGAGATCATCCTCATGGGCGTCGAGGAACCCCGCTGCCTCATCCACGCCCCGAACGAGAGCGTCGACCCCTCGGAGATCGAGCACATGGCGCACGTAGAGGCGCTGTTTCTACGGGAGTTCGCGAAGGCGCGGCGGCACTGAGGGACTGCTCAGTAGCGCAGCGCGGTGCCGACGGTCGCCTTCACGCCGCCCGACAGCTCGCGGTTGCTGCGGGCGGACTTGTGGGCCGGGACGTCGGAGACGGTGACGACGACGGTGTCGAGGAGATTGCCGCCCTCGTCCTTGAACTCGACCTGTACGGCGAAGGACTTGGCCGAGCCTGCGGTGTTGTCGGCGGTGACCTCTACGGTGCTGCGGCCGGCCGAGTCCGTCGCGGGGGTGCCGAGTCGGACGGCGTCCTTCGCGTCGACGCCGTTCTTCACGTCGTCGAGCTTGCGGCCGGCCTCGGCGGTCGCCGACGCGATCGCACCCGTGGCCTGCGCCCCGATGGACGCGACGGCGGACGCGGCCTTGCTGGCCACGGAGGAGGGACTGCTGTCGTCGGAACAACCGGTCAACCCGGCCAGACCGGTCAGAGCGAGGGTGACAGCCGCCGCCCGCACCGCATCGCGCCTGTTCCGGGCCATGTCGCCTCCATGAGTCGGGTCGTCCTCAGGTCGTCCCTCCAGTGAAGGTCCGATGCCCTGCGGCCGCATGCCGAGGTCACCCGAACGGCGCGCACTGGTCGCGGCCCGGGGCCATCGGGGATGCGCTGGCAGTCACCGGCGCGGAGGAGGCAGGGGTGACGGAACTCGACCGACTACGGGCCAGGGTGGCCGCGCTGGAGGCGGAGGCGGAGGCGGAGCGGAGGCCGCGGCACCGGGTGCGTTCGCTGGTCGCCGTGGTGCTGGTGGTCCTGGGGTGCGTGCTCGCGCCGCTGGGGGTGGTGGCCGCGTGGACGGCGGACACGGTGGGGGACACGGACCGTTATGTGAAGACGGTGGCGCCGCTCGCCTCCGACCCGGACATCCAGAACGCCGTGGCGAACCGGGTGACGTCGGCGGTGATGGACCACCTCGACCTCACCGCGCTCCTCTCCGGAGCGGCGCCCGACCAACGCCCGCTGCTGGAGAAGGCGTTGGGGGCGCTGGGCGGTTCGCTGGAGGACGCGGTCCGTGCCTTCGTCCACGACAAGGCGCAGGCGGTCGCCGCCTCGGACGCCTTCGCCACGATCTGGAAGGACGCGAACCGCCGCGTCCACAGCACTGTGGACAAAGCCCTGACCGGCAGCGGCGGCGGTGCGGTACGGCTCGACGACGGCGCGGTGACGCTCGACGTGGGCCCGGTGGTGGACCAGGTGAAACAGCGGCTGGTCGACGAGGGGATGACGGTCGCCGGGAAGATCCCCGAGATCCACACGTCGATCACGCTGCTCAAGAGCGACGACCTGGGTCAGTACAAGACATACTTCCGACTCCTCCAACTCGCCGGTACCTGGCTGCCGTTGGTGGCGGTGCTGCTGGTCGCGGCGGGCGTCCTGCTGGCGCGAAGGAAACGGCGCGCGCTGGTCACGGGCGCGCTGGGCGTGGCCGCCGCGACGGCCGTGCTGGGTATCGCGCTACGGATCTTCCGCGCCGTCTACCTGGACGCGCTCCCGGCGGGCGTGTCACCGGCGGCAGCGGCCGCGGTGTACGACGCGCTGACCCGGTTCCTGCACACGAGCGTACGGATGGTCGTGGCGCTGGGCGTGGTGGTCGCACTGGGCGCCTGGCTGACGGGTCCGGGCCGCCGGGCGGGTCTCGTACGACGGCTGTGGACGTCCGGGATCGGGGCGGTGCGGGCGGTGGCCGACGGGGCGGGGCTGCGTACGGGGCCGGTGGGGCCGTTCGTGCGCCGGTACCGGGCGTGGATCAGCTGGGTGCTGGTGGGCGGGGTGCTGCTGGCGTATCTGCTGTGGTCGTATCCGACGGGGTGGGTGGTGGTCGGGCTGGGGCTGGCGGTGCTGTCCGGGCTGGCGGTGGTGGAGTTCCTGGCGGCGGAACCGGAACCGGGGCCAGGCCCGGGACCCGCGCCGGGTGTCACCCGAATGGCGTAACTCCCCTGGTGGGGGGCGTGCCCCGGCCGGATGGTCGAAGCACTACACACCACAGAGAGGTGGGGTACGGCCATGACCCAGCAGCCGCACTCGACGCAGCAGCCGCACTCGCCGTCCGCCGGCGGCGAGGAGAAGCCCCCGGTCTGGAACGACTCCGGCCAGGCCCCCGGCACCCGAGGCTACGGACCGCCCCCGGGCGGCAGCGGCCTCGCGATGGGCGGCGCGGTCTTCGCCGGTGTCCTGATGCTGATGAACGGCGTCATCGCCATCCTCCAGGGCATCTCCGCGCTGGCCAAGGACGACGTGTACACCCGCGTCGGCAACTACGTCTACAGCATCAACCTCACCGGCTGGGGCGTCATCCTGCTCTGCCTCGGCGCCGTGGGCGTGATCACCGGCTGGGGCATCCTCCGAGGCATGAGCTGGGCCCGCGTCTGCGGCATCGTCCTCGCCAGCCTCAGCGCCATCCTCCAGTTCATGTTCCTCCCGTACGCCCCCGTCTGGTCGGTGATCATGATCGCGGTCGACGTGTTCGTGATCTGGGCACTGGCGGTCTACAGCCCGGCGCGGGCCGGGGCGCAGCAGTAGGGCGGCGCGCGCGGCAGCGGTACCCGTGAAAGCCCCGCACGGCGATGGAGCCGCGCGGGGCGTTCTGGCATCCGTGTTCGGATAGTCGATGCCCATCGTGGCGAGTACCGCAGCCCGTCGGCGTCCCCTTTCGACGAGCCGGACATCACACGCCTGCGCGGAGGCCCTGGCATGGACATGGGTTATCGCTGATGCCACCATCGGGCGGATGCTCGATGACAACAGAGAACATCCCTCGATCTGGCGGCATCGCGACTTCCTGCTCTTATGGGGTGGGCAGACGGTCAGTGAGATGGGGTCGCAAGTCACCGTCCTCGCCCTGCCGTTGGTCGCCGTCGTGCTGTTGGAGGCCTCCCCTTTCCAGGTAGGCCTGTTGTCGGCCGCGGAGACGAGCGCGTATCTGCTGGTGGCACTGCCGGCCGGGGCCATAGTGGACCGGGTCCCCAAGCTCCGGCTGATGATCTGGTGCAACCTCGCGCTGTTCCTGGTGATCGGCTCGGTGCCGCTGGCGCACGCACTCGGGGCGCTGACGCTCGCCCAGCTCTACGCCGTCGCGCTGGTCTCCAGCGTCTTCTCCGTGTTCTTCACGGTGGCCTACCAGAGTTATCTGCCGGTGCTGCTCGACCGTGACCAGCTCATGGACGGCAACGGCAAGGTCGCCGTCTCCCAGTCGGTCGCGCAGATCGCCGGGCCCGGTCTGGGCGCGGGGCTGGTGGCGCTGGTCGGCGCCGCGGGGGCGATGGCCGCCGACGCCCTCTCCTTCGCGTTGTCGGCGGGCTCGCTGACGGCTATTCGTACCCGCGAGCGACGCCGGCCCTCGGCCGAAGCCGACCGGCGACCTCCGGCCGAAGCCGACCGGCGGCCCAGGCTGTGGGCGCAGATCCGTGAAGGGCTCGCCTACGTCACCCGCGACCCCATCCTGCGGAACTCGGTGGCCTTCAACGGCACAGCCAACTTCTTCGTCATCATGGTGGAGATCCTCGGCCCCGTGTTCCTGATCCGCACGCTGCATCTGCGTCCTGCCCTGGTCGGGCTGCTGCTGGCGCTGGGGGCCGTCGGCGGGGTGGCCGGCGGCGTGGCGGCACGGTACCTCGCCCGGAAGGTCGGCTCGGCGAGGATCAGCTGGATCTCGATGACCGTGCTGTCCCTGCCCGGCCTGCTGATCCCGCTGGCCGGGCACGGCTGGTGGGTGCTGCTGTTCGGCTTCGGCTGGATCTCGTGGACCTTCGCCTCCACCGTCGCGGGTGTCTCGCTGACCACTTACCGCCAAGCCGCCTGCCCGCCGGACATGCTCGGCCGGGTCAGTGCCGCCGCACGCTGGATCACCTGGGGCACACTGCCGCTGGGCGGCGTGGCCGGCGGCGCGCTCGCCACCGCCCTCGGCGTCCGGACCACCTTGTGGATCGCCGTCGCCGGCGGTTGCTGCGCGGGACTGTGGCTGTTCTTCTCACCCTTGCGTGGCATGCGCGACATCCCTCTCGGAAAGCCCGAGCCCGCACCCGTCGGCGGAAAGCCGTAACGCCACCGCGACCTCGGCGGGCGGTCGGCTTCCCACGGGCCCGAGTCGGCGGATCGGCACGAACCAGACATCACACAACTACGCCGAGGCCCTGGCCCTCACCGGCGCGATCGTGGACGCGGCAGCCGTCCCGGATCTTACGAAACACGGACGTCCGACGCCCCGAGCCGGTCCGGGGCGGCATCGGCGGGGGATGTGGTGCGAGGCTGGCCGTATGCAGCAGCCGTACGAGAAGGTCGGGAAGGTCGAGGAGGCGGGCGGTGCCCGTGTCCTGGTGGTCGATGACGATCCGACCGTCGCCGAAGTCGTCTCCGGGTATCTCGATCGGGCCGGGTATGTCGTGGAGCGGGCCGCGGACGGGCCGGAGGCGCTGGCCCGGGCCGACGCGCACTGGCCCGATCTGGTCGTGCTCGATCTGATGCTGCCGGGGATGGACGGGCTCGAGGTCTGCCGGCGGATGCGGGGGCGGGGGCCCGTGCCGGTGATCATGCTGACCGCCCGGGGGGACGAGGACGACCGGATCCTGGGGCTGGAGGTCGGGGCCGACGACTACGTCACGAAGCCGTTCAGTCCGCGGGAGCTGGTGCTGCGGGTGGAGTCGGTGCTGCGGCGGTCCCGGTCGCCCGTCGGGCCCGCGACCCCGCTCAGCGCCGGGGGACTGACCCTCGACCGCGCCGCCCGTCGCGCCACCAAGGACGGGGCCGAACTCACCCTCACCCACCGGGAGTTCGACCTTCTCGCCTTCTTCCTGAAGCATCCCGGGCGGGTGTACGGGCGGGAGGACCTGATGCGCGAGGTGTGGGGGTGGGACTTCGGTGATCTGTCGACCGTCACCGTGCATGTGCGGCGGTTGCGCGGGAAGGTCGAGGACGATCCGGGGCGGCCGCAGTTCATCCAGACGGTGTGGGGGATCGGGTACCGCTTCGATCCCACCGGCACCGAGGGGGAGTGACCGGTCATGCGTGACGCCCTGCTCATCGCGCTTTTCGCCTTTCTCGGAGCCGCTGCCGCCGGGGTGCTCGGTGCCGGCGCCCTGTGGCTGCTGCGGCGGCGGTCGCTCACCGCGTCCGTGTCCGTCGTCGCCGCGGTCGCCGTGACCGCGATGCTCGCCGGGACGCTGGCCGTGGCGCAGGCGATGTTCCTGTCCCGGCACGATCTGTCCGTGGTCACGACGGTGGTCGCGATGGCCGCCGTCGTCTCCCTGCTCACCGCCCTGCTGCTCGGCCGCTGGGTCGTCGCCCGCAGCCGTGAACTCGCCCTCGCCGCCCGCGACTTCGGCGACGGCGGCGACTACTTCGCCCCTGCCCGCCCCGCCACCGCCGAACTCGCCGACGTCAGCCGCGAGTTGGCCGCCACCAGCGCCAAGCTCGCCGAATCCCGCGACCGTGAGCGGGCGTTGGAGTCGTCACGGCGTGAACTCGTCGCCTGGATCTCGCACGACCTGCGCACTCCGCTGGCCGGTCTCCGCGCGATGTCCGAAGCCCTGGAGGACGGGGTCGCCGCCGACCCCGGCCGCTACCTCCGCCAGATCCGCACCGAGGTGGAACGCCTCAACGACATGGTCGGCGACCTCTTCGAACTCTCCCGCATCCACGCCGGCTCCCTCGCCCTCACCCGCTCCCGGATGTCCCTGTACGACCTGATCGGCGACGCCCTCGCCGGCGCGGACCCGCTCGCGCGCGAGTACGGCGTACGGCTGGTCGGCGACCGGATCGAACCGGTGCCCGTCGAGGTCGACGGCAAGGAGATGAGCCGGGTGCTGGGGAATCTGCTGGTCAACGCGATTCGGCGGACGCCCGCCGACGGCACGGTGGCCATCGCCGCCGAGCGGTCCGCGGACGGGGTCGTCCTGTCCGTGACCGACGGGTGCGGTGGGATTCCCGAGGACGATCTGCCGCGGGTCTTCGACACCGGGTGGCGCGGCACGCACGCCCGGACCCCGCCCGCCGGGGCCGGTCTGGGGCTGGCCATCGTGCGCGGGATCGTCGAGGCGCATCAGGGGCGGGCCGCCGTACGGAACGTGTCGGGCGGCTGCCGGTTCGAGGTGACGCTGCCCGCCGCGGAGGCGTGAAGCCACACGGCCACACCGTCACGGGACCACATCGTCACACGGCCACATCGTCACCCGTGGTCACACACCGTCACCCCGTGGTCACACGTGGCCTATGCCGCCTCCGCCGAAGGAACCGCTCCTCCCGGGCAGCCAGCGCAGCCGCTTCTGCTCCTTTCCCGTTCTGCTCCCGGAGTGGTGGAGCTGGTACGGCATCAGCCGCTCCTTCTCCTCCGAGGCGAGGGGCATCTCGTCGGGCTCCCGCATCTCGCGCATCTCGTGGACCGCGCCGCCGACGGGGAGGTGGGGCTGCTCCTCGGGGAGCGGCCGTGGAAGTTCCTGGTCACGGATCTTCATGCCGAAATGTATGGCCCAGACCAGTGCGCCCGCGATCACCAGGCCACCGAGAAAGGCGGCGCCCACGTTGAGGGTGTTGTGCGACGCGGCCAGCAGTTCATACGTTGCCATGCTCATACTCCGAGTATCACTCTTTTGGGGGGAATGTGGTGATCTGTGACAGGTAGCTCGTCACCTCGGCCGGGTCTCGGGTCAGCAGTGCCACATGGTTGTCGGGGCGGATCAGGACGAGTGCCGGGTCGGTGACGCCGTACGCCCGCCGCGCATGACCCTCGTGGTCCCGCAGGTCACCGCCGTCGTCCACCGTGAACACCTGCAACAGCCCCTCGTGCTCGGCCCCCAACTTGCCCACCGCGTCCGCGACTTCGGTGCCGAAGCCGAGCAGCGTGAAGCGCGGGTCCGCGTACACCTGGAAGAGCCGGACCGGGTTGCCCGAAGCGTCCAGGCAGGGGGCGTCGGGGGCGCGGTCGCCGGGGCGCAGGACGGCGGGGTCGCCGGTGGTGGCGGGGGCGGCGAGGGAGCTCCAGCGGTAGCCGGTGCCCATCGGGGGCGGGGCGGCGGCCTCCACACCGACGCCGGGTTCCTTGACCGCTTCGAGCACGCGGGCGTACAGCTCGGTGCTGACGCCCAGGGTCCAGGCGGCCACCGGGAGGCGCTCCTCCTCGTAGGTGTCCAGGAGCCCGGGTCCGGCCCGCCCGGCGGTCGCGAGGGCGAGCTTCCAGCCCAGGTTGTAGGCGTCCTGGATACCGGTGTTCATGCCGAGTCCGCCCGCGATCGGATGGACGTGGGCGGCGTCCCCGGCCAGGAGGACCCGGCCTACGCGCATCCGGTCGACCATGCGGACGTTGACCCGCCAGATGGAGAGCCAGGTCGGGTCGGTCAGCGTGACGCCGGGCACGCGCGCGTGCCGGTCGAAGATCCGCTGGAAGCCCTCCAGTGTCGGCGGCAACACCTCGCCGCTCGCGTCGAGTTCGGGACTCGCCTGGAACTGGAAGGAGTTCGTGCCGGGCATGGGGCACAGCGCCACCCCGCCCCCGTCCGACGTGAACCACTGGTGCCAGGCGTCCCGGCCGATGCCCTCGGCCTCGACGTCACCGACGACCATCGACTGGGTCTCCTCCGTCGTACCGTCGAAGCGCACCCCCATCGCCTTGCGCACCCGGCTGCGCCCGCCGTCGCAGCCGACGAGATGGCCGGCCCTGATGTGCTCCCCGTCGGCGAGGACGGCCGTGACACCGTCCTCGTCCTGCTCGAACCCGGTGACCTCCGTGCCGGGTTCGACGCCGACCCCGAACTCCGCGAGCCGCTCGCGCAGGAGTTCCTCCACCTGCCACTGCCCTATGAGGACCCCTCGCTCGTACGGTGCGTCGGGGGTGGGGCGGGCGTCCGCGAAGGGGTCGGTGTCTTTCACGTGCGCGCCGTCGAAGTACTTGCGGAACGGCAGTCGTGTCGTCCCGGTGGCGAGGGCGCGCCCGGTGACGCCGACGTCCTCCAGGACCTCCAGGGTGCGCGGCTGAAGACCCTTGCCCCGGGACTCCCGGTGCGGGGCGGGGGCCGCGTCCACGATCCGCACCCCCGCACCGCGCCGGGCCAGCTCGATGGCCAGGGTGAGGCCGGTCGGTCCGGCGCCCACGATCAGGACGTCGTCGTCGCTCATGGCGGTCCTCTCGTCGTCGTTGCATCCAGGAAACACCGGACGAAGAGAAAATGCAACCAGGTCTCAGAAGATTCTCGGTCTCATCCGAATCCGAGTCTCACTCGCCTGGTAAAGTGACCGGCATGGACGAACCCGCCGGTCTGCGCGAGCGCAAGAAGGAACGCACGCGGAACCTCATCGCGCAGGAAGCCCTGCGCCTCTTCCGCGAGAAGGGCTTCGACGAGGTGTCCGTCGTCGAGGTCGCGGCGGCGGCCGAGGTCTCCAAGGCCACGCTGTTCCGGTACTTCCCGACCAAGGAGGACCTGGTCCTGGACCGCTTCGCCGACCACCTGGGCGAAGCGGCGCGCGTCGTGGGCGAGCGCCCGCCCGGCCAGACCCCCACGGCCGCCCTGCGCGCCCACTTCCTGGCCCGCCTCGCCGTCCGCGACCCGATCACCGGCCTGAACGACCACCCGGACGTGCTCGGCTTCATGGACCTGCTGTACGGCACGCCGAGCCTGCGGACCGGTCTGGTGCAGCGCTTCCGGAGTCAGGAGATCGACGCGCTCGCCGACGCCCTCCCCGGCTCCGGCGACTCCACCCCGTTCATCCGCCGCCTGGCCGCGACGCACCTGATCGTCGCACAACAGGAACTCGCCCTGGAGAACTGGCGGACGATGGCCTCCGGCCGCACCGCCGACGACGCGTACGCCGACGCGGTCAGCGCCGCGGAGGGGGCGTACGGGCAGCTCATGACGGGGCTGGACACGGTGTAGCCGGCTGTAGCCGGCGAGCATGCGAGCAGCTCCGCCCGAGGACCTGTGGTCGTCGAGACGGAGCTGCCGCGCACCGATGAAGCTCTGCGAACTTCTAGGGACTTCGATGAACTTCTATGAACCGGGGGCTAGTTGGAGAAGTACAGGTACTTCCACCCGGTGTACGTCGTCGAGTTGACGTTGTCGCCGGACGAACCGTTGATGTACGCGGCCCGGACGCGGGCCTTGATGCCGGACTCGCCGGGGGCGCCGAGGTTCACGGCGACCTTGCCGTTCGTGCCCAGGCCGAAGTACTCCGAGTCGGAGTCGTACCACCGGCCGTTGTAGTAGACCTGTAGGTCGAGCCGCTCCTGGCGGTTCTTGTAGTAGGTCATCGTCGTGGTGACGACCGGCGCCGAGTTCTTGTGGAACCAGTAGTACGACGTCGAGCCGATCTTCGCCTTCTTGTAGTGCTTGGTGATCGCGGTGGAGACCTTGACCTTGGCGTACGCCGTGGCCTTCACCGTCTTGGACGCGTACCGGGCGTCACCGGCGAAGACCGCGGAGACGGCGGTGTCGCGGGTCATGTCCACGGTCACCGTGATGTTGCCGCTGGAGTTGACCTTGCCGGTCTTGACCAGCTTCTTCGGCTTGTCGCCGCCGAAGGGGTCCGAGTAGATCGCGACCGTGCGGTTCTTGTACGTCTTGCCGAGATGCGCGGTGAACTTCACGTCGGCGCCGTACGCGTACAGCTTGCCGTTGTTGTTCAGGCTCAGGGCCGTGGCCGAGCGGGAGACGGCGACCTTGTCGGAGGCGCTGACCGCCGCGTGCCCGGCGTCACCCGCGTAGCTCACCTTGTAGGTGACGGTGCCGCCGGCCGGCGGGGTGTCCGTGAAGGAGTAGGTGCCGTTCGCCTGCACCGTGACGGTGGGCAGCGCCTTGCCCTTCGTGGACTCCAGGTCGGTGCGCGTGACCTGGAGCTTCGCGCCGGCGGGCAGCGCGACCGTCGCCGAGAGCTTGCCGGTGACGGTGAGCTTCTTGGCGCGAGGGGCGGAGGAGGGGGCGTTGACCGTGAGGGTCGGGACGTTCTTCTCCGGGTCGGTCAGCGCCTTGAGCGTGTAGCCGCCGCCGGACTTCCCGACGAGCGCGAAGATCCGGGAGTTGTCCGGGGCCCAGGTCAGGTCGGCGGTGCCGTACGAGGCGACGCCGTACGTGCGGATCGACTTCGTGGCATTCGGCTTGAACGTCGCGATCGAGGTGCCGCTCGCCAGCGCGACCGTCCCGTCCGGGGCGATGTCGGCGGGCATCCCGCCCGGGTAGGTCCCGACCTGCGTGAACGTGCCGTTCGCGTAGGCGTCCCGCAGGTAGCCGTTGACCAGCACCTCGTCGGTGCCGGGCACCAGGTCGATGTCCCAGATACCGCTGTTGAGCGTGTAGTCGCGGTTGTAGTAGGCGATCTTCTGCGGGGTGGCGCCCGAGACGTCCAGGACGGCCATCGAGTCCGTGGAGATACCGGTCTCGCCGATGGCCAGCACGCCCGGCCGGGACGCGGCGGTGTCGAGGAAGCCCGGGTCGTAGATCGAGACGCCTTCCGG
>Ga0307510_10005061_pt1 | contig 15635 bp, 7 predicted proteins | sample 12_EM_MG_FD_207224 | JGI IMG/M metagenome (GOLD analysis project Ga0307510, IMG submission 207224) | Populus trichocarpa ectomycorrhiza microbial communities from riparian zone in the Pacific Northwest, United States - 12_EM | ecosystem: Host-associated > Plants > Roots > Unclassified | place...
AAGCACATGCTTGAAATGTGAGCCAACGAACAATATCTATTGAAGCTTTAATACGCAATCGATTATTCTGAATTTCTTGAGTAGTTTGCCTCTTAACTACCTTCTCAATATGACATGACTGGTTTTTCAAATTTTCCAAGCACCTAGTAGCAAATCTATGAGCTGAATTTGGACCTTTTCCCATATGAGTCAAAAAAGCACATCGTTCCTCATCATTAACTTTCTTCCAACAATTAAATCCTTTAACAGTAAATGTGTTTGATCCTGGCTTTCCAGATGGTTTACTTGGAAATAAATAGCAAGGGAAACAAAATGCAGTATTTTTCTCTGAATATTCAAGCCACGGATAACTTTTGAACCAATGAGACTGAAATCGACGATGATGTTTATTACCAGTTAGCGGATATTCAGACATCAAAGGTTGATATGGCCCCAAATTAATGTATGCCCTTCGAATTTCATCTTGTTGATTAACCAGGTATTCTTAAATTTGAGGATGATTGCATGGATCTCTAATTAAATGAGCAATATCGATTCTAATAAGAGGCTGCTCACTAATCAGGGCAGGTTCTTTGTAAACTGAAGCACATAGAGGTTGCTCAACTATAACTTCAACATTACTTGGAGTTGGTTCACTAGGCTGTGAGTTGTCAATATTTTTCCTTTTTTTTTCAAAAAAGGAATCAATTCTTCTTATTTTGTTCATGGTTCAACCTAAAATCAAAACATATATAGTGAGAAAAAATTGATAATTTTGGTGGCTCTGCTAAAAACAAAACATAAAAAAAATCCATGCATAATCAAAACAAACTAATAAAATATATCTAATCAATGAGAAAAAAAAATCACTATAACAAGAATTCAAAAAACAATTGTTAGAACTAGCAAATTTGAAAAAAAAAAGCAAAAATTATAAAATTATAAAAAAATCTTATTAAATTCTTAATAAACATCTCAAAACAAAACAAAAATATATTTTAAATTTGAGTTATCGATATCCAATTACATACCTTGTTTTGTTTACTGAGAAATAAATCAAACAATACTCTACTTCAATCTTTCCACACAAAAATTATGTTTAGGATCTTTATTCTTGTTTTTGTTTTGATAGGCTGCGTTGGAATTGCAATAATTTATATTAGGGTTGTACTTTGTAGCCTATAGGGAGAGAAAAGACAAGAAACACATTGATCACTTTGTAGCCTATTACTTTCAACGTAGGCATTTTTTTTTTATCACAATCCATTAATTAATTACACAAAGTTGGTGGGCTGTAGGACCATTCTTTTCAGCCTTTTGTTCTCATCACCCAACAGATATCCACAGCCTTAGTTCCTATTAATTCACACTTCTGTTTTACCCCTAAAAAAAAAAAATTCTTACAAGGGCCCGGGTCCCTGCTTGCCTCCCCTTCACTCCGCCCCTATGCCTCTCCTGTAAGCTTTTGCCCAAATAAAAATGGGATATTGATTTGACTTTGAGACTATGAAATCATCTTTATGCTTTAAATTACAAGTATTTAGTGGTTGATTGACAAATATTATGGAGAATTTTTTGTGTTTTAAAATTTCTAAATGTGAAAGCTAGAGGTGTAAATAGGATGTCGATTAGACATTGAGATTATAAAACCATCTTTATGCTTTAGTGTCCATTTGAAGTTTTTTTTTGTACTGGAATTTCGGTAAATTTTATTTTTTTTAAAATTAATTTTTTTATATTTTTAAATTATTTTGATATATTGGTGTTAAAAATAATTTTTTTAAAAAAAATTATTTTAATATATTTTTAAGTAAAAAAAATAAAATACATTAAAAAATAACATTCAACCACACTCTTAAACATGTAATAAAATTACAAGTAAATTTTAGTGAAAATTTGTGGTGTTTTGGATGTAAAGCTATTGCAGTCCATATTAATCATTGATTTATTGCTTCGATGCATGAATAATTTGCTTTCTCAAAATGTAAATGTCTTAGAAGAGCTTTGTCTTCAGTAATGATTTGAAACCTAGATCTAGTTTGGTGTATTCATGTTTTGATAGCAAATAAGATCTAGAGTTTGTGTTGAAAATCATATTTTAGTTTATATGACCAGACGAGTCTTTGTTTAAGTTTTTTTTGTAACCATTTCAAATTTATAGTGTTTGGGCCATGAATTTGCACTCATTATTATCATTATCTGACTTGATTGTTAGTTTTTAAGTTCTCTGATCACGTTCATGCTAATTCTTTGTTATCTGGAAAATTTTTCCCAGAATATTTATCACAATCAGGATGTTATAATCTTCTCAGAATACTTGAAGCAATTTGTTTTGATTTCCTTGTTGTCATTTGAAAATGATTTGAAACATGCCATACCTAATTCAACATAGGTTCAAGCTTTCTTTTATGGATGGATTTGTTATAAATCAAGCTTCAAGGTCTCATTGTTTTCTATCTATATTAAACATGACAGCCTCTCTTGTTCTTTGTTATGGAAAGTTCAACAATATTTGGTTTAATCCTCACAGTGTTAGATTTCAGTTTTCAATTTTTATTTAGGGAATAAACTTACAAATCCGTGGGAGGTGATAAAATGTCTGATGAACTTATTCCCATGAAGAATGTTTATATCGATTGCCTGGTTTACTTGGAGAAAGACATGTTTGAAATAATGCATGCAGCATGCTCCTTCATTTCATAGAGATTCCCAGCAAGATCAATGTTTCAGACCTGCCATAGACGTTTTTTAATTTGATGCACGATGAACTTTCTTCCATGACGAGTGCTTGTATGATTTAGGTTTCGATTTCATATGTTATTGGAATATAATCCTAATTTGGCACGGCGTGTGTCCGGTGTCTTGGAAAAAAGTGGATTCTGGGTTTTGTAGTGAAGAACGCTGGGCAAGTTCTTTAAGTCTGTCCTTTTGATCTTCCAAAAACAAAGGGGGCTTTTAGTTATTTTTATGAATCGGGCCTATTTCGTTTTAAAATGGAAATCTGAGTGATATTAAAGCTTGGGTCTTTAATTTGGTTTGGGTTTTTGAAAGATAATTATGGGCTCGTGAATGCCTTACAAGAGCAGCTTGGGTTTTAGCTTGGCTTTTGGGCCGGTCTAAGAATCTTAATCCATGTGACTGGCCTGAACCATTCAAGGTCTAAGACTATATTTACCGTTAAAGAAAAAAAAGTTTTTTTTTTAGATTTTAAAGGATGTTTGGCAAATACATTTTTGTAGTGATTTTTTAGCTATTGTTTTCTTAGCTGATGGCATATTTAGCAAACACATCCTAACACATTTTTTCATTGCCATATGTTTTATGTTTTAAATTGCATATGCCTAAGTTTCTTCAAAGAAATCATGTTTTTATTTAAAAAAAAAAAACTACAAAAATAACATGAAAGAAAAAAAGAAAAAAAAACCAAAAATATATTGCATGATTTAACATTTCTTGAAAATACTAAAAACAATTTTAAAAAATAGTCTTTTTGCATACATCATGAACTTAATAATAAGTTTATTAAGCATATTGGGGACTTGGTCTAAATTTAAAAAAAATACCAAAAGCAAATTTGTTTACGTTTAATATTTTTAGATTTACAAACTTATATATAAGATGTATTTTCAATAGTAAAACAGACAAATATAGCACATAATAAATGATTACCTCTCTCTCTCTCTCTCACTTTTAATATTTGGAAATCACGAACTTGTACGTAAAATATATTCCTAGTATTACAAGAAATAAATATAAAATATATAACATTTTATTTGAATTTAGAATAGCTAAACTTGACTCATAAAGTCATGGTTCACCTTACTGTGGTTAATCCACTTTAATAAATAGACAGATCAATAGTTAAAATAACACAACAAAGCCTTAATAATAATCGGACAAAATGAACAATATAACTTATCTTAGGTATAATGTATTAAGGGTGATATTGTCTTCCATTATCTAGACTTTGTAGATCAGTTAAGGTTTCTAGAGACCAAAACATTAGGTGACAACTTCAAAATTCTAAACCATAAAAGGACGAGAATTCCTTATTCTTTTCACACCTCAAAACTTTATCCAAAAGTATGATCGTTATGACACCGCACACATGTGACAATATTATCAATCTTGTAACCCTATATTGTGATAACAATATAGCTATTGCACAAGCAAATAAAACAAGCTCTCGTCAATCATCCAAAAATACACTTAAACAATTTCATTTGATTAAAGAATCATAGAAATAAAAAAATGTAAAGATAGAGCAAGTACCATTGAAGAAAACCTTATAGATCTTTATTGTCCCAATAAAAGCATTATCGTCAAGTACTATGATATGATATTTGATAAATAAGTGATTGGTTTTAGTGCAAGAAAAAGATTGTTAGTGTAAATGCATGTGGTCAATTAGTTGGTTACATATGACATTAACTTTGTTAATTTAAATATTTTTTTTAATAAAGGCTTTATTTATTTTTAATATTCATCAAATATTTAATTAATTAATTTAGAATGAAAACAAAGTCATTGAGATAAAAAAAATGTTTTGCAAAAAAATTATAAAGTTGTTATAATTACAAGATTTTTATTGTATCAAATCATTATTCGTAAATGTTTATAATCAATGTTCTATTAAGACTATATATTAATTAGAGTCTTTAAGACTGATACATATTTTATTATTTCTTTTATTAAAGGAAGTAGTTATTCTCATAAAATGGGGTATAAGTGATACCTAGAACTAATATATAGGTGTTTGTCAGATAATATGTACACTAAACTAGCCCACGTGAGAATTTCATTTGGAGAGATCACATGTGTCTATGAAAAGGCTTACGTGATGGTTGTGCAAGTGATTTTTAGACTTGAGATAACTAAGTAATCTTATATAGAAAATGTTATGTTTTGATCCTAGTACATATTTTCTTAATCAAGGATAATAAACATGAAGATATTGGGCACAACATGAACTATATGAAAGTACTTGAGTAATCAAGAGAAGATTTATCACCTTATGTGAATTAGAGAAAATATTTTTTATGTTATCAAATAGTTTTGATTATATATTCTTGAGTAAAGAGGAATGAGATTAGAAAGAAAAATTTCATTTAAAAAATTAATAATTATAGTGTTGAGAACAAACATGATTCAACTCGGAATAGACACCCTTCATATTATAATATCTAAATCAGAACATTATTGATGAAGGGATAATAATTACACTAAGAAACTAGTCACTGAAAGGTTAAGTCAAACCACTTATTATTTTTCTAATATTTAAGCAATCATGACAATTTACTAGAAATTGTATTTGATCTTCAAATATAAATCAATCAATTATTAAATTGATAATAAATTAATTTATTTAATTATATTTTATTTAGGATTGTGATTTATATTTGAACCAACTTATTAAAGAACCTAATGGGTCACACATTTAAGAGCTATTAGTTAGAAATTAAAATGGAATGATTAATCAAGTATGACTTGATTCTAAATTAATAAGTTTTAGAAATTGAGAACTATGATGTAATTTACACATGGAATTACAATTTTAGACCTTGAAAAATCAAATATGGACTTGATTAAATAAATTTATAAAATTGTCTTGAAATAATATATGTGATATTATTCAGGTGGCAAATTGATATTTTACTATTTATAGGGTTTTCAGGTTTTTCTATAAATAGAATTTCATGCCTCTTATTTTTTATATTGTGCAACGGTACAGAACACCTGAAAAATATAAAACAAAAGAAAACTATCACTCAAAAGTATATCAATCCCTCTTTTCTAAAAAGATTTAGAAGATTTTTCATTGGTGGTTTGTATATATTATCGTTAAAGACCGATCACTTGGATGACTTGTTGTTTGTGATAACTCAGTATTGAAATAATTATTCGAAGCTGAAAAAATATCTAATCTTGAGGAAATTTTCATATAAACCCTAAACAATACTAGATTATCTAACGGGATCTTGAGACTCTAAAAAATAAAAAAACAATTACTATTTAATTCTATTGTGCGTATATATTCCGAGAAACTAAAAAATAGGATCCACCCATTACCAGGTAAGCTTCCACATAGGTCAACATTTTGAGGGGTTTGACCTGCATAGCCCGTTTAGTTTCTGGGTTGCCATTGTGCCTCCCCTTTGGGCAATATTTCTAACTCGGCTAGGTTCCAATCGGAACATTAAATGCATGCGTGTTCTTAAGACAAGTGACATGCATCAAATAATGTTGAAGGTTCCATATGAGAAGAAAGCTTAGTCATGGAGGTTTTGTGACATCGTCACCTTGTAATCGCAGACCAAAAGATAAAGCATGTTTGGCAGAACTTACACCCCACTTTTAGAGTTCAGCTATGGTCGGACAAATTAACGATACTATTAGAGCTTGCTGTGCACTGCATTCTAGTGTTGACGCACCTTTGTCACATACAGTCAATGATGCACGCTGAAAGATGCAGGGTTCATCGATCGATCAGATTAGGTTCGTGGAAGATGATGTCAATATTTCAAGGGATACCCACAAGAGGATCACGTTCTTAGGCGAGTTCGTCCATATATATCGAGAAGGAAAAAGAGCATTTCTAAGATAAGATGATATATTTTTAGGTAGAGGAAATTTCCCGAAACTTCAATTCAGGTTTGCTGAACAATCTTGTCTTTTTTTTTTCCCATGCTAAGAGCAATCGTCCCGCACTCGGCACTCCTGTTTTTTTTTTTTTTTTTTAAAGGTGCCTTTACCAATATTGTATCAATTTCAGTCCTTTACATTATTATTATTATTATTATTATTATTTGGGGGGTGGGGGGTGGGGGGCGGGGGGCGATCTCAAACTTAAGGACCACCCTTAAAAGGAGTGTGATCTTAATCCTCCATTGACAATTGCTAGCTCGTTTTTAAAAAGAGAACTTAATTGCATGGTCCTCACTTTCATCGAACCATCCCTTTTCATGTTCACCTACTCAACTCAATCACCATAAATAGAATCTTCCGAGGTCACTCTACATCACATAGTCACACCATGTAGAATGGATCTGGTTCAGTCTGGTCCGAGCAACGTCTCCATTGGGTTCCGATATTTTCATATAGATACACTTCGAGGTAGGAGTTAATGTGTTTGAACCGGTTTTGTATTTGATAAAGCTTTCAGCAATACTTTGACAATGTTTTTAAGAAGCTTTTTTATCGTATCAAAAGGATTAACAATCTAACTCTATGTTACTGTCTGATCACATGATATTATTATTAACAAGCTAAAAATAAGAAAATACATAAATTAATTGTCAAAGAATCATTTCAACCCTCAAAGAACCGAGGTCCCAGGCTTGAAACTTGCACAGACTCACATCACCTTTTGCTTAATTTTTATCAAATAAATGGGGATGGTGAGATTCGAACTCGTGACCGCTTGATCATCAAAACTCTGATACCATGTCAAAGAACCAATTCAACTCAAAAACTTAAGTTATTAGGTGAGGTCCCAGGATATGATTTGTATTATTCTCTAACACATCTCAACCCGGAAGCTTTAAGCTGTTAGGTGAGGTCTCAGAATATGATTTATATTATTCTCTAACACACTCCCTCAAGTGAAAGCCCTTTGGGCTTGAAACTTGCACATGCCCACATTACCTTGTGTTTAATTTTTATCAAATAAATGGAGATGGTGAGATTCGAACTCGTGACCGCTTGGTCATTAAAGTTTTGATACCATGTCAAAGAACCATCTCAACCCAATAACTTAAACTGTTAGGTGAAGTTCCAGGATATAATTTATATTATTCTCTAACACTAATTGAATCCGAATAAGCTGATCAACTAGTTTAGATCGGGATGCATGTCCATATACACGTACATTCGTTTCAAAACATCACAGGATATGATTATACTTGGACAGCGCCATAACTGGATAAAGATGGACACCTTCCTCCTTTTTTCAAGCAGTCTTCTTCAAGAGAAAAGGTGTGAGGTGTGAGGCTCGTTGTATCAGAGATTATGACCTCCCTTCTATTATTCTCATGAAGGTGCATGCCCCCATCTCTTCTCACATTTGGAATTTAACTACATCAGTGATGCACGTGCTTCGGAGCGTAAAGAGGAAGGCTGTTGTCGATATGTCAAGAAGAGTATCATGGGTTTGGGACCCATACAAGACCATGCTTTATACCCTTTGATCTCTACATTATTATGCTAGAATAATATGAAACACATTACAGCGAAACATTCAAACCTTGATCTCTCTTTATCGGGCCAAAAAGAGATGCATTTACTGTAGCAATAAATGGGATTAATTTTCCTTTTCATCTTTTGTATAGTTGAAGGACATTGTAACAGATGAAAATCCGATATTAATAGATGAAAAGAGTGATTATTGGCAACAATTTCTACATATATTTTATTCAAGCCTCCAAAATTGAGTGTTTATTTTGTGTGTGCATGGATATATATACACCAGCTGATAGACAGATGTGCAAGTACGTGTGTGTCTGCGTATACACCTAGTTATTTCTGATTTATTTATTTTTTACGAAAATAAGATTGAATCAATGCAGATACTGTAGCTATTTTTCTTTTTTCAAATAACCACTCCAGCGGCACATTTAATAAAAGACGTCGGTCTGTCAATTAGGTCGTTTTCAGATTGACCCATACATGGAAATAGTTCCCTTACCTGCAGCTAAAAAGGCACGGACATATAATATAAATTAAGCGAGCGGCGATGCAAAACTATTTCTATTAGAATGTTACAAATTCATGCCAGATTCACGTTATATTTTTTTTTTTAATTACTGTGAATATCCATACCAGTTTACAGAATTATTTCTATTAGAATGTTAAAAATTCATGTCAGATTCATGTTATACTTTTTTTTTATTACAACTATGAGTATTCAAACCAGTTTACGCGTATTTCAACTAATCTTCCGAGACCCTGAAATTAACAACTAGATAAACTTCTAGTAATTTTAAGATTTATGACACTCGAACTGATAATCTTTAAAAACTAAATTCAAAATCTGACTAATTAAGTTTCACCCCTAAAAATTCTTGGCATTATACTTTGCAAGCTCGGAGTGGGTGGTCTGTGCAAGACCACGCCTGTGATAAAGTATATATACTGAATTCTAAAATGTTGGCCGATCTTTTTTCAACATAAACCAAAGTCCTCGAATAAAGATTAACTACTTATATTATGCACTGAAAAGATGAAAAAAAACCCATAAAGCTCAAGGGATGCTTTGTCTATGAGCAACAACAGTTCTGGCTACTGCTCACTGCCCTTTTTTATAAATTGGAAATGGCCCACTGGACCAATGCAGTTCAGTAAGTAAATGCAATACCCCACTTGAAATAGATTGATCGAACAATGAAATAACGGTGGTAGTATTGAAAAGCAGGGACTATGCTTGGGTGAATTTTAACAATCTGGCTTAAGATATTCTTGCATGAATGATGGGACTCATAGGGACAAGAATTCCAAGTTGATCAAGAACATAAATACTTGAGAGCGTTTAGAATCCAGCAATATATCTGAGGAATCAGCCACATGAGATGCCAACACACTTACAAAACACAATCCTATCATAGAGATTTTGTGATGGAAGATGTATCAATGTGGGTTTTGAAACAATATCATATAAAAACAAGCCAAGAGCACATGTCATTGCATGGTGTTTTTAGCTCTAGCGAGGAAAAGTGAATGATGATCACATATTAAACCTTGCATATATTTATTTATTACTCGACAAAACAATATTGTAACGACAGTATATAGAAGCTATCTCAAAAGTGTTGACTAAGAACTGTTCTTTAATGTAACAACACCAGACTTGCATATGCGTGGGACCATCACCAAGGCCTCCCCCCTTCTCAAACTTAAATCTTGCAATCTATATTTCCTCGCCGTATATACAAGATGCTCAAATGGACATTCCTAATCAGAAGAGTCCTGGTAGCTATTATTTAAATTGTTTGTCCTCAGTTCACGACTACGCCGTTAAGAGTTGGGATCTCGATTACTCAAATAGAGTGGGATGGGAATTTGAAGATTTGGAGAGGACAGGTTTGCTGATAACCTTTAGCTCATTTGCCCCTCGTTGAAAAAACAAAAGATTTTACTCTTTCTTTTTCCCTTAACAGCCTCACTAAACCGAGTACAAAGACTTGGCCCAATCTCCTCCCACTTAGCTTGCTAAATTAAAGCTCTGAGCTATTCCTGGACTGCACTGGTCATAAAACTCGATCCCAACTTGCGGGAAAGCATCTTCTATACCATACTCTGATGATGGTTGAGTTTGAACAGAAAGGTAGACAAATGACACAACAATCTTTCAATATTCAAGGAGCTTGAATGTGACATGGTGGCATTCCAGATTAAAAGCTTGTGACATGAGTTTATACAGGGACAAGAGGTGCGGGGCAAAGTTGTTAAAGTTACGAGTTAACTCGTAAAATCATATACGAGTCAACATATACTTATCATGTAAAATAATATAAAAATCAAAAAATCAAAATGAAATTGTATAAAACTATGAAAAGTCGGGTAAAATTATGATTTTACTACTGATCTTATGATTTTGCAATAATTTTAGATTTTTAATTTTTATCTTTTTCATTACATACCTTTGTGTTTACTCATTAACACATGAGCCCTCACAAGTGCTTGTATTCATGGATTTTTTCTACAATCAATAATAAAAGGATGAAGGAAGCAACCCTTTATATAACAAATAAAAAAGTATCTATTATAGGGCAAAGCTTTGAAGATACTTATTTAATAGGGATATTTTTATGGACAAAAATAACGGACCATACTCTAAAATCTGACTTACCATGTGTTTATGCCTATATACCATAGTACTTTAAATAAGTTTACAACATTATGATTTCTCTATAGAAAATCTCATAACTTGTCTAAGATAGATCTAAGAAGGAACCAGACTTCAAGATGATAAAAAAAACAAAAAAAACAAGGTCTTACTTTGAATTGTTTGATTCATTCATTTTGGTCCATACAGAGCCTACAATTTCTTATTAATTCACTTGTTGAGATTTATGGTGTGTAACAAACAATATCTGAAACTTATAAAAATATAACAATATCTAAAAGTGATGCATTATTCATCAAGGCAAAGACATCAAATAAGCTAAAACACTATAGATAGTTATGCATTTGAAAGGAGCATTGGAACTAGTGTCAGCTAATAAGAGAGCATAGTTGTGAAGAGATAGTTGTTTTCAATGTTTTTTCTTGGACGTAAAGTCTTACCAACCACTTCCACTTTCAACTCAAAGGAAAGAGGGAATAAAGAAGGAGAACTTCTAAATGAAAGGGGAAGCACTACAGTAATGCAGTTACGAGACAATTACCATAAAAGATCGCGAGGAAGTTTTTCTTGGGTCTTGTACAGTAGGATTTTATCATGAAAGAACAACTGCACCACATCTTTATTGATGGAATTTCTTATTGTTTGTATTAACCATGTATGAAAATAAAATTAATTATGATTTTATAATCCTTTTTTACAATCTAAGTTTATATTGTAATTTTCATGTCGTGTTAAAAATTTATTTTTGATAACCTTGGTTCATGGTTATGAGTTATGACATGAGAAGTAATTTGTGTTGTTGTTATTCAATTACTCACAATATCTCTCTTTTTCTTTTTCATTATGAAAGTTGTTGCTATTGAAACAGAAAACAATTTACACACACGAAAACAATGCTTAACAAGGTATAATTTTAGTAAATTATAGTTAAACTTAATTTGATATAGCAGGGAGAAAAGAGATCTAGGGAGTTGGAGGGACAAGGAAAGCTCATAGAAACTTCCTTATATAAAGTAGATGTTTCCTACTACAATTAAACGTACGAGTAGATTTCAATTTTGTTTTCTTTACATGGTATCAGAGCTAGGTTCAATACCCTAGTCTTTCTATTCATTTTTTTTTTTTTTTGCTACTCCTGCCGATCATCATAGAGGAACAACAGCCTTTAAACAATAATCCATATTTCCTGCATCATTTAGATCATCCAGGTATGGTGCTCATCTCAAATTCTCTTAACAATAATTAATTACTCGACATGGTGTAGGGCCATGATGATTTCTTTGAATGCCAAATCCAAGCAGGGTTTTATATATGGAACCATTTTCATGCCATCTAAAACAAATAAGCCAGATGAATATGCTTCGTGGAAAAAATGCAATGATATGATTCTTTCTTGGATCCTTAATTCACTTACACAAGACATTGTAAATAGTGTCATTTTTCTAGCCACATCATAAGAAGTATGGGAAGACCTTAGGATCATTTTTCACACGGCAATGTTCCTCATATTTTTCAGATTGAACAAGATATTACTTGTTTTACTCAAGATCATATGATTGTTGCGGCTTACTATTTAAAACTAAAAAAAATATGAGATAAATTGGGATCCTATAATAATACCATATGTTCTTGTAGAAAAGATCACAATAGACATCGGTTGATGTAGTTTCTAATAGGACTTAATGACTCATACAATGCCATTCAAGGTTAAATTCTGATGATGAACCCATTACTTGACGTTGTTAAAGCCTATGCCTTTGTTGTACAAGAACAAAAGCAAAGTAGCCTAGGCAGCATTTGTAAAGTAGCAGATAATTTTGTCATGGTTGTTCACAAGACAGAATCAGTGGCCCTGGTTGCTAGACATGGACAAGATGCTTCTTCTCATTTCATCTCTACTAACAGTAAACCATTGCATTGTTCCTATTGTGATCATAATCATCATGTGCGAGAAACTTGTTGGAAACTAAATGGCTATCCTCCAGAATATCCTAAACATTTATCTAATAATAGGCATCACTCTCATTCTTCCCCAAACAATGCTCAATCCAAATGCAATAATGGCCCTTAGGTTTCTACCAACAACGTTAAGAAGGGTCAGCTAATACATAAGGTATCTTCAGTTATAACTGGACTTTCAGACTTACAAATTCAGCAAATAATTTACATCATATAGGGGGAAAACACAGTACAACCAAACAATACTATGGCCAATCCAAAAGTTAACATTGTCGCCACCTCTGCAGGTTTGTAGCCAATGACATCTATGCTATGTTAGATGATTATTGATAGTGGTGCAACATACCACATTATTTCCTCCCTAAATTTACTTGTTAACAATAGCAACGATGGTGCTTTGTCATCAATCATTATACCAAGTGGAGAACAGGTTTCCATTGCTTCCATTGGCTATTTGCCTTTAAGTTATACTATTGTTACAACCAATATGCTTAGAGTACCATCTTTTAAGGTGGACTTAATATCTGTCAGCAGACTTACCAAAGATCTGAATTGCTTAGTAACGTTTTCTTTTATTGGTGTTTTTTACAAGACTTGGTGATGAAATGATGATTGGTTTGGGTAAACAATAAGATGCTCTTTATTATTTGGTTGCTTTAACATCAAACCAACAACGACATTCATCAGTAGTTGCAGCCACTTCTTTATGTTCATCCAGCCCTCAGGTTTCCTATTCTATAGCTTTATAGCATTTTCATCTTGGGTATTTGTCCTTCTCTAGATTAGGATTTATAGCAAAACATCTATTACATTTTCCTTTTCAATCTAATAATACTTATGGTGTTTTTTCATTTGCAAAGCAACATCAACTATCATTTTCTTTTAGTTTGATTTTGTCTATTAGACCTTTTGAATTAATTCATTTTTGATATTCAAGGCCTTTATAAAGTTGCATCCTTTTCTGGTTCAAAATTTTTTTTTACTATAGTGAATGATTACTCTCGGTTTATATGGATATTCTTTATAAATCGCAAAAATGAAACACAAAATTTAATCGTTATTTTTTTTTCATTTATCCAAACATAATTCCATGTTTCTATAGCCAATATTAAGGTCGATAACGGAGGAGAATTCTCCTTTATATATGATTTTTAAAAAACACAAAGGGACCATTTATCAACATTTTTGTGTTTATACTCCCCTAATAAAATGGGGTTATAGAGCGCAAACATTATCATATTCTTAAGTCTACACGAGCCCTTCATTTTCAAGTCCATCTTCTTTTACATTTCTGGACAGATTATGTTTCTACAGTTGTTCACTTAATTAATCGTTTGCCCATGCCACTTTTTGGCAACAAAACTCCTTTCGAATGCTTTTATAACAAACCACCCCCATACCATCATCTTCGAGTTTTTAGGTGTCTTGCATATGCTACCAATGTGTATGCTACTCATAAATTTGTTCCTCATGCTGAACATTGTGTTTTTCTCAGTTATCCTACTAGTCAGAAAGCTTACAAGCTTGATGACCTTCATTCTCATAAAATATTCACTAGTCGTGCTGTTGTTTTCTAAGAAAACAAATTTCCTTATAAGTCCAGTCACTCTGCCTCCACAAACTATAATGATGTATTACCCTATATTGTCACTACTTTCTTAACCAAAACATTTACAGAACCTCTAGACCAATATTTTGAACATCCAAATTCAATTCTTGATGCTCCTTCACCATCACCTTTGCGTTGTTCACGATGCTACTATCACCTTCCAACTGTCTTGCGTGATTATATCTGCAACTAAATTACATCTCCTAACCATTTTTCATCTTTATCATCCAGATCTTACAAAGGTACATATTTTCACTTGGAAATTTTGTTTCTTATCATAGTTACTCACCGCAGCATTATTCATTCACCGTTGTTATCCATCAAGATGTTGAGCAAACATCTCATGCTGAAGCAGCTTGTCATTCCTATTGGCAAAAGGCAATACAATCTTAATTGGATATTTTGAAGGCCAACAACACTTGGTCCCTCACCTCTCTTCCACATGGTAAGCAACCAATTAGTTGTCATTGGGTCTATAAGGTAAAACAACACTCTGATGGAACAATTGAGCGTTATAAAGCTCGTTTGGTAGCAAAACGCTACACTCAATTAGATGGTATTGATTATCATGACATTTTTTCTCCTACTACTAAAATGACTATTATTTGTTATTTACTAGTTTTAACAGCTGCCCAAGATTGGTCCCTTCATCTGCTTGGTGTTCACAATGCTTTTCTTCATGGTGATCTCCATGAGGAAATTTATATGTCCTCACCTTGTGGTTTTCGCCAACAAGGGGAGAACTTAGTGTGTCGTCTTCACAAATCATTGTATGATTTGAAGCAAGCCTCACGATAATGGTTTGCCAAATTCTCTACAGCTATTCAAGCACTACCACAATCTTTAGATTTACCGACGGAATTTTCCGTCAGTATTTGCACTACCATTCCGTTGGTAATTAATTTACCAACAAAATAACCGACGGAAATGCTCTATCGATGAATCTTTCGTCGGTAATTTTTTGTCTGTCGATAAGTCTGTTGGTAATAAAAAAATATTATTACTGATGGATTTACTGACAAAAAAAGCAAGCAAAAAAAAAATTACTCGCTTCATTCCGTCAGTAATTCCCTCGGAAAAATAATGTATGTAATTCCGTCGGTAATTATTTAAAAATATTTTAAAAAATATATTTTACAAAACTATAAAATAATTAAATTAATATTAATCAACACTCTATAATACTCAAAATGCTTGGAAAAAAGAAGAAGAAAATCAACTCAAAAAAATTTGCAACAAATAAATAAC
>Ga0307510_10005062_pt1 | contig 15634 bp, 12 predicted proteins | sample 12_EM_MG_FD_207224 | JGI IMG/M metagenome (GOLD analysis project Ga0307510, IMG submission 207224) | Populus trichocarpa ectomycorrhiza microbial communities from riparian zone in the Pacific Northwest, United States - 12_EM | ecosystem: Host-associated > Plants > Roots > Unclassified | place...
GTTTTTAAAACTCGATATTGCAGTGCATTCATTATGATAAACATGAATGAGTGCAAAGGCAAGAAAAGACACGAACTACAGGCTTGTATATCTATTCCTATTCCAAAGCCAACAAATTACATGGACTGGAAGATCTCAAAGAATACATACAATCCCAAATATGGAACATGCCCAACAAGAAACATCAATTAAATAAGCACAAGGTAAACCATGAAAGCAATTAAATACTCTAGCAAACTGTAAACAACAAAAGTCTCCATATAATTCTGTGCATAATCCATGCAAACAAGAAAAATAAATAAACAGATGATGATAATAGAAAATTAATGATTTCACTTCTTAAAACCTTTTTAAGAAATGCCATCAAGGATGATGGGGGTATCCCTGGATTTAAAGTGCTTGCTGATGAAACTGTAATGTTTTCAAGTGAATCTCGAGCATGTTTTAAGGCATTCAATGTTTCATTGGTGGCCAGTGAAACCTGCAATGATAAATACTAGATGAGCAATCTACACTCGCTGGCTATAATCAATTTGAGAAATCACACGAGAACACACACACACACACACAAGCTTCAAAGGAATTCATGTTCTGAAAATCACAATCAAGCATCTATGAAATCCTAGACAAGATAAAACAAGAAAAACATACTATTGTTGAATAAAAATATTAAATGAATGTATCAATTTAAGAAAGAATAGTGCCATGCGGCATTAAAAGGTGGACACAAATATCAGCACCTGCAAATCACTGCCAATGGTTTGTGGGCCCCATAAAATCAATGGCCCAAATATATTTGTGTTATGATTGTGCCCTCCTTTTTGAGCCATAAGTCTTTTCCCTTTAAGAAAACAAACCAGCACATTACTTATTTCTTCTAATGATGTACTTGATAATGATGTAATTTTACTGTTGAAGCTCTATGACTAAGATAAAATTGAAGTGATTTCAAGTTTGGCTCAGAGCTCTGAAGGGCAAATGCATAGAATGAGTGGAATCCAAGCAGAAAAGACAAGCGGCACCAAATTATGATTCCATCAGCATTCTTGAAGACAAAGCTGCAGTGGAACAAGCCACTTTAAACAAAAAAAAAAAGAAAGATAATCAAACAAAACAGACAAATGTAATAAGACCTGCCGGTATATAAGCTGGGGTTCCACCAATATTATAATTCACAAGTTCCACCTATATTATAGTTCACCTATAGAACAAAAAAGCAATTGCTTTTTAAAATTTTAATTTTCAATATGATATGCATTAGTATCTTCATTACACGACTAACAGAGAGAGAGAGAGAGAAATTTGTTTGGAATTCAAACAAAATATAAAGAGCTGCAGAAATACAGGATATAGAGTTCGCACCGCAGCTGTGTGAGCAAAAAATGTGCTATTCCCTTGACTGAAGCCCTTTCCAACAGATCCAATTTCTATGACCTATTGGACATCAACAGTTAATGGTTTAATAAGGCGTTGATTTGTGAAGTGCTGATGAAACATGATAAAATAACTTCACATGAAACTGAAAAATCTGCAACCAAAATACCACAACACTACCCAAATGATCTTCTAACTACAATTGTTTTAATTCTATCATTGCAGTGGACAAGTGTTTCTGGAACAATCTAACAGAAGAGACCAACAACCTGATAGATAGCAAGTGTGCTTCAGATTATATTAATGAAGATCACAAGAATACCGTTTCAATCAGACTACTGTTGAGCCCATTAACAGCCTCTGATTGTAAATCTAGTTCAAACAAAAATCTCCTGCTACCAAGGTAACCCCATGCCTCCCCTGTGAAAACTGAAAAGACAAGCTGCACCATAATTATGATACTATCAGCATTCTTGGAGGCAAAGCAGCAGTAGAAGTAGCCACCAAAAACAAATAAGAGATAATCAAACAAAATAGATAAATGCAATAAGAAGACCACCAGAATATAAAATAGGCTTCCAATAATATTACAATTCATTAGTTCCACCTATAATATAATTCACCAGTAGAATGCAAAAGCAATCGCTTCTTTATATTTTTCATTTTCAACGCCCACTGATACATGTTAGTATCTTCATTACAAATTGTGATGTAGCAGGCATTGATTCTCTGATACGTGCACAGAAACCTTATTAAATGACCGAGGTTTAAGATTTCAGTAAGTTTATACCACACTGAATCAACAAATCCAGTATAAACAAAACCATGATATTTCAGTGAATCGTATTTTGATGCCAGAAAAACATGAGAACAAAAACAACTGTAGTAAAATGAACACAATCAACTCCTCATTAAAGCCCTTGTACAAATCAACAGAAATTACATTCCACAGAAAGTACCAGTTTCAAACACACCTGTTTACCAAGGTCATCCAGACCATTTACATGAGAAAGTGAATCAACAGCTGCCAGCAATGCTATCAGTCCCTGAACGTGTTCCCAAAATAATTATCCACTAATTTGGGATAGAAAAGGGATCATCAAGAAATAAATATTCCACAATGAAAGGGTGAGAACTAAAGAACTTGAACTTACAGAAATAGGGGATTCGGCACCTAAATTTTTATCACGGAAAAATGAAGCAGAATCCATAGATGCGACAGTTAATATAATTGGCTTGGAGTGATTTGTGGATGAATTATTAATTGGAGGAAGCGACGACCAAACACTGCCCTTCATAAGAGGCACAATTAAGATTGCGGAACAATTATCAGTAAAATTGTTTTCCAAGCATAAAGGGATTGCCATTATAACACTAATAATTCATGCAAATAAAGCTTAATAAAAAGTAACGTTAGCCGCAAGCAAGATAATATATTGTTAATTTAGCAATTATGTTCACTTATTCATCCTATCAGTAGCCATAAGTGTAGGACTGAGTCCCACTCTATCCGATACATAAATGAACATGTAGAAGTGAGTATTCCCAGCTCCTGGTAAAGCATGTCAACCATAATTAGGTGACCAATTTTAATGGAATTTTACCTTGAAATTTGTTGTAGAAAAAGGATAAATTGTGGGGCAAAGAACAGTGATAAAATCAACATCAATTATTAACTATAAAATAAAAGAGGAGGGGGTTTTACTGTACCCCTCCTCACAAAGCACTATTATATAGTGCTTTGCTCTCCCTTTTTTTTTCTTCTTTGATTTTTTTTTCAATCAAAGTTTTTTTTTGTTTAATTTCATTCTTTAATATTAGATTTTTTTGCTATTTAGTTATCACATTCTCATAACATGGATCCTAAGTTTGGCAGGTTAACCCAGTTGACTTAGATTTTTTTTCTTTTTCTTAATTTTTTTTTTCAATTTCATCCTTTAATATTGATTTGATTGATAATTAAACTTCATGATTTGTTTTGTTTTCTTTTCATTTGGTTATCCTAGTCTTATGACCTGAGAATAGTGCTTAATGGGTTAATCCGAATTAACTCAGGTTGTTTTTTGTGTTTTTTATTTAATTGATTTTGTTTTTCAATTTTATCATTCAATATTGGGTCGGTTAGAAATTAAGCTTCATAATCTGTTTTGATTTGTTTTTTTATGAGAATATATTGATCTCAAGATCAAGGTCATGAGTTTTAGCATTTTAACCCTTGTTAAATCAGGTCGTTTTTTTTTCTTTTTCTTTTTAAGAGGTTATATCGGTCTCATGACCTGGTTCACGAGTCCTTCAACATTGAACTTGCTTTTTATTAGGTTGTCTCTATCTTATGACCCCGGTCATAGGTTTGACAGGTTAACCCAACAACTCATTCTTTCTCTCTTTTTTATTGACTATTTTTTTTCTAATTTCATCAATTAATGTTGTGTTTGATTGGGAATTAGGCTTGATGATTTGTTTCGGTTTGTTTTTCATTAGGTTATCCTGATCTTATGACCCCGTAATAGTGCTTAACGGTTAACTTGGGTTGACTTGGCTTATTTTTTATGTTATTTTTTAATTAAGATTTTAACAAATTTCATCATTCAACATTAGGTCCGACATGAGCAATTGATAATCAAGCTTTATAATTTGTTTTGACTTTCTCTCTATAGGGTTATCTCAGTATCAAAACCAAAGTCGCAGATTTGACATGTTAACCGGAGTTAAATCAGGTCATTTTTTTATTTTTTTCTAAAAGACTATTTCGGTCTAATGACCCGGATCATGAGTTTGGTGAATTAGCTTAGGTTGTTTTTTATGTTTTTTTTTTTAATTGATATCTTTTTTATTCTCATCCTTCAATATTGGGCTGGTTGGGGATTGAAATTCGTAATTTGTTTTAATTTGCTTTTCATAGAGTTATCTCGGTCTTATGACCTGAGTTGCAAGTTTGACATATTAACTCGGGTTTTTTTGTCCTTTTTTAATTGATTTTTTTTTCAATTTCATCCTTCAATATTGGGTTGATTAGGAATTAAACTTCATAATTTATTTTGATTTGCTTTCTATAGGGTTATCATAGTCTCATAACCAGGGTCATGAATTTGACACGTTAACCCAGGTTTTTAAAGGTCAAGCTAATATGTTGTTATTTTAATATTAGAAAAAGATATCATCTTGAAATTTTGTTTAGTCAAATATTGTTTTCACGGGTTGTATAAGTTGTTTTTGGACCAATAAAGTCAATCGGGTTATCTCAGGTAAAACCTCACATGATTTTTATTTTTATTTTCGCTAGGAAAAAAAACATTTGCAACATTTGAATATTTTTTTTATGTTCAAGAAAAATTTGACTTAACCTGCAGCGTAGTGCGGGTCAATCATCTAGTCAATTGACTATTATCAAAATGACAGTTTTATCTCTAAAGTTGAAAAACATAACCTAAAAGGATAAGAAACTACTGAATAGAAAACCAAATTGTTACTAAATAAGATATAAGATAACCTTCTTATTAAGACTGCTCTAATAGGAAATAATTTGAATCACTAATAACAAATAAAAACCACGAATAACTAAATAAAACCAAAAAATCATATGGTGATAAAATGATCCTAGAAGTCTTGTTTGGTTCTCTATTAGAGTTCCAAACAAGATGAGCCTGAGGTTACTAATTACTAGTTAAGTTACTATGTGCCTTGAATCTATCAATACCATGTGTTCTTCCTATCACTAAGAGTACTTACATTTTCTCTATCTCAAGTTCATAAAGGCAAATAGGCATGTGCTACATGAAGAAAAGTTTTATGAACTTGCAAGCTTAAATTGATGCCAGAGATTACCACCATATGGTTTTACAAGTCAAAAACACCACCAAGATAAGAGAGCCCAAATGGAAGATTACCTACCTGTATCCACCTAATGGAAAGCAAGTCTGTTCTTGTAAACAGGATTCTGAATCATGGGTACCAGATTTTGTTGTCTATTTAAAGACAAGTGAATTACAAAATCAGAAGAATTCACCTTATACAGTTAATTGATAAGGAAAGGGAATTTGTCGTACTGAAGGTGCAGAATCAAGTACCTGCATCACTGAATCAAACTCAACCACATCTGCGGTATAATCATTCCTTTTCTTCTCATTGTTCATGGCAACCTTCATGGATATGTGACATAATAAATTGCAAGTTAGACCAAAGCTAAAATACCCCATGAAAAAACAATCAAAATATAATCCATGAAAAAAATACAAAACATGTAATGTTACATGGGAACCGTTTGTAATTCATTACATATGCAAAAAATTGTTTTCACAATTCATAAAGTCCATAGCACTGCAACTGATGAGGTGCATGCCACAATCACTGCTTCAAATTGATTTATTTTTCTCAGTTGATAAAAGTTGAACAGTTCGCTGACTGCTTAGTCAACCTCTGTTTTCGATGTTAAAGCACATGCTTGGTACATTCTCCTTATTGAAAGATTCTCAAATTCATACCCACAAATAATTCACTGAGGATCTACACATCAAAATTGCTAAAGTTAATAAAATTTTACAGACTAATGAATGCCACCTAGTAAAATATCAAATTTGTCGATGCTCTATAGCAACCTACTAACATGGACCAACAAATCATTACAGGGATGTCTTGCCAGTAACTACATGTTTTACCTCCTGCACCAACTGTGCACCACCCTCAGTGAGTAAGAATACAGGAAAACTGTAAGCTTTCCACATCATACCAGATCCCTGCACATGCAAAATGATGATGCTTTAGCTAGTGAAGCAGCTGTGCAAAATAGAATGGGTCTAAAAGTACTCATGAGTGGGAAATACTGTTTGATGACCATTAGATATAATTATCATATAGTTTCCACAGACCAACTACTTATAAGCTATAACTTTAAGAAGCTTTGGTTGTAAGTTGTAACATATCATACAATTGGGTTCCATTCATAGTTGATGCTTTTGTAAGGTGCATATTCAGCTCCTGGGAACTTTTGGTCTGGAGAAAATCCTGAGACAAAGAGAAACATTCACTGTTAGCATTTAGCATCACATAACTGTAAAGTATTCCCACAATATCTGGATGAAAAAGGATGATAACTAGTAGAAGCCTACATTTACCTTTTAATTTGATTTGTGAGTCCATCCCTTGTTCAACTAAAACACCACCAATGTTCTTGGCAAAACTTGAATCATTTGATATTCTGAAGCAGAAACAGATATCTGACATTATATTATCAAAGATATTATGCCTTCACTGAATAATAAACCCAGATTCCAAAGCAACATGAATAAAATAATATTCCAGCAAAATATTGTTTGAAGAAATTTACAACTTGACTTAATTTCATAAACAACACTAACATGCTGTATAACTAAAACCATCCTCCCGCCTCCCCATCCCCTCCAAAAACAAAAGTGTAAAATTTCAAAATGCTGGTTTTACACTTCAAATGAAGGGCTAGACCCAATTTGAAGAAACTCTAGTAAATGAACAAATTTTATTGCTTCAAATACATATTTCCACATCGCTGCCCTTGCTTTGCCTAGAAACAACAAAGATTCTCTGCTTTCCTAGGTCTCTAGTTAAATGACAGCATATTTCAACACCAGCATTAATTGATACAACAAGCCAACCTTTTCCCAGACCAACCTCTAAACCTGGAGAAACTTTAGTAGTTGGAATGCCACCAACCATTCTGTAAGCATCAAAATAACCATTGTGCTCCTTTCTACATTGCTTTATTTTTTTTCAGAACAAACAGCATAAGATCTATCCACTTATTGTCACAGTTTTTACATATCAAGAGCGGGGGAAAAACCCTTCAATTAAGACTGCTTTAATAAGTATTAACAAATTCCAAAGCTAAGCAAGCTTACTCCACACCCCTCAAAACCTCAAAAAGTATTTCAGATTTACCTAATCTGAAAATTCATTAAGAACAGCATACTTAAACATAAATTTGCCATCTTTACTAAATAAAACTAAAAATAAAACGATCACATAATTCATTCTTAGCCTCCTTGCAACCCAAAAACATTAAGTAAAACCCATGTAAAATTCTTGTTATAGAATGGAAACAGATACATCAACAGATACACAGATACATACCTGCCAATAAGTTCAAGAAACTCATCTAAGGACACCAAAACTGCAGAAGGCTTACTAACTTCATTAACATTCTTGTATCTTACAACCGGAGCAACCACCTTATCTCGTCCGGGATCTACACATAATTAATCAAAGCAATCACTAACAAACGAAATTAAAATCCCATTAAAATGGAAAACAGATTGAGTCTTTAGGTTATAAATTACTAATACTTACTTGAACAGCCAATTTCTCCGGTAAGATTGAGTAATCTAACACAAGGGTATCCATCAAAATCCACATACATTGACTTTGTTAGATCAGGAACTGACTCCATTGAATTTACTGAACCTAAAAAAATTAAAAATTAGTAATTGAAAACACAAGATAGTAGTAGTAATGAAGAAATTGAGAGAATTGTTGAAGAACTGACCAGAGAAAGAGAGGGGAAAGTGAGAAATGAAGAGAAAAAGAAGAAATGGAAGAAGACAAGGAAGGTCTGTGGCCATGTCGAGGTTTAATTTATGGATTTTTGTGGATAAAATTGGAAACCCTAGGTCATAGCCATAACTGTGAATTCAAGCAGAGAAGAAGACCCTCTCTCTCTCTCTCTCTCTCTGAGTTCAAAAGCTGACTAGTTGTACTTACGACGGAAATTAAACGGCATCGACCTGACACGGGAAGGAAACAAGGACTCTTTCTTTTGGGTCCAATAGAAGGGCCGGGCCTATAACCCTTTTTTGTATTTTTAAAACAAAAATTAAAAATAAATCATTTTAATTAAAAATATATTAAAATGATAATATTTTAGATTGATAAAAATTATCTTTATTAAATAATCCAATTCATGACTTGAATTCTGAACTAAATCGAACTTAATAACTTTGATGAAAGTAGAATTTTTGATGATAATCATTTGTATATGATGTTTTATACTAATGTAATGTAAAAGTATTGCTTTGAAAGTATATAATAGTTTCTCACATAACAATTTCTTTTCATCAATTCATTAAAAAAAGCTTTTTTATTATCATTGATATTAATTAATCTCTAGTATTTTGATTTTAGCTAATGGAGTATAATTTGTCAAAAAAAAAAAACACTACTTAGTAAAAAGAGTAGGAAAGGTGGAATTGAGTGATGGTATTGAAAGGAATGAAAAAAAAAGAGTTGATCATAATAATTCAAATAGTGAAAGAAATTACTCAATTGGCATTTTTATCGAATTATATTCAATTGATTGAAATTGAATTTACAAGACTAATTTGATTGTATTAATAAGATTAGTCATCAAACTTACTTGAGTTTTTTTCTTATATCCTCAATGAGTTTAGATCCAAAAATTTTATGATATACACGAGTAATTAGTGGTATTCTTCATTAGTTATATAATGGGATTAACTTTAAAGAAGGATACAGACATAAATGACTTATGAAAAGTGATGAAAATATCTTCTTCTAACATTTTTCTTTTCTATATGTATTTTTATATTTATTTAAAGTGAATCTCGAGAATAACTAATAAGATGTCACTAACAATATAAAATTACTCGTTTAGATCACCTCATCATATAATTTAGGTAACTCGACAGTATAAAAAGAAAGGTCATTAGGGGTTGTTTTCATGTCATATTTCCATTCTAAATTCATTTTGACTTGGAGCCCAAAGCCATCTTATTTGTCAGTGAACCATTCATATGAGCATCTTTTTTTCTCATTATTATGGTTGGATAACATTGCTCTACTCCATTGAAAGCAAGTTATGTCTCTAATCACCAACCATTGTTGCAAACATGGAAGTTCTGAATTCCAATGCTATAAATTACATTCTTAAAGACAATACGTCTAACTATGACAGAGCTAAGGAAATGAGAGGAAACAAAAGCTGGTGTTAAGGGACTAGTTGACTCTGGTGTGATTAGGATACCAGGGTTTTTTGTCGACTCACGAGAGAATGTGGAGAAGTCATTAACTAAGACTAACAATATCAGCCTTCAGGTTCTAATGATAGATTTTGAAGGTCGGAGAACTAAAGTAATAGATGAGATCCATAAAGCATCAGAAGAATGTGGGTTCTTCTAAATTGTAAATCATTGCATTCCTAATAGTGTCATGGATGAGATGTTAACGGGTCTAGGCAGTTCCACAAGCAACCATATAAGAACAAGATTGGCTATTACTTGCATGACCCTAATCAATTAGTAAAAGTTCCATAGTGTAAGCATCCAACTGACTAAAGCCTAAGCACAGTAGAAGGATTCAATATCATTGTCTTTTCAGGATGGTAAGCTAGATCTTGAACTCATTCTTATGACTTTCAGGTTTTGTAAATGTCAATATTAAGATTCACATTTATCTATCTATTTACTCAATTTCCTAGGAGACTGTTACTTGATTTTGTTGAACAGATGAAAAGAGACACTATCTGAACTCTTATCAAAAACACTTAGGCTTTGCTACGACTATATTTCAAGCATAGAATGCATGAAAACTTAAACTTTATTTTGTAGTTATTACCTTGCTTGTCTTGAACCAGATTTGACAATCGATACTACAGACCATATAGATCAATCTTTTATGACTATACTTCTGCAAGACAATATAAGTGGCTTACAAGTTCATCACCAAAACCAATGGATTGATGTCCCTCTATATAGGATGCTCTCATGGTAAATATAAGGAACTTTATGCAGGTAAATTTTTATTTCTTTGATGTTGATCTTAGTACTTGTCCCCTATGTACTTTTTTCATCATAGTTTCTATATTTATAGGTCCTATAACATATATGGTGTTCAATAAATGCTAAATTCGAAACATAAATTAAATGCTTGTACAATGGAGTAGTAGTGATATATTTATTTTCTTGTCCTGAAACATCTTTTATGCTTAGTGAATTTCTCTTAGGTCTTGAAGGAACATATTTGTCTTTGCAAGTGAATCATAACATGGTAATGTTGATTCAACATTTTAATCACAAACATTATAACCTTTTATAGCTCAAAAGAACTGAAAATCAACAGACTTTTGCACACAAAAACATCATATAAACATTTTAGTTTGTCATTTTTTTTTTGCAGAAAAAGTTCAGAAAACATCATTAAGCTTGCATTCTTAAAAATAAAAAGTAGAGTTACAATTTTTCATCACTGAAATGATAAATTTAATCTACTAGTTGATCTTCACTATTAAATTGTTTTCTTTTAAGTTAAAAAAATTATCTGAGATATCTTAAAAATGTTGATTTCATCATTTTTTCATAATTGATCACCAATGACAAGTTTAGAAGCGTGGAGTATAGAGTTGTTATCGGAGACATCAGATTCAGGGCATTAGTTGGGTGTTTTTTCTATCCAAGTACAGTGAACACATTCAAGCCATATGGGGTAATCAAGGAGCTTCTATATGATAACTCACCGATATATAGGGAAACTCATGCTCTTGAATTTATGGCATATTACATGTCTAAAAAAACAGCATTACCTCGACGATTTCTCATTTTAAGTAGGTATGATAAGTATAAGCTCATGCTTGTTGCTTTATGATTTCCAGTGCAAAAACTAGTTGAAGATTAGATTCATCTCAACTGCAATAAAACTACTCCATCCATTATCATCAACTTCTTTTATAGTTTTTATTTCAATCAAACATTTTATGTCAATGCAGATACTATCATGAATTTTCAAGTGGTTAAGAGACCTTTAAGAAATGCCTTTCACATTTTCAAAGCTCCATGCTAGCTGCTAGCTACGAGCTGCTTGAACCTCCAGGACCATCTCTATTTGAAAATGTGATTTAGATCCTTTCATATTCTTAATGTTTCAAATCTAACCATTGATTTTGAATTCAATAATATTGGTTAGATGAAGAAAATAAAATAATAAGGAATTAAACTTTACTAGTGAGATTAATTGAAATGGGAAAAGAAAGGTCGAAGGTGTTAAACTTACAGAGCTTTTTGAGAAAAAAATGTTTTTTTCTCATTGAGAATTTTCATTGTATACAAATAGTATAAAATCTATATAAGTTAATTTCTAGCCTCTAGAACATTAAAACTACCATATACAATTAGCCTACATAATATATCCTAATAAAAGAAAGATTTACAAACAAATGAATTAATTGTCAAAGTTATACAAGGTATAAAATTTATTGCCTTTAAATGGCCAACTGACTTTCCTTTGACATACCCTCAAATTGATGCTTGTAAATTTGCAAGCATCAATTTGCTAACAAGAAAATGTTATTGCTGATGTGTCATGGCTTTGATGAAGATATCTGTGATCTGTAAAGTAGTGGAGATGTGTGGAAAGGTAATAACTCTGCAGTCAAAGTCCTTCTAAATAGAGTGATAGTCAACCTCTATGTGCTTTGTATGCTCATGGTAGAAAGAGATGTTAGGTAGGGTGATGGTTACGTAGATAAGACTACCAACCAGCTTTCAATAGAGAGTGAGATCCTTAAGAAGCTCCCCTTTATCACTATGATATTTAACTTTAATTTTTATGAGAGTGTAAAAAAAAGTAGAGTATATGAGTTATGCTAACTAAATCAAATCCTGAATATACTTGTGTTAATTTAAAAGATATAAGGTCGACGATGCACCTCTAACCTCAAGAAATAGGTGAGTTACACAAGGTCTTTCATGTTGAAAGTAGAATGCATCAATTTTTGAATCTCAGAGATAACTGTTATATTAGAATTAGTGACAATGTCATCTACATAAATAATGAGCATTACTATACCATTAGATGTTCTCTATAGAAAAATAAAAGAGTCATAATGACTATGAGTGAATGAAAACCCAATGAGAATGTTGCAAAAATTTTCGAACCATGTTTTTGGTGTTTGGTTCAAACCATACAAAAAATGATTTAATTTACAAACAACAGTAGGTGAGGAAATAGGCATACTAAAAGGGTTCATGTAAACTTTCTCTTTAAGATCACCGTGTAGAAATGGATTCTTAACATTCATTTAATGTAAAGGCTAGGAATGAGAGTTGGCAATGGATATGATTGTGCACATAATAGTCATCTTGGCAATTGGTGCAAATATTTCATCGTAGTTTAGGCCATACTTTTATTTAATGCCAATAACCACTAACTGAGCCTTGTAATGATCTACGAATCCATCAAAACAAAGCTTAATAGAAAACACCGACTTACTCTCAATTGGTTTGGTAGATAGAGGGCACATAACAACATCCTAAATGTGATTTTCTTCTAGTGCTAGAAGTTTTGTTCCAATAGCTTTCTACCAACACTCATACATCATTGCTTGTTTGTAACTTGAGATAATAGGAATAGAAGACAAAGTGGTTGTTAAGGATAAAAGAGTTTTAAAACCAAATGTATTTAAGGATCTACAAACCCAAGTACTATGTTTGAAAGGAACAAGTGTAATTGCTGGAACAAAATCAGTAGTTTGGGGATGATCTGAAGAGGGCTCAAGAGGTGTAGGAATCTGAGTTGATGGGGAGCAAGATTATTGCTGGTAAATAGAAGAGACTTAAAAGTTATCAGATCTACAAAATGGTTAGTAAATAATGGCAGAATATAGAATAAAGGGGAAATAAGATCAAGATGAGTTTGCAAAAATAAATGGTTTTCTATAAAGATAACATTTATAGAAATCCAAAAAAGACCTATATTTGAATTTGTCGCTGGGGCGTGCCGACGCGACGTCGTCTGGCGACGGCGGAGACTACTTTTTGTGCCTCCTGTGTGAGGTGTTGTGTGTTAGAAAGGGTCTTGGATTTAATTATAAAATTATGATTAATGTATTAGGAGTCGCCACCTAGTATTATGGTCACTAGGAACCTATGGTCTGCAAGAGTCTGGGTAAGGGACTGGTTGTGCAAGGGGAAGACGCATCACCCCCAGTGCACCCTACCTAAGGTAAGCTGCATTGTTGTTTGATTGTTTTTTCTAAGTCGGGTTTCTATTTGTTGGTCTTTTCTAAGGCTCAAGGCAGATCTCTCTTCATGAGAGAGTCTCTATCTTATTGGATTAAATCCTAACCGTTCTAAAGTCTGAATATTAGCATCGCATTTCTACATCTTGTATCTTTAATACCTGAAGGTGTACTTCATCGTGTAATTTTACACCCCACAAATATTAAAGTCTACATCTTGATCAAAAAATTATAAAAAGATTTTTGACATGTTGGCCAAATCCTAATGGATAATCATAAACTGGTTACGATATCCATTTTTTTTGGATTTTCAAAACATGAGAAAGATGCAATCTTTTAATGAAAACATGCTTGGAAACTTTTTTAGGATATGGCCGTATGCATGAAAACAAAATATTTTTTTGAAAAGGGAAATTGATTTAAAAGTTTTTGAGATTTTTTTTAAAATGTTTTGATTTTTTTTTTATTTTTGAATTATTCGGAGAAAACCGGGTATTTTAATACCGGATTTGTATTTTACAGTGTAAATATACAACCCGATATTATGCAAAATTGGTAGAAAATATTTAAGAAAATCACAATTTTTTTGAAATGATTTTTGAAATTTTTTTTCATTTTTTTAAATATAATATAATATAATATATGTAGGCTGGGTCAGCCCAGCTAACTGGGCCGAGCCCAGGAGCTTTTGGTTGGGCCGATATCGGCCCAACTTATCTTTTTGGGCTAGGCCAGACCCAAATGGTCCAGCCCAGGCCCGCATGGTTGCTGGCCCGACCTAGCAACCATGCTAATTAATCTTGCTGCATGCAGAACAAGAATTTAATCTGTATGCAGCAACTCAGTTAGCAGCAACGGAGAGGCGGCGCTACCTGACACTGGAGTGCCTAAATAGAGGCATGTCTTGTCGAGACGGGGAGCGGCTGACGTGAGGATGGTGGCTGAGGTTGTGGCAGAGACGGTGGTCGGTGGTAGAGCAGGATGAAAGAAGGAGAAGAAAATCTGCAGCGGGAGAGGGACCGACGGTACGGTGGCTGTTCTGCCACTGGTGAGGATTTGGATTTGCAGGGAGGCTGCGCTGCCGTCTTTTGGTGGAGGAGGAAGGCGTTTATGGGGTCTTCAGGGGCTGAAGAGACGGTGGAGAGAGAAGGAAGGGAGGAACGTTGGCTGGAAAAGAAAACAGAGGAGTAAGCTAATTTTTGGTGATTTTTGGACCCGCTTTTCTCCTCCCTCAGGCCATGAAATGCAACCCTATTTATAGGAGGTGGAAGAGGGACACTTTGTCTTTAATGGTGCCAAATCTTAGCCTTTGGTTTGGTTGGTAAGCATCCCAACCGTTGGTTCAAAGTGTGCACCTCGAACTGCCAAATTTGACAGTCCAAGACTGCCCGAGATGGCCACTTTAGGCCAGTCATCGGAGCAGTTTTAATGTTAAAAGGCCTGAACGGACGATACACGGTGATAGAGAGAGTTTAGGTGACCATTTTGGTGCAGGATTTGTCAATTTTGGTGGATGTATAAGGCATTAAATGCACCTTAAAAGTAGCTCCCTGGGCTGTCATTTTCGGGCAAAAATTGGGGAAGACAATGAACAGTGACCAGACAACACGTCGTCTGGTCCTTTTTTTTTTAAAGCAGAAACGGCGCCGTTTTGGGTTAAAATTAGGGATTTTCACTGATTTTCAATTTAGTCCTCCAACTTTCAATTTCTTTCAATAGAATCCCTAATTGACCCTAAACTTCTGATTTAATGCAATTTGGTCCCGGCATAACTTCAACTTCAGCCCCGGATTTACGCGCCTTTTGCAATATGGTCATTGGTCTCAGATTTATGCAATTTCGTCCCTAATTGACCATTAAACTTTCAATTTCTTCAATTTGACCCCCGGAGTTTGTCAATTAAACCCTATAGTTTGGTGCCTTTTGCAGATTGGTCATTGGCTTTGAATTTTGTCAATTTAACCCCTAATTGACCCCAAAACTTCAAATTTCTTGCAATTTGGCCCCTAATTTCAATCAATTAACTTGGTAAAAATTAAATTTGGTCTCTTAAAATTCCAATCTTCTCAATTAAGCCCAAATTTGGCTCCCAAACTTAATGTTTCACCAATTAAGCCCCAAATAAAATTAATTAGACCCATTTAAAGTATAATTAAGTCCTTGCACTTAATTAAATCCTTAAATTAGACCCAAATTAATTCTTAAACATAATTAAAATTTAATTTGGCCCATGATTAAATCAAATTAGCCTATTAAAAATTTAAT
>Ga0307510_10005063_pt1 | contig 15634 bp, 9 predicted proteins | sample 12_EM_MG_FD_207224 | JGI IMG/M metagenome (GOLD analysis project Ga0307510, IMG submission 207224) | Populus trichocarpa ectomycorrhiza microbial communities from riparian zone in the Pacific Northwest, United States - 12_EM | ecosystem: Host-associated > Plants > Roots > Unclassified | place...
GGGCCGTTGAGCTGAACCCTCCCTTTCATTCTCAGGTTGTTCAGCAACTGTTGGAAGATGCTGCACTGGTCTCTGATAATCACAAGGAGCCAATTCCCCATTTTCCACTACAAATTTACTTCCATTAACTTCTGTACCAATTGATCGATGTGAGATACATTCGACTTTCCCATTGGGTCCAAGTGAACTGGGTCTATCTCTGAGCTTCTGATCACGTGTCACTGACCTAACCTTTTTTGGGGACACTGGTAGGATCCCATTAGGCCGAATGGGCACGCTTTGATTTGGAATAAGGGACCCGATTTGTTCATGCCCATCTTCTCTAACAGGAGAGCTTTTTGAAGCTTGAATCGGAGATTTTGTGGGACCCGCCTCGTAACTTGGTGGCGGCGTCTTCACTTGACAGGCATTCTTCAATATTGAACGTATAAGATTATTGTGCAGTGGTAGATTCTCCCTTCCAAGAAAGCGAAAACACGACTTATCAAACTCACTCTTACACAGCTTCTGACTCAAAAATCGATTCAAGTAGTAAAAATACTTCTTTGATCTCTCAACTCCAACCTTCTTCACTATTTGAGTTCTCAATTCAACCAAATCAACTCTGGAGCTCTGATAAGGTTGCATTTCTCACGGAACAGATTCATATACCATCCAAAAACAGAGCCGCAAAACCCCCAATTCCACACTCAATCACTGTTATCTTCGTCTCCACAAAAACACAAATTTCCACACCCACATATCAAATTCAAAGCAAATCAACAGTCAACCTCAGCTTGTCTCCAGCACAAACAGTCCCAAACCCCACCATTCACCAAAATCACAAAAACCCACGATTTTCAACCTAGAAAACAGCTATTTCTGTTTCCAAATAACCCGAAACTCGCCCGCCAACAAACCATACAATGCAAACCCAAATCTCATCTTTACAACATCCAAAACCCTAAGAGATCATACTCGCTAAAAAAAACTCAATCCAAATCACCTAAAACCAACACCAATTCATTCAAACACACAATAAATCAAAACCCTAACTTCAAATCACCAAACTTTATATACACAACAAACTCCTTTCTCTTCATATACCACTGCACCAATCAAAATAACAAAAACCCACTTCAGTTTTCACACTAATACACACAATTCACAAGCTAACAACTTCAAATTTTCACAAATTCAACTTTATAAACAGAGATCAGTAAAACAAACTAAACAGAGCCCATAAAAACAAAATTGACAATGAAGTGCAAAAACTAAACTTTACGAGTATAAAATTAATGGGTTTTAAAGATTAATCAAGTAAAATTTGAAAAAACTAACCTTTGATTAAACCTCGCCAAAATAGAAGAGTTCGAGCTTGATTCCTGGCTTGTTTTATCGGGTATTGAATGTAGTTTTCGGTGTTCTTGATTTGAGAAGAAGGAGAAAGAAAGAGAAGGTTTGTGGTTTTGAGAGTATTAGCTAGCTTGATCGCTCGCTTTTGCTGCTAATTAGTGTAATAAAGTAGAGTTTTATTTTCTCTTTTTGTTTTTGTGTGTTTATTTTCTTGGTTTCTCTCTGTGTTTCTTTCCCTTTCACTCCCTCTCTCTTCGGTTCCTTCTTTCTTGCGTGGTCTCACCTTTGTGTTCTTTTAGCACAAACGTTTTCAATTATTTTTTTTAATTTTTTCTTTTCATCTTTTTTAATCCATTTTGTGATTTTCAATTCAATTCTCTAGTTTCATCCCTACCTCACATATTTTTTTAAATAAAAATATGATCTAATCCATTTTTATATAATAAAATTAATTTCTTTCTGAAATATTATATATTTAATTTGATGCATTTATGAGAATTTTTTTCTATAGTTTAATTTTATTTAGATTAAAGTTAATAACTTAAGATTCTTAAAAGTCACTCGATGCTTTATCTTAATTTTTGAAAATAATTCATAGTTTTCCTTTCAATAATACTATTTTTTTTTAATTTTTTGATAATTAAATTGGTTATAAAACTAAATACAATGGTGTTAAAATTTCATAATGTCGTGAAACATTAATTTTTTTGATTCTTGTTGAGATCTAGTATTAGATTTTATAATAAGTAAATTATAGAAATAAATTATTTTGTTGTATAGAAATAAATTATAATAAAAGTAAATATAATGACCTCATGGTTGATGATAAGTACTTTTGCAAAATTAAAAGGGTGACATTTCAAATTTGAGCGCACTTTTATTAATTTATTATTAAAATATAAAAAATGTAACTTAACCTTTCATGGCATCAAAATTTTATGAATACGAGAAGTTAAATTATTTAACTTTAAATTGCTGGTATAAAGACATGTACAATCAGTTAATTCAAGTTAGTTTTTCAATATTTAATTCTTTTTTAAAGATATCATATAAAAAAAATAAAGTTAGATTTGAATTAGTGCAACTAGTCATGAAATAACTTATTAAATTAAATGAATCAAATTAAGTTAATTTTAATTTATTTTAAAAAAAAACTCGATCCAAATAATATTAGACATAATTTTTTTTTTGATAACCCGGGGTGTCCGGGCCAGCTTACACGCACCACGACTAATCACCGGGCCCACTGAACATCCTGCAAGCACAATAGACAAATAAAACACCGCGGGGGTGACAGGCGTACACGCAAGGCTCGAACCCAGGACACATAGGCAGGGAAATCCTGCCAAGGCCGCTGGGCTACAAGCCTCGGTTAATATTAGACATAATTAACTTGTGCGGTGATGTCAGTCGAAGAAGAATCCCTGATTTTTGTTAGGGCAAATAACTCCATGCCACTTCTTGTTGAAGCAATATTTGTCATCGTGAGAATTTTATATAAGGTATAATTTAACTTATTAGATTTTATATTTGTTTTTCAGAAATTATTAGTTTAAGTGTCATAAATTTCAGAATCATTAAAGATTTATCTAGTTATTAATTTTAGAATTTCAAAAGATTAATTGAGATACATATGAGTTTGTCGAACACACCCATTAAAATAAAAAAATTGCCATCTCGGGGCTCAAAACGGATGACCTACAATTTGAAGTCAATCTAGCATGAGGTGATGTGGGAAATTGACTAGTCATACCTAACGGCATGGATAAACTTTTAAATACATATGTCATAATATTTAATATCCTCTCTAAGGCCTAACATTAGTGGGAAACTGAAACCCACTTAGTACTTGTACCAAGTACAAACCACCCTTGAAACCACATGCATAAAAGAAGAGAAGCAAGACATCAAGTGAAACAACTAGTTAGTCCCTCTAGTTTTAACCTCATATCACACCCCTATTTTTTTAAAAAAAAATTAACAGAACATTTTGATGAAATTATAGTTAAAAACAACATGGGATTAAGTAATGATTTCTAAACCAGAGAAACTAAGTTATTGTATTGCGAAAACTTGAAAAATACAGGGACTGAATTGTTATTTACTCTTGTACAAACAATCGAGCACTAAAATGCACGAAGCAAAATGACCTTTTCGTTATTCATGGATTCTTACAACTTTATTGCCAAGTATGGAAAGGGACTTGAATATATACCGATGCTTATGGATACCTCAAATATGATGGCTGGAATTCTTCGGAGAGTGATTTTGGATACACTTTAAGAACTTGAAATTTAGTATTGTTCGTAATCATTGATGTTATATCGTGCGTGTTGAAATCCAATAAACGTGTTTTTGATCGGAAAAATAGACAAAAATAAGATAATTTTAAAGTTTTTTACTTTTAAAAGAGAGATGCATCTCTACTGTCTTTATGAGACAGCAACCAAACACGTCTTAAGAAGCATTTCTTTGAGTTTGTACAAGAGCAAACTCACAGCAGTCGTCACTCTCTTCAATTAAAGGAAATATGGATGTAAGGTTTCTAAATTTCTGGAAAATTAAGTGGGGATGAGGGTTTACAACTCACAGCAGTCGTCACTCTCTTCAATTAAAGGAAATATGGATGTAAGGTTTCTAAATTTCTGGAAAATTAAGTGGGGATGAGGGTTTACAGACAGTTGTTCTCTCGGTGACTTCACATCAGCTACACAGCAACATGGCTCCTGCTCAGACAGCTTCCACCTATGGAAGGGTCAACCTCTTGACTAAAAGCCTTCAATGTTATTCTCATTAACGTTGCCATAGTGATGTAAAATTATCAGATGATACTCTACCTTCACAAGGTCAAAGCAATTATGCGACGATCCTTGCGTTATATTAGACAAGATAGCACCAACACTGATTTTTCATAATAAAAGGTATTCAATCCTGTGAAGTTATCCCATTTACAGTGGCATGATGTTCCTGAAAGCAGATACATGCTTAGATCATGATAGAAATTGATCTGAAGAATTTTTTCGAAGGTATGGCAACGCGCAACGGATTTTTAACACAGCAAATATGTTTCATCAACCTAATCCGCAGTTCACAGAACAAGATATGTAGCCTTCAAATCTTACAAAATTCTGTAGGTATTCGAAAAATCTAAATTTCTTTGCCACCGTTTCGGAGGGGGGAGCTTGTATTGTATCATCCTGAATTATCCCGTAATCTAACAAATATTAGATAAAATCAGTAGATGACAGCATGTGGAGGTACCTATATAGAACACCACATTTTTGTACTTTTCGAAGTAATCCATGATCTCCCATGTACATTGCAATTTCATGTTGCAAACAAAATATATGTAAACACATGCATAACGACTTACGCAACAGCTCTCCCAATAATTTGTTGTGGCTTCAACCAATGCTGACCATTAGCATACAAGCTCCTGTCATCCAAAGGATTGGCGTCTCCTGACAAAATTAGCCAATATCAAATTGAACATCAGTCTCAAACATTTTTTAAGAACTTTTCACTTGTACCCCTTATAAAACTACTTAATAGGCTGAAAGATTGTCCCTTTTTATCCTTCATTTTAATTCATCTTCATATTTTATTCTTCAGAGTAGAAGAGGATTAGGTAAGATAAGCAGATGTGTACTCAAAGAAATTTAACAACTTGAGGTACAGAACGTGTTACCTTTAGGAAGGATGTCAACATTTCCATTATTTTCCTCTTCGTGAACCTACAAAGCAAAACAAATGTACATTATGAAAACTTCTTGTTAAAAATCAAATAGTATCACACAAGACTAACGCGGGATCGCAGAAGCAAGACTTCTGTCGCTGCTTGTCCGATCTGCACTCCCCTCCCCACCCCACGAAAGAAAGAAAAACGACAATCTAAACAAACAGTACTATTCTCATACCGCTACGATAAAATGCACGCTGTGATGTAACGAATCGACATAGTTAGTTTAGAAATCTGATTCAGGTAACCTAACTCATTCTGTGGGTGGTTACAGAGCCAGCAGATACAAATTGAAGTTCCAGAAGAAATGTGAGTGGGGTCAAGATGAGCTAAGGGCCTTCCTTCTTTTGTTTAATCGGTATGCTTCCTTATGAGAAACATGAAATATACTATGATTGACACTAAAATAAACAAGAGTGGATGCACAGAAGCTTATATTTCCTTGTAGTAGTTTCCTTTCTATATGGTCACTATGTCCATAAAGAATACATTTTCAGTTTGGAACTGAGTGGTCAGCATAACACTTTCAACAACCCTGTGCAAAGTGCCCAGCATATTCTACAATAAACAATAAAATATGACAAGCATGTTTAGATAACAAAACAAGAGGAATCTCGCAGATATTGGTACCTCAATTACTCGATGGACAATTGGAACCGGGCGTCCCTAAGCAATGCATGGAAGATATGTTAGTCACAGGGTAAAAAGAAGAATATAATGGTAAATACATGTAAGACAGCAAGAAGAAAGAAATAAATTTGGGATACAATCAAAGCAAAAGAGAACAACTTTGTGCCTAACAATGTCCATGTTAGCTAAATTCACAGGAATGGCATCTATATGTTAAGGTAAATACAAAGCTGAATCGCCTTAAATTAACTCACGCACCTCTGCTTATATCAAATTCCCACTAAAGTTCCTAGAGTTGAGGTTTAGACAGCTAAAATGGGTTCAAACAAGATTCATCAAAACACCCGCATTACCACTTTTTAGTTCTCCGGTGGCACTACTGCTCCACTCGCATAAAAGTGGGACCCATAACAGTAAAATGGTAGGTCCCACCTTTATGTAACCGATGAAGAAATAACACCTGTTTGCGTTTAGTTGTTACAAAACAGAATGGACAGAAAAAGAAGAGACAAGAACGTGCTTGGTTGAAGAGATGAAGACACGAACATAAAATTGATGTGTTCAAAACAAAAGTGCATGGAAACATGTAAAGTCTCTGTCTCTTTTATTCCGATAAGATACCAAATGCTACCCTAATGTTTTCTCCATTATTTTCTATACGCAAAAATTCAACAAAAAGATGTAGTAAATACTAGAAACATTGACTAATAAAAAATATCAAATATAAGATCAATAAATCTCAACAGTCACCGTAACAACAAAAACAAATTAGAGATAGAGAGAACATACTTCTACATTGTACACAACAATCTCTCCAATTCGAACGGGGGCCTTGCTCATATGCAAGAACAGAATGTCACCCTGCTGCAAGTCAAGACAACATCATAAAAACCACATCTTGTCTACGTTCATATTCATATCTAAACCAAAAAAGAACAAAAACAAAACATGGGATTCTTAACTCGTTTGAAACCAGGTTCCATACTCCCAGAAAGAACAACGACAACAGGAGATTCACTACCAGTTAAACACATTAAGACTTTCCATATTATTAAAACTGTTAATCTATATGAAATAAAATCCTCTAATTTAAATTGAATAAAATCAACCCTTTACTCCTAATTTGAAGTGATTCAATCCCATTAATTAAATTAAATAACTAATTAATAATGCAGTAATTAACAGTTTATTTGTGAGTGATTTGTTTGAAAAAAATGGTTTTTTCTTTTAAATTATTGTGTGGAGGTTTATTTAAATGGAACTTTAACTTCACTAACTTTGTAGATATTTTGCAAATATTTTGTTGCTAAAAGGGAATTGTAGCAAAATCATTGCATGATTGCTTTTTTCAGTTTCTATGGCGTCAATGATGAATCTTGTACCGCACACATACTGGATATGTTTCCACCTATTCTGATGTTTTTCTATGCCTTTTCTTGTTGCAGCAAGGCAATAGTCAGTCTTAGATACGCAGGCGTCGTCTCTGTCTATGCTTCCAACTGGAGTCAGAATCATTGCATGGCCAGTTGATCAGTTCAAGAAAAAGCGAAGTGCTGGGAACTCACCCTAGTCCAACTCGCCTATCTTACGCAGAGGATGCTTTTTCTGTAAAACAAGAGGCAACATCAGATTATATTTAGCTCTCCGATTTAGCTCCTAAAGGAGAATTCCTGCCAGCTGGCCAGCTGGGTATCATGCAAGCAAGTCAAGCAAGCAAAAGATACCTTTCATTTATAGTTTATATTGTTATTTGCATGATTTCTGGGGAAACAAGTGAGGTTGACTTGCTTGCTCTGAAAGTTGATAATTCATATTTTCCTAATTACTTCCATCAGTTTTTCATTGGATCATTCCATCACCTGCTTGTAAATGGAAACACATTGTTATAGATGTTTTTAGAGGATAAACAAGGTATTTTGTGAGATAAGCTGGAAGTGTTAGTCTAGCTGATGCTGGTTTAGATGTTTACCTAATCCTTTTCCACTTAGTTTTCTCCGGGTTCCCCTTTGATGCATTTTCTGCCTACAGGTGTTAGATTGTTTTCGATCCGTGTTGCATTTGAAGAAACTTCTGTGCATTTCATGCTTTCCTGTTCCATACTTTATTACTGCTCTTCACTCTCTCCTGTTTCTTTTCTATTTGCCTGATTCGTTACTTGCTTATTATCCATATGCAGAGATCGTGTTGAGGCTGCCAGAAGTTGTTCAGTGAAGATCTGAGGACAGGAATCCCAGTAGGGGCTTCAGTTTTTTGGCAGAAAACTTCTGATCTGTACAACTATATCATAATAGTGCTGGAGTAAACTCTTTAAAGTGTTGCTTAGAGATGATTAGTACTAGCTAAAACTGGAAGTTCTCTTTCCCCCTCCTCCTGATGAAAAAATTCGAAGAAAACGTAGTGTCATCCTATGTACAGGAATATCAAATACGATATCATTTTTCGAATGTCTTAAATGAAATTTCACCAATGCATTGACTATATCCTTCTGCTACTATTATATTCATGAGGCGCGAACACTTCAAGTAAGAAATAAAGCAACCAATGCACATCAATTTGTTCTTGGTTGTGCTTTGAGAGACAATTTTTCTTGAAATAGAAGAGACATAAACAGATACGATAAAAAGAGCATGCTCCTCTGTCTTTCTTGTTTTATGTCTGGAATAAAAAATGTACGTTTTTATCTTTTTGTTATGGGATACTAATCAGATGCAACTTCAGGGGATTCATGTCATGACATGGGTGACATGCCCCGGCGTAAACTGAAGTCGTGATTGTCTTTCCTCGATGAATATCGAATTACAGCTTCTCTCAACTTCTCAAGTAATTCTGTGTTTTACGTTAGATATCAAGTGTATTAAACACATTCCCATCTACGTTGCTAATTTGGGCCCTTGTTGAAAGACGTCGAAGAGCTAGAATTGTTTTCCTTTCTACAAACCCTGTAGTTAAGCCCTAGGAAAGTCCATTTACCTGTCTCAGGACTGGTTTTGTGATTTCTTAATTGCTTACAGAACGCCCTACCTAAGATAGCTTGCTCATGACAGAAGGCTTCTCTCATGTTTCTATGGAAACAGTAGGGGGCATTTGATACAATTTTAAAGCATATAATTGCATCACTCTATCAGCAACATAAGACTGATGCAGACAATGTAAAATTAAAGACGATAGAAAAATGGTACAGCGGAGAAAATGTGTGGCTGATTATATTTAGCTCCTGAAGGAGAAATAATCCCCTCTGGGTTTGAAGGTAGATAACAAACAACAAAAAGGTACCCTTAAGTTATGGCAAGAGGAGTGTCATTCTAGTCTAATTTAAATGATTTTCGCTTCCAGCCTTCTTCGTCATCATATACCTAACTTCAGCTCGGCTTTTCTCCGAAGAATTTGTTCTCATCAAGACTTGTAACTCTTTAAACTGTGTAGTGTTGTTGAATTGTATCAATGTCCAGTCCCTTCAGCTTCACCACTGATTCAACATGCCCCTTGAGGGTGTTTAGCTCCCTCAGCCTGTAAAAACCATCCTTCATGAGTATAAAGATCGTAGAAAAACAAGAGCTTTTTCGTTCCCCCATTCATTGAATATGAAACATAACGAATACGGCTTGCTTACCTTGCCATCTCAGCCCTCCGCTTGGCTTGCTCGGCGATCTCAGAAAGCTCCCTGTAACTATTCTTTTCAGAAAACATATTGTGGGAGGTCTCAGGAGGTTGAAGGCCATGGAGGGTCCTCTGTGCTGTGGCCCACTGAGCTTCTCTCTCTTCTTTGCCGTAGTCTTTCTTTGTAGTAAAGGCAGTCTGTTACAAGACGATAGCGAATGAGCAAATAAGAAGGACACCGAGGCAGAGAAACAGACTCAGACTCGGGATTTTGTTATGAAAAAATATACCTTGTTCTCCAAGAGATTATCCCAAGCCTTCCCACTCAAAATGTAGCGGATTGCGAATTTGAGGATATCAAGCGGCACATATGTCACCACGCTAAATAGCCAGATTACTCCAGCCCATCCCCAGCCACACCCCTCAATACGTGCAAAACCCCAATTTGCATAGACCGCTATCAATGTTGCGACCTGTCATTCAAGAATGGTTCAAGGCGATGGGTTAGGTTTTGCTAATAATCTGATCTGATTCATTTTCAGAATATAAGCAAAATATTTGACATCCAGCATGAGGATCCCAAGATTATCATTGGCAGAAGGTTAATAAAGCACGTTACCATGCTTTAGAAAACATGAAGCAGCCATAACAAAGTAAGCCTGGTAGGGATGGTTGTTTAACAAATAGTGATAAAGCCGATAGAATAAATCCTTACCAGCTGAGCAGCTACAAATGCACCAAGGAGAAGGAATCCAGGACGTTCAACAAAAGACCAGCTGCGAGATCTTGTGACAAAAATAAGTGCCTGGCTCACGATACTCACTTGTAAATACAAGGCTGCCATCATTTCCTCATCGTTATTTCTCAGTGACCTGACACCAAACTTATCCTGCATAACCGAAAATGTATAAATACATAAAAACCTGAATAAACGAAACCACAAACCGATAGTGAGATTGAGGAGTATTCTTACTGAAAAGAAGTCGGTGTCTTTCATAATCCAGAAGAATAATACTGTCATCAGTGCCATGTAACCTCCAAGCACAATGCCAGTACTAAATATCTCTTTAAGTTTCCAACTATCGGGCTGTGGGGATGGCTTCACTCGATCCTTTGATATTGTCATGATCGTTCCTAGACGTTTGATGATAAACAAAGTCAGAATTGTTCTCAAGACAATTCAGTTAAATAATAACTTGCGTTAAGAGAATGATGCAAATATACAGAAGAGTAAACTCAAGATCTCACCATCATTTAGAATAGCAATAATCAAAACCATGAATGGAGCGAAGTCAAACTTCCATATCAGGGCAATAAACATGAAGCCAAACTGCCATTTTGAGAAGAAATAGAACAAGAATTTGAATCAGTGTCTCGGATTGATAATAGTTGGATAACTACACATGTAATTTGGTACTTACGACAATACGAATGGTAATTGAAACTGCATATATCTGCCAAAGAGAACAACCAGATCAGAGATAGTTAGACTCTCACAAATTCTACTCCTTTGAACACAGAAATAAAACAAGCAGAAAATGTAACTAACAGTGTAATTCTTCATCCTTTGGAATATAGCCCTGCTGGTCAGCACTGCACTTATAATAACACTAAGTCCTGGTTCAGTGAGGACAATGTCAGAAGCACCTCTGGCAGCATCAGTTGCATCAGCAACAGCAATTCCAATATCTGCCTTCTTCAGAGCAGGGGCATCATTAACACCATCTCCTGTCATTCCACAGATGTGCTTCCTCTCCTGTAGCCTCTTCACAATTTCATATTTGTGTTCTGTAAAAAATATATATAAAAAAAGTGTTAAGACTAAGAAACATGATAAAAAGTAATCAAAATCCTAAAAAATAATCATCAATAAAAAAATGAAAGTCGGTAAAAAAACAATGCTAAAATTGGTGTGGGGAGAGGGGGCTGAAAATGCACAATCTTTGAGAGAGAGAGAGAGAGAGAAACATTGATAATAAGGCAGCTGAAGTCACCTGGAAAAACTCCAGCAAATCCATCGGCCTTTTCAATCAACTCATCCACAGGGAGAGCCGCAATAGAAGCATCTTTGTCTTGGCCGAGCAATGCAGAAGAGGGATACATGTTTGTTCCCATTCCAAGCCTCCTGCCAGTTTCCTTGCCAATTGCAAGCTGATCCCCTGGACATCGAGGAAACAACAAACAAAATCTAAGAAATCGCATCAGAGCAAATTTCCAAGGGAGATTGAAACAAAATTTACCAGTAATCATCTTAACATTAACACCAAGGTGGAGAGCTCTTCTGATGGTTTCAGCACTGTCATGCCTGGGAGGATCAAACAAAGGCAACAAACCAACTAGCTGCCATGGTGCACCTGCAGCATCTTTTGATTTCTCAGGTACTTCCTGCATACATTTCATTAAATGAAAGAAACAATAAGATCGGGTTTATTTGAATAGCACAGTGACAAGATGTAGATAAACACTAAATTGCAGACCTGTTTTGCAACACCTAAAGATCTAAGTCCACGTTCAGCAAACTTGTCAATCACAGAATGAACCTTCTTCTTAACATCTTCCTTGCAATTGCACAGAGTTATTATCTGCATAGAAACATAAAATAGGGAATGAGCAGGTGGTTATTACTCTGAATGCTGATCCCTGAATTGGTAAAAGGAAAAGCATCTTACCTGCTCGGGGGCACCCTTGCTAGCCCGGTGCCAGTTTCCATCAGAATCAATGTAGGTCAGAGCAGTCCTCTTGTCCACAGGGTTGAATGGAAGGAAATGAACCTCTCTGATCCCAGCTCGTGCCTGCCAAACAATGAAAATTATAACTGTTAAGTCCTGTTTTTTTGTGCAACCTCAGATATAGAGAACTCGGAGAAAACTGCATTGAAATGGCTATACCTCCTTCGGATCTGCAAGCATCCCTACAATCGCAGCATCAATAGCATCCTGATTTTCAGTCCTTGAAGCTCTTGCTGCAAGAAGCATAACATGCTCCTTCTCCACACCCTTTGCAAACACTTCAATCAAGCTCGTATCAACAGTAAGCTTGTTCAGAGTTAGAGTCCCAGTTTTGTCACTGCAAAGAACATCCATTCCTGCCATTTCCTCGATGGCAGTCATTCTCTTGGTAATAGCACCCTGTTGAGAAAGTCTGTGGGAACCAATAGCCATGGTGACAGATAAAACAGTAGGCATAGCAATAGGAATTCCTCCAATCAAGAGAACCAGCAAGTTGTCAATTCCATCTCTGTACTTGCGATGTTGTATAGGGTACATCACTATAAGCTCGGCGATTATTCCAACAGCAATTGAGCAAATACAGAAATTACCAATGGCAGTAAGAACTTTCTGGAAATGTCCAACTTGATTGGTGCTGTCCACAAGATGGGCAGCCTTACCGAAAAAGGTGTGCACACCAGTGGCAATCACAACTGCTTCAATTTCACCTTGTTTACATGTTGAGCCAGAAAACACTTCATCAGAAGGGTTCTTGGTGACAGGAAGTGACTCCCCAGTAAGGGCAGATTGATCAATCTTTAAAGGATCACCCTCGAGAAGACGAGCATCAGCTGGAACGATGTCTCCCAATTTAATGCTGATAATATCTCCTGGAACCAAGATTGAAGCATCTTGCTCGCTCCATCGGCCATCTCTCAGAACCTGAATTTTTTTCAACATAAATGATTAAATAATCTTGCAGTACTTGCAAGAACTAAAGTATAGAGCAAGAACTTGTGAAGTTCAGTCATCACCTTAGTCTTAGGAGCAAGACCAGCCATGAGGGCTGCTGCTGCATTACCAGCATTGTTTTCCTCTATGAAACTAATAGTGGAGTTAATCACCAACAACACAACAATCCCAACAAAATCCTGCCAATCTGGAGGTCTTCCATCACCATTAGCCAAGGCTATGGCCATCAATGCAGCAGCTTCCATGACCCATGACAATGGATTCCACATAAATCCCAGAAACTTGAGAATCTTGCTCTCCTGCTCATCAAACACCAAACCTCAAATTTAGCAGAAAACTCAGTAGAATCAAATAGCTAACACTCTTATTAATATGTTCTTCCATTTTTTTGTTCAATAATGAGTAAAAGGTTACAAAAACTGACCTTTTTCTCTTCTAGTTTGTTTGGTCCAAACACTTGAAGCCTGCTGGCTCCTTCGTCTGCCGACAGACCTTCTCTTGTGCATTTCAGCTGCTCAAACACTTCCTCCATGGGAATCCTCTCCTGCAAAGAAAACAACATTAACTACTAAGAAACAAGAAAATCTTTCCATGATTATCATGAACCCAACTCAAAATGACACACCATATACCTTCTTACAGTAGTTTACTACAACGTTATTAGTCCTGACAACATCATACCACCACAAAATCTAACTGACAAGAGTACATACAGTATCTCATACCAAAAGTTTGTCCAACTATTGTCCATTTTTTTATATCTTTAATAAAATTAAACCATTTTTTTTTTGGATTTGGATTTGGGAACTTGGATTGCCAATTGGAAACAAGATTTGTCTAGCTACATCTTGTATAACAATTTCTTGAGTGAAAAATCAAAATGGAAATAAAATAATAAACCCAAAATTTTTCACAAGCTGGCAACCAAAACTGTGGTGTGTAAACATGTGCAGCAGATAACATATCAGCTTGAGCTGAGGTTGGTCAATGAATCCACCATGGTCAAACATTTTGTCTTCAAAATTAAAAAATTTCAACCACCTTGCTTACACTAAAAGTCCAAACATTATATTAAAAAAAAAAAATCTTTCAGCTCAATAAGCTAACACCAAAAAGGGACAACAACTGTAAAGTACAAAATCCATATTGCTCAAATTATACAGATCATTATTAATAATAAAAAAAAAACATATTTTGTTTGTGTTAAAAAAAAAGGCATGTGATTAGGTTAAAAAGAAAGAATCAACCACAGAAAAAACCCTAAAATTATTATGTTTGCCTCAAATATAAACACTATTCATAAAGTTCTTTAAATGGTAATTAAATCAAATTTAAACCACTACAGTACACGCGCCAAATATGTTTTTTGTTATCTAAAAACACAAACAAAATTATTATGTTTGCGTCAAATATAAACACTAAAACATTATCTTAAATTTTTTATTATTTTATCAAAATAAAATTATCTGAGAAAATAAATAAATGGATTTGTTCCAATGTTATTTTATCCCTACAATACCTGAACCAATCCGGGTTTAAATAGCTTTAATTCAAAGTTAAAAATATGATAAATTAATCAAAATTATCCTTATTATTATAAAAAAATATTTAATTCAAAGATAAAAATATGATAAATTCATAAAAATTATCCCTATTATTATAAAAGAAAATTGAAAAGACAATCCACGTCATCATTTAAGGAAAAACCTCACGTGAAGATGGAGTAAAAAAAACCCTTGGAGTTTCCAAAAGGCAACGTTTATTATTTATGGTAATATTTTATTTATTTAAAGTATTGGCTGATTTTGTTGATATATATAAAAGTCAAAATTATCGCCGAAATTAATGACCTGCAAAATAAGGTAAGTCTTCGACTTGATTAGATATTTTTTTCTTAACGTGACTGAAAATTCAAAATAAAATTATTTTATTTATTTAGTTGCCTTTTCGAAGACGTAATAATAAATTTTTTAAAAGAAAAATCGAACTTGAGATTAGAATTGTGGTCTATAATTAAGGTAAAAATCAAAGTAAATAAAAAAATAATAATTTCAAGGTGAAAAAAATTAATCACAACATACAAGATCGAAGATCGATTTTTAGAGAACTCAAAAACTAAAGAAAAAATCATTATTTAAGTATGAACTGAAGAATGATTCCATATAGTTTTTCGAAAAATCTCGTAAAGAAAACAGCGTGATAATTTTCTCAGGAACCAAACACATGCATATATATATATATATATATATATATAGCGAGAGAGAGAGAGAGAGGGATAGTTCGATAGATAATGGTAGACATGATGATTTCATTGCTTTCACTTTCTCAGCAACCAAACACGAATGCAAACAAAAAAAGGGTGAAGAAGAGGAAGAAAAGAGTACATACCAGATCAACAGACTCATTTTTGATCTCTTCAAGACTGATGCCGCCCTTGCTGGACATGGTTTAGCCTTGCTAGAGAAAACCCTCGAAATATAAACAAAATTCAAGAGAAAACTACAGAATCATAGTAATATTAGCTAAAGGGGGGGGGGATTGGAGAATTTAGAGGGAGAAAAGTTGAGAGTGTTCTGAAGAAGAAGAAGAAGGCGAGGGGTAGGGGAGTAGCTTGAGCTAGAATTTATACAGAGGTGGGGGGCTTACGTGGCAG
>Ga0307510_10005065_pt1 | contig 15634 bp, 15 predicted proteins | sample 12_EM_MG_FD_207224 | JGI IMG/M metagenome (GOLD analysis project Ga0307510, IMG submission 207224) | Populus trichocarpa ectomycorrhiza microbial communities from riparian zone in the Pacific Northwest, United States - 12_EM | ecosystem: Host-associated > Plants > Roots > Unclassified | place...
CACCTGACATCGGCCTGCTCGGCATCTACGGCTCGGTGATCGCGGCCGGGCTGTTTGCCATTGTTGCCGCGCCTTTTGTCAGCCGGTTGCTGTCACTGTTTCCTCCGGTCGTCACCGGAACCATCATCCTGGTGATTGGCATTTCCCTGATGCGGGTCGGCATCAACTGGGCCGGCGGTGGCTTGCCGACCCTGACCAAGGTCGTCGACGGCGTGCCCGGCGCCTTTCCAAATCCAGCCTACGGCCAGTTACAGGGGCTCGGCATTGCGCTGTTCGTGCTGCTGGTGATCCTCGGCCTGATCAAATGGGGCGCCGGCTTCGTCGCCAATGTCGCGGTGCTGCTCGGCATCGTCGCCGGCGCCGTCCTTGCGGCGGTCCTCGGCGTCATGCATTTCGAGAAGGTCGCGGCGGCGCCATGGGCCGCGATCGTGCTGCCGCTGCATTTCGGGATGCCGAAATTTCAGCTCGTGCCCATCATCACCATGTGCATCGTGATGATCGTCGTCATGATCGAATCCCTCGGCATGTTCCTGGCGCTAGGCGAAATCACCGGCAAGGCGATCAGCCGCGACGCGCTGACCCGCGGTTTACGGGCCGACGGCGTCGGCACATTCCTGGGCCGGCTGTTCAACACCTTTCCCTACACGTCGTTTTCGCAGAATGTCGGTCTGGTCGGTGTCACCGGCGTACGCTCACGCTGGGTCACCATCGCCGGCGGCGGCATCCTGCTGCTGCTCGGGCTGGTCCCAAAGATGTCGGCGCTGGTCGAAGCCGTGCCGCTGGTAGTGCTCGGCGGCGCCGGCCTCGTGATGTTCGGCATGGTCGCGGCCACCGGTGCGCGCATCCTCACCGCAGTCGACTTCAAGAACAACCGCTACAATCTGTTCGTGGTCGCCATTTCGGTTGGCATCGGCATGATCCCGCTGGTTTCGCCCAACTTCTTCAAGAACTTGCCCCACGACCTGCACCCGTTGCTGGAATCCGGCATTCTGCTCTGCGCGCTGGTCGCGGTGAGCCTGAACGCCTTTTTCAACGGCGTCAGCGGCAAGACGGCGGAAGCCGACGCCGCGACAGCCGCGGCCTCGGCGACGCATTAGATTGGGAGCCGTAGGGTGGGCGATCAGCTTCCGCGATAGGTCGCATAACTCCACGGCGTGACCAGCAACGGCACGTGGAGATGGCCTTCGGGGTCGCTCACCGCAAACTGCAAGGGAATGCGGTCAAGAAACGGCGGATCGGACAGCGGCACGCCGCGATCGGCAAAATAGGCGCCGACGTGAAATGTCAGTTCGTAGCGACCGATCGGCACCGGCCGGCCGCCGATCAGCGGCTGGTCGGTGCGGCCGTCGCTGTTGGTGATGGCCTGCGCCACCACACGGGACTGGCCAAGATCGGATAGTTCGGTGAGTTCGATCGAGATCCCCGCCGCCGGCCTGCCGCTATGGGTATCCAGCACATGGGTCGACAGGCGGCCGTGCACCGCAAGCTTGTCGTCGGACGCGACGAGCTGATCGAGGCGCAGCGCCGCGATCCGGAAGATTTCCCCGATCGAGGTTTGCGTCTCGGCCTTGGCGTCGTTCGGCAGCCGGCGTTCGAAATCGCGCAGGACGGAATCGCGGGTGTGGCGGCGAACGCAGACGACATAGGGAAAGCCGAATTTGGCACGGTAGGCGTTGTTGACGCGCTCGAACGCCAGGAATTCGGCATCCGAAAGCCGATCCAGGCCGGCGCTGTTCTGCTCGGCGTTCGACTCCGCGGTGAGGCCCGCGGCGCGCTGAGCCTTGTTGGCGAGATCGGGATGCGCCCTGATCAGGGCCATCAGCACTTCCTCAGGCGCGCGATCGACCACCGACTTCATCGCGGCGAACAGCTCGTTGACGCCGGCGAACGGCCGCAGCACGGCTGCCTGCTCAGCGATCCATGGCGAGTATTCAAAGACATTTGCCAGCGCCGCGGCGAAATCGTCCTTGCTGCAAACGTTTAAATCGAAAAGCTTTAGCATCGCTTTGGCGCCTCACCCGATATCGAATGCGTTGTCGGCGAGATGGGCCAGATTGGCGTGCCAGTGCTGCGCGATCTGCAGCCGCGTCGGCACCCAGACCCGCTGGTGCTGTCCGATGTAGTCGAGGAACCGCCGCAGCGCCGCCGCGCGGCCGGGGCGGCCGACGACCCGGCAATGCAGGCCGACCGACATCATCTTCGGCGCGGTTTCGCCTTCCCGGTAAAGGACGTCAAAGCTGTCCTTGAGATAGGTGAAGAACTCATCCCCGCCGCCAAAGCCCTGCGCGTTGACAAAACGCATGTCGTTGGCATCGAGCGTATAGGGAATGACCAGATGCGGCTTCGAGCCGCGCGCCCTGATCCAGTATGGCAGGTCGTCGGCGTAGGAGTCGCAGAGGTAAAGCAATCCGCCGGCTTCCATCAAAAGCCTGAGCGTGTTGATCGAGGTGCGCCCGGTGTACCAGCCGAGCGGGGGCGCGCCGGTCGCCTCGGTGTGGACGCGGATCGCCGCCGCGATCTCGGTCCGCTCCTCGTTCTCCGGCATGTCCTTGTGCTCGATCCATTTCAGGCTGTGGCTGGCGATGTCCCAGCCGGCCTCCTTCATGGCGGCGACCACATCCGGATTTCGCTTCAAGGCCATCGCGACGCCGAACACGGTTACCGGCAAATTGCGTTCGGTGAACATCCGCCACAGCCGCCAGAAGCCGGCGCGCGAGCCATACTCGAACATCGATTCGATATTGGCGTGGCGCTGGCCGGGCCAGGGCTGCGCACCCAAGACGTCGGACAGGAAGGCTTCCGAGGCGCGATCGCCATCGAGAATATTGTTCTCGCCGCCTTCCTCGAAATTCACCACGAACTGCACCGCGACCCGCGCGTTGCCGGGCCACCGGGGATCGGGCGGGTTGCGCCCGTAGCCGCGGAAGTCGCGCGGGTAGGACGGCGCGGCCACGTCTATATTTCCTCGAAGCGCATCTTCTGCGCGCCCTTCCATAGTACGGTCTTGCCGAACGCCGCCAGGTTCTCCAGCCCCGAGGTCAGGCTGATGAAATGATTGCCGGCGAGCTGGCCCATCTTGCTCGCAAAATGCACGCCGCCATAGGCGAGCAGGATTTCGGTTTCGCTGATGCCGCCCGGATACAGGATGATCTGGCCGGGTGCGGGATAGCTGGTGTGATTCTCGTAGGAGACGCCGAAATCGAGATCGCCGAGTGGCATCCAGACCCCCTCGCCGCTCCAGCGCACATGAATCGCCTGGCTCTCAAACGGCATCGCCTTGCGAAACGCCGCAACGGTCTTCGGCGCCAATTGCTCCTCGAAGCGGGCCTCGAAGGTAAATTCACCGGCACGGACAGTCAGTTGGCTCATCGATCTATTCTTCTGGAAACAGACGAGGATGTGGTTTCAGCCGTATCCATTACAGCCGGAACAAGCGGAAGCAAGGGCCATTCCAGCCTGCTCAGCCGATCACCCGACCCGGATGCGATAGCGGAGGCTTCGCGTTTCGGCCGGCGCGATATGCATCAACCCGGGCTTTTCGACAAATTCGCCGTCGAACTCGGCCGGGCTGGCATAGCCGTGCCAGGGTTCGATACAGAGGAACGGCGCGCCACCCGGTTTCGACCAGATTCCGAGTTCGAAAAATCCGTCCCAAGCCATTTCGATCGACGGCCCGCGACCAGCGGCATAGCGAACCGAACGGCCGGCGAGTTGGTCCAGAATGATCGCGTCGTCGTCGAAGAGCCGCTCGGACAACGCCAGCGTCTTGCCTTGAATCGGCGTGGGTTCGGGCTTGGCCCGCATCAACCCGTCCTTTAGGCGCCGAACGGGCGCGATCTCGTTGTCGGAGAAAGTGAGGCGGTAGTCCTCCTTGGTCAGTTCAGGCAGCAGTGGCCAGTTGAACGCCGGGTGCGCGCCGATCGAGGCGGGCATATTTTCGTCGCTCGTGTTCGTGATTTGCAACCCCACTTCCAGATCGGCGCCCTTCGCCGTGTAGGTGATTTCCAACCGAAACGGGAACGGATAGCGGGACAGGGTTTCCGGATCGTCGTAAAGGACGAGCTGGCAGAAGGCCGGCTCATATTGCAGACATATAAACCGGTGGTCGCGTGCAAAACCATGCTGGGTCATCGGATAGGCCTTGCCGCGATGGTGCAATTGATCGTTCCTCAGGCGGCCGACGATTGGAAACAGCAAGGGAGCATGGCGCGGCCATTGCTGGCCGGCCTGCCAGAGCAGTTCGAGCCCGTCGGCAGTTTTCAGGGAGCATAGCTCGGCACCACCGGACTTGATGGTCGCCGAGATTCTGTCGCTGCGGATCGTGAAGGTCTCCATGTTCACGCCTCTCCCTGCCAGAATGCGGTTTGCAGCGGAAGCTGGTGCCTGATCATCGCGACGCCATCGACCACCTTGAGGCCACGCGCGGCGCAAGCCTGCATGAATTCGGTCCGCCGTGCGGCGATGATATCGAAGACGGCGCAATCGGTTGGCAGCTTCGCCGGATCCATCGGCAGAACGTCCGTTGCGTGCAGCCCGAGCGAGGTTGCGTTGACGACGAGGCCGGCGTCGTCGAACCGTTCATCGAGTCTGATGTCGAGGCCGGTGAAATGGGTGCGGAGTTTCGCCGCCAGCGTTTCAACCGGCCCCGGCGCCTCGTTGAGGATACGCAGCCGCTTCAAACCGGCCGCTGCAAGCGCATGGCAGATCGCGCGCCCTGCCCCACCCGCGCCGATGACGACACAGCGGCGCTCGGGATTGAAGACGCCGGCTTCGCGGGCGGCATTGAGGAAACCGCCGCCATCGAAGGACTCGCCGACCAGCCGTCCGCCGCGCTCGATCCTGATGGTGTTGACCACGCCTTCGAATTGGGCGGCCGGTCCGACCGCGTCGCACAGTTCGAATGCGGCGGGCTTGTGCGGCATGGTGAGGTTGAAGCCGGCGACGCTTGGCGATTTCGCCAGCGTGCGGATGGTGTCAGCCAGATGCTCCGGCGCGATGTCGAGCGGCACCATGTGCCAGTCGAGACCGTTGTCGTGAAAGTAAGGCGTGTAATGGCGGGGCGCACCGACATGTCCGGCCGGATGGGCAAAGATGAAGACGAACCGCGAAGCGCCGGTCGGAAGCTGCATCGCTCTCACCCCTTTACGGCGCCGGCCGTCAGCCCACTCACCAGATAGCGGCGCACCGCGAGCGAGAAAATCAGGACCGGCGCCATCACAAGCGATCCGCCGGCGGCGATCTTGCCCCACTCCCAGCCCTCATAATTCATGAAGTTGACCACGGCAACCGGCGCGGTGCGCGCGTTGGCCCGCGTCAGGATCAGCGCGAAGAAGAAGTCGTTCCAGGCGTAGAGAAAGCACAGGATCGCGGTGGCGGCGATCCCGGGCGTCACCATCGGCAGCACGATTTCGAGGAACACGATACGGGTCGATGCCCCATCGACCAGCGCCGCCTCTTCCAGCGAGGACGGCACGGTTTCAAAGAACGGCTGCATCATCCAGATCACCAGCGGCAGGTTGAAGCTGGTGTAGACCAGCACCAGCCCGGTGACGGTGTCGAGCAGACCGATCCAGCGGTAGAACAGAAAGAAGGGAATCGTGAACGCGATCGGCGGCGCCATCCGCGTCACCAGAATGGCAAAGCTCAGCGCGTGCTTGCCCCGCCCGGCCCAGCGCAACAGCGCGTAGGCCGCGGGCACGCCTAGAATGAGCGCCAGCGCGGTGGAGAACGAGGCGCTCATCAGGCTGTTGACAAAGGAGGCCGGGAACGCGCCTTGCCAGAGCGCGGCGTAGTTCTGCAGCGTCGGCGTAAAGATCAACGGCGGTGGAAACTGCAGGATCAGGTCGTTGGACTTGAAACTCATCTGCAAAAGCCAGAGGAACGGCGACAGCAGCACGATCAGCGTCACGCCGATCGCCACCAGCCGGCGAACGCTGGCCGGACGGCGTATCGGGCCACCCGTGCCGCCGCTCATGCCATGGCCTCCCGGCGGCGGCCCATCCACACCACGCCGAGGCTGACTGCAACGACCAGCAGCAGCATCACGATGGTGACCGCGCTGGAATAACCGATCTCATTGAAATCGAATGCCAGCAGATAGGCGTAATAGTTCGTCACCTCGGTGACGCTGCCCGGCCCGCCACCGGTCAGCAAAAACACCAGCGGAAATGCCTTCACGCTGTCGATCAGGCGAAACATGCCCGAGATCACCAGGATCGGCGTGATGAAAGGCAGCGTGATGTAAAAGAAGATCTGCAGCCGATTGGCGCCGTCGACCAGCGCGGCTTCGGAAAATTCGTCCGGAATGGTCTGCAGCGCGGCCAGCACCATCAGGAAGGTGAAAGGCAGCCATTCCCAGGTGTCGGCGATGATGATCGCGGTCAGGGCAAAATCGACGCTGGACGTCAGCGAGGGCATCGCGATGTTGAGCAGGCTTGCGGCGTAGTAGAGCGGGCTGATGTCCGGCGTGTAGATCAGCTTCCAGATGATCGCCACGACGATCGGCGGTAGCACCATCGGGATCAGGAAGAAGGTGCGGGCGAATTCGACGACGCGGGATTGCGTGTGCAGCAGGAGCGCCAGCAGCATGCCGAGCAGAACCTGAAACAGCACGCCCCAGAATGACAGCTTGGCTTGCACCCACAGCGAATTGACGAAGCGCGGGTCATCAGGCAGCAGGCGATAGTTGCGCAAGGGCGAACTGAAATCGGTCGACGAGCCGGGATTGACCAGTTGGAACGGCGTCAGGCTGGTCACGACCAGATATATCGCGGGCAGACCCGCGATCAAAAACAACACGATCAGGCTCGGCGCCAGTGCACGGCGGTTGAAGCGGCGGCGCTCGGCGTCGACCAGTCCTTTTCCACTCAAAGCGCGGTCCCGGCCCGGCGCATATTGGCCACCGCCTGCTCCTGCGCGGCATTCATCGCAGCCTGGGCCGCGAGCTGCCCGGTCGCCACCTGTTCGAACGCCTTGTTGAGGACATCGCCCACGATCGGGAATTCCTTCACGGTGCGATAGGCCATGTAGTTCTCGCCCTTGGCCGGCAGTCCCAGCACTTCGAGATAGAGCGCACCGAGGTCCTGGCCGCCCACCGTGTTCAGCTTGCGATATTCCTCGCTCTCGATCACCGAGCGCCGGCAAACCGAGGAGTGGCCGTGCTCCTTGACCAGCCGCATCGAGATTTCCGGGCTGAGCGCCCATTTGATGAATTCCCACGCCGCCTTCTTGTTCTTTGCGTTTTTGGGAATGCCGAGCCCCTGGCTGTTGGCGGCCGGGAAATCGCGCACCGGGCCGGCCGGCATTCGCACGACGCGCGAGGTGTCTTTCACCTTGCTTTCGTTGGAGAGCAGGATCGGCGTGATCCACGCGCTGGAATGAATGAAGATGTTGGAGCGGCCAGTCAGCAGCGCTTGCCGCGCCTGGTCCTCGGTATAGGTCAGCACGCCCTTTGGCGCGTAGTTCTTCAACAGGTTCGAATAGAATTCGACCGCCTGGATCGCTTCCGGCGAGTTCAGCGCCGGCATGATGTCGGTGGGCGGATTGCGAAAAATATTGCCGCCAAAACCCTGGATGTAGGGCGGCAGGCACCAGTGATGAAGCTGGAAGCTGACGAGACCGGTGACGCCATCGGTACCATTGATCTCGGCGCAGACCTGCTGCAGCTCGGCGAAGGTTTTTGGAATCTTCAGCCCCTTCTTTTCCATCAGGTCCATGCGGGAGAGGCCCATCACCATGGCCCCGCCTTCCCATGAATAGCCGTAGGTGGCGCCCTTGGCGTCGCGGTACGGCACCTGCGCGCCTTCGACGAAATCCTTCGGTTTCCATTCCGCCGGGGTCAGATTGGGATCGCCGGTGAACTCATCAAGATTGGCGAGCAGGCCTGCCGCCACCCAGCGCGCGGCAAGGATGAAGGTGACGTTGACGAAGTCGAACGCCGAGCCGCCAGACGACAATTCGAGATTGGCCTGCTGGTTATAGACCGGAAACGCCGAGAGCTGCAGATCGACCTTCATCCCGGTCTGCGCCTCGAACTCCGGGATGTAGTTCTGCAGCAGGGTGAAGAAGCGGTGCTGGAACGACGCGCCGCGCAGCGTGACGCCGGCAAAGGGTTTTGGCTGCGCGATGCCCGGCATCGGAAACGCCGCCGCGCCGATTGTGGCGGCGCCGGCCTGAAGCAGCTTCCGGCGGCTGAAGCGTGCGGGTTTATCGTCCGAATTCTTCTTGGTCATGGCGCCCTCCCCGACGGTCTTTTCGATAATATGACCGACATAAAATACACTGTCAAAAGGAGGCTTCGCCAAAATAGGCTATTTTTATGGTATTAATTGACATCGCATCGCAATAAAGCAGACAATATTATTTCAAGGCTTGAGGGTCACCATTTGCCCAGGGACGTCGAACTCCGCCAGTCCAACACCCACGTCGCGCGCGAAATCGCCAGGCTGATCGTCTCCGGCGTATGGCACGAGGGCTGGACACTGCCGCGCGAGATCGAACTCGCCTCACAATTTAGCGTCAGCCGCACCTCGATCCGGGAATCGCTGTCCGTCCTCAAGGCAAAAGGCCTGATCGCGGCGCGGCAGAAGGCGGGCACGCATGTCCGTGAGCGGATCAACTGGAACATGCTGGATGCCGAGCTTTTGGAATGGACCTGGGCGGAACGCCCAAGCGAGGAATTCGCCCGGCAGCTCACGCAGGTGCGCCGGATCGTCGAGCCGGAGGCCTGCGCGATCTGCGCCGAGCGCGGCTCCGATGCCGACCTCGCCCGCATCGAACGGGCCTATCGCGAGATGGACGCCGCCGGAATGGACAGCCGCGCCTATTCCGAGCCTGATCTGCGCTTCCACCGCGGCATCCTGACGGCGACCGGCAATGATTTTCTGGTCGCCTTCGGCGCCACCGTCGAAGCGGCGCTTCGGATGTCGTTCGATCTCTCGACGCTCAACCCCGGGGCGCCACGCAAGAGCCTGCCCTATCACCGCGCCATCCTCGACGAGATATGGGCGCGCAATCCCGATGGCGCACGGCGCGCGATGCATCGCCTGATGGACCTGACCGAGCGCAATATTACGTCGGCCCTGTCACGCCGGCATGGCGAAGCGATAGCGGCAGCGGATGCCAGCCGTGAGCACGACGCGTAACGGAACGGCACTAAGGTCTTGTTTTTGATGCGTTTTCTTGACGCGAACCGGTATCCACTTCGCTCGAAAACGCTATGGAATGCTTGCTTTCCCTTGCTGTTGTGCGTTTCATTCCGGGCTAACATCAAGCGACCTCAGGAAACGCCCATGCCCGCAAGAATCATCGGAATGATCGGCACCCAACAGGAAGGCGTCGCGGTTCACCTCATCAAGGGGCAGATATCGCGACAATGGGTGGTCGACTTCACCCGCCTGCACGAGCAATGGAACTATGATTCTGTTCTGGTTGGATATTACGCGTCCGCCGCCGAAGGTTTTGCCATCGCGCTCTATGCTGCCGACCACACCGAACGAATCAAGTTCCTGATCGCGCACCGGCCGGGCTCGGTGGCGCCGGCACTCGCCGCGCGGCAGGTCGCGACCTTCGACCAGCTCACGCAGGGCCGGATGGCGCTGCACATCATCGCCGGCACCAGCGATGCGGACCAGGCCAGCGAAGGCGACTTCCTGCCCAAGAACGACCGCTACCGCCGCGCAGGCGAATATCTCGACGTGATGCGGAAACTCTGGACCAGCGACAACCCGCTCGACCACCAAGGCGAGTTCTACCGTGTCGAGGGCGGCTATACCGATATCAAGCCGTATCAGCAGCCCTACCCCTCCCTGTTCTTCGGTGGTTCGTCCGAAGGCGCGCTGGAGATGGGCGCAAAACATTGCGACGTGTTCGCGATCTTCGGCGAGCCGCTCAAGGAGACGCGGGACCGGATCCAGGATTTCCGGCGGCGCGCCTCAGCTTTTGGGCGCAACGTCGGCTTCAACATGTCCCTGCGGCCGATCATGGCGGAAACCGAGGGCGCCGCGTGGGACAAGGCCAACGCCCTTTTGGCGGATGTCGAGCGCAAGACCGGCGCCGCGCCGCAGCCGACCAACACTTCCGCCGAGCGCCTGCTCGGCTACGCCGCCCGCGGCGACGTCCATGACGAGCGGCTGTGGATGGGGATCGCGCGCGCCACCGGCGCGCCCGGCAATACGTCATGCCTGGTCGGAACGCCCGAACAGATTGCGGCGGCGGTGCTGGAGTATTACCGGCGCGGCATTCATTCCTTCCTGCTGCGCGGTTTTGAGAACCCGCAAGACACGGTTGCGATCGGCCGTGACCTCATTCCGCTTATCAAGCAAGGCGCGCTGACGATCGACCAGCAGGCTGAGGCGGCCGAGTAAACTTCACCCAAAGAATTTGCAAACCCCTCAAGATGCCGGCGTAATGCATTGGAGCCCAAGAAGAAAAAGCATGAAAGAAATTGCATGAAGGCCGTGGTTGTCGAGAACTACGATTCGATCGACGGCATCTCGATCAAGGAGATCGATACGCCCGGCCTTTCCAAAGGCTGCGTCCGCGTCAAGGTCGGCGCAGCGGCGGTCGGCTTCGTCGACGGATTGAAGGTGCAAGGGCTCTACCAGACCAAGGACCCCCTGCCGTTCGTGCCAGGCACCGAGTTTGCCGGCATCGTCGACGCCGTCGCCGACGATGTCACTGCGTTCAAGCCTGATATGCCGGTGATCGGCATGACCCGTTCCGGTGCACTGGCCGAATACATCTCGGTACCTTCAGCGGCGCTCAAGCACCTGCCGCCGCAGGTTCCGTTCGAGGCCGGCGCGTCGTTTCAGGCCAATTATCTGACCGGACTTTACGCGCTGGATGCCCGTGCGTCGCTGCGCGAAGGCGAAATATTGCTGGTGCTGGGCGCTGCCGGCGGCGTCGGCATCGCCGCCGTTCAACTCGGCAAACTGATGGGCGCGCGGGTGATCGCAGCCGCCTCGACGGCGGAAAAGCGCGCCTTCGCGGTGCGGTTCGGCGCCGACCAGACCATCGACTACACCCGGGCGGATTGGCGGGACACGCTCAAGGAACTGACCGGCGACCATGGCCCGGACGTGATTTTCGACCCCGTCGGCGGCGAAGTTGCGCTGCAGGCGTTTCGCTCGATTGCCTGGCGAGGACGGCATCTGGTGGTCGGGTTCGCCTCAGGCACCATTCCGGCGCTGGCGTTCAACCTGCCGCTGTTGAAAGGCGGCGCGCTGCTCGGCGTCGACCTCGCCCAGATCCAGAAGCGCGAGCCGGAAACGCATACACGCCTGATGGCGCAATTGTTCGACTGGCTGGCGTCGGGTCAATTGCAGCCCGTGGTCGGCAAGGTCGTGCCGTTCGCGAAGTTCCGCGAGGCGTTCAAAACCATGCAGTCGCGATCGGCGCTTGGGAAGATGATCGTCAAATTCGGCTGACATGACGCATCGATGCAGGATACGAACTGATGCCTCTGGAAAATAGCAATAAATCGCGCCGCTCGATGCATACGCGGTCGATCGAATGCGAAGGTTTTTTGCGCGACGACGGGCTCTGGGAAGTCGAGGCGTGGCTGCGCGACACAAAACCCTTCACCCAGCGCGCCGACCGCTTTCGCGACGAACTCAAGCCGGGCGATCCCGTGCACGATATCGGCCTGCGGCTCGCGATCGACGAGGCCATGACCATCCGCGAGGCGGAAGCGATGATGCGCGCTACGCCCTACCCTACCTGCATCGAAGTCGAGCCGATCCTTGCGCGCCTGATCGGCGAACGCATCGGTCCGGGATGGCGCGAAGCGATACGGCGCAAGATCGGCCGGCTCGAGACCTGCACACACTTGATGGAATTGCTCGGCCCCGCCGTGACCACGCTGTACCAGACCATGTCCCATGGCAGGAATCCGGAAGGCCGCGGCACCCTGGAGAACCAGCAGAACTCCGGCGAGCGCCCGTTCTTCATCGGCGGCTGCCATTCCTGGCGCACCGACGGCCCGGTCGTCGCCGCGATGTTCCCGCAGTTCGCGACCAAGCCGGCGGCAAAGGACTAGATCGGGATGGGTTAGAGTCGAATCGATTCGCCGTTAGTGGGAAGCACTAACGATCTCGTGTCCCGGACGCCGGGCAAAGACCCCTCGGCGGTACACCGCAGGGCCCAGACACAAAATCGCGAAAACAACCCCATGCAAAGTAGAAATAGGCCCGGCTCGCGCACGCACGCCGCTTGCGTCCAGGGCACGAATCATCCCCGGACACATCCCTCAGAATAGATATCTGAGATATCACTTATTGACATATTAGCATCAATACTTAGGATGTAAGAATGACCTTTCATATTGGTCCGAGCGTCGTTGGCGAGGCAGGCTGATGATCACAGCAGCTCAATTGCGGGCTGCCAGGGTGCTCCTCGGCATCGATCAGCGGCGGCTTGCGGAGCTGTCGGGGCTTTCGGTGCCAACCATTCAGCGGATGGAAGCGAGTGAGACGATGGTTCGGGGCAACGTCGATTCGCTGGTGAAGCTGATCACCGCGCTCGAGGATGCCGGCATCGAATTGATCGACGACGGGGCGAACAGCGACGGCGGCGGACGCGGCGTGCGGCTCAAGGCCGGTTCCGCAGATCGCGCGGAAGACAAGACATCGGGCGGAGCGAGGGCGCGCAAATAATGTCGGCCGTCGCCCTGCAAATGGTCTGTGTCGCCGGATTGCTCGGATTGGCTGTGCTGGCGATCGTTCTGGGCCGGTCGAAGATCTCCACAGCCGTCATCTACGGCGCGACGCTGGCCGTTTCGGCGATTGCACTGGCCGGCGCGTTGCGCAGCCTGCTCGGCGGCGCCGATGCCACCGCGCTCACCCTGCCGGTCGGGTTGCCGTGGCTCGGCGCCCATTTCCGCCTCGACGCATTGGCCTCGTTCTTCCTCGTCGTCGTCAATCTGGGTGCGGCATCGGCAAGTCTCTATGGCCTCGGCTATGGCCACCATGACCCCGCGCCGCACCGCGTGCTGCCGTTCTTCCCCGCCTTTCTCGCCGGCATGAACCTCGTGGTGCTGGCCGACGATGCCTTCTCCTATCTGCTGTGCTGGGAGTTCATGTCGCTGGCATCGTGGGCGCTTGTCATGGCGCACCATCGCGAACGCGGCAATGCCAGGGCCGGCTACGTCTATCTCGTCATGGCAAGCTTCGGCACGCTCGCTTTGCTGCTCGCCTTCGGCCTGCTGGCAGGGCCGGCGGGAGACTACGGATTTGCGGCCATTCGCGCCGCGCAGCACACGCCCTATGCCGCAACGCTGGTGCTGATCCTGATGCTGCTCGGCGCCGGTTCCAAGGCGGGCCTGGTGCCGTTGCATGTCTGGCTGCCGCTGGCCCATCCCGCGGCGCCGAGCCACGTGTCGGCGCTGATGAGCGGTGTCATGACCAAAGTCGCGATCTACGGCTTCATTCGCGTCATGTTCGATCTACTGGGACAGCCGACCTGGCCAGCCAGCGTGGTGGTGCTGTTCCTCGGCAGCATCACCGCCGTCATGGGCATCCTTTACGCCATGATGGAGAAGGATCTGAAGCGCCTCCTGGCCTACTCTACCATCGAGAATATCGGCATCGTCTTCGTCAGCCTCGGCCTTGCCATGGCGTTCCAGGCCAATGGACTGAATGCGGCGGCGGCGCTCGCCTTCACCGCCGCCTTGTTTCATGCGCTCAACCACTCCTTCTTCAAGAGCCTGCTGTTCTTCGGCGCCGGCGCCGTTCTCACTGCGACGGGCGAGCGCGACATGGACAAGCTCGGCGGCCTCATCCACCGCATGCCGTTCACGAGCTTCCTCGTCCTCGTCGGCTGCGTCGCGATCTCGGCGCTGCCGCCGTTCAATGGCTTCGTGTCCGAGTGGCTGATCTTCCAGGCCGTGCTGCAGAGTCCGGAACTGCCGCAATGGCCGCTGAAGATCATGGTGCCCGCGGTCGGCGCGATGCTCGCGCTCGCAGCCGCGCTGGCTGCGGCGTGCTTCGTCAAGACCTACGGCGTGACCTTTCTCGGCCGGCCGCGCGGCACGGCGGCGGAAGCCGCACATGAAGTCGATCGCTTCTCGCTCGCGGCCATGTCGATCCTCGCCGTGCTCTGCCTGCTGGGGGGAATCCTGCCAGGGCTGGCGATCGACGCGCTTGCGCCGGTCGCCACCGAGATTCTCGGCAGCCGGATGCCGGCCCAGGCCGGTCAACCCTGGCTTTCGATCGTGCCGATTGCGGAGGGCCGCAGCTCCTACAATGGACTGCTGGTGATGGTGTTCATCACGGCAACTGCCTCGCTGGCGGTCTACGTCATCCATCGCTTCGCCTCCCGCGCGCTGCGGCGGGGGCCGGCGTGGGGATGCGGCTTCTCCGATGCAACGCCGGCCGCGCAGTATTCGGGCGTCAGCTTTGCCCAGCCGATCCGCCGCGTGTTCGGCACGCTGCTGTTCCACGCCCGCGACCATGTCGAAATGCCGCCGCCTGGAGACATCCGGCCGGCACGGCTGCGGATCGAACTGCACGACCTGGTCTGGAGCGGAATCTATGCGCCGATCGTGGATGCCGTCGGCTTCCTGTCGACAGGGCTCAATCGCCTGCAATTTCTGACCATCCGGCGATATCTCAGCCTGGTCTTTGCCACCCTCGTTACCCTGCTGCTGGTGCTCGCGATATGGTCGTGATCTCGGACATCATCGTGCAAGGCGTGCAGATGCTGCTCGTGCTGCTGCTCGCCCCGCTCCTGACCGGCTACGTGCGCAAGATCAAGGCCCGGCTGGTGCGCCGCCAGGGCGCATCGGTCTTTCAGCCGTATCGCGACCTGCTGCGGCTGCTGCGCAAGGAGGTGGTGCTGGCCGACAACGCGTCGTGGCTGTTCCGCGTGACGCCCTACATCACCTTCGCGGCGATCTGGGTTGCCGCCGCCCTGGTACCGACCTTTGCGACCGGGCTATTGTTCAACTGGACCGCTGATCTGATCGCCATCGTCGCGCTGCTGGGAAGCGCGCGCTTCTTCCTCGCGCTCGCAGGGATGGACGTCGGCACCAGTTTCGGCGGCATCGGCTCCAGCCGTGAGGTGATGATCGCAGCGCTTGCCGAGCCGGCGATGCTGCTGATCGTATTCTGCCTGGCGCTGGTTGCCGGTTCGACGCAACTCTCGACCGTCTCGCACATCCTGGCGTCGTCCTATGTGGGCTTAAGGGTGTCGCTCGGCATGGCGCTGGTCGCGCTGTTCATGGTGGCGATCGCAGAGAACGCGCGCATCCCGGTCGACAACCCGGCGACGCATCTCGAACTCACCATGGTGCATGAGGCGATGATCCTGGAATATTCCGGACGCCACCTCGCGATGATCGAACTCGGCGCGTTCCTCAAGCTATTGCTCTACGTCTCGCTGATCGCCTGCGTGTTCTTCCCCTGGCAGATCGCACTGTACGGCAGCGGTACGCTGTCATACGCGATCGGCGCCGGCGCCTACATCGCCAAACTCGCGCTTGCCGGCTTTCTGCTCGCGCTGTTCGAGACCGCCACGGCGAAGATGCGGGTGTTTCGCGTTCCGCAGTTCCTCGGCGCGGCGTTGATGCTAGGCCTGCTTGGCACCCTGCTGCTGTTCGTCTCGAGGAGCTTCTGATGCAGATGCACAGCTTCGCCTT
>Ga0307510_10005066_pt1 | contig 15632 bp, 14 predicted proteins | sample 12_EM_MG_FD_207224 | JGI IMG/M metagenome (GOLD analysis project Ga0307510, IMG submission 207224) | Populus trichocarpa ectomycorrhiza microbial communities from riparian zone in the Pacific Northwest, United States - 12_EM | ecosystem: Host-associated > Plants > Roots > Unclassified | place...
TAAAAAAAAAAAAAAAAACTATGCATCTCTCTCTCACACGCATATTTCTTTCACTAATTAACTCCTACACCCTACAATTACATATATTTACAATCATCATAATTAAACACAAATCACAAACACATAAGCAATCATCCAAAACTCAAAATAGACCTTCTGAAGGTTAGGAATAGCTTGGAGAGGATGTGTTAACCAAGGAAACATTGTTGGGAACTCTCTAAAATAGTGAGAATTGGCTGGAACAATAGAAGCACGTGTACCCACGTACAAGTGTCACTGTTAACACATCGTGGTCATGTACTATCATCGGAAAGGGGCTGCTAGATATTGAGCTTCCTCTTCTTTCTTCCTATGCCAACTATGAAGGTTACCTCTACCTATAAAACAAAACATATCACACAAACAATCATTTTTTTTTCTTTGTTCAACTTCAACTAAGAAGGTTTTGTTGTGGGGTTCAACTAATTAAGAGGTGTTGTCGTTGTGGTTGATGGATCTAGGTCTGTCGTGGCCATTGGAGGAGGTAGGTTTGTAGTGAAGTGTGGTCATGGGATGATGGTGTGCCCGACAATGAGGGTGGTAGTGGCCATAATAGAAGGTTTGGTTTTGTTTGGTACCCGGCCATGAGGGAGATTTTTATTGAAATGAATAGAATTAAGACAAATAAAAAAGGGATTGGTTTAGTTTTGGTTTTGGAGGAGCTTTCATCGATAACGGATGGAACAACGTCGCTGCCACTAATGTTAGTGGTGATGGAGCTGGTGATAGTGATGGTTGAAGGTTGATGATGTGGTGGCAACTATGGAAGGTGGATGAGTACTGTATATTTTGGTCAAACATGGAAGATGAAGATGGGATGTTTCTTATGTATGGTTTTTTTTATCCTTTAGTTCTGTATTCAAAAGAGAATGAGTAGGTGGTTTAGGCTGCACAATGGGACTTTATGTGTTTTTTTTATATTTTTTTCTTTTGACAGTGATGAATGAGGGAGAGATGGCAATGTTATGTTTTCTTTTTCTTTTTCTTGTTGAGAAGGAGACTTTATAAGTAGTTTATTTCTTGATACTGAAGGGAGAAGAGCAAGGTTGTCAAAAACGCTTTTTTAACACAACACGAAACAAACAATAAAAAATCGAATTGTAAAATAGTAAAATCACAAATAAATTATTTTAACTAAATTGCAAGATCCAATCAAGTAGTAAATAATAATATAACACAATTAACTTTAACACCAATCCCATCAAAAAAACCTACAAAACCCTGTTATCTCGCATTATAAATTGTAAAATCTCCTATTTTTTCCCATAACTTATCTGCATTCACACTGTAATGTTAATCCATGTCAAAAACCAATACAGTAGCCACTAGCCAGAAACATTTAATTGAAAAATCATGACCTTACAACATATAAGAGAACAAAGAATCCCAATAAAAACACAGAAGTTTTGTTAGAAAATTAAGGCCATAAATCCTTCTGGTTAGACGTTCCTAACAAATCCATAATTTGGATGTTATTTTGTTTTATTTATTCTACCAAAGATATCTTGTGGATCATGCATCTTTTAAGATTTCAATCTTTGATGAATGTTTGAAATTTCTTCTCTTAGAAGATATTTTAATGAAATGCTGACAAAAATTATTTCAGGGGAAAAACTCTAGGGGAGCTGAACGAAGGTAGGCTGCTTCTTAAACTTTTTTTCTTCTTATTTTTTTATGGAAATGCCTCTACTGTGAAAATGCTATTTAGAAAATCATGTAATAAGAATCCAAAATTGTCCAAGTTAAATTTATTAAGAAAGAGCTCCGGGCTGAGGAAGCATTAGTTTTCAGATATTCTTGGGATTAAAAGCCTAGCAAAAATGGTCATTTGATGATATTTGATTCCACCAACATAACAGAGCAGACCTTTCTATTTGACATTTTACATCAATAACAGCTCCGAAAGTGGGGGACACAAACACAACATATAATTTGTTTTATTATAGGTTAGAACAACACAAGAATCCTTCAAAGTTTGTCCATTAAACAAAGTGATTTTCTACATAAATGTCAATACATAACTGAATGATAGTCAATAACACATCAACTACAGCAAATGGACTCCAGAAACAAGTACAGAAACAGAAAGGGATCACAGCGAAAACCCAATAGGAGTTTTCCATGTACAAATCAGTGAGAAATGGAAAACTTACCAGTGACCTGATATTTAATTTCCTATATGAAATTCACTAGAATCACCACCATTATTCACATATTAACTTTCTCGCAACTCTAATATTTCTAGCAATAAAGTCTAACAAAAAAAAAAAACTCGTGACCTGATTTCTTATAGCATCACACTGGGAATACCAAACGAGACAGAAAAAACAAAGCTTGGGAATAAATTCTTACCTTACTCTCGATAGCAAGCAAAACCAGAGGCGCTGAGAGAGTGGAGAGTGGAGACAATTAGATTTAGATCAGAGGCGCTGCTGGTGAGTGAAGAGTGGAGATTTGGAGAAAGGGGGAACTAGGAAGTGGAGATTGGAGATTTCTTAATCTGCTGGCGATTTGAGGAAAGGGTGAACTGGAAAAAGGGAAAAGGGAAAGGGTAGAGGCACTGCAGCTCTTTTATATTTCACGTGAAATCGTGAAATCGGTCCAGGTTTAACGTTTTTTACGAGTTGGACCAATTTTACGCAAGTTTGATCGGGTTTGATCGATTTTACTGGTTTTCGAGTTTTAAACCCGATTTTGCACGTTTTATATGTTTTGACTCGTAAAATCATATGATTTTACGAGTCAAAACATGATTTTGATAACCTTGGAGAAGAGATGATGAGATGATTTATTTAGTTTTTTTAAGAAAGAGGAGAAATGTTAGTGGGAGGAGAGGTAGTTGTTGTTTTATTCTTTTAGATAGGTGGGCAGCTTGGTTAGAAAAATAGGCAAAGGTTTTTAATGTGTGTAAGAGAGAAAAGGATATCTCTTTTTTTTTGCATTTTTTTATCTGATTTTCAGTGGTTGTTCCCTCTTTCCAAGTTTTTTTTAGATGGCCTCCCCCTTTTTTCTTATAAGAGATTTTTTACTATTTATAAGCGAAATAATTTTCTCTTCCTCCTAATTGCTTGGTCCCGAAGCAATTTGGTGTCTGAGCAATTTTTTTTTTATCTTGGTCCTTTTATTTTCTTGCTTTGTTTTTTGTCCTATTTTTTATTTATTTTTCATTTTTTTTATTTTTTTATATTTTGATTTTTAAAAAAAAAAAAAAGCAACGTCAATGTCAACTCGATGAGAAGAATTTATCAAAGATTTTGAATTGTCGTGTTAATAATTAAACGCACTGAAACAAAGTTTTGAATTTGGTATTCTTTCGAAAAGATGTTGAAAATGGTGCAAATGCATCAAAAATATATTTTTTTGGTTTTGTAATGTTTTTTCGCCATTTTTGGATTTTTTTTAATGATTTTATAAATGAGATATAATTGTTTATAATAGAATAATAGAAAAAAATGCATAGAGATGTTATTTATAAAAAAACAATTGACTAAAAACACTTTTGTTTACAAGGTCTATTTATAAGATATTCAATTTCAATTATATTTCATTAAAAATTATAAATAAGAGTTTTAAATTGATAATGAATAATATTATGTGTGTATGTGTGAAGATGCATGAATTACATCTTTTATATATACAATCATATAATAAATGATTAAATATTTGGATAAATTACATCATGCAGTTTAGTTATTTTTTTTATTTTGCCTCTATTCTTTCAAAAATTATTATCTACATTTTTAGTCAACTCAATTTTTTCTTAAAAATATTATTCTTGTTCATAATGTATTAGTTTTGTTTTTCCAATCTTTGTCTCTCCCTTCATTTCTCTCTTTTCATATCTTTTTTATTTCAATCAAAAGACATAAATTGCATACAAATTCACCACTAATCAAACAATTATTTGCCAATTAGTAAGACTCCTTGTCATTCTCTCTCTACAAACAAAAATCAATTCGTCCACCTCAAAACCCTAGCCACTATTCATACTTCCCAAATCAGCAGCTACAACTACACCACCATCCATAGAAAAGCTGTTGCAACCATAGTCATGCCACCATCTACAGACAATAGCCACCCATTACCGAACAACCCTATAACAACCAAGTGACTCTGACCAAGAATTCAGAGTAAATCCATACAACAGCCACCATAATCAGGACCATTAGTCCCTCATTTTCTTTATCTCCATCACAAACCAACAACTTCAGCCACCCTCCACTTGAAATCAAACCAAAATTCCAACCTTCACTCTGTGTAACATTTCCATTTCCAGAATAAATTATATCAATCATATAACGAAAATTATGGAGGAATTTTTTTTTTTTTTTTTTTGCTGAAATTTCAGCAGAGTTTCCTCTATATTGAGAGATCTCAAGTTATTGACAAATCATCCTGCACCACCTTATATGCATTTCTCAATCATATCGCATTCATATTGGACCTCAACAGCTCATTATACAAGATACATGCATAACATTTCACCTAATCATTTCTTTCCCATTAAACACACATAATTATAATAAATAGAAAGAGAGCAACATTAAGATTACAAGCACAAAATAGTACAATTCTACGTCATGACACTTAATGTAAAAGGATTACTATTATACTTTAAGTCATTTAGTTCTTTAAGGACAAAATATATTGATATCCATTGACTTCTTTAATCATACAAAAGGACTAGAGAACCTAAAATACTACTCCTGGCGTGAATGTGAAGGATTTGTAATTTCATAATTTTAAGAATAAATATATTAAGAATAAAATATAGTAGAGAAGGAAAATCATACAATAGATACACATATAATTAAAAACATATTCAATGATGCGCAGTCATAGTTCTTAGAAATTCTCATTTAACTTTCCATTTTTACATTTTCACTAATCGTTCCTGAAATCGCTCAACATTTTTGTATGTCATTAACTATTTCCAAAATGAAATAGTTAATCAGTGTTCCATACTACCTTGGAATATCTTCAGAAATGCCGATGTCAAGGATCCTTAACATCATTAGCTTTCACCTTAGAAAAGCTAATCAAGTTTCATGAGTTTGCCGATACCGATATCACTCGTCGATATAATTAACTATTCTTAACCTGAATAGTCAATCAAGTTCTATATTTCTCATCCTCTATAATGGTCATGCCAATGTTAGCGAACCTTCCCACCATCATTAGCCTCCCATATTTGGAACCGGCTAATCAAATCCAAGAAACAGTTATTCATGAAATTCATTACTACCATTCATTATTCCCGACCTGGTCCATAACTCAAATCTGATTTTTCATTTCTCCTTCGTTTCATTTTATCTTTTCTCCTTTCAGTCTCATCCACAAGCATAAATTTACAAAACTAAACAAATTTTTAAGTTATCATTATCTAAAGATGATATATGTATAGAATACTTACCTGCTGTAGAGGCCCAGCTCGCATTTCCTTGTTGTGGTTGTACCTCTCTTGCGGTTCCTTCTAAATTCATAAATACCTCACATTATTCCATACTCAATCACATTTCACAAAATAATAATGGTAATAACGAAAACGTTCATTTTTCTTCCATCATTGTTTTTTTCCTTGCGTTTATATCCCCATTATTATTCCTTAGGATTTCGATTCATTCCCTACTCATAATGAATGTCACAAATTAACTTTCAATAAGGTTTATTTCTTCTCAAAAGTCATAACGTGACACTACACATTTCAAAAAGGGAGGGAAAACAAGTTCCACCATCAACATGGCAAGGTTTGTTGTTTTGTTAATTTTGGCTGAATCAGCCAACAGGGGTGGCAATTCAACCTCTCCTCATATATTTACATATATCTCGAGTCCTAGAGCCCCAAATTAAGAAAGGTTAGATTTGATGGAAATCTAACATTCCTGGCTACAATTTTTAAGAGATACTTTCCACAGATTTTATCATTTTGAGGCCCAAATCCTCTCTAGAATTGTGGTGACGAATCTGTCCAGTTTTCATCAATGATTTTTAAATGAACTTTCCATTATCCTCATTTCCCTTTTTCTTCTATGACAATTATTTTCTATGTTTTCCTACATTTCATGATTCCTCCTAAGCTGAAATCATAAGCAACACCCATGGCTAATAATTTCATTTATGTTTCACGTAACACACATGTTTGACTCGTGAAGCCTCATATTATCAAGTTTTCATGGATTTTCCTATTAGTAAGCTTTCCACTATAACTAATTCATGCATCATGAACACACAACATGCCAGAATTCTTCTTCCCTCCCCTCAATTGGTTCTTGGCCGAACTTGGCCTAAAAGGACTAAGGGTCCCCTTTTCCTTTCTAGTCAATTTTTCTTGTCTCATTTACCCATTGTTCACATCATAACACATACTATAAGATTCATCAAACATAATTTTAGAATTTCTTTTCTCCCCATTCAACCCTCACATGGTCGACCACTCATGTCCCTAGGTTATTGATTTATTTATTTTTTGGCAATTTTGCATGCTATTCATGTTCAAAACAACTTGTGGTAGCTCGATTAACTTCATTCTAAAAATTTCTACACTTCCTTTAATTTTTCACTCAAGAACCCTAATTTATAAAATCTAAAATTGGTTCATAATTCCTAATCAATTGTCAAATTGTTTTTCACAATTAGGTTTAGTGTTCTTACCTTGAGGAAGTTCAGATTTTTAGCTCAATTTGGTTGAAAATTTTTAGTCTCTTCTCCCTTGCATACAGTCGACCCTCTCCTCCCTTCTTCTCCAATTTCTTCACTTGTTTCCTTGTTAATGGGTGTCCTCTCTACTTAATGGTTTAAGGTTTGCATAGTCCTAGAGGATTTGATGTTTTTCCCTCTTTTGGTGAAGAAAAATTCTAAAACCTCCCCCTCCTTTACACTAGGTTCAATCGGCCATTCAAAAAGGAAGAAATGGGGTATTTATAGCCTCATTCTTCCTAATTACACATTGGACCCTTTTCTTTTCTTTTCTTCACAATTTGAGTCATACTCCTTATGCCTTTCATATTCTTTTTATTTGATTTCATTATTGTTGTTGTTGTTGTTATATGAGTTTTGATCTCGGGATTTTACACTCTGCCACCAATTAATAAGTCCAACTCAAACCAAGCCATTAAACCCTTCTCATCTTCCTCCCCCTCTCACTGAATCGACACAAACATTACAACTCAACCTCGACCCCCACAACAGCAACCACCACGCATCCAACAACATACCATTCTTCCCCTATCTCAATTGCCATTATGAGCCAACACAACATCAATGTTTTTTATGGGCAATTTTTTTAGAGAATCATAGGGTATTATACTAATCCAAGAACACCATATTCAATTGGGTACTAGTGCATGCCTATTTCAAATTTCAAATTTTTTAAATCAGCGTAATGTATTAATTTCATATAAATGAAGCAATTTATTTTGGTTGGAAAAAGAATAGGGCTTACCAAAGTTGGTGTTTTATGGTTGTGAGGATTGTGTGGTAGTTTTGAAGAAGAGAGAGAAGCAGATAAGAGGGAAGTTGTTAGTGGTCATGCTTGAATGGAGGCAAAGAAAGAGAAAGAGTTGATACTGATGATTAGGGTTTTATATGTAGAAGAGAGAGGAATTTGTTTTTTTATTATTTTAACATAACATGGACGCTTTAATCATTAATTGGTGTTGGTTATAACCCACTAAAGCAAATTGTTTTAAAAAAAAATAACTGCTTCAAAATGGCAATGGTGTAACTGCCATTTCATCCATTTAAATTCCATTTCATGGAATTTGCGATGGCTAAAAAAAATGATCCATTCATTAGTTAAATATTGATTATTATATTTATGTTTTTTTGGAATATTTTTTGTTGTAGTGGATAGCAACAACAAATTGATCATTTATTGGGTTATACCATTAATTTTGTTCATAAAATTCAAGAGCACATTGATTATATATATTACTGGATGAGTAGACTGGCTATGAGTGGTGTTTACAAGTTCTACATAGAACATAAAATGTTAATCGTTCTCAATTCTCTGTTTGAGGAATGGATATCGATGCGACTATCGTTGAAATATAGGCTAGAATCCTTAGATTTCAACAATCTCGCTGGTGAAATTTTGCTTGAGAGGGAACATCAGTATAATGAAAAGAGTATACGATGCATTGGAAGAAGCACAGGTTGAGCAGAATAAACTTGGAGAAGATGACTTTGATGAAGCAGATGATGTAATTAGAGACCCTAATTATGTACCTGCAATATAAAATAATTCTTAAATTTATTATTCTTAAATTTATATTTTTATTATTATTTCAGTATTTGTTTTTAAGATAATTGGTTGAGTTTTTTTTTTTGTTGAACTGTATATTTTTTGTAATTTAAGTTTTAATTACATTATATGCATATATATGAAAATATCTACAATTTGATCAATGGGAGTTAGTTAAAACTAATAACTATAATTTTTGTACTCATTTAAATTTCCAATAATAATTAGACCATACAAATGGAAATTGATTAAATGTTTAACTTTATTTTCATTTCTATTGTATGTGTTAGATTATTATTTGTTTAATTTAGAATGGAGTGGCAATAAATATCATTTAAATTGTACTAGATACTAATATTTGTAATTGGTGTCAATAACGTTTGATATGGCTACATTTAAGAGTATTATTATTGATTTGAACCATGAAGACAAACTAAGTGAAAAAAATTACGATGTTTGACATCTTAAGATTGAGTATCTCATGGAAGAGCAAGAAATGCTATAAACAATCACACAACCAATGGCTAAACCTAAGTAAGGAAACATTGCTCGACACAAGCTTGATATGAAAGCATATCAAACCTACAAGTGCAAGGATCGTTGGGACACAATGAAGATTTAGTATGGGGGAACCTTCACTACTAGACTTCATCAATTAACCCTTAAATTTGATGGTTACTAGAAGCGTCAAAATCAGATGATGAGGCAGTATCTTACAATTATGTCTAACATGATTAGTGAATTAAGAGGTGTTGGGCATGAGTTATTGATGAACAACAAGTTCAAGCTGTGATTCGCTCTTTGCCAAGCAATTAAGAACACATGCATGTCAACCTTACCCACAATGACAACATCAAGACATTTGATAATGTTGCTTGTCATGTTGAGCTTGAAGAAGATTGACCTCTCGCTGAGAAGCCTATAAATGAGGCTTTCATACCTGAGACTAAGATATGAAGAGTATATGACTCTTTTGCTTGAAGAAGATTGACCTCTAGCTGAGAAGCCTATAAATGAGGCTTTCATACCTGAGACTAAGATATGAAGAGCATATGACTCTAAATATAAAAAGAGTAAGGATAAGGGTCCCAAATATGGCAAAAGAGGGATAAAAGAAAGTAGTACTGGATATAAGTGCAAGCGTGGGAAACACAGTGGTAAGAAAGGCAAGAATTTAAATTGTTTCAATTGTGGTAAACCTAGTCACTTTACCCGTGATTGCACTAAGCCAAATTTGATGTTTAACAACAATCATCCCTCTAATTTATATGTTAGCAGTTGTTTAATGCTTGTTAAATCTATTCCTTTTTGGACTGTAGACTTAGAAGCAACTGACCACATAACAAGGGATTGAACAACCTTTATGGAATTTCATCAAATTTTAAAGGGAAGTAGATACATATATAGAGGGAATAATACTTCCGTTGTTATGCTCGTGATCGGTAGCTGCAAACTAGATTTGTAGGGCGGTTGCACACTTTATCGTCATGATGTACTCTACGCTCCAGAAGTTTGACAAAATCTTATGTATGTTCTTGCTTTACTATAATTGGGCTTTTATTTTGTGTTTATTAGTTATTGTGTGAAAATATATCTGGATAACATGTTTTATGGTTCTGGTTTTATATTAAATGGTTTTATGGTGTTAGACACCGTTAATGTATATATTAAGGATGATGCTTCTATTTATGTTGTTCAAAGTTACAGCACTAATAATAATAATGATATCATAAATTGGCATGATAGATAAGGACACATTAGACAAGATCGATTACATAGATTGGCAAGACCGATTACATGGGATCACTTACCAAAAGAAGAATTGTCCATTTATGAGTGTTGTCTTGCTGGAAAAGCAACTAAATTACCATTTGGAAAAGGCTAAAAGAGTCAGTAGTCCATTACAACGTATTCATTCAAACATTTATGGCCCAATAAATGTGAGGGCAAGACATGTTGTGAATTATTGCATCACATTTATAGAGACTTTCACACAATTTGGTCATGTTTATTTGATCTCACACAAGTCTGAAGCATTGAATTGCTTCATTCAATACAACAATCTAGTAGAGAATAAACTAAGCACAAAAATCAAAGCTTTAATAACCGATCAAGTACATGAATACTTATCTGAACAATTTAAAAATGTTTGTGATGAAAAGGGTATAGCTAGACAGCTAATTATTCCTTATACTCCACAACAAAATGGTGTAGTAGAAAAGAGAAATAAGACCCTATTTGATATGGTTAGGTTAATGATGGCGAATGCTAACTTATCAATTTCCTTTTAGGGAGATGCATTGTTGACTTCTACCTATATACTTAACCATGTGTCCTCTAAATTGTCTCATCCACCCCGTATGAACTATGGAATAGCAAAAAACCTAATCTAAGTTATTTCATCCATAGAGGTACGCAGCTTATATTCACAATAATTCTTATGAATATGAGAAACTTGGTCCTAGAGGAAAGAAGTGTATCCTTATAAGATATTCTGAACATTCCAAATGATTTGTATTTATTGGTGAAAATTTTGATGGAAGAGTGACGAAGATTAAATCGTGTGATGTTGTATTCTTAGAAAAGGATTTTCTAATGATAGATGAGGTTAATAAAGATTTTTAATTATATGAAATAGAAAATCTAGACTATGGCACAACAAGCTATTTAGCATAGGACTTAGAGGAAACTCTTAATCCTCCTAGAAATAATGGGAGTGACATTTTGTCTATTCCTACTCTTATGGAGCAAGATCATGAGCAATCTCAACCTTGAAGAAGCATTCGTGAACCAATTTCTCGTCGTCGATTTAAGATTGAGGGGGAAGCATTCATGAGTCCACAAGATGATGAAGAGCCTAAAACATTCAATCATGCTCTATCTAATCCTAAAACAAGAGAATGGATCAAAGCTATGGAAGAATAAATGGAGTCAATGAAAACTAATCAAGTCTAGGACTTGGTCGATTTACCATCAAGATAAAAATCCATTGAAAATAAATGGGTTCTTAAAATTAAATGTAAGGTAGACGGGTCAAAAGAATATTATAAGGCTCGACTGGTAGCGAAAAGCTACACTCAAGAAAAGGAAATTGATTATGAAGATACACTCTCACCAGTTGGGAGGATTACTTTAGTTCGCCTCATTTAAGCTATAGTCGTACATATAGACCTAGAGTTATATCAAATGGATATTAGAACTGTATTTTTTAATGGAGAACTAAATGAGGACATCTATATGGATCAGCCTTTAGGATTTGAGACTAAAGGACAAGAGCTCAAAGTTTGCAAGCTTCTAGACAATGGAACATCAAGTTTCATCAAGTTATCCTTAAGGATGGTTTTACAATAATGGAAGAAGACCATTGCATGGATTTAAAATGTTCTAACAACAGTTTATAATATTGTCCTTATATGTTGACATCTTAATAGCTGAAAATAGCAAAGAGTTGATTGATACTACTAAAAGGTGGTTATCATCAAACTTTGAAATGAAAGAAATGGGTGAGGCCAGCTATGTTCTTGGTGTTAAAATTGTAAGAGATCGCGCTAAAAGGCTTTTGGGTTTAACTCAAGAGACTAACATCAAAAGATGTTAGAGTGTTATCACGTGTAAGATAGCAAACCAATGAACACCCATGTTGATAAGAGCTTGAGCTTGAGTCGTGATATATGTCCCAAGACTCTAGAAGAAAAGGAGAAAATGTCAAGAGTACCTTATATCAGTGTCGTTGGTAGTTTGATATATGCAATGATGTGCACATGTCCTGATATATGTTATGTCGTTGGATTGATTAGTCGATATCAATCAAACCCTGGTCAAAAACACTGGATGGCAGTCAAAATGATTTTACGATATCTGAAAGGAACTTCGAATTACATGATATGTTACCTAGAAAAAAAAAAGGACTTATAATTGATTGGTTACTCTGATGCTAATTAGGGAGGAGATGTGGACTAGTCCAAATCAACTTCGAGGTATGCTTTCTTGTTTAATGATAGTGCAATACTATGAAGGAGCAAGAAACAATCATGCATAGCCTTATCTAATATAGAGGCTGAGTATGTAACTGGTTTTGCAATAACACAAGATGTTGTTTGGTTAAAGAGTTTCCTGTATCATTTGAAAATTATCAAATCAGCATCAGACTCAGTGACAATTTACTGTGATAACACTGTTGCAATAGTTGTGGCCAAAAATCCAAAATATCATGGAAAGACCAAACACATCAAGATGAGATATCACTACATTAGATAAGTAATTATTGAACATGATGTGATCCCAAAACACATTTCTACAAATTCTATGGTTGCAGATCAACTCATAAAACCAATAGCAATGGATGCATTTGTTAGACATGTGAGATCCCTTGGCCTATGTAGAATGTAATTGGTAAAGTATCATATAGTATAATTTGTTAAAGTATATCGATAGACTTAGATTGGCTCACTCACATGAGCAATCACCTCTAGCGCTTGTAAGGTGAGTAGAGATGAGACTATTTGAGTTTTAATGCTTAATAAGCTACTTGGGCGCAGTGGGAGTAATTTTAACTCAAAGTAATTATTAAGAAGTCACATTGGTAGGAACCAAGATAAGGTTCTTAAATAAAAAAAAAACGACATGAATGAATTCTCACCATTTATATGTTTATTATGATTGAAGCCAAGTATAAAATTATTCATCTGTCACCAATAACAGTGAGCAAATAAGAATTTCTGATTTGAAGTCTATGTTTTTTGGCGACAAGAATAAAACTCGTATGGTATATTTCCTTTAATAAGGAGAGCAACGACATACACTTTTTGTCTTCAGATAAGAAAAGCGTAAGCTCCACTATAGCATGTATTTCATACTCTATATGTTGTCGACCATTATAGGAATAAAAAATAAATCCCTGCCTTTTTATTATGTGAGTCCTGGAGATCATGCATAAGATCTCAATATCTTACCATTTGTAACTTTTGACTGTATCATGAGGTAATGTGTAAATGATTGCTACTTTAGGAGTATATCCTATAGTCATGTAATGATTCGGCTTAAAAAAATACTCCTAGAAAAGCGAGTTAATTCAAATCTGATTGATATGAGAGCGAAAGGAAAGGTAATTTTAGTTCTATACTTGTTACTTGTATTCACTGGTCGGGATCATATCACTCGAATAAATTTGATATGATTTAGATTACTTGTAATTGTAAGGATGGATTGAGTATGAAATTCTTGAGGGATTGAATTATATTTAGTCATGTGTAACTAAAAATACTTGGGGTATAATAGTACACTTTAAGGAGTAACTAATTATGAGGTTGATGTCTCTTATATGGCCTGTATTATATGGAGCTCATTTTACTGTGTGCTTTAGGTTGCATAGTTTGTTCGTCTAGTATGAAATTCTTGTGCAAGTTTGAAATATAATGTATTAGATAGATCTAGTCCTTCATACATGAGTGTGAGATGTTGGTTATTAGGTTAAGCCTGGTCCGTTCATGAGGGATGGGATTAGTCCAAATGTTCAAAGGAGTTATTAAAAGAAGTAATCGCTTCCTCTATATATATATAGAGAGAGAGAGAGAGAGAAAGAACTAATATTAAAAGACCTTTAAAAGATAATGGTTCTCTCTTTCTCTTTTCCCATCTTTGATTGACAATATTTACAAAACTATTTGTACTGTAGAATATCTTTTTGGTTCTTATAATCAAAGTAGCATTAAAGTAATTGATCTAAAGACAAGAAAGCGAATTCTCAAATCATCAATAAGTTTCTTTGCAATCTACAATTGGAATATAATAGAAATCTTGTACATATATTCTTTTTCCTCCTCCAAGATTTTAAAAGCCTTTTAAGTGTTTTTTAGTTATCACCACTAGCAACAACACTTTTTTTTTTATTTTTTGTCCCTTTTATCCTCAATAATTTTAAATTTGTTTTTTTTTTTTTTACTATTAGATCAAATCTTTTTGTGGGGTTTTGTCTAATTTATCTAGTACTTTCCTTTATTTAAGATTCTTGTTTCTTGTTTCTAAGTGTCCTTTCATATGTTCTTTTGTTTCTTTTGTTTTTTTTTGTTTCTACTTTCCTTTATTTAAGATTCTTGTTTTCTTTTATCTTCAATGAAAGTTTTATATATATTTTTATACTTAGATATGAGATCTATAGCTTTAGTTTCTATTATACGTTTTTTTTTTAAGTGTCTTTAATATGTCAAGTAAGCTCGTTTCAATCTCTATATTCAAATAATCCTTTTGTATCTTGGTTGACTTCACATGTAAATGAAGTCTTCCTTATTTTATGTTAGATGAAATTTCTATCTTTGTTATATATACATGCAAAGTTTTTTCCATAAACAATATATTAACTTTTTTTTTTTTACCTTTTTGGGATTATGTCAATGATAATGTAAAGTATTATACAACTTTTAAATTAGGAGATATAAATGGTAATTTCTAAAATAATGAAGGCAAGATGAAAAACTAACTAAAGTACATGATATAAAATGTAATTTATCCTAAATATTTTTATTTTACAAAATTTAAAATTTTAAAAATATATTTTTATTAATAAAATTATCTTACACATAAATTGTAGATACACTACCTACTAATATAAACTTTCATTGCACATATTTTTTTAAAAAATAAAAGAAAGTCTTTAAGTCATACCCTTTAAGTAGATATTGTTTATAAATTATAACTTTTCAATTTTTTTTATGAACAATCACATCAAAAACATATAAATGTATGACGATGTATTTATTCATTATAGTCACAAATTTAAAACAATTATAACACTATCTCATCAATATCACCACTACAAATTTTTATTGCACAATCATAAAAACAAATGTACTTTAGTTGCCCTTTGAATTAAGTGTTTGCCAATAATACCTTCATGTTTTTTTTAACAATCATAATATGCCTACAATTATTCTTGAGTTTTTAAAGATCTCTAATATTTAAAAAAGCTAGATGGCCTTAGAAAAACATTATAACTCTAGACTCATATTGGTTTTACCCCTTTACCCAAAACATTCTTGAGTTTTTTCATATGGCTCATTTGTCATTATTAAATTAATTTATGATAAGTAAGTGTTTTTCCATCTTAATTACACAGTAAAATGCAAAAAATACCTTTAAGAGCAAAAAACTCAAAAGTAACATAAAAGGGTATTTTTATATTTTCATATTCATTATTATAATATCAGCTGAGAGGCAATTTGGTATTCAATCAAATATAAAAAAATAATAAACAATTAAAATGCACAATGAAATGATGGAATTGCCCTTAAAAGAAAAAAATTTAAACCTAGAGTCAAGGGGCTTTTTGATTTTTGACAATGGTTTTTTTTTTTTT
>Ga0307510_10005067_pt1 | contig 15632 bp, 24 predicted proteins | sample 12_EM_MG_FD_207224 | JGI IMG/M metagenome (GOLD analysis project Ga0307510, IMG submission 207224) | Populus trichocarpa ectomycorrhiza microbial communities from riparian zone in the Pacific Northwest, United States - 12_EM | ecosystem: Host-associated > Plants > Roots > Unclassified | place...
ATCGACACCAGTCACTTTAATGGTGTGTTCACTCGAGTTTGGATGGCAAGTCCTTGACATACCCCTCCGAAGGTAACGAGGCTCCTGGGGCGTCTGTGCAAGTTTTGCATATCACAGAAGGAGAAGAACCACCGGAAGTACATGATGCGCGAGTGCGACTATGCCAACAGAAGGCCAACGAGACACCGCTGACTGCATCCTTAGTGGACAGAAGTCCTCCCAAGGGTACCTTTAGGACCCTCGGCAAGACACTTTTTGATGATACCTGAAACGCAAGCCGTTAACTGTGTCAAATTGAATATGTATCCCGATGGCGGTATCGTGAGTCGGCCATTGAGGCGTGTCAAATTCTTTGCAGACGCCCTTTGGTTCCTAACAGGCTCGATTCCGCGTGTACGGTAACGTTTCTCCCGTCCACCCGAAATCTCCGAACGAATTGTTTGACATGGCGCACGTGTTTGCTGGTGGGAGGGTGGTTTTCACGTCGGACCAGCACTTTGGTGTGGGCTCAAACATCATACTCCCTGGCCGAGGTCTGTCCATGATTGCATGGGATAGTGGCTATAGCTCACACTCCAAAGGGAAGGATATGGGTGATGGGTGGGAGACTAAACGAAGTAGGCAGCCCGGACATAAGGATTGGGCGATTATCAAACTGTAGGTGCACTGGTTGCTGACATCATATCACGCTTTAATGAAGCTACCTACCAGAGGGGCAACTGGCCATCTGTCCCACGTCGTTATTGACACTGCGGATTTCAAGGGCAATTTCCCTCAGTACTGTGAACTTCACGCCATCAATTGTGACGCGGACATACCTCCGCACCCAATGTCGCACTCTCCCCCATCAACCTGTCATCCATCTCCGGAGAAAGAGGCTCTGACTACCAAGGACGATGAGTGGACACTGGTCCTTCCAGAGGTGCAACTTGGACCACATCGCGAGCACTACTTGCAACTGGAAAGTGCCGGACAGGGTGCATTTACACATGTCCGAGTGACCATCTTTCCAGATGGTGGGGTCAAGCGAGTACGCGTCTTTGGGAGCAAAGTGCCGACCCTGGGCGAAGAGATCCCCATACATAGCTTCGAACACGCCGATTCGATTGACCGGATCCTTGGTAACGTAACGGCTGAGGAGAATCACCTTTGTCTGCGAAAGGTTTTGGCCCTCCCTCTCACGCCAGAAGCGTTTGCTCCGTTTGGCCAGGTCATACAGTCTTATACAGACACCACCAGCGCTCCGCGCGCCGTGAAGATAACACAGGCGAACTTTGGCACCGCCTCCAAGTACCACAAGCTTTCGTTACTCAAAAGCAGTTACCCGGACGATATGGGTGCAACCACTGGAATATCTGTATACAGGTGCCAGCCAGCAGAAGTTGTGAAAAACGGCACAAGGAGAGAGCTCATGTTGAACGCATTGGAGAGGCACCCATTCACCGATCAATCGTTTCTTCCAATGGGCCAGGTCAAGGATAATGTATATTTGGTGGTGGTTGCCAAGAATGGGCTCGACGATAGGCCAGATATCGGCACCCTGCGCGCCTTCGCCGTACGTGGAGACCAGGGGATTGTGTATAATACGGGAGTTTGGCGTAAGCAGCATCCTACTACTAGTAATCTATCAACAACAGTGCTGAGCAACCACATAGATCAACCAATGACGGTATTGGACAAGGTTTGTGGCTCGCCTAGGTTATGGTATTATGACTGATGCTTGTATGTTGCACTACAGCCGATGGATTTTGCTTGTGTGGAGACGCAGATAGGGAACGGTGACGCAGCAGATTGCGAGGTGATAGACCTTGGACGGGAGAGCGTGATTATCGAGATCGCGTAAGCAAAGATCACGTGGTTGTAGGATCGTAAGGACCAAAATTGGGAATTGAGGTGTCGGAGTGCGAAATTGTGCAGCCAAAGGCTTACGGGTCACCAACTCTTCTCTCGTGAAACTCCTACTCTCCCTCTTTTCCTCTGAGACGACAGCTCTTTCGTAGGGTCAACCATGCAGGAAGTTCATTCAAGAAAGCGTCCTCACCTAGGTGACTCGGACCCTCTTCCTTCCAAGAAACGCGCTGTCTCTGTTAACGGTACCACCGCGCTTGTCAACGGCAATGTACATCCCAATACAGAGGCAGATGACGAACCCAGAGATCAGGACGACTTAGAGGTTGCTTCTGTGTTCTCTTTTACTGCGTTAGTCATGGTTACACGTTTTATTGTTCTTTTCTAGCAATTCCGCAAGGAGGCCATTTTCCGCCGCATGAGGCACTATTCACGAGAAAATGAGCGGAGCCAAGCTCGAATAAGCGAGCTGGAGCATCTTAAAAGCACCTGCGAGGCGAGTCTCGCAGTTATGGGGGCTTGTTGGACTCAGGTTCGCTAAACATTCCCTTCATTCGCTGTTGCTCTGACCTCCCTTTCTAAGCTGGTCGACACAATAAGGGCGCATGTGAAACCTGACCTCTCTCCGCCTTCAGATGATGAAGTCGAAGGTATGTGCTATGTACTGTTTCCAAGTTGCCACCCGTGCTCATTGCCTGGAAGATCTATTCTGTCTTTCCAAATGCATATCATCTGAAGATAGCCCTATCCTTGCCGCGGCTTTTGAGGAAAAGGCACGATCTACGCACAAGCTTGTTGCCGCTTTTGTGCAGTTAAACGGAAGCAATTCCTTGAGGGACGAGATTTACAGGCGATATCAACGTTCTCAAACGGAGGTATGTCACTCGTTCCTCTCTGACACGACATGAAATGAACTATTGGGTGGCCCCAAAGTGCACGGCGTTGCGTTCAGAGCTTGAATTGACCAGAGCAAACCTGAAGGACTGCCTTGCACAGCGTGATCGATATCATTCCGACCTCGCTGCTGTTGAGATGCGGCTAGATCGAGTGCAAAGTCGTACGGTTCAAGCAATACATGGTCGCGCACAATCTCCACCAAAACAGGCGGCTGTAAAGGAAGAAGAAGGTGACGAGAAGGAAGAAGAGGACGTGAAGGAAGAAGAACGGATGTCGTCCTCTCCCGCAGTGAGTGGCTAATTTATCGGTGGGAGCCTTTCTGATTTCCTTTTATACTTTTCTGATTCCAAACTAGCCAATGTCTGCGCTTGCTCCCCTAACTCCCACTTTGAGTGAATTGCAAGAGTGGCAAGACATCGCCAAAGTTCGTGAAGATAAGATTTGTGAACTGGAGTCAATCGTCGAGAACTTGCGACATGACAACCGTATGCTGAATGTAGGATACCTTTTTTTACATTCGGGGAAACCGGGCTAACCTTTCTATAGCAGAGTGTTCCCTCGAGCGATGCCGTTTCAGGAACAGAAATCTACAAGGCGCTAATTGAGAGAATCTCTCACCTCGAATATCTCCTAAAGGAGAAGGAATCTCAAGTCACCACGTCTGCTCCTGAAGAACCAAAGACACCGACACTCTCGGATTCTAACGATGAGGAGCAGGTGCGTTCTGTCTTTACACGGCACGCCTTCTAGGACCATATCTATCTTGCAGAGGGAGAAGGAGCGTCGGGCGGCAGAAGAGAAGCGCGTCCAAGAAGGAAGTCGGTTACGCAAACAACGCGAGCAGTTGACCGCCGAATTGAACGAAGTCAAGGCGCAGCTCACCAAGCGGCACTCTCTAGAAGAAATGAAAACCCTCATCGCATCGTATAATGTAAACGTGTCCCAACTGATTTGTCGTTGAAGTGCTGATGGTTAGAGTAGAATCGGATGGAAGTCTATCAATCGGAGGTATCCCGGCTGAAGCTTTTACTCGCTGCCAAAGCAGGGGACGAGGATCTCGTCAACTTCCTCCGAAAGGAAAGGTCTGGAGATGTGGCGGAATTGCGGAAACGGCTCATGTGAGTCTCATTTTCACTGGCTCGGACGTGTCTCGTAACATCTGTCTCAGGTTATCCGATGAACGTGTTTCTGATCTCGAGAGGCAGCTCGCCGCGCATTCCCTGCAGCACCCTGATATCTCTCATTATATAAACGCTGAAGCTGACGCCCAACGACAATTGAATGCTGCAAATAAACACCTCGCTCAATTTCGTTCAACCTTTGGTGAATCGTCACAATTACCGCCGGATGTGCGACAACTTGTGGAACAGCTGAAGTTGAAAGAGGAGGAAGTGAAGGTCCTTCGGCTACAAGACGTGCAGCACGCAGATGCGGAGACCGCGTTGTACGATGAGATTGGAAAGCTGTCGGCAGCTTGGGAATCTCTGCAAGTACAAGTGACAAGTAAGGTGTTTGACCTGGCGGCCGCCGAAGAGAGGATCATGAAGGCGAATCTCGACGTATGTCCTATTACTTCTCAACGTCACGCTTGTTATTCATCACATACTTGGGATACAGAAAGCCAAGGCAGACAACAAGTTCTTCGCTGCCATGCGCGAAAAGGAAGCCGTCGAAAACGAGCACAAACACCTTGCGCGGACCAACGAAAAGCTCCTCAAACACGTCTCCAACCTAACGGATGTTGATAAGGCGAACACAAATCGGCTGGCATGTACAACTATCGTTCAACGCAGACTCAGGACTCACGTAACTGGCAGACCGTGATGGAACAAACTGTAACCGCCGCCAATGCGAAGGCGGAGGCATTTAAGAACCGTACCATGTCTCTAGAGACGGAGCTCTTTCGAGGTCGTGTATCACGGGTGGAACTTGAGACTGATGTCTCTCATGTGCGTCGGAGCTCATGGATTTAAGCAACAGCTTACCTTCGGCCCACAGTATCGAAAGGTGATCGATGATGGGAAGAAGACATTTGCTGAGCTCTCGACTGAGCTCAGGAGGACACAAGAGGCACACTCATTAGCAAATCTGGCTATCGAGCGGCAGAGGAAGGCAGGAGAGAGCAAAGGAATACCGTCATCACAGAAGGAGGCCCAACTACAGAAAGAGGTGGACAAATGCATGGTGAGTACCAAACGCAGCTCTCAGTTGTAGGCCGTGCGCGTCCTGATTTGTATCATCTTCAGAGCATCCTCAAGTGTTCAACGTGTAGGCAGAACATGCGCTCGACAATACTTACAAAGTGCCTGCACAGTGCGTTTTCATCGTATCCTTACACGTTTCTACCCGTGATTAAGATTTATTCGCGTAGCGTTCTGCAAGTCATGTATTGACATGCGTATCTCAACACGGCAGCGCAAGTGTCCTGCATGTAATCTCCAATTCGGTCAGTCAGACGCACAACAATTGTACTTTCAATGAATGGTGCAGTTGTGGCCAGAGTCCTGGGTGCATATTATATGTTGCGGACATCACATGTCGCCTTTTTATGTTCTGACATGCCTTAGTTTCATACATTATCATTCTTTTCGTTATGGGCAAAGATCTTCACGCATGAATCTACCGTTTTCCATGCTCGGCACAATAAGCATTGATATTGTAACGGGACACATGCCATGGACAATCGTAGCGAACAGTTTCAAGGTCACCGCTTAACCCAGGTGTACTGAAATAAGGTAGTGAGGAACGGGAATTGGGCACGGAAAAAAAGGTGACTCACCCGTTTGCGTGCTTTGGCAAGGCCAGTCTTTTTCCTCTCCACCATGCGGGGATCTCGTTTCATGAGTTTGGCTGAGGGGTATATGAGAATGAGTACAAACGGAGAGTTGGGAGCATCTCACCTTTTCGAAGGATGGAGTCAACTTCAGGTACATGTGCGACGATACCTTGCGCGATACCATGCGCGATCGCGCCCGCCTGGCCAGTCGTGCCACCGCCGCGAACAATCGCGAATATGTTGAATGCACCGAGCACACCAGCGAGCTTGAGTGGACGCACAACACGCTCGCGGTCAGCTGGTGTGGCAAAGAACTTGTTCAGCGACACATTGTTGACCAAGATCGTCGTCGTCGTCACAGGCACGCGCGAAGACGCAGCCGGCGACGGCTCAAATGCATCTTCCACTACAGGCGCGAGGAGATCTGCGTCTGAGGTGCCCATCGACGAATCGGGTGTTGCGGCTGAAGGGGCTGGGAAAGCTGGGGGTTCGCGGACGGGGATCATCCAGACGCGGGCGGCGCTTTCTTTGCGCTTGCCGACGGTGTACGAACGGCCATAGCGGTCGAGAGGGACGTGCTTGCGCGCGGTGCGCGAGAGGACGTTCTCTTTATCGTGGCGCTCGAAGAGGGCGAGGACGGGGTATATGGTGTCTGAGAGAGCGGTGTGTCCCGCTGTCGACGCGATGCGCGCGCACTCCTCCAGGTCGGCGAGGACGGTGATCATGCGGCGGTAGCGCGCCGTCGTGAGCGAGCCGGAGAACATCGCCGAGAGGCTCTGGCGGTTGCGCCAGAGGTGATGAGCTGGTGGGAGGGAGGCGCGCGCGAAGGCGGGGAGAGGCAGGAGCGAGAGGTGTGAGAGCGCTCGGCGGGTGCGCTCGAGGGCGGTCTCGAGTTGGTAGAGGTGGTCATAGTAGCTCGCGCGGGAGGTGTAGAACGAGGGCGACTCGGGTTTTGTCTTTTTGCGCGGGCCACGGAAGCGGCGTGGGGCGTCCGCTACGTTTTCGAGCGATGCTGGGGGCACATAAGGCGTTGACGCTGTCGCTAACGCCCGGAAGGATATTGCGGTGCGCAGAGGTCGCCTAGTGGCCAGTGCTAGGAGCATAAAGAGAAAAAGAGGCCGTCGAAGTGTTCAAGCTCAGGGAAGGACGAAGAGACAGCGGCTTATCTAATGTAAAGCGAGCGACGCGCGGAGCAGGGACACGAGTGCTCGTTCTGAATGTCGACGGTGTGCTCCGCCAGAGCCTCGTATAAGAAGATCCCTGGGCTTTTAGAGCTTACCTCAACTCATCTTCAATGGACTCAGGACGGGAAGAAGGCTCCTGTCGTATGCGTGCCGCACGCTGATGTCTCCTGTGCGTCCCATTTTACGTTCTAGCAGGGGACCTTTCATTGACAAATTCTCCTAGCTCTCTTTTCCTCAAAAGAAGGCGCTGCTCAAGTGCGCCTGAAGATAGGCCTCGAGAATGACAGTAACGGACACAACTTCACGTTTACTTCCCCTCCGCCCCTAGCTCTCACTGAACGCGAGACGTTCAAGGCGCAGCTCACGACCATCATCAGCAACAACCGCGCTGCGCGCGAGTCAGGTGTACTGCAAGCTCCACAGACAGTTGTCCCCGGTGCTACACCGTCCCCCAACGGTGCCGCCGCCCACCGTACACCCGCTCCTACCCCGTCGCACCCATCGACCTCTCGTGCCGAGTCCGTATCAAGTACACGCGGTACGCCCGTGAACGACCCTATTAACGATTTCCGCATCCGAAAAAAAGTTCTGGTCAAAACGCCAGAGCTTGCAGCTCTGCACCGTGAGCTGGTCATGAGTGGTCAGATCACCGAGACGGAGTTTTGGGAGGGGCGCGAGGTGCGCTACGAATCACGTTCTCGTTCGTTCTTCCAGGACGTGTCATTTTTGACGTGGGACCGTGTCTTAGCATCTCCTGCTCGCGCAGGCTGCTTCCGACTCGCAGAAGAAGGGTAGACCAGGTCAGCTGGTTGACCCGCGACCGCAGGCCGTCGAAGGCGGTGAAGTCAAAATTGTCATTACGCCACAACTCGTACACGACATCTTTGATGAGTATCCTGTCGTTGCAAAGGCGTACGATGAGAACGTGCCGAGCAAAGTACGTTTTTTCGTGTCACGGCGCTGTGTCTCAGTGTCTCATCCCCCGTGTCACAGTTGTCCGAAGCAGAATTTTGGAAGCGATACTTTCAGTCAAAACTTTTCCATTCACATCGTGCTTCCATCCGCTCCACGGCATCACAACATGTTGTCAAAGACGATGCGATCTTTGACAAGTATCTAGAAAAACCGGACGACGGTGTGTCTTTTATTTGAGCACTCCCGATCCTGCTGACATATACCCTGCAGAGTTGGAACCTAGAAAACCTCGGGATGAAGAAGTAGACATGTTCATAGACCTCGAAGCAACGCATGTAGACCATGAAGAGGTTCGAGACTTGACCTTCCACGGCGCCCTTCACACACTTGTTAATTTCACGACCGTTATCTAGACTGGGAACGAGAAGGACGTGACAATGCAGGCAGGGAAACAGCGTGGAGCATTACCGCTCATTCGTAAGTTTAATGAACACTCTGAGCGTCTGCTCAAGTCCGCTATGTGCGTCTGGCGTACCTTAACCTCTCATCCGTGTTCTGAGGACATTCCCACAGATCCATGGACGCCGGGAACAAACGGCGGAGAGTTGATGCGGGAGACGCTAATGATGTGCATGGTCTTCCTGACATCTGCATTGCCCGGCTCTTATTCGGACGACCTTTTTAGTCGCATATCCACTACTCTCAGATTGATCTCGCCGACCTACACAACCCAGAGTCGTCGACTGGTATCTTACTGGAAATGCAAGACCGTCAGCGCTACTTTGAAGCGCGTCCCGGTGTCGTTGTTTCCGCTGAGCAGGCCCCACGCCCCGTAAGACCTGTCGTTTTATTGTTCTGGTCACGGTATAACTCCGCAACCATAGACCGTTAAGTTACCCCCCGCTGTGCAACAAATGAGACGCGATCTCGAAGGATGGGCCCCACATCTTTCTCAGCTTAAGATTGAACGCAAAGCCGCGGAAGCTGCGCTTGCATCCATGACACAAAACGTCGCTACGCGACTCGATGCTTACAAACGCAAGGCTGATATACCGGAAGAAATATACAGGCAGATGCGAACTTGCCAGACGGCAGCAAACGAATTTTTGCGACAATTTTGGTCCGCGATCTATCCTCCCGCTGGGGAGACGCTAGTTGGACCTTCCACACCGGCCCAAAAAACAGCAAAAGCAACACGCATGGTAGGTTATTTAACGAAGACCCCCGAGAAGGTCGCGGCGATTATTAAGGCTGCAGAGATGGCAGGGGTCGATCGAGGGCGAGTGCAAACTGTGAGTCCATTTATTTTTTTGTTCGGTAGTTGTCGGGCTAACAGTGATGGTTCTTAGGGCATGCAGCCGACGTTGGATGCAGTGAGTAAAGCACTTGAATTTTGGGAAATGAGAAAAGCAGCGCCAGTGCCTGGCACCCCTGGTGCGCGTCGGCCGTGATACGGCTGGGCATCAGGAAAGGACATTTCGTTCGAATATGCCAACCACGCGCGATATTATTATAAACCCCATGGGACTATTCGCATATTTATATACGCACCTCCATAGTTTGAAATATTGTACATTTGCATGCAATTGGCGCACTTAGCCGGAGTGAGATTACGGCTTACGCCACAGCTTGAACCACCCTCTCTTGTTACGACTATACACACACTCGCATTTACAATGACGAACCGTTTGCTCATCCCTGTCCTCATTACGGGGATGATCCTTACTGTGCGTAACATCACATATTCTTCTTCAAGTTCATCCTTTTGAATATGCGTTGGCAGGGTGCTTGCAATTCCCTATGGTCCAAGTACCAGGTAATGGCTTGCTCCCCACCCTGAACGCACTCTCATACCACGATCTGCCCAGGACATGCAATGCGTAGAAAATTGCGATGATCCGGATCCGAAACGCCACGTATTATACGAACAACCTGTATGGCAAACCCTCCAGATGTTCCGTACGTCATACTCTTCTCTCACTCCCCCAACCCACTCCCCTATCCGACATGCATATCTGATATTTTGCCATAGTTGGGGAAATGCTTTGTATGCTTTTCTAACCTTTTTTACCCTCCCCCTGTCTCGGGATTAATGTTCTTGCCACGTGTGGGTCAGGCTTCCTCCCAGTGCTATACACCACTATCTCAGCGCGCTGGCGTGGCTCGTCCATCCAGCTCCCCGACGAACCTTCTGACAACACGCTTAATGACCCCGTTGAATCTCCAAAGATGAAGCCGCTGACGGGATGGCGAGTCCTACTGCTCTGGCTGCCAGCTCTGTGTGACCTTACCGGAACAACGGTCCGTGCTTTCGTTGACTTGCGACCTGAGCTGCTCACATCTGTGCGATTGGGGTTCTGTAGCTCATGAACGTTGGCTTGCTGTATACCCCCGTGTCGATTTATCAAATGACCCGTGGTGCGCTGGTGCTGTTCGTTGGGGTCCTTTCCGTGCTATTCTTGCACCGCAGACTGTATATCTACCAGTAAGTGATGTGTCTCCCGGCACCACCCTTTCAATTCGTTAACGCGCATCTTAGATGGCTCTCGTTGCTGACTGTCATGGCGGGAGTGTCCCTAGTCGGATTCAGCGGCTCTCTTATCAAGGACACTCTCCACCCCATTGCTCCATCTCTCGTGAATTTATTAGATTCAATACCTGCTACCGGACCGCCCGCAAACGAGCCTATCGATAACCCTGAAGCTACCAAAGTCGTTATCGGTATTTGTTTCAGTGTCTTGCTGGTCGTCTCCCTGTTGAGTCTCCCCACCTCTGTTTCCGCGCAGGTGTCTTTTTTATCCTATTTGCGCAAATTTTGTGAGTGACTTTATCTCGTCTCGCCTCTACGTACCTAATATGTACTGCATCTCAGCACGGCAACCCAGTTCGTCGTCGAAGAGAGGATATTAGAGCGATATAGCGTCCCGCCGCTTCTCGCCGTCGGCTACGAGGGCCTCTTCGGCGCCATCTCTGTTCTCATTCTCATGCCACTCCTTCTGCTCATCAAGCTCCCCGAGTCCTCACCTGCCGCCGCGTGGTTCGACCTCGTACGCGGCTTCCATCAGCTCGTCGACACGCCGAGCGTCCTCTACTCTGGCATCGTCATCGCCATCTCGATCGCCCTCTTCAACTTTTTCGGGTTGAGCGTCACGAGGCACGTGAGCGCGACCGCCCGGAGCCTGACCGACACGTGCAGGACGCTCGCGATTTGGATCGTCAGCTTGTTGCTGGGTTGGGAGATGCTCATGTGGCCCATCTCTCTCTTGCAGGTGGTCGGGTTCGGCCTGCTGGTCTATGGCACTGTACGTTGACTCGGCTTGCGTCGTCCCCTGTGTCTTCCGTGTCCAACTAACATTGTCTTCCCCAACACCCTCTTTTAGTTCTTGTTCAACAACCTCGTACAGCCACCGTGGTTCCTACGTCCATCAGTCTTGTCCATCAACCCAGCGCTCATAGCGGAAGACTCGGAGGATGCGCCACTTCTGTCTGGTGATGTCCTGGACGAGACGGCGCGCTTGCCTGCCGACCTCGGTACGAGCGGATATGACGTTATCCCAGAAGGACAGGGCCACACCCGCCGCCAGAGTGGACGCTGAACTCTGTTTGGAGCTTAGTTGCTCAGTGGCGTTGGACGCTGATCTACTAGTCTATGCTTTAATCTGAACCGAGCTAACAGTTCAATTATCTGCATATAGATTGTATACGCGCTAGCGACTTTTGCCCAGCTTTTGAACGCACCCACTACAGTTACAGCTTGGTTTTCTAATATATTGCACGGATATAGCATACGATACTTGCAGAGCCATCGACTCCTTGCCGTCCACTATATCTCGTATGACCGTATGTAATAAATGAAATATATTTGATCGTATCCTCGCTCGTCGCTAGGACGCAACAGGGTGATACATGAGTGCGTGTGCACTCTGTGCCTCCATGCATGCACAGGCGAAATAGGCCACGACGAACGTCCATTCGCTCGGTAATGGCAGGAACACCGTAAGTCTATGAATATGGCGGGCATGACGAATGCCTCAAAGTGGACCTGAAACTGACTGCATCCGTATCGGTTGTCCCGATTGTGTGCTCGAGCCTGATGACATGGTACATTCGTATAATGTGACCATGACGAGTAGGTGCATGCCGATAGCATAGACGATGAACGCGTTGCGTGCTCGGCGATTACCCAGCACCACCCGGGTCAACACAAAAACACCCCGTTCGAGCGGGTTCAAATTCGAATAAGCACGCGCAGCTTCCTGGAAAATAACAAGGAAAGATTCAGCCCGGCCGCCCTATTGAACAAAGGGATGGAAAAGAGGCGCATACCCTGCCACGGAACGCTTCGAATGGGTTCATAGCCTCCTCATAGCGCGCGCTATATTTGCTGAGTTCACCAGCGATCGGCGCGCTCGTAGAGGACTCTGGTAAGGGGTCGAGCGTCGAGTGCACATTTTCGCGATAGCTCTGCATGTAGCGAACTTTTTCGTAGAGCTTCAGATTGTCGGATTGCAAACTTCGGATCTCGGCCCGCAATTCAGAGATTATCTGGAACTGCTTGCGAAGTTCCTGGGCGGGTGTGCGATCAGCTATTAGATGCAGACTTCAAAAACCACGCATATATACCTCTTCAAGTTCAGCATTGCGTTGACGGAAGCGGTCGCGTTGGCCGGTGACGATGGGAAGAATGGATGTATTGGCGGAGGATGTAAATGGTATAGGTTTGGTTTGTACCGAAGGATCTTTCTACCAACCGCAGGGGTTAACATTTGGGAATGGGATACAGTTGAGACAACGCACATTCTTGGTTGCTGGACCGAGCTCGAGCCCTAGTCCGGCAAGGATGTCATCCTCCGCGGCATCTGCTGAATTTGCGTCGCCGTTTCCTGGGCTGCTTTGATGTTGTCCGTGTTGTTCAATCTTAAGTAAATCCGACTCGAGCCGCTCGTTGAGCTGTCGATGTTTCTCCAACTCCGAGGTAGTAAATGCGAGGTCATCCTGGGCGCGCTGAAGCGACGCTTCGAGTTCACCATGCAGGATCTTAGCTAAATTAGCACTTGAAGTCATCCCGCAAAGAAAAAGAAGACTTACTCGGAAATTCGTTAATTCTTCGACGATACGCTTGTTTTTGGTTGCTAAAAGGGCCTCGAGCGAGTTGGTTGGGTGTGCGTTCGCCTTGGATGCATTTGGATTTGGAAGCTGTAGGCCCAGCTGGTTATCCGAAGCAAGTCCATCCTCTTCGTCCAGATCACCTTCGAGGCCAGCAAACTCGACGTACTAAAGAAGCCATGAGTATGTCGAGTCCAACGTATATATTCTGTCTCTACCTTCATAATCTCAAGCTCTCTCTTGATTTCGTCATAGTCAGCATAGCTCTTGAGAGACTGCCTCAGTTGTTCTATCTCTCGTGCCTTGTTGATATGACGTCAGCCCTGAATCCCACAAGTACGCATTGCCTACCTTGTTGGAAGCGTCTCTTGCGTGTTCATCTGCCGCCTTGCGAGCACTAGACTCAGTATCAGCAGCCGCAGTTCGTTGCACAGTAAGAGACCGCGTCAGATGATCAACCTCAGATCCTAAGGATGTCACCTGCGACTCGAGGTCTTTGACACTACGTTATGAGCGACAGGTGAGAACACGCGGAGTGATCAGAGGACGTGTAATTACAGTTCAGACTTATTGTTACCAGTCTTGAGGGACTCGATCTCTGCGCGCAAAAGTTCCTAAAGGACGTATGAATACGAGGTAGTGTTCAAATAAAAAGAGATCATGTACATTGCGACGCTCAACAGTGGCGGCGCGAGTGCTCGCGCGCTCTAGGTCCGCGACGACCATGTCCATTTCCGATAACTTTGCGACAACCTCCTGGTCTGACTACAATCAGCTGAGGAGGTTGGAACAGAGAAAGACCTTACCAAGTCGTTGACTCTGGTCAAGGAGTCGTGCTTCCGTCGATTCGTTTGACATGCGTAAATCGCGAAGTTGGTCCTTCAAGAACGACACTTGACGAAGCAAGTCCTGTTCCCTGGCAGGACTTCGATAACAACTCAAGCAATAAGAAGACTGTAGCGTACCTTGCTTCATAGTTACGCATCCTCTCGTCATATGTGGCATTGAGCTCGTTCTCCTTCTGGACAACTCGCTCCTGGATTGTCACGTCCATCTATCTCAGAGGTCAGCCAGTATTCGGCACATGATCAAAAGGACACGCCTTCTCTTCCAATTGTTCCACTCTGCTCTCAGCTTTTTTCTTTGCAGCCTCTATATTCGCAAACTCGGCGACGCGCCTCTGTAATTCGGCATTCTCGGCTTTGACACGCTGGAGCTCGTCTTGTAAATCCCGCGCCTCTGCAACCTTCACAGCCTGATCCTAAATAAACCGATGAACGAAAGCTGGCGTGACCTGGACGGTAAAGAACCCACAACCGCGGCCTCAAGGAGCGGGTAAGGATCGGGTGCATCCGCCAGGACCTTGTACACGCTGAGGAACGCGCTCTCTGCAGCTTTCGAGCGTTTGGTAAGGTAATCAATCTCGGTCTGATACGCTGCATGGAGAAACGAGAGGATGAGCGAACTACGAATATACTGGCAACTGAGACGCACACTTCAATAAGCCCTTGAAAGCGTTGGCCTTCTCTTCGTCGGGTATCTTTTTGAAATCTGACCTAAAGTAGGTGCACGCGTTGTAGAGGGAAGGTAGATATTCCTACCCTTCGTTTTGTCCGCTAGCGCCTTTCTTCCGACAACGCTTTCCTTCTGGCTCTCCACAACCTCAATTCCCTGTGCGTCCAGGGTTTTCTGCAGCTCGGAAAGGTTGATGTCTGGAAGTAATGTGTAAGCTTATGAGAATAACATAGATATATATCGACGTACTCTTCCATGTTTCGAGAGCGCCAGAGAAATTCTGCTCTGGGAGGGCCATGAGAGACAACTGGATGCCGATTCGCCAGCGGCAGCGGGAACTCAGGCGCACAGGTCACATGGTTTCATACGACCTTCACGTGACCCACACAGCTATTTCAGGCGCGCGTGTACTTGTCTGACCTTTATCATCAACTTGATCTTGATCTAACATGTCCAAGCAAGTAGAGAGACAGCTCATCGTCTATGATTTTGACTGGTGAATGGACCATGTTGTTCTAGTTTTACTCAATGATTAATCTGAATGACTTTGACCAATGCATATTCTAGGTCTATGGCAGATCAGGATTCCGATCGATGGATCTTTGAAGTCCTGGCACCAGACATCCGTCGAAACATGGAGGATGCCGAGGATAAACAAGAGTGGACCGATGTAGTGTAATGCGCTTCTGATATTAACTGTCGTAACGACTTTTTTTTTGAGCGATTCGTGTCGTTACAGTGCTCAATGTCTTCGCGAATGGCACGAGCGAGGTGGTACCAGAGAGGACATCGAAGAAGCGCTCCGAACCATACCCTTTGCAAGCCCACCCGTTTTTATTTTTCCTGTCCAACGCGCTCACCCCCCATGTCAGCATCCCGCGATGATTCGTGGTGTCAAAAGGTTAAAGGCAGCAGCGAAGCCACAGACGACGTTCCTCTGCCTCTCCAGCGCCAACACCGTTTTCATCTCAACTATCCTGGAAGTACGTGACGGTTCTTCGTTGCCAGATTCTCCGACAGAAATAAAGACAACTTACCTACACATACAAAGTCGAAAGGACTCCAGGATCTCTTCACGGAGATAGTGACCAATCCCGCACAGTGGGACTCATCCGGTCTGCTCAATCTCAAACGGCACGTCGATCCAAGCGGACCACAACATAACTGCCCGATCGGCTGCGATCCGAATATTTGTAAAGGTGATTCCTAGGTCACAATATCATTCGACACCTATTCAACATCCAGTGTTTCCTCTGCAGGTGAAGAACTCCAAGCATTCATCAAACGCCACGGCGTAGACTACGAACGCATAATTTATGTCGGAGACGGCAAGAATGATTTCTGCCCTGCTGTGAAACTTAGAAGGTATCGTCCATTAATGCTTGTGAGCT
>Ga0307510_10005068_pt1 | contig 15632 bp, 22 predicted proteins | sample 12_EM_MG_FD_207224 | JGI IMG/M metagenome (GOLD analysis project Ga0307510, IMG submission 207224) | Populus trichocarpa ectomycorrhiza microbial communities from riparian zone in the Pacific Northwest, United States - 12_EM | ecosystem: Host-associated > Plants > Roots > Unclassified | place...
GACCCTGATATCCGAGCACACCGTATTGCATAGACTGATCGCATCATATGATATTTGAACCGCCTGAACTCCTTCCAATTGATCAACAACTTAAAATGAACTCAACTGAAAATAAACATGTTTATGCATTCAAAACAGCAAGCAAGTGTAGCGTGAGCCCAGGATCCCTCATGAAAGATAGGGGGAAAATCAGTCAGATGACCACAACTAGCACTGCCATCATTCTTGGAAGGGAAGAGTGCTCGTTAGAGCTCTTCGTTGGTTGGCTCCTCGTATCTATAGGAGCTAAAGATGGTTTTTTCCGCCGCGAGTGCACGCTTGCGGGACCGGACCAGCGAATCCGCGTAAATCTTTAGAAATACTCCGGAGATTTTGCAAAGACTCAACTCAGTAGCACACCGGGTGTCCGGGGAGTGAACTCGGAAACCCATCTGCTCAAGGAGGCCAGCACCCACATCACGGGCAATGAAACCACCCAGTAAACCACTAAGGAATATTGTGAGTTTCATGGGAAGAATTGCTGAAAAGTAAAAGAACAGAGTCAGAAAATGAGATCCAGAATAGTCTAGGAGTTTTCAAGCAAACCAAAAATTGCGCGTATATTGTATACAAGGTATAAGAAAGTAAGGATATTCGTGGTTGGTAGCTTGCATATTTTCAATGCCGGGTGGAACCAAACTGTGTTTAAGTATCGAATCACATCTCTACCGTTATCTGGCCTCTCCTCCATTCTGGCCGATCGGTATGACAGTCACAGAGTAGTCACGCGCGTTATCCAGGCGCTCTACATCCAGGACTTGCCATTTAGCACCTTTGAAGGTCAAAAAACGAACCCCAAACAAGCCCATATGAGGAGGGGCTAGAGCGATCTAGAGTACAAAGTGACATAGTGTCCCTCTCCCAGGTAAGGCAATTATCTATCGTTAGCACATACAACTACCTGTCCGCGTTAGGGAAATGGAAACCTGACCAACTTGATAAGGTCTCTCATTCCATCCGTCAAGGCCAGTTCACCAAAATTGTTCACTTGTGATATTGGTGGCGATTATGAATTACTGAAAAGTTAGGCAATAAGAACCTTCTCCATCTGGAGTCTGCTTACCAAGATGGGATGGTGGGGTCACTGATTGCCTTGGCATAGAAATTATCGGCTGGCACTCCCGATTACTTGTAGATGCCACGACAACTATAAGAAAGCAGTCCCAGCTTGGTCCCACTTACATGAAGACGACACCCATTTACCTCCTCGATATATTCCAGTATCATACTAGTATACCGAAATTTCACCTACTACCGCCCCTTTCTACCAATAATACATTACCTATGGGAAATAGTGCATCGAGCCACCGCTGTGGCCATCGGCTATATGGCAAATTGAATGCTCATGCCCACAACACCACCTGTTGCCATATCCGTGGCCACTCAAATCAGAACTCTGAGAATGTGTCAAACAGCTACAGTAGGACTATCCATGTGGAAGCCGGCTATGAAACCTGGCGGATTCAGGCATGGCTATCGCCACTCGAGCCCTATAGAAGGCATCAAGATGTGAGTAGCAGCCGACTCAATGGTGTTGGGGACTGGGTTCTATGGAAGAATGAATTCAAGACATGGTGCAAGAGCCAGAATTGCTCCGTGAATCCTACGCTTCTTTGCTGTGGTGACCAAGGGGTCGGCAAGACATATATAAGGTACGAGTGCATTTCCCAGAAACCATGACGGATTCTAACAAGGAATAAAATCAGTTCATTAGTGATTGACACGCTGTGCGAGCAAGCTCGTCGAAATGGTGTGGTGGTTTTATTTTTCTATTGCGATTACCGGGAGCAGAAAGACCAATCAGCAGTGAACATCATAGGGTGTCTACTCAGGCAATTTGCTTTGGGAGCAGCAGGGATTCCAGAAGGAATTCACAGTGCATTCGAGGAGTCTAGGCAGGGATGCAGAAGCGGGCTGCAATTGCCAGACATGGTAAAACTATTCATCAAAACAATTATCCCCATTGAACGAGCATACATTTGTATCGACGCAGCGGACGAGCTACTGCCCGAGAATAGATCAGCGTTTCTTGATGCATTAGGGCATGTTACCCGAGAGGCACCAAATACGCGGCTCTTTCTTACAGGGAGGCCGCATATTCGTGCGGAGATTGAGAAGCATCTCACAGACGGAGCATATAGCATAAATATTGCAGTCGGCCAAGGAGATATCGCTAGACACATAAGCCGGAAGATGGATGACAAAGCTCGAGACAAGGACGTGACGACGGAAGATCTGAAAAATTGTACTATGGGAATGACGGAAAAGGTTTCTGAGATGTAAGCAAGAATAACCCGATTACCAATTTCTGTTACTGGTTAACACTCCGCAAAGGCCCCCATCCATTGCACTGAAAACTAAAGATACCCTTGGAGGGATATCGGGAAAGACTCCGGAGAGGCAAGTAGGAGTGACCCTATTATAGTTTTGGGTCACTGGCTAACACTAAGCAAAGGCTTTTATCCATTGCACTAAAAACGGAAGATATCTTAGGAGAGACTTCGGAAAATACTTCGGAGAGGTATGTAGGAGCAACCCTATTGTCAATTTGAGTCACCAGCTAACACTCGGCAAAGGTCCCCACCCATGGCACAAAAAACTAAAGATAGCTTGGGGGGAATGTCGAAAAAGGGTCCGGAGAGGTAAGTAGGAGTAGCCCTATTATGAACTTGCATCACTGGTTAACAGTCTACAAAGGTCCCTACCTATTGCGGGAAAAATTGACAATATCTTAGGCGAGACTACATTAGCGAAGCAAAGAGAAATGTTGAAGAAGGTGACTACGACCGGCGTGGACCTAGACAGCCTGTACGGCGAGACTCTACAGCAAATAAAGGAGCAGAAGGGTGACCGGCCAAGACTTGGCATGGAGGTGCTGATGTGGGTCTCCCATGCGGAACAGCCATTGAAAATTGAGGAACTCTGCCATGCTCTGGCTGTAGACATGGAGGTGACGGATCTAAACCCTAAGAACATCCAGCCGCGAGATACAGTCCTTGCGTCATGTTTAGGGCTCACCATGGTTGACAAAAGGACATCGATAGTCCGGCTAATCCATGGTACGCTTCAGGAGTACCTTTCCCGGCCCGGAATTCTGTCTGGTGCCCACAAAGTACTCGGCGAAACATGCTTGGCTTATCTTAATTCTGACCAGGTCAAGCGGCTTCCGCCCAGCAAGGTTGGGGACCTTGGACACATGCCCTTTCTCGAATATTCCTCTTTGCATTGGGGAGCCCACGCAAAAATCGCACTTTCCGACCGGGCCAAAACCCTTGCACTTGAGTTACTAGACCAATTCGAAAATCATATATCTTTCACCCTCACAATCAAAAAAACGTGCCCGTGGTATTACCCAAATCCCAACCGTCGATATACCAGTTTACACTATGCATCCTACATCGGAATTGATGCGCTAGTAGCTGCATTGATAAAGGCGAAAAGCTGTGATATCAATCAACTAGATCATTCAGGGTACACACCGCTCATGTTGGCTATTATCCACAAGAACCACGGGGCGTTGAGGATACTGCTCACATGCAATGGGGTCGATCCCAATAAGCCAGATAACCATACGCCACTCTGGTGGGCTTGCACATATGGGGATGAGGAGATGGTGAAGCTACTGATACAGGGCGGAGCCAACCCCTACCAGCCAGACAATAATGGCCTAACACCACTCATGATTGCTTCCCGCAGTGGGAATGAGGGAAAGTTAGCAGCCCTCCAGCCTCAGGCTGTCACACTCTCCGACCTGAATTAGGCTGAGACAGAGATTTTCCTACATTGACCCTCTGTGTACATATCCAAGCATTCCTTTCGCAATTCTTTCAAACTGGATCTGGCTGTCAGCCCAAGTTCCACCCCCGCCCCTTTTATCTTTTTCCTGTTCTTCCTAGCCCCCAATTTTCCAAATCAACATGGCCATGGGCTTGTTCTGGGAGATCACTGTCTTATGTATTGTATTAAAATTCAAGCTTCACAGCTCTTTTCCTCCCCTGGCCCTTTGTAGCGTGTTGAAGATATAGAATCAAGACGACTAGGATGGTGACCCGATATGTTATATGTTGAAACGGGTTTGTTCTTTCAATATATAAGGTATTATATCTCATGGGGAAACCGCCCAGAACGGGGATCCCGCTCAAAGATCAAAGTATATCAGAATTTCATAATTTCGAATACTACCCGCGGCGAGAATAAGTTCTAAGACACTAGACACAACCACAATTCCCCACAATACTCAACCATCACAATAACATAACAACACAAGTCAATGCTACTGTCCAAATCAAAGGTCTTATGGCCAGATCTCATCCTCCCTCAGAGGAGGGATACAAATATACAGGTCTTAGTATTAATTGTCGTTATAGTCGTAATTGTAATTGTGATCACTACTGTGGCAATCACGATGGAGTTTGCGGGCAATTGTGGTTTTCTCTGGCCTTATTCTCATAGTGAGTATAGCATATCTTCATAGTAACTAAATTCCATGCTCTCCTTTATTTCTTTTTACCACTAATGCTTACCTAATACCCCACATATCCTCTTAATTTCATTCGTTGTACAAGTATGATACTAGTACACATTTCGATTCCCCCCAATCTTTTACCCCCTCGCCCCAAGTACCGGTAACCAAAATCACGAGTAATATCAGATATAGAAGCAAAATAAAACACGTATCACCACCACCATATGCTGGAGGAGAGAGTGCAGGCTGAAATTTTATAACACCCAAACCCCACAACCGGCAGCATCTGAATGCTAAAGATAAAAATAAAAAAATAGAAAAGACAAATTACGGTAAAACCCCGAATAATCAGACCATGTGCTATGTAGTCCGAAATTTGCCCCTCTGCAAAAGGGGTGAAAACCCCCAAAAAATCTGCCCCCCGAGACAAAAAGAAAAGAGAAAAAACACCAGGCCATAGTAAGAGAGGCAACTCCAAAGTCCTGGCAAAGGGTCCGATTATTCGAGTTCCTGCGGTAGAAATCATTTCCCCCGAAGAGGGCGGCTAAGTCTGCGGTGCTTTATAGCTGTTTTCGTCTTTTTCTTTTTGCCCCCCCGCGGTAGCGAAGTCCGCCCTGTCAGCAACCGTTGTCCACGGCCTGATTGGTTACCATATACGACAATGAATGCAGATCCGGCGCTGCCATGTGAATCTTACACAACCTCACGTAGAGGTCCCTTCCAATAGCACATGACCCAGTAACTTTGTCCGATCCAGGCCTTCTCCAAACAAGCCTCCGCACTCGGCCGATCCTCTGGGCTTGGTTGCAGGACGTCACGGAGGAAACACACACACGGGTCACTAAGCCCTATGTTTTCAACTCCCAGGAGAGTGGAGGTTTCGGCCATGGCATACTTCCATGTCTCAACAGGATCCTTAAATAACAGGCTGCCAGCGAACATCCTGTACAAAATACACCCCAGAGACCAGATGTCTACCCTATTAGTCTTAGGTTTAGACGTATCATGTGCTTCCGGGGCCATACAGCCCTGTGTGCCAGTGGTTTCTTTCAGGTACGTGAAGGTATTCGTGAGTGGGATGCGCTTCGAGGTACCAAAGTCCCCAATTTTTACATGCAGTACGGAGGTGTGCTTTCCCGGGAGGTAGGGGAATATATCCTAGTCAGTATTAGCTTGTAGATAAGGTATAGTGGATGAGCGGGAGTGCAGACCTCAGGTTTCAGATCGCGGTGTGTAATTCCTTCTATATGCATCACGGCTAATCCACGGCTAAGCTGCTTGATTACCACCCCCGTATCACTTTCGCTCTACCAACAGCCATCCACAAACGTCACTGACATATCCCCTGTAGGGGCATACTCCATAGCAATATAACAGTGGTCCTTTTCTTCATAGGAGGAGTTAAATTTGACAAACCATTTGTGCTGTCCGCACATCAGGCCAAATCCATTGTAAATTGAAAAGACAAATACCCATTATTACAGGACGCAAGTTGGGGCAAAGCTTACCGCCGATAGTGCCTGCAAGTTCCTGATCTAAACTTGACACTGCCTGATAGGGAAGTTTGGCAAGGCTTGTGGTATCCTCTTTATGGCCCATAGCTCCGGGAACTCCATTCGATGGGTCTGGACTTTCTCTAGGAATACAGTCCCGCAAGGGCCACTACCGATCCCATAATTCAACCTCCAAGCTGGCGGTTCTCGAACAGGGGCAGTACGGTCTTCCACCGCCTCAAGTGCGCCAACTCGGGCTCTAGAGTGGGGTTCCACAAAGCCGTGATGAGATTCCTGGCTTCCACTATCATCTGAGGATCCGGCCACTCTCTTCCGAATAAAGCGCTGCCATTGTGGGGGCGGTGGGGGAGCGAGACCGTATGGCCCCATCTCTATGGCATCATCACTCGCTGAGTAGGTGCCGCGGGCAGATGCCGGAGGTCCGTGACTAACTCCACAGTCTGAATACGTTGACTTTGCGCATAGAATCAGAGTCCGGCCACCGATGTCTGGGGTGGCGGTGCGCAACTGGGCGTGTGGGGACAGAGAGCCCGTGAGGGTATAAAACTAGATTATAGATGAAGTGTTAGATGGTTACTATCAACAAAGAGTCTAACCACTTACTTATGTGGTTCGGGCCTAGGACACTATCTCCATAAGGGTCAACCGTCAAGGCCTGCCCTAGGCGGCGATTGTGTAACAGTTAATAAGAGACAGTTCTTGGGTAAGGTGACTCCTAGAAAGAAGGAGCGAAGATGAGACGGGCTAGGGAACCTGTCACCAGACATTATGGAGTAAAACGGTGATGGGGGATTCTTGTCCAATAATTTCCAAAATCCAAGGAATGTGTAGGATGGCTAGGGCCTGGATAAACCTGAGCGCAACTGGGTGAACGCAGCCGCAAGGCACCAAAAAAAACCCCTTTGAATCCAGCATCCGAGATCTCCACGAAAACTACAAGCTCCTGAAAAGATGAGTCAACAGATATTTGAGGTTGACAAGCCATTATTCCCCGGTCGGTTCGGATTAATTATTCCCCGTCTCCTCTACTACCGTATTATCTTGAATAAGAGAGAATCGCGCTAAGATGTCATATTAAAGCTAAGACATCTCTTTGCGTGATTTTATCCTATTTCTTCTCTCCAGCCATCTCACTTTACAGAGGGGAGGACTGTGAGGTCCAAATTTTCTCCCTATTTTCTGTCTTGGAAAATCATCGGCAACATAACGTACCCAATACTGATGTGAGGCGGTGTCTAAACTTTAACATAACGTCTTAGCGCGATTCTCTTGTATTCAAGATAATACGGTATGTAAACCGCAATAGGTTTAGCAGAGTAGATTGACAAAATAACCAATACCAGTTAAGCTATTCCTGCAAGCTCAGGCTTCAGAGGCGGCACTTTGTCTGGACAACTCAATTCCTTCTAGGGGTATTTTGTCTCTGATCGGAAGGGTCCAAGGACGAATAGCAATGAAGCATTTAAAGGGCCGATATCAACATTACACCGGCCCAACCGTGAAGGCTGCACCCACCATAAACCCCACCACCGCTGTGGCAACAAACTGACCCCACCTCGATGATCCTTAAAAAAGAGAAAAGTATTTCCATCGAGGTCCGATAATACCTTACAGATCCTCCGGGGGGGGTTGGGAACAACCATCTACAGACCTTATTGTCCCTTAGCATCAATAGCCGAATACCGGTATTTGTGCTCGCCACGCTCTACAGCACCACATCCCAGCCCCTCCCCCACTCCCGAACCCCGCCATTCTATGTCCACGACAAACACATTATTATCCAGGCAGATGGGTGGTGTGGCACTTATTAGGATTATCTATCTATTTTATTTTTATTTTAGTTGTGGGTTAGTTGTCATTTGTTGAGAAGTTGAGTATTGAGAAGGGATTGGGATGTTCGGTTATTTATATTATAAATTTACCAAGGAACAATACGGTACTGAGCGGAATGACAGGGCCGCCCGGCTATAGGCGCACTTGGGATAAGCGAGGCATGACAGAAAAGCTCCTTATCCCCCACCATTCCTATTTGTCTCCCGATCGATTCCATAGCCCTAAAAAGACAACCAAACCGCCCAGAAATAATATCTGGCTATTCAGAGGCCATTACGATCGCTGTGGCATTGCGATGTTCGGTTATTTATATTCTGAATCTACTAAGGAACAATACTGACTTGGGATAGGCGAGGCATGCCTAACATAAAACTCTTTATATCCCTCACCATTCCTATTTGGCTCCCCATGGATTCCATACCATCCTGGAAATCGCCCAGAAATGATATCTGGCTATTCAGTGGCCACTACGACCGCTGTGGCGCGCTCGAGTAAAAGCAAGACTAACACGATCCAATGGGGGACCCTTGTGCCGTGCCAAATAAAGCCCTGTTATAACAGAGCTCTCCCGCATCTCCCCACGAACCTAACACGTTTCCCAGAATAATAAACCGTAGGGAAAATAAAATTATTAACATCCAGTCCTCAATTGGAAGCAACATTGATTTCTAGCTAGCGGATTCTATCGGACTAGATTCTTTTAATGTACTGTACACAACTACACATCCAAGCCAGGGAAATAGAAATGTGGCCAACTTGATAAAGTATCTCATTGCATCTGTCAAGTCCAGTTAATTAAAACTGTCCGCTCGTGATATACCGGTAGGTGGTGGGAATCATAAATTACTGATAAGTTGGGGGATAAAAACATCTCTATCGGAAGTCCACTTACCAAGGTGGGAGGACGGGGTAACAGATTGCCTTAGCACAGAAATTATCTATTAGGACACATCTAACACAACTACCCGACACAACTATAAGAAAGCAGCCCTTTCCTCGGTCCCGCTCACAAGAAGAAGACACCCATTTACCTCCACAATATCTTCTCGCACTACTATACGACAATCACCCCTGCTACCACACCTTATCTACCACAAATACATCACCTATGAGAGACATTCCACCGAATCACGGCTGTGATCATCAGCAAGATGAAAAATCGAATCCTCATACCCACAACACGACCTATTGTATTCATGGCCACTCGAACCAGGACAATGAGAATGCATCAACCAGCTGCAGTAGGACTACTAATGCGGGAGCAAGCGAAGAACCCTGGCGGATTCACGTCTGGCTATCACCACTCGAGCCGTATGGAAGACATCAAGATGTGAGTAGCGGCCGACTGGATGGCGTCGGGGACTGGGTTTTACAGAACAATGGATTCAAGACATGGTGCGAGAGTCAGAATAGATCCGTGAATCCCATTCTTCTTTGCTGTGGGGGCCAAGGGATGGGCAAGACATATATAAGGTACGGGTGCATTTCGCAGAAACCAAGGTGAATGCTAACAAGGAATAAAATCAGTTCATTAGTGATAGACACTCTGTGCGAGCAAGCCCGCCGGAACAGTGTTGTGGTTTTATTTTTCTATTGTGATCACCGGGCGCAGAAAGGCCAATCGGCGGTAAACATCATTGGGTGTCTCCTTAGGCAATTCGTTTTGGGAGCAGCAGTCATTCCAGATGGAGTTCACAGTTTGTTTGAGGACTCGGAGTCTAGGAAGGGATGCAGAAAAGGGCTCCAATTGCCAGAAATGGTGAAATTATTCATCAAAACAATTATCCCCATTGAACGAGCATACATATGTATCGACGCGGTGGACGACCTACTGCCCCAGGACCGATCAGAGTTTCTTGACGCATTAAGGCAGATTATCCGAGAGGTACCAAATACTCGGCTATTTCTTACAGGGAGGCCGCATATTCGCGAGGAGATTGAGAAGCACCTCATGCAGGGCGCATACTGCATAAATGTTCCGGTGGACCAAGGAGATATCGCTAAACCGATGAGCCGGAAGCTGGATATCTCGCAAGATACGGATGTGGTGATGGAAGATTTGAAAAATGATATCATAGGAGAAATGTCGGAAAAGGCTTCGGAGAGGTAAGTACGAGTAGCTCTATTATAAATTCATGTCAGTAGCTAACACACAGCAAAGGTCCACACCAATTCCACTAATAACTGACATCTTAGGAGGAACGTTAAAAAATGCTCCAGAGAAGTAAGCAGGAGTAACCCTATTATGAATTTGAGTAATGGCTAACACTTTGCAAAGGTCTGTACCTATTGCATTAAAAATCAACCTTACCTCAGGCGAGACTACATTAGCGAAACAAAGGGAAATGTTGCGAAAGGTGACTACGGCCGGTGTGGACCTAGACAGCCTGTACGGCCAAACTCTGCAGCAAATAAGGGAACAGACAGGTGACCGGCCAAGGCTTGGAATGCAGGCGCTGATGTGGGTATCCCATGCGGAACGGCCGTTGCGAATCGATGAACTCTGCCATGCTCTGGCATTTGGCGTGGAGGCGACGGATCTAGACCCTAAGAGCATCCAGCCAGCAGATACAGTCATGGGGTCATGTTTAGGGCTTGCCATGGTTGACAAAAGGACATCGATAGTCCGGCTTATCCATGACACGCTCCAGAAGTACCTTTCCAGGCCTGGTATCCTGTCCGGTGCCCACAAAGTACTCGGCGAAACCTGCTTAGCTTATCTTAATTCTGACCAGGTCAAGTGGCTTCCGGCCAGCAAGGTTGGGGACCTTGGACACATGCCCTTTCTCGAATATTCGTCTTTATATTGGGGGGTCCACGCAAAAATCGAACTTTCAGACCGGGCCAAAACCCTTGCACTTGAGGTATTAAACCAATTTGAAAACCATATATCTTTTACCCTCTCTTTCAAGAAAAGGTTGCCGTTCTCTACCCCGGATCCCCGCCATCCATTTACCGGTTTACACTGTGCATCCTACATCGGAATTGATGCGCTAGTAGCTGCGTTGATAAAGGTGCAAAGCTATGATATCAATCAAGAAGATAGCGTCGGGTATACACCACTCATGTGGGCTGTTGAATGTAAGAACCACGGGGCGGCGAAGCTACTGCTCGCCTGCGATGGGGTTGATCCTAACAAGTCAAATATCATCGGTATATCACCACTCTGGTCGGCTTGCTCACGTGGGGATGAGCAGATGGTAAGGCTGCTCATACAGGTCGGAGCCAATCCCCACAAGCCAGACATTAGTGGTCTAACACCACTCATGATTGCTTCCCGCCGTAAGAATAAGGGAATTCTAGCACTCCTCCAGCCTCAGGCTGTCACAATCTCCGATCTGGAATAGGCTCAAAGAGGGATTCCCCTACATTGCAGCTCCGTGCATCTGTGCAGGTATTCCTTTCGCAATGGTTTCACACTGGATCTGGCCATCAGCCCAACTTCCACCCTCTCCTTTTATCTCTTTCCCGTTTTTCCTCACCCCCAATCCCCCAAATCAGCTTGGCCATGGACTTGTTCTGGGAGACTGTCGTCTTTTGTATTCTATTAAAATTGAAGCTCCTCCGCTCTTTTCTGCTCCCGGTGTTTTGTAGAATGGTGAAGATAAAGAATCACGACAACTATTACGGGTTTCAAAAGTGTTTGTTTTTCCAACGCATAACCTATCTCATAGGGAGACTATTCAGGACTAGGATCCCCCTCAAAGACCAAAATATAGCAGAATTTCAGAATTTCTAATACTGCCCCCTGCGATAATAATTCCTGAGACACCAGACGCAATCACAATTCCCCACAACCATAACGACTCGTGCCAATGCCACTGTCAAAAAATCAAAGGTCCTATTGCCAGATCCCATGCTCCCGGAGAGAAGGAGGGACACAAATATACAGGTCTTAGTATTAATAGTCGTTATAGTTGTAGTTGTAATTGTGATCACTTCTGTGGCAATCATAATGGTTGAAGTTTGCGGGAAATTGTGGTTTTCTCAGGCCTTATTCTCATAGTGAGTATAGCATATCTTCATAGTATAATAACTAAATTCCACGCCCTCCTTTATTTCTTTTCACCACTAATGTTTACCTAATACCCCACATATCCCCTTAATTTCATCCGTTGTACTTGTACACATTTCGATTCCCCCCAATCTTTTACCTCCTCACCCCAAGTAACTAAAACCACCAGTAATATCAGATACAGAAGCAAAAGAAAACACAGTATGACTACCACCATATACTGGAGGAAAAATGCAGACTGAAAATTTCTAACACTCAAACCCCACAACTAGCAGCATCTGAACGCTGATAAAAAAAATTAAAAAGAAAGACAAATTACCGTAAAACCCAGAATAATCAGCCCATGTGCTATGTAGTCCGTAATTTCCTGCCCTGGAAAATAGGTGAAAGTCACCAAAAATCTGCCCCCGAGACAAAAGAAAAAGAAAAAACACCAGACCATACTAAGGGAGGCAACTCCAACGCCCTAGCACATGGTCCGATTATTCGAGTTCTCGCGGTGAAAATCATTTCCCCAAGCGGGCGGCTAAGTCTGTGGTATGTTTTCGTCTTTCTGGTCCCCTGTGGAGCGAAGTCCGCCCTGTCAGTAACCGCTATCCACGGCCTGATTGGCTACCATATCTGGCAATGAATGCAGATCCGGCGCTGCCATGTGAATCTTACACAACCTCACGTAGAGGTCCCTTCCAATAGTATCTGATCTAGTAACCTCATCCGCGATCCAGTCCTTCTCCAAACAAGCCTCTGCACTCGGCCGATCCTCTGGGCTTGGTTGCAGGACGTCACGGAGGAAACACACACACGGGTCACTAAGCCCTATGTTTTCAACTCCCAGGAGGGTGGAGGTTTCGGCCATGGCATACTTCCATGTCTCAACAGGATCCTTAAATAACAGGCTGCCAGCGAACATCCTGTACAAAATACACCCCAGAGACCAGATGTCTACCCTATTCGTCTTGGGTTTGGACGTATCATGTGCTTCCGGGGCCATATAGCCCTGTGTGCCAGTGGTTGTTTTCAGGTACGTGGAGGTATTCGTGAGTGGGATGCGCTTCGAGGTACCGAAGTCCCCAATTTTTACATGGAGGACGGAGGTGTGCTTCTCCGGGAGGTAGAGGAATATATTCTAGTCAGTATTAGCTTGTAGATAAGGTGTGCCGGATCAGCGGGAGCGTAGACTTCAGGTTTCAGATCGCGGTGTGTAATTCCTTCTTTATGCATTACGGCCAACCCACGGAGCAGTTGCTCGATTACCACCTTCGTATCTCTTTCGCTCCACCGATAGCCATCCACAAACGTCACCGACATATCCCCTATTGGGACATACTCCATAGCAATATAAAAGTAGTCGGTGTCCTCATAGGAGGAGTGGAATTTAACAAACCATTCGTGCTGTCCGCGAATCAGACCAAATCCAATGCAAATTGATAAGACAAATACCCATTATCACAGGACGCAAGTTGGGGCAAAACTTACCGCTGATAATGCCTGCAAGTTCTTGATTTCGGCTTGATACCGCTTGATAGGGAAGTTTGGCAAGGCTCGGGGTATCCTCTTTACAGCCCATAACTCCGGGAACTCCATCTGACGGGTCTGGACTTTCTCCAGGAATACAGTCCCGCAAGCACCACTGCCAATTCTATAATTCAACCTCCAAGCTGGCGGTTCTCTAACAGGGGTAGCACAGACTTCCACTGCCCCAAGTGCGGCAACCGGGATCCCAAAGCTGGGTTCCAGAAAGCCGAGATGAGATTCTAGGTTTCCACTCTCACCCGGGGATCCGGTCACTATTCTGAATAAAGCACTGTCGGGGTAGGGGCGCTGGGGGAGCGATGCCGTAGGGCCCACGGCGCCTAGGGTATTATTACTCCGTGAGTAGGTGTCGCGGTCGCCCGTGAATCTACTCTCAGAATCAAAGTCCCGCGGCCGATGTGTGGGGCGGCGGCGCGCAACAGGGCGTGTAGGGGCAGAGACAGCCCGTTTAAAACTAGATTCTAGATGAGGTGTTAGATGCTTGCTATCAACAAGGAGTCTGGTCACCTACCTATGAGTGGTTCTCCATAGCTATATTTAGAATTATAGCCCACCGGGCGGGGATTAGGGTCAACCCGCAAGGCCTGCTCTAGGCGGCGAGTGTCCTCTGAGGAGAAGGTGGCTCCGCCGGCCCCCACACTAAAGACGGAGCTAGCGTCCGGAATGATGGCGAAGGGGTTAGTATTTGTAGAACCGTGATCCGGCAAGGGCGCTGTGAGCAGCAGACTTTGTTGAGATTGAACAAGCAAGTCGGACAGTAGGAGGTCTGAGGCGCTCCGAGGTTCTCCATTGATATCAGGGCTTAGACTAAACAAGGTAGCGGTTAACATGAGGTAGCCTTTAAGTAAGGTAACTCTTAGAAAGCAGGGGAAAATGAGACGGGCTAGGGCACCTGTTACCAGACATCTTTCACGAAGGCTCTGATGGGATTCTTGTCCAATAATTTTAAAATCCAAGGAATGTGTAGGATGACTAGGCTCTGGATAGGCCTGTAACTTATGCAACGGGTTTGTCGATGTCAACACAGCGGCAAGGCACGGAAAAAAGTCCCTTTAAATCCAGCATCCAAGATCTCCACTCAAATTACAACGCCCTGAAAGAATCGACACAACAGTTATTTAAGGTTAACCAGCAATTATACCCCTGTCCATTCAGATTAATTATTCCCTACTCCTCTACTATGTAAACCGCAATAGGTTTAGCAGAGTAGATTGACAAAATCGCCAATCCCAGTTAAGGTATGCTAGTAAGCTCAGGCTTCAGAGGCTATCCTTGCACTTGTCTGGACAACTCAATTCCTTCTGGGGGTATTTTGTCCCTGATCAAAAGGGTCTGAGGCCGAATAGCAATGGTCGGATTTAAAGGGGTTATTACTCGTAATACAGCATGCTACTGGCCCAATCGTGAAGGCTGCACCCACCATAAACACCATTAACCGCTGTGGCAACAAACTGACCCCACCTCAATAGATTTTAAAAGCAAATAAATAATAGAAAAAAGAGAAAAGTCTATTTCCACCGAGATCCCCGAAGCTGTCCAAGTTGTGTCCTATAACTTGTTAATAGCTGTCAAGGAGGTTTACTTGGTTTAGGAATGATAAGGCCTTTATGATCAGCAGAGTATCATACTTAGCCCAGAGAAGGATATCCGGAAAAAAGGAGTGGCTGATCTCTGATAGGCATGAGTCTCTTGCCTTGTATTTTGCGAATCTACGGTATGTGTCCAGATACTTGTTCCCTGTGACAAGTCTGTTGTGAGCAGGCTGACTCATGGCGTACTGCAACTCAATTCAACACGGAGGAAGATGGAAAACCCCAGCCGTGAGGCACCTATAACTTAGTAAGAACGAGTAAGATTCGCTATCCTGGGGCAGGGGTTATGACTGTATGACTGCAGAATACCCAAATATGCAACCCCAAAAATACACAGTCCTGATTCATTATATTATAGCTCGAATCCTTGGATTACTAAGGTTCGGCAAGAGGGAACTGTGTACCGGTATTTGGGCAAGTTGTCTGTTGAGGTATTATAATCGTAACCCGGGTACCAAGTGACAAAGTATGATACATCAAAAAGGAATCCTGCCTTCCGAATATAGGTTGCCTAGTTTCCAAATATTTGGAGATTTGGTGGAAAATATAGACTCTAATTTGGATCCTGACACCTCCATTTGCAGTAGCTCTTTTTATTAGTTTTTAACTATTAAATTTTCATAGATAATTGACATCAAACT
>Ga0307510_10005069_pt1 | contig 15631 bp, 13 predicted proteins | sample 12_EM_MG_FD_207224 | JGI IMG/M metagenome (GOLD analysis project Ga0307510, IMG submission 207224) | Populus trichocarpa ectomycorrhiza microbial communities from riparian zone in the Pacific Northwest, United States - 12_EM | ecosystem: Host-associated > Plants > Roots > Unclassified | place...
ATCTTATTAGGGATAATTGGGATTTCAATTGCAAACTTTGATTAGTATGCTTTGATACTCGGCATGTGTTCTCTTGTTTTTTTCTCCGTTGGAGGTGTGTAGATGGAGGAAGGGGGTACTGTACTAGTAGCATATAATTTTGAAATTCTGTGCATTATGTATCGGGATAGATTATTATGGTGCCGGAAGACTAGGTGATAAATTCGGGATCGATCTAGGTTATTTCTCGGCTCGTCTTGGCATTATTCCTCGGAATACCAGTCGGTATAGTGGGGTGCTGCGCTCGTGGATGTGGTAGTGTCGCGGGGCATCATAATACGCAAATTATCGTGCTCGTGCTTGTGGGAAGGTTGGTTAGAATAATATCACGGGGATCTCCGATATGCTCCGGGGTGGGGGATGTTCGGAAAAACTGGTGTTGCACAAGTACTATACTTGAGCTGTTATGATCTGGTGGCGCTCGAATGGATAGATGGGGGGGAATGTCGGGGGCCGTCCTAGCGAGCCAAGTACCGCATGTGAGTGGCATGTGTGTCCTGACAGCTTGGGCCAGGGGAGTAAAAAATAATTAGTTAATTCTGAGGTGCAGGTAAAGGAATAACTTTACTAGCTTAATCGTGAACTGTATTTTGTGGAGAGCGTTGGGGGTGGTTGCCTAGGGGTAGGTAGGATATCTTGGTTTCGCTGAATTTTGCGTTTATCGGTATTCACAAGCGTTCCTCGACCGCTCCAGCTTGATCCCGGTACGGGCGGCACAAACCAGGAACCATGCCTTGTAGGTACGGTACTATGTTCACTGTTTGACAGTCCTGATAGCCCGGGTGGTATGGTAGGTATGGTATTGTGCGAGGCTCCCTGGGTTTGAGGCGTTCTTGGGTGGGGAATGGCATGTCCAAAGCACAAAACGGTTTCGTCTTAGGAGCCTTGGTTCCTCCCCCCTGCTAAATGCAATGTCCAATAGGGAAGGTTCAATAAATAAGGAGAAGACGAAAATCCGTTCATCCACTGTTATGGTTCTATTGGATTTTGTGTAAAAGGATGGATGGTAAGAAAGTAGAGGACGGTTGCTGATTGTCGATGTTCGTGAGAACACGGACTTTAACAACAAAAAAACGACCCGCAATGTCCATGGGTCTCCACGCAACCGACCGCAAGTCCGTCCGCGTGTTCCATGGTATGGTATGGTAGGCACTTGTATAGTGAGATTTGAAAGGAATGTGAAATTATAGGTTTGTGGATTTGTTTATTGGATTTTGTGGTTGTGGTTATTAAGGAGGGGTTCGATTTTTCACTTCTTATTAAATTTTATTATTTTTTGTGATTGTCAAAAAGCGTTTGATAGGACAGAGCACTGTATGACAACCCTTCGATTGTCGATACTAATATTTAATTATTATCATCGCAAGGTACCAGTAGTAATAAAAATGTCAAACAATTTTACACAATCAGGCACCAGGCACCAGGCACCGTCCGCTTAAAGCCCTCCCTCCCTCCCGTACTGTACCATGATTAGTTCGTTAAACCCAATTGCAGCAGTGAGAGTACCCCTCCTTCCCACCTCCCTTTCCCCTCTTGAAAATCCTTATCTCTCTATCCTCCCACCAACGAGCGTAATACGATACGTGGCACAAACATTGATATCGGCGTTCACTAAAAATCGCAAAAATATCTCTACTAATCCCATACAATTTCGTATAGAGGCAAGGGCTCTGTTTTTTGATTTTTGTGGACACACCTGGGGGTGTACGGGTAACTTATTACAGACTGTCCCACGTCTTACATTCCACACACACACTCGAAATGCGCACCCTTGGTTGTGCAAGATCTCAGATTTGGTGATACCCGCGAAACAGAGGCGCGATCCGATCTCACGATTAATGAAGGGAGGAAGGAAGGAAGGAAATAGCGAGAGTGGAGGTTTTGCATGGCTGGTGAGGTTGTCAATGGCGAGGAGGAGGGTAGGAAGAAGGAAAGGGTCTTGTGATCGACTCTTTCTTGCTTTCTTTTCTTCTTCGTAGTTAGGTAAGCTAAGTGAGAGAGAGGAAAAGCAGGAGGGCCGGGCTAGCATATTACTCGAGGGTTGATAGGTACAATGGAATTTCATAGGTCCTTTTCTTCCTCCGAAAGAAAGAAGGAAAGGAAGAAAGAAAGAGAGTTTTTTTCTCCTAGGGGTTCGTGGAGAACGAATTAACTTCCCTGCATAAAGTACTAGGGTGCCTCGGAAGGGTCTAAAGCCACGCGATCATATCGAAAACTTTTGCCATCTGGGGAAGCGCAACACAATCCTTCCTGTTGAAAAAACTTTTTTCCATCCAGGAAGGGTTAGTTTTACCCCATTTGTCCCTTGACAACCACTGAGCCCCCGCCATTTCATCCCTGTTTTGTCGGGTGTGGGCCGAATCGAACTTCCACGCGACATTTAGGTTTTCCGTTAAATGCTCACGGGAGTACAGGGGCGGACGAACTCGGTGAGCAGCCACGAATCGAAAGAGGCAGAACCCGGCAACGCATGTCAGAGTTTTCGCCTGGGTTTTACGTTGTGTGTGTGTGGTCTGGGGTAACGTGTGAAGGGAGAGAAGCACAGGAAAAAAAAAAAGAGGGAAAAGGAAAAGAAAAGGAAAAGAGAAAAGAAGAGGAAAAGGAAAAGGAAAAGAAAAAGAAAAGAGACAATGGGGAGCGGGCAGAGTAGGGTGGTAGATGTCTCAGTGGGAAGAGGATGGAGGAGAATAAGGAAGAGCAAGCAAGCAAACAAGTTCGGCAGGACTCAGCCCCCGGGCGTGATTTATCGGTTACAATAACTTACATAAAACTTTAACGGTTGCTTCTGTTCCTACGAAAGAAGCAAGCACGCAGGCAAGCAAGCGTCATTCGCTGCACAATTGCAGAATAATACAAGGTTCGCAGAGAAATCTTTCTTTTCTTTTCCTTTCTCCCTCATCCCATCTGTGCGATACGGTAATCTGGCCAACGATGCCAAAGCTTATCACCGGTGCGCACAAGTCACAAGCCAAGCAAAGGCGAAGAAGAAAAAAATGGGAAGGAGAGGAAAAAAGAAAGGAAGGGAAAGGGGAGGGTGGGTTGACTGATGGGATTTTGTGATTGAACTACCGAGGGTGAAGGAAACTGTATTCGAGTTGGGGACAGCATAGATGTGCCTAACGTAAGGTGTGATAGCTCACCAGAGCTAGCTACTGTCCGATGCGCTTGGACTTGTGATAGCAAGGCGAGAGGTGGGATTGGATCTGAGTTAGATTTGGATTCAGAGATGTGAAGGACGGAATTCTCCTTGTGCCTACCTGCATGGCCACTTTGACACTCGGATTATTGTACTTCCAGATTGGCCTGCATCGGGGGGGAGGGCTCTGCCGTCCTTGCGCTACGGATGGATCGGGGAGTGGGTGGTGGTGGTGGGTGGGCGGAGGGATGGGCTTAGGGATGGATGGATGGGTATGCGGTGGTGCACATTATTGCGATCAAGACACAGTAAAGCCTTTAATGTGCGCTATACACACACCACTATGCACGACAAGAGCTACGGCCTGCTGGGAGGCTTTATATTGGCTTGAGCCTCCTGCTTTCTCTTCTATTTAGACTCCAGACTTCCCATGCTTCGTCAGCTTGCAAAAGAAACAGGATTATTACCTCCGCCCGGTCTACGATACTGTACACATAGAGCTCAAAACAATTCCATACGAGAATAATTCGGAAAATTTTACTAGCTTATATCCGACAGACGAAGAAAAATATAAAAACGAAACCCCAATCAGAAATTGGGAGCTTTCGTGTACAGTACAGTACTTCCTCTATATCGTCCTCTCTTACAATTCATTTCAAACGTTATCTCCGTCCTCCCTACAGCCTGTGCCGCGTCCGTTCCTTGTGCTATAACCCCCACCAGAATCTATTCGAGATACAAAATACTTCCTTCACAACACTTACCCATACGATCCACACCTAACCTAGCCTTCGGTCCAGGAATAGAAACCGGATAGGAGATCGGGCCGCAAATGGATTCCTCACCCCAATCCTCACCCCAATCCTCACCCGGAACCTCCTCGCCGCCAAAGCCAAAACTTCGCAAATTCCTCTGCAAAGAGGAGGGCTGTAAGAAGGCGTTTACTCGCGCCGAGCACTTGCAGCGCCATGAGTTGAACCACCGGCCCTCGCTGAATACCTGTCAAAGGTGTCGTGCGCACTTTAATAGGCCAGATTTGCTGGGTAAGGGTTCTCCGATGTTCTATTCATGTCCTCAGAAGAGGGGGGGGGGGAAGGATGTGGGCTTGGGGTTCGAGTGGCTGATGTACGATTTTCTCCGGTATGGTTAGATAGACATATGGAGCGACACGCGCAAAAGGATATATTAGCGGGTGGGGAAGGGCTGGGAATCCTCGTTACTCGAAAGCGTTGCTGGAGAGACGACAACGGGAATATTACTACTAAGCGACCAGCGGCTAGCCTTTCCTCGTTACCAAAGCCGTCTACTTCTCCGAAGAACCAGAAGGGGAAGGCACGGGAGGGGGGTGGTAGTGGTAGCGGTGGAGCGGGGAACATGAGTGGCGGGGATGCGCACACTACCACCACCGCCCCCATGTCCCCGGTTTACTCTACTGCGCCGTCTGCCCAGCGACGGCGCAATGGAGGGGGGCATGCTTGCGGTAGGCCCACCCTGACAGCATCGGCAATGGAAGTAGATATGGGAGCCTTTGATCAATTCCAGAGTCAACAATTAGAATTCGTCGAGCCGGGTATGTTTGAGAGTGAGAACTTTCAACTACCCTCGATACCCCCTCAAACGTGCCAGCTTGGTCCGTTGCTCTCGGGCGTCCCACCCTCTGCAGCGGAGGCCACTATCGCGCATTATCAAGCCGAGTTCGACGAAGCATTTAGCACGGACCCAACGTCTAGCTTTACTACGCCTTTTACCACGCTGGGGGGATATGCCTGGCTGTTCGGCGAATCAGATGGCCCCTCCGGCATCGGCGGGCAGTGCGGTACGGGGTTTGATTTAAGCCGGGAGCAGTCAGGGATGGAGATGGATCTTGAACCTCCGTTTGCTGCTGGCTCCGGGAGTGGTGATCAGTTGATGGTGACTCCGGTAGACGATTCCCCATACTTGCTTGACGTTAAAACATCGACCAATACGTCGGAGACCGTGTCTCAGCAGTATAACGATTTCCGGGGCCTTCGCGAATTGGGTGAAAACCTCCCGGTGGAGGATCACTCTCTTTACCTTTTCTCCGACCCACAGCCGATGTCTCATGACACTCTATCTAGGGACTCACATACCACGACGACGACGACGACGAATACCACACGGCACTCACTTAGTTCTAAACCAGCACTCACTCTTTCTACTCCACATACTCAGCACTCAACTCCTGTTGCTGGCTCTCCTGCACCCAGCTGCAATCATTTCCACTCATATGCTTCTACCCCTACATCAACATCAGAATCGCCATCACCGACTCTATCTTCCCAACCACTCCCCAAGATCGACGAAGTATCTTGTGCAGAAGTCCTCTCACTTATAATACAGGCTACTACCGATGCCAATGGAGAGCCCCAATTCGACTGGGACGACCCACTCCTCTCACTCTCCGCTCTACAAAACTACTTAGACCTCTTCTTCTCCCGCTTCAACCCTTCATACCCACTTCTCCACCGCCCATCGTTCGACCCTAGCAATGTACACACGTTGCTCCTAGTAAGCGTGCTCATGCTTGGCGCCACGTACGGTGGGAAAGATGCGCACCAGATGGCAGTGAGGGTCTATGACGGGCTGAGAGGGGCCTTAGTCAGCGTAGGTCCAACGACTCCCGAGGTGTGGAGGAGGAAGTCAGGAACTAATTTGTACGAGTTTGGGAGGGAACGGATATGTAGTCTGATTATTTTCATGCTACGCTCGAACTATGGGCTCTACAAGCGGTGCTATTGATCGAGGTGTTTGGGAAGTCAAGGGCGGGCATGAGGCAGCATGATATGGCGAATTTGTTCCCCGAGTTGTTGATTAACGTAAATAACTCTCTCTCTTTTATTCACCATCTCGGGGAGCCGGTTTGGCCTAAAAGAAATACAAAAACGCTAATTGCGTATTGTTCTTTTTTTCTCTTGTTTTTCTCAAAAAAACAGCGTATTAGATGGAAGCGATTGTCAAACCTGCACTTCACTGCACATATCCCTCGAAAGCAAAGACCTCGACCGGGAGTGGCGCGAATGGATCATCGCTGAAGAGAAGAAACGATTGGCACTATTGGCGTTCCTATGGGACGTCAAACACGCGGTTCTCTTCTCGCAATCGCTCTGTATGTCGGCATTCGAACTACGCCTGCCGCTGCCGTACGACACCCCGACCTGGGAAGCGAGTTCAGCAGAGACTTGGCACAAGGCTAGGAAGGCGGAGCGCCCGCCTCTGCCATTTTTGATGGTGATGAAGCTGTACTTGAACCCTGGGAAGACGACGCCTGTATTGAATAGTTTTTCGAGGCTGTTGATATGACACGGGCTGATGAGTGTGATGTGGGATATGCGGAGGAGGGATCAGATGTCTCTGGGTATGTTACTTGAATTTCCTTGATTTTAAACTACTTTTGCCTTTCTCTTGCGTAGGGCGTGCGTGGGCAGTGGATACTTTCCAGCTCCATTATGGACCGGGCGGTGCGATGGGATGAAACACGCATAGGATGCGCAGAAATGACATTTCGCTAACGGGTAAACCCCCTCAAAAGGCTTCCAATCAGATTCCTCCCCATCAGCCACACCCTGGCAATCCCGCATCGCAACCCGCCTACGACGCCTGGAAACTCGGCTTTGATTCCTACGCATCGCTACCGAATTCTTCCTCGGGCGGTATCAAGACTGAGGCGGCAGCGAGATCAACACTAGCCCTCTACCACGCTGCTCACCTGATCCTGCACACGGATATCCGCTCGCTGCAGATCTACGCCGGCGCCCGCAGTATTCTGGGCAAGCCGGTGTCGCCAACAGACTACGATCGTTCGTGCGCAGTGATCGAATCCTGGTCCGCTACCCCCGCCGCCAGGAAAAGCGCCTACCACGCTGCCGCCATGATCTGCGGCTCCTTCCAGCTGGAGAGCGGAGATGACGGAAGGTTCTACTACCCCTGGCGCCTGTACCGGTACCTTGCCGCGCTCGTCTGCTGGGCTGGGCACGGTAATGCCAAGGAAGAGATTGTCTGGGATGCGAAGGGCGAAATGAGAGGCTTTCTCGAGGACATATTCAAACGGGGGCGAGATGGAAGGGAAGGCGGAGGCTCAGGAGGGGATAATAATAACAGCAATAATAGTAATAGTAATGGCAGTAGTGGCGGTGTTGCTAGTAGTAGCAGCGAGAAGGGCGGGAATCCAGCGGGCTTGATTCCCGTCATTGCAAAGTACCTCAACGCTATTCGCTGGGCTCTTGTACAGGAGGGGTGCAGGGTGCTTGGAGGGCTAATTGCGGGCAGGCTGCTAAAAGAAAATGAGGCGGTAATATGATAAAGAAATGAATTTGTATTTTACGGTCGCATAGCGAGTAATGAGGGGAGTTTTTCGTAGAGCACCATATACCCCCGAACGAACAAACGAATGAAACAGTGAAAGGAAAAAAGCATCACAGCAATCTACAGTTATCAACCTTCGAATTCAACTTCCACCCGCCCGCGAACAGCCCTTGCACTTATCAAAGTGCACTTTGAGCCCACCTATTTTCCACTGCACGCTAACATCTAGACTCACAATCCCACCACCCAGGTCGCAACACGGCTCAACAACAACAATCCCCAGCCAAGCGAGAGAGAGGAAAACCCCCCCCCCCGCCCCTTCCGAGCCCAAAATCGCACCCTCTACCCAATCATTTCCACCACCACCACCACCCCAACAATCCCTCACCGCAATACCCGACCGACCGACAGACCGACCGAATGCAATCTGCTTCCAACGTGACCACCCTTCCAGGACACACAACAACAACAACAAGGCCACCAATCCCGTCCAAGCGAAAGAAAGTAGGGAAACTCACCCTCAGCCTTACCGATTACAACCAGCGTTCTCCCGCCCTTCGGTGACCTTCCTTCCTGCTGCGCGGCACAGCACTTTTTACTACCTTAATATACTATAACCCGTAGCGAGTGAGCATCTGTGAGGTATGACTGCGCGTTGCAGGAAGGGACAATTAAATCGCGGTTATCATGGAAAAGATTGGCCGTGTGTGAGGGGGGAGGGTTTGGTGGTTGGTTGGTTGATATTATAATAGGGCGAGATTGGACCTTGTGCCCTGTCCTGCCCTGTCCTGCCCTTGGGGAATTTGGAATTGACTTTTTTTTTTAGTGCTATTATATCGTTGGGGTTGCCTTTTTGGTATAATATTATGTCGTAAGGCTTTAGGGGTTTTATTTTCTATGATAATATGACTCTCGGAGGAGCGGAGCCTGCCTGCCTGGGGGGATTGGGGTGTGGGCGGTTGGATGTGGTCGGGGTTCTGCGGTGCGTGCGGTGTGGGGATTTTGGATACTGTTACTGGTATGATTAGAGGTTGCGGGGAGGGAGGTGCGAATGGAGGTTTTATTGTTTTTATTGTGTGATGATGGCTTGGTGGGTAGGGGTAGGGTATGCAAGTGGACTCGTGAGGGCAGTTTTCACGATTGCGCGTCGTTTATACACGTGGGGTTAGTATGGTAGGTATTGTTGTTTGGGGATATGATACTATAGTAGGAATATTTCAAGATGTCGGAGAAGGAGGAGGAGGGAGGAGCACCGTCAATGATTCCAATCACTCCAAACATTGTACGATACCGGCAACTGGGCGAGCAGAAGATCCGATGGGGAGCGTCTCTTTCCCCCCCTCTCCTCAATTTATTTATTTAGATCTCTCGCTTCTCCGATTCCTACAGTAGATATGTTGTGACCCCCCCCTCTTCCGTTCGTTCCTTCTATCTATCTGGGGCTCCTACCGTAACAGAAAGGAAAGCCCGTTTGAGGCGGGTTATCTTGCCAGATTGCAAAAACCCGGGAAGGACGCCTCGCGCCTCGAGATCGTATAATATAGCTTGGCGATTCCAGGGGTTATCCGGAAGTCCGGGCAGGGCAGCAGGCAGGGTTTATGCATGAGGAGCGCCAAGACTCTGGATGACCTTTGAGATCGCCAAGCTTTTAGATTACTAGTACTCACTGGCAGTTCGTGGCAGCTAAGTTACAAGTTGTGTGCGGTTGTTTATCTCACCGCCGTTTGTAGACGTAGTAAATTGTAGTGTTACACGGGTAATCTAGCTGATGAGTAGCGAAAGTGGGAACTTTGTTTCAGCGGGGGCGGGAACACGGGAGGGCCAGGCGGGAGAGAAGGGGAAAAAGCGGGGGATCCTATCCTTATCGATAACAATCTAACCGAGCCGATCCCCCCCCACCTTTAGCTTTATGTCGTCTAGGGCTGCCAATTCGGCTTGCCCACCATGGTGGCGCCGCTATATGAATCATAAGTATCCGACGTAAACCGGGCTATCAAAGTAAGGGGGAGAAAAAGCCTATCCACCCGCCTCTACGATTCAACCCATTTCTTTTCCCCACTGATTGATTCTCAATAATCACAATATTGTTTTTTTTTCCGAAATGGACCTTCCAATCCTCTCCGCGTCCGGGCCGACCGCGAACGAAGCGCTCTCACCGCTCGTGAGGAGCACGTACAAGAGCTCGTGCCTGAACTTCTACCTGAACGGGACGAAAATCGCGTTGGAGTCTGTGGATCCCGAGGTCACATTGCTGGACTTTATCCGCTCGCAGCGCAAGCTCAAGGGGACGAAATTGGGGTGCGGAGAGGGCGGGTGTGGGGCTTGCACTGTCGTCCTGCAGGATGTGCGCGCTGGTGGGAGGATGGAGCATTTGGCGGTCAATGCCTGTTTGGCGCCGATTTTGAGCGGTTTGATTTTCGCTCCTAATTTCTTCCTTCGGGGTTGGCACTAATAAGGTTGGCTATACTAGTGGAGGGTAAACATGTAATCACCATTGAAGCGCTCGGTACCGTTGCGAATCCACACCCCCTACAAGAAAGAATCGCGAAGCTGCATGGATCGCAGTGTGGCTTTTGCACGCCGGGGATAGTGATGAGTCTATATGCGCTTCTGCGAAATGCGTACGATCCGTTGGCGCAACGGTACGTGCTTAGTGAAGAGATGGTGGAGTTGGAGGGCGCGTTGGACGGGAATCTTTGCCGGTGCACCGGGTATAAGCCTATCCTGGATGCTGCGAAGAGTTTTGTCAGGGAGGATTTGGGTGGTGTGGTGTTCGAGGGAGAAAAGAAGACGAAGGTTGGAGGGGAAGGAGAGTCGAGCGGGAGTGATATCTTCGGAGCGAAGGGTTCCGGAGCTGGGAATTGTGGACGGCCGGGCGGGTGCTGCAAAGATTCTCCTCCGGCCAAGTTGCCGGCGGATGAGGGCTCTAGTGATGAGACCGGGAGCTCTAGCGAAACGGATATTACGGAGGCGGAAGAGGTTCCCCTCTCCGGCGCTACCCATGGTGCTCCGCCGAAGACTTGTGGTCGCGATGATTGTTGCCGATTGCCATCTGATGGGAATAAAGTCGCTGCCGATGCTGGCTCATCGAAGGAGGAAAACCGATTCCCGCAATTCAACTTCAAGTCCTACGAGCCACATACCGAGATCATCTTCCCACCAGCCTTGAGGAAGTACACAAAGCAGCCGATCTTTTACGGAAACGAGAAAAAGGTCTGGTTCAGACCTACCACCATTGAGCAACTCGTCGACCTCAAGCACGCATATCCATCCGCAAAGATAGTAGCCGGGAGTAGTGAAGTGCAAGTCGAGGTCAAATTCAAGCATGAGAAGTATGCGGTATCGGTATATGTCGGTGACATTGAAGGTCTCAAGGGCTTTTCCATTGACGAGGATAAGGGAGAGGTTATTATCGGGGGAAATACCTCGCTGACGGTTCTGGAAAAGGCGTGCTTGGAGGGGTACAATAAGCTAGGCAAGAGGGCATTTGTCCTCGAGGCCATTAGGAAGCAGTTGAGGTATTTCGCAGGTAGACAAGTTTGTTCCCCACATCTTTCCCTTGCTTGGCTAGGGCTAATGGGTGTTAGATTCGGAATACTGCTACGCCCGCCGGAAATATTGTTACCGCATCGCCCATTTCGGATCTTAACCCCGTGCTTGTCGCCTCTGGGACTGTTCTCACTGCGCAGTCAAAGTCTCGTGGAGAATTTACGTTGCCTATGAAGGAGTTCTTTCTCGCGTACAGAACAACAGCGCTACCGGCGGACGCTATCATTACGAAGTTGACTATTCCGTTGCCAGCAGAGGGTGCTCGAGAGGTTTTCAAGTCTTACAAGCAGGCAAAGCGAAAGGATGATGATATCGCTATCGTCACTTCCGGGTTTAGGGTCGTTATTGATGAGTGTGGTGTTGTTACGGATATCTCGCTAGCCTACGGAGGGTATGCGCGCTCTTCTACTATTAGTTAGTCTTTACTAATAAACTTAGAATGGCACCGAAAACTGTTGAGGCAAAGAACACTATGCAGGCACTCCTCGGCAAAAAGTGGTTTGATAATACCGTCCTTGAAGGCGCCATGGCGGCTATGGAAAAGGTAACCCTAACCCTACCGAGTATTAACCCATGATGGCTAATGGTTACTAGGACTTCCCGCTCGGCTTTACCGTACCTGGTGGTATGCCGACCTACCGTAAGACGCTTGCATTCTCCTTCCTGTTCCGTTTCTGGCATGAGGTCGCTGCGGAATTGGAGCTTGGAATTCAGGAACAGCAAGTCGATCACGGGATTATTGGGGAGATTCATCGCGGTATCTCCTGCGGATCTAGAGACAATGACAACCCGTATGAGCAGAGGGTTGTAGGAAAGCAGATCCCGCACTTATCCGGCTTGAAGCAGGCCACCGGAGAAGCTGAGTACACCGACGACATGCCCAATATCGAAGGCCAACTTTTCGGGGGTCTTGTATTATCGGGGAGGGCTCATGCTAAGCTTTCTAAAGTCGATTTTACGCCTGCGCTACAGGTGCCTGGTGTGGTTGGCTATGTCGACATTAATGACCTCGATGATGGGCGGAACCTCTGGGGAAGTGTTGTGAAGGACGATCCATTCTTTGCAAAAGATTTTGTCTACTCGCACGGTCAGCCGATTGGCATGGTATACGCGGAGTCTGCGGCTATTGCACAGGCGGCGGCACGGTTGGTTGATGTCCAATATGAGGAGCTTCCACCGATCTTGACTATCTCTGAGGCAATTGCTGCAAAATCCTTCTTCTCGTACGGAAAGATGCTCATCAGGGGCAAGCCCACTTCTGAAGCATTCCAAGATTGTGATTTTGTTTTTGAGGGTGTTTCTAGGATGGGTGGGCAGGAGCACTTCTACCTCGAGACTAACGCCGCCGCGGTGATTCCGAAGCCAGAAGATGGAGAGATGGAAGTCTGGTCTAGCACTCAGAATATTATGGAGCTTCAAGAGCTTGTTGCGCAGGTTACTGGTGTGCCTAGTTCTAGGATTGTGGCAAAGGTTAAGAGGGTGGGTGGTGGGTTTGGCGGTAAGGAGAGTAAGGCTGCGCAGTTAGCTTGCATTCTTGCGGTAGCTGCGAAGAAGGTTCGGAGGCCGGTTAGATGCATGCTTAACCGTGATGAGGATATGTATGTTTTTCTCTTTTTTACACATAGTCTTGTGAGTGGTACTGATTATGATTATAGGATGATTTCCGGCCAACGAAACCCCTTCCAGGCACATTGGAAGGTCGGTGTCTCGAAAGACGGAATGCTCCAAGTTCTCGACGCAGACGTCTACGACAATGCCGGATACTCTTTGGACCTTAGTGGCGCCGTCATGGACCGTGCACTCACGCACATGGACAGCTGCTACTGGATTCCCCACGTTCACCTCCGCGGGCACGTCTGCAAGACAAACACCCACTCTAACACTGCTTTTCGTGGCTTTGGCGCTCCACAAGGCCAATACCTTGCGGAATGCATTATGACCACCATAGCCGATAACCTGAAAATGTCTGTCGACGAGCTCCGCTGGAAGAATCTGTACAAGGAGGGCGAATTGACTCCCTACTTACAACCGGTCGAAGACTGGCACGTTCCACTGATTATCACTCAGCTGAAAGCCGAATCCGACTACGACGCTCGCGTCCAGCAGGTCGAGGAGTTCAACCGCACGCACAAGTGGAAGAAGCGAGGAATCGCTTTGATCCCGACAAAGTTTGGCTTATCCTTCGCGACGGCATTGCACTTGAACCAAGCCGGTGCACTAGTACACATATACCACGACGGCTCCGTCCTACTCGCTCACGGGGGCGTGGAAATGGGCCAAGGACTGTACACAAAAATGTGCCAGATTGCAGCCCAAGAGCTAAACTGCCCCCTGGACACAATCTTCACCTCGGAAACCTCCTCAAACACAGTGGCAAACACATCCCCGACCGCCGCCTCCGCCAGCAGCGACCTCAACGGGATGGCCATCCAGCAGGCTTGCCAGATACTAAACGCCCGCCTGGAACCCTACCGCCAAAGATTCGGCGCCGACGCTCCGCTCAAAACCCTCGCACAGGCCGCCTACATGGACCGCGTGAACCTCAGCGCAAACGGCTTCCACAAAACCCCGACAATCGGCTTCAAGTGGGGCAACTACGTGGACCCAGAGCCAATGTACTTCTACTTCACCCAGGGTGCCGCCATCACCGAGGTAGAGCTAGACGTCCTCACAGGCGCGCACACCGTACTCCGCACAGACATAAAAATGGACGTCGGCCGCTCCATCAACCCGGTGATCGACTACGGCCAGATCGAAGGCGCCTTCGTCCAGGGCCAGGGCCTCTTCACGATGGAGGAAACGCTCTGGCAAACGAACGGCGAACTCTTCACCCGCGGTCCCGGAACATACAAGATCCCGGGATTCGCGGATATCCCGCAGGTGTTCAATGTTGGCTTGCTCAAGGGCGTGAAGTGGGCTAAGCTGAGGACCATTCAGAGCTCCAAGGGGATCGGCGAGCCGCCACTGTTCTTGGGTGCTAGTGTGCTGTTTGCGCTGCGGGAGGCGGTTAAGGCTGCTAGGGAGAGTGTTGCGGTTGATGCGCCGGGTATGGGTGTCGTGCAGTTGGATTCCCCGGCTACGGCTGAGAGGTTGAGGCTTGCGGTTGGGGATTGGATTGTCCGCTGGGCGGAGGTTGAGGCGAAGGATGGGGAGAAGGGTTTTTTTGTGGAGGCTATGGCGTAGGACATTTTCTTTTGCATTTCATTGCTCTTTAGTAGTTTGTTGGCTTTTGCATGACGGATTCTTTACGATATGTAAGTATGTATTCTCGGGCTTTTTTTTTGTGTGCATTTGGATTGTGAGTTGGTTAGGGGTTTGAATCAAGTTACTTGGATTGCCAATGAAAACCGGGGAAACGCTCTTTATGAAAGTCTAGTTACATCTAATTCTATGAAAGTCTTGCCAACACCGACCCACATCCGGCAACAATCCATAGAACGAGAACACCTCCGGAAACGAAAAAGGAAGGATAAAAAGGGGAAAGGCTAGAATACAGACGAAAGAGGCGGTGATTAAATGCCGGTTGATCGCGATCGGGAGGGTTGACGGAGCGTTTTCGGGCGAGTGGCAATTTTGCATAGAGAATGCCAAAACTTCGAAGGCCACGGGCGGGGCCGAGGAGAGTTGGATGGTTCGGTAGAGGGGATGGTGCTATCGGTGGAATTAGGAATAGAGCCTTGGCAATCCGGTACCCCTTTCGGTGTATTGGGGTCTTCTGGTGGGGATGTAGGTGGTATGATAGGGTCTGCGGTGTGGGTGTTGGGGTGATCATCTCCGAGTTGTGTTTCCGCCACACGCTCCTCCATATGCTGGGCCGGCGGCGGGAGTGGTGCCTGGCTAATGGGATCTGCTGTGTTGGACATGGTACCAGCCCGTTCCGATATCATCCTCGCGATTTTATGGTGTCCTCGAGAGAGGGCCAACGATAGTGGGGTTTGGTTCTCCTTATCTCGTATGTCGGTTCGGATATCGTTTCGCTCTAAAAGCATCTTCGCTATCCCCTCATGCCCCCACACAGCGGCATACGAGAGTGGTGTATAGCCATATCGGGTGTCTGCAAGGTTGGGATTGATGTCTTCTCGTTCTAGAAGCATCCTTACTACCCCTTCGTGCCCTCCTAGAACTGCTATGCAGAGTGGTTCCAGGCCAAGTGCGCTGGATGCCCAGTTTGGATTGACGTCCTCCCGCGCCAAAAGCATCTTTGCTATCCCCGCATACCCAAAGAGAGCGGCCCAAGCGAGTGGTACCCCGTTAGGATTAACACCCTCTTGGTCCAAAAGCAGTTTTACTACCCCCTCATGTCCCTGCTGAGCGGCCCACGCGAGTGGTGTACTGCCATACCCGTAGTCCACTAGATCGGGATTAATATCCTTTTGTTCCAAAAGCGCCTTTACAACCCCTTCATGACCTCGCAGCGCTGCCCAAATTAGAGGCGTACGGAACCTACCATCCTTTGCGTTAACATCCCATTCCTTCATCTCCAATACAGCTGCAAGTATCTCCACGATCCCAAGAAATGCTGCCCCGTGGAGTCCCGTAAACCCTATAGGTCCTTCCGAGGTATTAAAAGAAGGCATGAAGTCA
>Ga0307510_10005070_pt1 | contig 15630 bp, 15 predicted proteins | sample 12_EM_MG_FD_207224 | JGI IMG/M metagenome (GOLD analysis project Ga0307510, IMG submission 207224) | Populus trichocarpa ectomycorrhiza microbial communities from riparian zone in the Pacific Northwest, United States - 12_EM | ecosystem: Host-associated > Plants > Roots > Unclassified | place...
AGTGTTGCTTGGTCCGAGCGCATCGAAAAAAGTGTATTGAAATTTGGCTGCAAATCTACATAAGACATGAAAATTACAACAGAACGTGCGACACTCACAAATGCCGACGATGGTCCAGCATAAATAATCATCCACTTCATCCGTAACAGTACGGACACCATCTTTCACATCTTCTCGAACACGCGGCGATTGGAAGATGAGAGGATGTGAGCCTGCTTGACCAGGAGCTGGCGACATTGTCCCCGCAGTGCCAGGCATGGGACCAGCTGCGGACAAGTAGTGCCGGGTTCCGTCCTGATTGATCCTTTGCAACGCAATCTTCTGCATCTGGCTCACGGGACCACCATCATCTGTCACGATCTTGCCTTTATCAACCTTACGGATAACTAAAGGAGCAGTCGAAATTCCGGAATGCGTATCCATGAGAATAATCTCGGATCCATATGTCACCGGTTGAGGAACTGAAAAGGATACGCATGTCAGTGGGCAGATCGCAGGCGCAGAAGATGGGTGCATGTAAGATTGTATGGGGAGGCACTTGTTGTATCCCTCGATCTAAATAGGAAAGATCCCACTCACCTAAAGATTGTGTTTCTTGCGACCGACGTACAACATTGACATTGAACGCAGACCAGGAAACGTTGCTCGCACAGAGTTGGGTGTGGTCTATGGTCATGTACTTTGTCCGTACAGTCTGAGAGTTGATGCGATTAAAGAGAGAGACCGGACCCCCGGCGAGAATACACGAGGAGATATTGCGTGTCTTCGCAGTCTTCTTGGAAGGTTTTGATATGATGGTGACCGGAGCCGAATCGAACGACGCCCAGACACGACCAGTTGGGGGGTCCACACCATCAGAAGACTGCACGTGAGGTGGGGGCTCTGCGATATCCAGGGAAAGTAAAAAACTTTTGGCCTTGGCTGTACCATTGACGTGCAAGAATTTGAAGCTTGCAGACATGTTATTGTCTAGTTGGGCCTTCTGCTCGAAGCTGCGTTCACCCGTCTCGGAGACAACGCTCATGGACATCTGCTGTTGACGCATGTGCCAGACGGGACCCTCGATGTGGACGACAGGGGGAGGACATAGGAAACGTTTTTCGCTGCCATAAGATTTTTGAGCGACGGCAGCGTGCATACACACGACAGTCGTCATAGGCGTGGCGCGCCCAGGATCTTGGGATATGTGTTCGCGCACAACACGGCGAATTTTGCGATGTGGATCGTCGGCGTCGCCATCATCAAGCTTGCGTTTTCCGTTCGCCTGTTTCCAGATGGGTCACGTGATTATGGGCTGAAAGTCGCGACTGAAAGAGCTAGTTGTGACTTACTGGTCGAGGGGCCGAAGGAGAGGGAAGCTGCTGAGGTGCCATCGAAGCCGGAACGTTCCAAGGCGCGTGTTGACCGTTGGTGGATGGACCCTCTTTGGACACTGTCAAGATGGACTGGAAAGATATACTTGGATCTACGGGAGGGAGCGCGGGAGGTTGGGAAGTGTTTATAGGAGAGATGGAGGCGTTCGTGGCAGGTTGGGGAGTACCAGGGGCAGAATGGGGTGGATTCGAAGCCTGGGACGCGTTCTGCGGGGAAGAAGACGCGGTTTTGGGGCCTGAAATTACCTTTACGACCAGTTGGGCGATATTTGAAGTAGGGGAGGATTCGCGGGACAAATCATGTAATTGTTGCTGGGGACGATGTTGATTTTGAAGGTCAGTGTTTGGCGAGGTGGACATCTGAGAAGGATGTATAGTGTCAAGGGGGTGAGGGTGGACCGTCCTCATTATTTCCCGCGGGTCTCCAGGCGGGTAAAGGTGTGTGGGAAGAATGGTTGGAGAGTGGGAAGAAAGTGAGGTCCCACGTGTGCGGCGTGAGAGCCTTCATCCACGTTTATAAACTCCTCCCGCGGGACCCCGTCTTGGCTCTCGGGGTCCCCCGATTACGACATATACACGCCCTTGACTTCTCATATCCTCATCATCATCAGACCAAACCAACCCGCGGCTTCTTCCTCTTCCTCTTCCTCCCCCTCGTAGAATAAACTGCTAGTCTTCTCCGGAAGCTCTCCATTACCACCATCCATTAGTTTTTGACGCCGCCTCTCATATGCCAGTCGTAGAGCCTCGTCGTCACATGCCTCATCACTGATATATGGTGAATGCAGGCGCTCCTCTCCATCTACCCAATCTGGCCGTCCCCCGGTCACTGCTCCGAGAAGCCTGATTACACTACTTAATCCAGTGTGAAACGGAAAATACGCACAGACTGTCAGAACTCCGAGCTTGTCTTCGCGCTTGATCACTGCTTCCGCTGGCTGGTCCTCTCTGCCGAAGAGGACGCGCTGCGAACCTAATGGGCCGCTTTCGTTGTCCACCATCACCGATTCCCTCGCGAATCCCAGGCCCTCCTCCGGGTCTTCCTCCCTCCACCAGCCGGATGGCTCCTGGTCTGACTGTCTCGGGCTTGATGGGAAGAAACCACCGAGATTGAAGGGGTCTACACGGTTTTCTCCATGTATCGCATGTCGGGACGGCAGCGCCAAAAAATCGATGCTCGTTTTGGTGCGGCGTGGTCGCTGCTGTTGCTGCTGAGACAGCCCTACAGCGACATTTGGTGTTGACTGAGACCGCTTCCTGACTTCAGATATGGAGTGTCGAGTGCTTGGGTTCATGTGGGACATTGAACGGTATTAAGTTGAGTAAGTCAGAGGAAGAAAGGAGAGTAACGAGTGCACAGTATCCCCAACGGACGGGGATGCAATAATCCATCCCCAACGTTCCACTTTCATCGTGCCTGAATTCCTAATCGGGCATACAGATAGAGTTGTCAATTTAGGGAATTTGAAATTACTGGTTGCGCAATACACTTTCGAATTAGGAAAAGAGGGTTTATCCCCACTAAGGGCATGGGAGTGGCCTAGGCAAGGGACAAATAGTATGGTGGGGTATTCAAGCACCGCCCTGGCTGCAACGATGTTGTCCCTAGGCACGACTTGCCTAATACCTTCCTGCCCCGTATCGCCAACCATGGTGGTCTGACGGAAGGAACGTCATCGATGGGCAAAGCGAACGAAAAGAGCATTACCACGTACAGCTACTCGTGTCCCGTGCACCACTGAGGCCAGCGACGCTGCCGAGATTGATATACCCCTCAGAAGTTGACTTTGAACCAGCGCCATCTTTAACGCCCATAGGCCATTTGGCCCGACACCAAACACAAGTCAACTGAGGAGTGCTTCGACGCCCTGCAAGCAAGACACAAAGGCTCGAGTCAGCCTTGGCAGGGAGGAAGAGGCGAGCATCGAACATTGGGCGAAGCATTCCGTGTGCAGCGCATTTCCACATTCCTCGCAGAACACCAACTTGTCCTTAGAAATGCCATGCATGTCCTCATAGCAGATGGGACAGCTATCTTCGGGTCCAGGAATGCGCTTCTTTGAGCCTGACGAGGTGGGCGTTGGAGCGCTACCCGTCGCGCGTACATAAGCATCCCGAACCTTGGTGTTAGCAAGAGCAGTTGGAGCCCGCGGGGCACCGGCAAATATGCTTTGGAGTTCGCTAGTGAGCAGGGCCCTACATATTACGCGTCAGAGCGAGGACAAGGTGGACACAGAATCCCTTACTTCTGATACCACAGGCCGGAAGTCTGTGGTAGCTGAAGAACTATCCAACATTTCGTGCGTCATGAGTGAGCTATTTCAGGTTTGAAAGTACTTTTTCGGAAGACCGTTACCCTTTAAAAATACGAATAGCTGCAACGAATAGCTGTCAGTTCTGGCCAATCGAGTTCAAGGACGACATACAATGTGTTTGCAATGGTTGCCGCGAGACGCATCGGGACCTTGAAGGTGATTAGTAGACGTGACAGGGGACAGTTATGGTAAATGAAAATGAACATTGTACGTACAGTCACACGAGGGGGACCTGCCAATGATAACGGTGTACACCTGGCAACAACGCGAAATGAGAAGTTCTGTCACAAATTCAGCATTTAGACGAACATTCCCTGTCGACCCCAGGACCTTGAATTCCTCATATGGCTCATCGCCCTCGCGTCTCCTGTCAATCAAAAAGAATCTGTCGGAGAGTCATTTTTCATTTCGTCGGACGTGGGCTGAGCCACCAGCTTTTCTTACCTCTGTGACATGACCCGCGCGACACGGTCAAGGATGTTCTTAGGGCATGCCTTTTTGAAGATGGCCCCACGTTTTTCTGGCAAGGTGGCATCCGATCCTTGAGCGTCTTTGCGCGGTCTCTTTGAACTCTTTGAACTTGACGATGAGGTTCGGCCTTGTGCCTGTGGTGGCTGTTGACGTGATGAGGGACCAGAGACGCCTGAGCACCCTGTGCAGGTAAGGCGTGAGCTAATCCCATGCTTTGGCAATGAAGTAGAATCGACGGATGCCTTTGTCAGATACAAGTTTGCGCTTGCCCATGGTCGTCCAGTGGGAAATGGTCTGCGCGGTGACCTCTCGCTTAACAACGAGAGGAGAGCCGCTGCCGCCAGCCCGAGAGCCACCCCCTTTTACGGTTTAGTTCCGATCTCCATTCTCTCCTCTCCTCTCCAGAGCTTCAAAGATATGTTGTGCCCATGCCCATGGCGCTCAAAACAGCACAATGCCACAACGTCCTCCATGGTGGCGACATGTGTAGGTTTGTTGCGCCAAATTAGAGACGCCTCACATCCTGAGTGTGTGGTGCATGAGGATCATCGGATCCTATTCAACGCCCCATTACGTGTCCAAGTCGGTTAAGCGATGTCACCAACACCTTGAAGCCCTCGAGGAAAGACTAGTGAGTTCGCGCACTTAAAGTGACTCAGGAGACTCAAGGAACTCTGCAGACAAGGGTGCAGAGCCCCATATCTTACCGCTTGAATAGCAAGTCAAATTTGGCCCGAGGTAGTATGCCTCGCCCCAAGTGGCCCTGTCCCTCCCCTGAGTGCAAACCCTGAAGAGGGATAACCGCCGATAGGCATGCGCTCAACCGATGTGCCGTGGAGTAGTGCTCAGATTTCACGCACAGTACAATCACCATCGGATGTGATATCTATCAAAGGAATTTCTGATGTCTCACTGCAGAAGGTTCAAATCAGGTGCGTGGCGTTCAGGTCCCCAGAATTCGGACAATACCGGGTTGCACGATGATAAGGCATTGAAAAAGACAAAGAGTCGAGGCGACCCCAAACTTTGGAGAACCGGATAAGCGGATAAGGACCAATAATGATAGGTCGTGTGGCGCTACTGTGTGTTGTGCTCCATTTTTCGTTTCGATAGATGTCCGCAAGAATTCGTATCATCAATTGAACACTTCTTCTCGAAACATCGCGATTGTGCCGACCAAGTATGGGCGGAGTTCGACGTAATTGGATGGCTTATGGTGCTCATAAAGCTGGCTATCTATTTGGGGATGCTGTAGAACTACGCGATGTTGTCAAAAAAATTATTTTCTATAGAAGTGCCCTTTGCGCGAGGCCCAATCATACGTAGGAACGGACGGACAGTTCTCGCCGCTATTATTCGGGTTGGTCGAGAATAATCAGTGCCGTTCGGAAACCGCCCTAATTGTGTTCTACCATTACATGCACTTCACTTCTCAATATATATGTGTGTTTGTGTGTGAGTGAATATGTGATTGATGCCAACAGCAGCGCCACGGGGTGCAGAAGACCAACCCCTGACCACGCCACGCCACGTCAGCAGTGTGAATGCGCAGCGCAAACGCACAACACGACAACAACAGGAGAAGAGATTCCGTCACCACGGACCGATCGGTTGCCGCGACCCCTACAGGAATGCCTATTCAGCAATACGCACACTGGCTTCGGGATAAAGCAATCGATCGCATCCAACGTGTCCTCCTTTGCGTGCTCAAAGCGGGTCCAATTCCCCAACATGTGGCCTTCGTCATGGATGGCAACAGGCGATATGCCCGCACCAAGGGCATGAAGGTCATACAGGGTCACGTCGACGGCTTCGTCGCATTACGGAGGGTACGCCTCTCTCTCACGCACACGCTCATGCCTCGTCAAAAACGCGAAATGACCAACTCTGCCAATACGCAAAACGACAGGTGATGGAAATATGCTCATCCCTCGACGTCAAGGTCGTCTCTGTGTACGCCTTTGCCATCGACAACTTCAAGCGCCCCAAAGATGAAGTGGATGGGCTCATGAACTTAGCCGAAAAAGGTCTCTTGGAACTTTGCCAGCACGGGTGTGTCATCCTTTTCCGCTCTCGACGGAGCGGTGTTGAGAACCTCGCGTCGCGTGGCTTAGAGGTACCCTCGCCGAGCACGGAGTGCGCCTAAATTGTATCGGAAAGACCCAGCTCTTTCCACCTGAGGTTCAAGCTGCCCTGGCAAAGGCAGAAGAAATGACGAAGGACAACCATAGGTGAGGCTCGTGCCCCCCCCCCCCCCTCCATGAACGTCGTCTTTCAGCAGACCGCATTACAACTTTTGGCAGATCGGTGCTCAATTTGTGCATTGGGTATTCATCGCGGGACGAGATCACAATGGCCGTAGAGGAAATCGTTCATGACGCCCTACTGGAAGGAAGAACAGAGTGAGTCATGTGCGTGTACTGTTACGTTCGAGCAGCTGACACCTGAAATGACTCGCAGGCCAGTCACGGAGAAGGATATCGAGGACCACCTGATGACCGCAAAAGTCAATAGCCCACCTTTGGATATTCTAATCAGGACAAGTGGTGTCAAGCGTCTGAGCGACTACTTTCTTTGGCAGGTGGGTCTGCTGGCAGCAACCTCAACCAATCAATCACCTCATGCATTCACCCTATCCGGCAGTGCACCGAAAACACTCAGATTCACTTTATAGATACATTCTGGCCAGATATGGGACTCCTCGATCTTCTTCCGATTATATTGGATTACCAGCGTAAAATTTGGTCTCAATAGACGTTTCATTGAATATGTGTTAATCGGACAGAGGCTGTTTCTGAAACACGTCGATGCAATACACAAATCGTTCGGGGGTTTGAATTACGTTATGTGGGAAGGATAAAGGCTGGGTAATACACTTGTGTGTATAGGAGAAGAGAAGAGACATTGCGATGCGTGAATCCATGGAAGGAGATGCGACGTGATGTGATACGTAGATGTCATTGGATAACTGTCTATACAGTCATCAAATGTCCAGAAAAAGTCCAAGGATAGAGGCCGTCAAAGGGGCGTAATAACGCGCGCGGCGTTGGATGCCATAAACTATATAGATATTCGTGCAAAAAATCGGTTGGCAGACCTGGCGCCCCGTATACCACGGGTGGAGCAAAAAATGGTGGATCAGTTGGGGGGGTCGCGCGGGAGACCAGACACGCGGCGATTCGGTCGATGTTCGTGAACCTTCGAATCTGCTGGAAACGGTACCCCAGAATCACGACGTGTCGGTGTTGAGGGTGACTCTCCTTGCTCTGCCTGGTACCGTTGCCAGTCTTCCACTTTGAGCGTGGACAGCCGAGATGAAGGTGTCCGAGCCGTCGGGCTGGGGATGGTACTCAGCTTGTCTGCGCTTTTCGAGCGAGAATGACGGATAGCCGAGTCGCGAGGCGCAGAAGATTGCCTATTCGTGTTATTCCTTTCTCGTGTAGTGTCCTCCGACCGACGGCGACGCGTTTCCTTGGCCTGCACGGCAGCAGCTCTCTCCGCCTGGCGCTTGGTGACTGCATGGCGCTCAGCCGTTTTGGAGCGCTCCCACCGGGCTTTGGCTGCCTCCAGCTCGGCCTGTTCCTTCCCTGCATTTGTGAGAGGTGCCTGCAACTCCCGCAGCTTCTCGCGATGCCGCTCAGTCAGTTCTTCGTAGGTTACGGTGCGTGGATGCTGTGCCGGCGGTGGAGTAGCCTTCCTCGGCGGTAGGATCGTCGGAGGCACGTACGAGCCGCTAATATGAGAGGAAGCAGCACGGCGGTGATGAGACTTGGAGGCCGACGCGGAAACATCATGACTCGTCGTGTGTGTAGGAGTATCGACCTTGTCTGCTGGGATGACACCAGTCTCTACGAGAATCTCCCGCATCTGACGTCGCAAAAGGGCGTCCTGAACAGCCGCTGGGACAGGAGTACGAGGCGTTGGAACAAGTGGCACGGGCGTGGTAGCAATTGGCGCAGACACCCCAGAGGGGGGCTGCAAAAGTTTGCGGTCACGAAGGTACGAGTCCCAATCATCGTCTTGTAAGGGTGCACTGGTAGGTCGTTCGATGGAGTGACCGATATGGGAATCAAAAGAGGGTAAGTCCATCGAATGAATCCTGGCCCGCGGATCAGGCTGTCTAGGAGGACGTTGATGGGCTGGGCTGAGGACTGTGCTATTGAGGTCATAGCTGAGCGTCCTGGCACGGGAAGCCAAAGATGGTTGACGAGAGCTAGACCCAGATGACGGTTGGGGTGTTTCCGATTTGAGAACTTCGATGGACCGCCGTATGGTCTGAATCTCTTGCAGTAGCCCCTCCCTAACCTTGAGATCCTGTGGTTTAGCACCGGAAAGGTCGACTTTGCCTGTGTCTCCAGAGACAAATGCACGAGGAACATCGTCCTTTATATCACTGCCGAGGTCGAGTACTGGAAGGGCACCTGGAGCCTGGGGGTTCTTCATGACAGCGCGCTTGAGCTCTTCCTCAGGAGCCCCAGCAGCAAGGAACTCCGATAAGCCAGAAGAACGTCGTGGGCGCGTGGCGAAGTTGGAATCATCGACCCTGGGTGACGAAGACCGTTCGCCACCCTTAAGGAGAGTAGCCCCGGAGAATTCACTGTCCGTGCGGTCATGCTTGCCTAGAGTAGGATGTTCCCTCTCCCATTCAGCCTTTTCCTGTTCGAGCCTGGAAAACCTTTCCGCAGACTTGGCTTCGTCTCGTCTTTGACGGCGTTTCTGTTCTGCTTTTATCTCCCTGAGCTTCTGCTGCAAAACGTGCAAGATACGGAGCTGAACAGCGATACCCATTAGCCAAATAGCACCGATGAGACCGATCTCGATTTGCATGGATTGCGTGACGGGGAACTGGATGTTGTGATCGATATACTTGGGAAACATGCCCCGAAAGCCGATGTTCCAAACGTAAAACTGAATAGAACGATCAGAGTTTGTATGACAGGAATGGAACGAATCACGAGACTAACCTCTTTGAGCCCCGCGGTGGAAAAGCAGTCCACCCCCAAAATGACTGCACTGGCACCGACGATGGCTGTTGCCACAAGAAGAACCTGATAATGAATCTTGGGTATGGTACACATTACGAAACCGATGACGGAACAGGCTGGCAACCGGGCGTGAGATGACACCTTGACAGGGAAAACGGAAACGCATACCAATGAACAAGAGCCATCTGATGCCAACGGGACGAATGAGTCCCCCGTCTCGGAAACATTGAAGCCACAAGCCAAACGCTAACCCGCCCCAGGCGCCGATAAAATACTTCGTTGCTTGCCAAAAGAAGATGGCGAATCCGCCGCCAGCGACCCCGGCAACGAAAGAGGCTAAGACGAACATCCCTCGCAAGGTCTTGCTGGGGGGATTGATCGAGTGCAAAATACCGAACTTGACGATGAGGGAGAAGCAGACGAGGGAGAGTGTGTAAAAACCTATCAGGAAGAAAGACGACCTAGAGGAGGGGCTGTCAGTCAGTGATATGCGCTGAGAGGATGTACCAACCATCTGTTCTTGTGTCCCAGGAAGGCACTGGGAAGACCAGTGAGAATGAGAACTATGCCGAGAACGCTGAAGGCAGGATCGATTTTGGTTTCTAGGATTGTGGCGGAAGCGGTCGAGGTTGCAGATGCAGATGCAGATGCAGATGCGTTGACAGTCGAGGTTGGTGTGGGTGCGATCGTCAGGGTAACATTGAAAGCGGTAGGGAGGACGTTGACTATAGCGAGAGTCTGGGAACCTGAGCTAGCGATAGAGGTGGTGGTGAAGGAGGACGTCTCCTGGATAACCGTTACATTGGCAGTGTCGGTGGGCGTCGACGCCGCGGGAGAGGTGGACTGGGCCGCGGTGGAGAGGATGAGGGACGCATAGAGGAGGAGGGGAAGGAGAACCCTGGAGGGGTGGACGCGGGCAAGCCAGGGCATACGGTGAGGGGACATGATGATGGATGGAAGGGAAAGGAATGCCCACGGGAAGTGAGGTGGGAGGAACCGAAAGTGATGCGTGTGCTCGAGAGGTTAAATTTCAACCTAAGTTACGGCTGTTCGTAATGTCCGCGGTCGGGGCAAGGCGCATCAGCTTTGACGGACGGGGCTTGGAGACCGCGGGGTGGGTGCGAGGTTGAATGGATGTTGCCAGCAAAGGGCGGCGGTGGCAACAAATAGTCATGGGTGCACCAAACCTTGACGTGCCTGCCATCGAGTCAAGATTAGCGAGCGCGCACGAGGGCGTTATCTGACCGCCTTAAGCGGCCTGGGCGTAATTGATACGCTTTCGTAAAATTCAAATTGATCCATTGATCCAATCAATTAACTGTAAAATTTAGTTGGCATCTTCCCAATCGACTTAATCATACGAAGGTATCGACTGGGCTCGTCGCCATCCTCTCGCCTCTCCTCGAGCACAGTGACTACTCTACCACCACGACCGAATCTTCCCACGCGACCGGACGCGTGTTGATACGAATTCGCGTCCACAACACCCCAAATGAACACGTGGGAGAGATCCGGTAGATCGATCCCCCGAGTAGACGCCGTCGTTGACACTAGTAAACTCGGGTTATCTTCCATCGTTCCACCACCACTTTCCCCAACTAGATGGACCTTTCCCCTATCGGTCATAAGGAGATCCAAACCGGATGCATTTATGCCAAGCATACGCATGTCATGCACCGCCCGCTGTACGGGTGCAGACGCCGGTAGGATAAGCAACGCTACCTTCGGGACATCAGTCGCGAATACGGATGCTATTCCTTCCATCAACGCAGGATGGAAGGGAGAAGGCGTATTCGCATACCCTTTAAGACCGAAAGCCATCGTCAGTTCTATGGCTTGCAGTAGGATACAGTAAACTCACCCTCAGCGAGTGGAGCAGGCACTTCTGATAGATCCCCACCTTGGAAAGTCGTCCACGTTTGCACCTTTTGGTGATCCGCGCTGTCCTCCTCTGAGGACCATTTTGGTTCCACTTCTGCCTCGACGTCCCTCACACTGCCATCCCCTGAGAAAACCAGAGCGCAATGTTGAACTACTCCTGCTTCCGGATCGACGTCAGGCACGGCGACATTCTTTTCGCATCTCCAAGTTTCCCTCGCAGGTGTTTCACTGCGAACTTTCACGACCGAATCAACGCCCTCCCTAAACCAGTTGTTTTGATAAAGTCGTTGTCGGAGGCCAGTCTGAAGGGTAGCACTGCACACAACAAGCTGAGGGGAACTGTCGACAATGCCCGACCCACCAGCTCGGATGCGTGAAGCAAATATTTGGTCAAGCAAGATCGTCCCTGCACTAGGGTGTCGCTTCATTTTAGCTGCGAGCTTTTTCTTCCTGTCCCCAGAAGCGTTGGAAGGGAAAAAGTCAATAATGTAATCGACTTCGTCGACAACAACCGTGCTGAGACCCGAGAGGTTTAAAGCATTCTCATCCTCCCGCAACACATCCAAAATAGCTTGTGGTGTCCCAATGAGAATGCTTGGGGGGCTTTCGCGAAGTCGAGATATATGCGAAGATGGTTCCTCCTGGCCGCGGACTATAACTTGAGCCGGTAGAGAATGACGTGGGCCACCGCTCGCTTTTGTAATGCGTTCTATCCAGTACATAAATTGATACGCAAGATCGCGGTGGGGAACAAGGAGCAGTGACGTGGGATGAGACCGCTTCCCATCGAGAAGTGGAGTCCAGTATTTACTGAGCAAAGCCAGGACCAACCCGAAGGATCTACCGTGATGAGCAAAGTGAGAACGAGCATTCGAAGTGAGGACTACGACTCGACTCACTTTCCGCTGCCTGTATGCCCCTTGATCATAACGTCTTTTCCTTGAATGATCGCAGGTATAAACAAAGCTTGCGCATCGGTGGCCTTAGTGACAGCCGAAAACGCAGACTTGAGACAAAGGCGGACAGGCTTCGAGAGGCCCAGGCCGGCGAACGGGAGAGAACTTGAAGCATTTGACTGGCGAAAGGCTTGGGCCGCGTGCTTAAGTTGGCTTGAAAAACGAACGCAACTTGGCCGGAGTGCTGCTTTGAGGTAGTTTGGAGCGAATGTCAGTCCATGAACACCACGAAAGTAGCCCATGAAGTCACGAGACAAACGTTCAGAGCTGCTCGCGTCGCGCGACCGACGCTTTTCCTGTTTTGCGTGTCTCATACGTACACTCGCAATATTTTGAGATGGCTGCCCCCGTGAAGAACGTCATTATTATCGGCGCAGGTAACTCAAAGAAAACATCCTAAGATAACATTTTTTTGAATAATCGTTGTTCCCCAAGGTATCATTGGCGTGTCCACGGCCCACTATCTGTCTCGCCTGTTACCCAGCTTGGCCATCCATCTCTTGGACTCTTCCCCCCAACTCTTTGCGTCCGCTTCTGGTAAAGCGGGGGGATTTCTCGCTCGCGATTGGTTTCGTCGATCCACCGCGTCTCTCGGGGCCCTATCCTTTGACCTGCATAGACAGCTCGCCGAGGAATACGATGGCCCCCGACGTTGGGGCTACAGTCCCACCACGGCAGTCTCCCTTTCCGAATCTCGCTTACATCCTAACGTTAACGGCAAGAGAGGCGAGGACTGGCTTCTCGAAGGGCGTCGTCCGAGCGCCGCCGCAGGTGTCCGTCACAATGACCCCGTTGTGCTCCCTCCGTGGCTTTCGGCGGGAAGATCCAGAGATTGTGCTTCCCCGCATGCCAAACGCGCGTCTTCGGAGGGTGCCACCGCACAAGTGTGCGTCGTTATGGCTCGCCTAAACGTCACGTAATTCCAGACCACGCTGCGTCCCATAGGAATCCACTGGAATTATGCCAATTCTTGCTCGGCCAATGCCGCTCCCGCAACGTCCATGTCCACCACCCCGTGACCGTCACCGGCGTCGTCTCATCCGTCCCAGACGACACCGTCGCTGGGCTCACTGTCCGCTCTCCGGACGGTTCCGAGCGCACGATGCCCTGCGACGCTCTCCTGCTCACCGCAGGCGTGTGGACCCCGCGCGTGTTCGCCACGCTGTTCCCCAAAGCGACCATCTCTCTCCCCATCTCTCACCTCTCCGGTCACTCCATCGTCCTGCGCTCTCCGTATTGGACTGCGGCAGAACCGCCATTGCGCCCAGGAACAGGCTGCCACGCCATCTTTACCACCGATAGTGAGGCCAACATCTCACTCGAGCTCTTCAGTCGCGCTGGCGGCGACATCTACCTCGCTGGGTTGAACACGACGACCGTCCCCGTGCCCGAGAAAGCTTCAGAGGTCCGACCTGAGCCTAGCTCGATCGGAGTGCTAATACAAGCCGCGCGCAAGTTACTCGGCGACGATCAGGTGGTCGTCTTGCAAACGGGGTTCTGTCATCGTCCCGTATCTAGCACGGCGGCGCCTCTGCTTACCAGATTGACATCGGAGCAGACAGGTGTTAGTCTGAATGGTGGTGTATGGACGAGTGCCGGCCATGGGCCTTGGGGTATCTCGTTAAGTCTCGGCACTGGTCTCGTCCTTGCTGAACTTTTGCTGGGTAAGAGTCCGAGTGCAGATGTTTCGAGGCTAGGTTTAGGCACCTGAAATTCCGTTGCGACAGCAAAGGGTATGCATTATAATTACGATCAACAGTGTATACATATCTGAGGGCTATAACCTGGCTGATCTGCTTGTGTGAGAAGGGGGATAAGGTGATGTGCGATGTGCAAGAACGGAATAAGGGTAGAAGAGGAGTATTGCTGTTATCATCGTACGGTGAACTATATGTATAGTAAGAGAACGAGGATGGACGAACAAAAGATAAGAGGAAGGAGCGTTCACATAAATTCCTCTCGTGTCTGGCGGAGCAACCTGGTTTCACCCATCGTTCTCGTCTTCCTGTCCATTGTTGGGTATTGGATCGCCCATCCTCGCGAGTTCCTATTCCTCACTATCTGCAATGGGTTCATACAAAGGTCGGGTGCTAACTCGGCCAAGCATGCGGTCTAGCCAAGCCCGGCTCCGTAGAGGCATATCCTTTCTGCGTGGGCTAAGAGATTGCCGACCACGCCGGGGGCTATTGGGTATGAGAGAGGTGATTTCAGACTCGTTTTCCAGCGCTTCTTCGCGCTCGTCTGTAGATGTTGTGTCAGCAAAACCTTTCTGGTAAAAAGTTAAATAACTGACCCTCTCCGAAGACTCTGTCCATCTCTTCTAGTGGTACACCCTTAGTTTCCGGATAGACTGGTAGAGATGTATTGCAATTAGCATGTCAGACCACAGGTCTTAATCGGTCTGCAATCACGCACGGAAGTACACTAGAACAAAGCCACTTGAGTTAGTCCGATTGTGCCATTTATCCATGAGAATTGCTCCTTACCGAGTATAAAACTACAAACACAGAAAAATCCATGCATCGGATATAATCTCCACGTTATCACTTCTTGCAAGTAAGGCGTAACTTCGCCAACCAAAAAGTTGAATGCCCAGTTCGTCGCCGTAGAGAGGGAGACACCTTTCGCACGGACGGTGAGAGGGAGAATCTTTAACCCGTGAGGCCTTCTGACTAAGAAGAGAGAGGTCCTATAAATACCTCAGGGGGATACAACCACGGAATCGGGCCCCAGCTGTACGGAAATACTGTGAGAGTGTTCACAAGGGTTCGTAACTGACATACCTATAACCAAAGAATGCATTGTATATGATGACACATACCACCACGGCCTTTGGAGTCTCAGGGATATCAATGTACATGAACCAGCCTGTTGCGCCCAGAGCAATGGCCATCTGGATCACCGCCAATTAGATGGGAAGGGGCTTGCGGGATGGAACATACGACAACAGCCCCAGACATGAGAATGGAGCGTCGGCCCCAGCGGTCTACGAGGTACCAACTGTGTGACACATGTTAGTCGGTCAATAGGTTGTGAGGTCGCGAAGACAGACGTCGGTAGCGTGCTTAGCGTGTATATAATGGCATTGACGCCAGCCATTAAAATCGCATCGCGCCCGACCCAGCCAGCCGCTTATTGACACTATTATCACAAGCAGTCGGTGCGGCCGAATATAGCCTCACCTTCGAAAACTCTCGCTGTCAACAAGATTAGAGAGCTAGGAATCGCGGCTCAAGCAAATGACACTCACGAGCATAATAAGAAATGACTGCGACCAGCATTAGTCATAGCAGTTGACCAACAAGTCTATCTTACCATTGATCCCGTTCTGTAAGGGGCAGCTCTATCAGCAAGTGGTGTTAGTCCGGGCCTCATTGGCTGACGTACAAGTTGAGCAAATGCCTGCGAACTCATAGCCAGGAGGATTCGTCGCTGGTATTTCCTCCACATTGCTTTGTACGTTCGGTCTTCCCCACTTTCACGCTGCAGACAGCTCAGCATGTGAAGCCACGCAACCGGAGAAAGGTATTACTTCAGAAATGACTCGCTCCTTGATTTCATGAAATTCTGCTCTTGCACCGAGGTCATCTGGATCACCTCCATGTAAATCCGCAATGACCCGCATCCCTTCGTCATCGCGGTCAACGTC